>Ga0081539_10005956_pt1 | contig 12020 bp, 5 predicted proteins | sample TabmetS4T2R2_FD_71023 | JGI IMG/M metagenome (GOLD analysis project Ga0081539, IMG submission 71023) | Tabebuia heterophylla rhizosphere microbial communities from the University of Puerto Rico - S4T2R2 | ecosystem: Host-associated > Plants > Roots > Rhizosphere ...
CGCCACTGGCCGGATCGGGACGGTAGCGCGAGGCCGGATGGCCTTCGATCACCGCAGCGTTGTCGCTGTACGCGCTGAGCGTGTGCTGCGGGGTCTGCTGGTGGGTGTTCTTGATCATCCGGAACAGCGAGCGTTCCTGTTCCTGGCCGTCGATGGTCCAGCTGGCGTTGAAGATCTTGTGCCGGCAGTGCTCGGAGTTGGCCTGCGCGAACATCATCAGTTCCACGTCCGACGGCGACCGGCCCAGCGCGGTGAAGCGTTCACGCAGGTAGTCGATCTCGTCCTGGGCCATGGCCAGGCCGAGGCGCTGGTTGGCGGCCTCCAGCTGGTCCACCGGCACGCGTTCCAGCTCACCCCGCGCCGGCGCGGAGAACAGCGCCTGGCCCTGTTCGACCGTTTCCAGCACCGACTGTGTCATCGGGTCGTGCAGCGCCTTGGCCAGCGACTGCTGGGCGGCGGCATCGGCCGGCCAGCCCTGCACGTCGATGCGCAGGCCGCGCTCGACCCGGCTCACCGGCTGGCCGGCACCGCGCACCAGTTCGGTGGCCTTGCTCGACCACGGTGACAGCGTGCCCAGGCGCGGCACCACGATGCGGCTGACCGCGCCGTCGGCCACGGCCTCGCCCTGCGGCGCTGCTTCGAGGATGCGGCACAGGGTGGCCAGGTCGGGGGCGGCACTGCCTTCGGGCTGCACGAAGTAGACGTGCCAGGCACCGCTGATGCGCAGGGAGGGAGCGATGGACTGCAGGCGGGATTCAAGACGTTCGCGGCGGAACGGCGACAGGGCGGGCGCGCCCTCGAGGACCATCATGTCCGGGGAACCGTAGTTGGGAAACGGGCCCGACATTGTACCGGAAGCAGGGGGATGGCTTTGGCCGGGCGGCGCCCGGCACCCGCCGAGGCCAGGGCAACAGCAACAGCAACAGCAGCTGCCAAAGCAAAAGCAGGATTTCCGTGGGATGGCGGGGTGGGTCCGGTGGCGGGGGACGCCGTAAACCCCGCTCCGCGGTCCGGCCCAGCCGCTGGCGGCTGTGCGTTCGGGCGCTTGCGAAGCAATGCTTCGCAAGCAAAGCGCCCTCACCCATGGGGGCTCGATGGCGCCATCCATGGCGCCAACGGTCCTGCTGGCTCCCACCACCCCGCCCCGACAGTTTCCCGCGATCTGCGGCCATGCGTGGACGCTCCCCGGTAGTGCCGGCCGCTGGCCGGCAACCAGGAAATGTCAGAAATCAGGCATTGAAGAGCGCAGGGACCGGCTTTTGCCTTTGTTTTTTTCTTCTGTCTTTCGTGGCTGGCCGCGCAGGAACCTGTCCGTGGCCGGGCGGGTGGGCTGCGCAGGGGCGTGAGCCGCATGGATGCGGCGACCGAGCTTACAAGGACGTACTTGCAGCGACCCCTGCGCAATCCACCCCGCCCGGCCGAGCACGGCTTCTGATTTGAACGACCCACCACGAGCGGCTCAGCCGTTGGCCGGAACCCTCATCCCGCGCGCAACGCCGCCGCTGTCGCCCAGCGCGCCGCCACCCGCGGTGCGGTGATGCACACCGCCTGGTCGGTCACCGTGGTCACCGCGCGCTCCAGCAGCTGGATGTCGGCCTCGTGCTGGCGCGCCACATGCGGGTCCTCGAAGAAGATCGCGCGCTGGCAGCGGCCCTCCAGCACGCGATCGGCAATCTGCGCGTCGCCACCCATCGGGCCACTCTGGTACCGCGTCACCCACGGCGTATCGCTGGGCCACCCCCGGCTCCACGCCAGCTCGTTCAGGCGTTGGCCGGTGGTGCCGGTGGCAACGCGCTGGCCAAAGCGTGCCAGCACATCGAAGTGTTCATCGGCAAAGGCCAGCATCGCCGGCTTCATTGCATCATGCGCGATCAGCGCCAGTGTCTGTTCCTGGAACGCATGCAGGTCGTCGGCACCGGCATCGGCCGCCAGCCCGGCGTGGATGCGCTCCACTTCGATCCAGTCGCGCGCGGTGGCCACGGTTGAGATGAACGGCTTGCCGTGGATCACACACTGCCGCTTGAGCGCAGTGGCTTCCGGAAACACCGAGGAAGGATCGACCGGGTCGATCAGGTAGATCGCACCGTCCAGGGTGCGCTCCGGTCCCATGCCGACCACTTCGGCCACCAGCTTCATCAGGCCACCTTCGCGGCCGTAGGGATACCGGTGCAGGCCGCCGTACCCGGCCAGGAAGCCCTGCCGCGCGATGGCGTCGTGGGTGCGCCCGACCGCATGCAGTGACACCCCCAGCTCCCGCAGGCCCGCCTCGCTGGCACGCAGCCAGCGGAACAGCGCAGCGCGTGCATCGTGGTGATGGAGACGGTTGGCGGCCAGGCCGATACGCATCGAGCGCTCCGTAGGGACGGGTAGAAGCGGCAGTGTATGTCGCCATTCGCCGATGCGGATGTTTTTCCAATTTTTCTCATTGTGGCGGAAGCCTGCCCCGCTAGCGTGGCTGGCAGCGGTACCGCTGCGCGGCCGTGGTTCCTGCCCGCGAAATGAGGACGCCTACCGTGAATGCCGCCGGCCGCCGCGCCGTCGCCGCTGTCATGACAATGCTGCTGCTGCCCGGCGTCGCCACTGCGTCCAGCTGCACAAGCCCGTTGCAGGTGGCATGGCGCTCCGATCGGCCGCCGCTGTCCTACAGCGTGCAGGGCGACCTCGCGGGATTGGCTGCAGACTATCTGCCGCTGCTGGGCGAGCCGGCGGCGACGGATGCCAGGCCGCTGGCTGCCGCGGCGCTCACCGAGGGCCAGGTACCGGCCGGCACCCAGGTGCTGTTGGGGTGGCCGCAGGCGCAGCTCCCCGCCGGATGGGTGGCCAGCAGGGCCTACCTGGAGGTGCCACAGGTGATCGTGCGGCGCGAGAGCGCGGCAGCCGTGCTGGGGCTTGAGGACCTGCGTGGGCGCAGCGTGGCCAGTCCGGACCGGCTACCGCTGGAGGCACTGCTGGCCGAGCAGGCCCCGGGCGCGCAGCTGCTGGCCCCTGCGCCGCTGGACCATGCGCTGTCACTGCTGCGCGCCGGCTGGTCGATGCCGTGATCGCCAATCTTGCTGAAGTCGAAGCCGCGCTCCGTGCCGGGCCGGGTGACCCGCTGGTGATCGCCGCACCGGCGGGCTTCGGTGATGCCCTGGTGGTGGCAGCGGTGCCGGCCTGTGCCGGGGTGATCGCAGCCTTCGACCAGCAGTTGCGGCAGGAGGACGACGCGCATCGCGCATCCGAGTACAGCGCGTGGCGGCCGGAGCGGCCACGGGCACAACCCGCCGGTGCGACGCTGCGTTGGCTGGTGCCGGCGTCGCTGGTCCTGCTCGCGCTCGCGCTGGTCCATGCCTTCGGCTATTGGAGGGTGCATCGTGAGAGCACCCGCCGGCGCGTGCTGGAGCAGCGCTTGCAGGAGGTCACCGCGAACCTGCCGGCGGTGGTCTACCAGGCCCGCCGCTCGGCGACCGGGCACTACAGCCTGACCCAGATCGCCGGTGATGTGCAGGCGCTGTTCGGGGTGAGCGTGGAGACCGCGCGGATCGATCACTTCCAGCTGCTGGCCGCCGTCCATCCCGACGACCGCAGCCGGGTGATGGCCTGCATCGAAGCTGCCGCGTTGGCGCGCGGCCCGATCGACGTCACCTTCCGCACCCGGTCGGCGCAGGGCTGGCGCTGGGTCCGCTCGCAGGGGCGTCCGTTGCCGTGCGATGACAGCAGCGTGGAATGGAGCGGTTACTGGATGGACGTCAGCGAGGCACAGGCGCGGGCGACGGCGCTGGCCGATGCACGCCGTGCAGCCGAGCAGGCGGCGCTGGCCAAGAGCCATTTCCTGGCGACCATGAGCCACGAGATCCGCACGCCGATGAGCACCCTGCTGGGCATGCTGGAGCGGTTGGCGGGCGGGCCGCTCGACGCGGGCCAGCAGCAGGTGCTGGGCACGGTGGCGGATGCGGCGCAGATGCTGCGGCAGATCCTCGACGACGTGCTGCACAGCCAGCGCCTGCAACCCGCCCCGCTGCAGCTGCGCCCGACCGACCTGGCGGCGATGGTGCGGGCGGTGCAGCAGCTGCTGGCGCCGGTCGCGAGCAGCCGGGGCCTGCAACTGCACAGCGAGATCGACCCGGCATTGCAGGCCTGGTCGCTGGCCGATGGGCTGCGCCTGCGGCAGGTCCTGTTCAACCTGGCCGGCAATGCACTCAAGTTCACCCTGCAGGGGTGCGTGGTGTTGCAGGTCCGCGTGCTGCAGCAGCGCGAGGGCGGCCAGCAGCTGCGCCTGCAGGTGACCGACACCGGCGTGGGCATCAGCGTGGAACGGCAACAGGCGGTGTTTGCCGCCTACGAGCAGGCCGAGGCGTCGACCACGCGCCGTTTCGGCGGCAGTGGCCTGGGGCTGTCGATCTGCCGCGAGCTGGCGACGTCGATGGGCGGGCGCCTCCACCTGCGCAGCGTGCCCGGCAAGGGCACCACCGTGTGGCTGGAGCTGGACCTGGCGGCGTGTGCGGCCCCCGCTACGGGACCGGCGACGGCACGGGCCGCGCAACGACCGCTGCCACCGGCGCGGGTGCTGGTGGCCGAGGATCATCCGACCAACCTGCAGTTGCTGGCACAACGCCTGTGCGAGCTGGGACTGCAGGTGCACGCCTGCGGCGACGGCCTGCAGGCCTGGGAGGCCTGGCAGGGGCAGCCGTTCGACCTGGTGATCACCGACTGCCACATGCCGCACATGGATGGCTTCGCGCTGGCCCGGGCGATCCGGAGCGACGCCTGCGCCACCCGTGCGCGAGTCCCGATCATTGCGCTGACCGCCAGCGTGCTGGAGCGCACCCGTGAGGCCTGCCGTGATGCGGGCATCGACCATTTCCTGGCCAAGCCGCTGGAGGCGCGCGAACTGCGCGCGCTGCTGGACGCGTTGCTGCTGCCTGACTCAGTGCGCCAGTAGGCGGACGATGCTGGCAGCGGCGTCGCGACCTTCGGCCACGGCGGTCACCACCAGATCGGCACCGCGCACCGCATCGCCACCGGCGAACAGGCGCGGGTGCGCGGTCTGGAACGGCAGACGGTCCTTGCCACCGGCGAGGATGCGGCCGTTTGACTGGGCTTCCACGCCCAGTTCGGCCAGCCACGCCGGCACGCTGGGCGAGAAGCCGAAGGCGATGATCACCACGTCCGCCTCCAGCAGCGATTCACTGCCTTCGATCGGTACGGCGTTCTGGCGGCCATTGGCATCGGGTTCGCCCAGCCGCGTTTCGACCACGGTCACGCCGATCACTTCGTCGTCGGCGCCGGCCTCGATCGACAGCGGCTGCCGGTTGAACAGGAAACGCACGCCTTCTTCGCGCGCATTGGCCACTTCGCGCGCGCTGCCGGGCATGTTGGCTTCGTCGCGGCGGTAGGCACAGGTGACCTTGGCCGCGCCCAGGCGCACGGCGCTGCGTACGCAGTCCATGCCGGTATCACCGCCACCGAGCACCACCACGCGCTTGCCGTTGAGGTCGGGCAGGGCGATGGTGTCTTCCCAGCCGGCAATCGGCCGCCCCTTCGGGTCATCGCCGCCGACGATGCGGCTGTTCTGCACCAGGAACGGCAGTGCCGGCAGCACGCCCTTCAGGTCCTGGCCGTCGAGGCCACCGTCGGTGTAACGGTAGGCACCGGTACCGACGAACACGGCATCGTGGGTGTCCAGCAGCTGCTGCACGCTGAGGTCGCGGCCGATCTCCACGCCGAGGCGGAACTGCACGCCCATGCCTTCCAGCACTTCGCGGCGCCGGTGGATCACGTCCTTGTCCAGCTTGAAGCTGGGAATGCCGAACTGCAGCAGGCCGCCGATCTGCTCGTAGCGGTCGTAGACCACCGCGGCAATGCCGGCGCGGGCCAGGCGATCGGCGCAGGCCAGGCCGGCGGGGCCGGCCCCGATCACCGCAACGCAGTGGCCGGTCGGCCGCACCGCGCCCAGGTCCGGGCGCCAGCCACTGGCCAGGGCGGTATCGACGATGTACTTCTCCACCGCGCCGATGGTGACCGCGCCGAATTCCTCCAGCGTGCAGCTGCCTTCGCACAGCCGGTCCTGCGGGCAGACCCGGCCGCAGACTTCCGGCAGCGGGTTGGTGCTGTGGCACAGCGTGGCGGCCTCGTGGATGCGGTTCTCCTGCACCAGCTGCAGCCACTGCGGAATGGCGTTGTGCACCGGGCACTTCCAGCTGCAGTACGGGTTGCCGCAGTCCAGGCAGCGGCCGGCCTGGTACTGCGCGTCTTCCTTGCCGAACTTTCCGTACAGCTCGCCCCAGTCGCCGGAGGTGCGCAGTTCCACCGGAATGCGCTGCGGCATGGTGCGGGGCAGGTCGAGGAACTGGAAGGCGTGCTTGCGGCTCATGGCGGGCTCTGTGGTGTTTTGCGGTTGCCGGCCAGCGGCCGGCACTACGTGGTCCTGGGTTGCCGGCCAGCGGCCGGCACTACCGTTACGCGGCGCGGCGCAGCGTTTCGGTCAGCGACTCGATGCTGGCGGCCTTCGGTTTGACCAGCCAGAACTTGCCGATGTAATCGCGGAACTCGTCCAGGATCTGCTGTGCCCAGATGCTGCCGGTCAGCTCGCGGTGGCGGCCGATCAGGCGGTGCAGGTGCTGGCGATAGTTCTCGAAGCCTTCGGCGGACACGCGATGGATGTCGATCAGCTCGTGGTTGTAACGGTCGACGAAGTCGCGGTCGACGTCCAGCACGTAGGCCAGGCCGCCGGTGAAGCCGGCACCGAAGTTCAGGCCGACCTTGCCCAGCACCAGCACCACGCCATCGGTCATGTACTCGCAGCAGTGGTCACCGGCCCCTTCGACCACTGCCAGCGCACCGGAATTGCGCACCGCGAAGCGTTCGCCGGCACGACCGGCAGCGAACAGTTCACCGCCGGTGGCGCCGTACAGGCAGGTGTTGCCGATGATGGCAGTGCTGCGTGCCTCGAAGCGCGCGCCCCGCGGCGGCCGCACCACCAGCCGGCCGCCGGCCATGCCCTTGCCGACGTAATCGTTGGCTTCGCCTTCCACTTCCAGGTGCAGGCCGCCGACATTGAAGGCGCCGAAGCTCTGCCCGGCGCTGCCGCGGAAGCGCAGTTCCAGCGGCGTGTCGGCCATGCCCTGGTTGCCGTGCGCGCGTGCCACCGCGCCGGCCAGGCGGGTGCCGATGCTGCGGTCGGTGTTGTGGATCAGGAAGCGATGCTCGCCGCCGCGCTTGTGCTCGATGGCCGGGGCCAGCAGGCCATCCATCTGCGTGGCCAGGCTGTCCGGCGATTCGTACAGGCGCTGCGCGGCGCAGTGGCTGCCTTCATAGCGGCTGTCGGCCAGCAGGCGCGACAGGTCCACGCGGACGCCGTCACGCGGCGCGGCCTCGATCTGCCGCAGCAGGTCGGTGCGGCCGACGATCTCTTCCAGCGAACGCGCGCCCAGGTAGGACAGCCAGCCACGCACTTCTTCGGCCAGCAGCCGGAAGAAGTTCTCCACGCGCTCCGGCTGGCCGGTGAAGTGGTTCTCGCGCAGGCGTTCGTCCTGGGTGGCCACGCCGGTGGCGCAGTTGTTGAGGTGGCAGATGCGCAGGTACTTGCAGCCCAGCACGATCATCGGCGCCGTGCCGAAGCCGAAGCTGTCCGCGCCCAGCAGCGCGGCCTTGACCACGTCCAGGCCGGTCTTCAGCCCGCCATCGGTCTGCAGCAGGGTGCGCCCGCGCAGGTCGTTGGCCAGCAGCGCCTGGTGCGCTTCGGCCACGCCCAGTTCCCACGGCACGCCGGCATAGCGGATCGAGCTGACCGGCGACGCGCCAGTGCCACCGTCATGGCCGGAAATGGTGATCAGGTCCGCACCGGCCTTGACCACGCCGGCGGCGATCGTACCCACGCCGGCATGGCTGACCAGCTTCACCGACACCAGCGCGGTCGGGTTGACCTGCTTGAGGTCGTAGATCAGCTGCGCCAGGTCTTCAATGGAATAGATGTCGTGGTGCGGCGGCGGCGAGATCAGGCCGATGCCGGGGCGTGCGTAGCGCAGCCGTGCGATCAGTTCGTTGACCTTGTGGCCGGGCAGCTGGCCGCCTTCGCCGGGCTTGGCGCCCTGGGCGACCTTGATCTGCAGCACCTCGGCATTGACCAGGTACTCGGCGGTCACGCCGAAGCGCCCGGAGGCCACCTGCTTGATCTTGCTGCGGCGCTGCGTGCCGTAGCGTGCCGGGTCTTCGCCGCCTTCGCCGGAATTGCTGCGGCCGCCCAGGCGGTTCATGGCAATGGCCAGCGCTTCATGCGCTTCCGGTGAAAGGGCGCCGAGGCTGATCGCCGCGGTATCGAAGCGCGGGAACAGTGCGCTGGCCGGGGCGACCTCGTCCAGCGGTACCGGCACGGCGGCCGGTACCAGTTCCAGCAGGTCACGCAGTGCCGAGGGCGGGCGCGCATGCACCGCATCGCAGTACTGCTGCCACGCACGCGGGTCGCCGCTGCGCGCCGCGCGCTGCAGGGTGGTGACCACGTCCGGGTTGTACATGTGGTATTCGCCGCCGTGCACGTACTTCAGCAGGCCGCCGACATCGACATCCTGCTGTGCGTCCCAGGCCTGCGCGCACAGCTCGCGCGCATCGGCGTCCAGGCGTGCGAAGCCGGCACCGCCGATGCGCGAGGCGGTATCCGGGAAGCACAGGTCCACCACTTCCGGCTCCAGGCCGATGATCTCGAACAGCTGCGCGCCGCGGTAGCTGGCCACGGTGCAGATGCCCATCTTCGAGATGATCTTCGACAGGCCCTTGTAGACGCCCTTGCGGTAGCGGCGGCCGATCTGCGACTGCTCACCGCCCTTGCTGAGCTTGAGGATGCCGCGACGGCCGAGGTCGAACAGGGTCTGATAGGCCAGGTACGGATACACCGCGGTGGCACCGAAGCCGAGCAGGCAGGCCATGTGGTGCGGATCGCGCGCGGTGCCGGTCTCGACGATCAGGTTGACGTCGCAGCGCAGGCCCAGCCGCGACAGGTGGTGGTGGATGGCGCTGGTGGCGAGCAGGGCATGCACCATCGGGCGTCCGGCCACCGGGTAGCGGTCGGACAGCAGCAACATCACCATGCCATCGCGCGCGGCCTGTTCGGCCTCGGCACAGATGCGCTCGATGCCGGCGCGCAGGCCCTCGTCTTCGCTGTAGGACAGGTCGAGCAGGCGGTTGGCCTGCACGTACTGGTCCATCTTCAGCAGCTGGCGCAGCTTGCGCTGGCTCAGCACCGGCGAATTGAGGATGACGTGGTTCACCGTCTCCGGGCCGGCATGGAAGATGTTGGTCTCCTTGCCGAGCTGGGTGGACAGGGACATCGCGCAGTCTTCGCGCAGCGGATCGATCGGCGGGTTGGTGACCTGCGCGAAGGCCTGGCGGAAATAGTCGTACAGCGGGCGGCTGCGCTGGCTCAGCACCGCCATCGGCGTGTCGTCGCCCATCGAGCCGGTGGCTTCCTGCTCGGTCTCGGCCAGCGGCCGCAGCACCTGCTCCACTTCCTCGCTGCTGAGCTGGTACAGCTTGTGGTAGCTGCGCAGGGTGGCTTCGTCGAACGGCTCTTCCACCAGCGACGGGTCGATCAGTTCGGTCTGCAGGTAGGTCACGCCCTGCTGCAGCCACTGCTTGTAGGGCGCGCGGCCGCGGTTGATGCGGTCCACCGCATCGGAGTCGAGCAGGTCGCCGCGCTTGAGGTCGATCGCGATCATCTCGCCGGGGCCGAGCTTGCCCTTGCGCACCACCCGCTCGGTGGGCACTTCCCACACGCCCGCTTCAGAGGCAACCAGGAAGTGGCGGTCGGCGGTCAGCATCCAGCGCGCCGGGCGCAGGCCGTTGCGGTCGAGGGTGCAGACGGCGTAGCGGCTGTCGCAGGCAACGATGCCGGCCGGGCCATCCCACGGCTCGCTGTTCAGGCCGTGGAACTCGTAGAACGCGGCCAGGTCCGGGTCCTTGAACTCCAGCGACTGGGTGGCCGGCGGCACCAGGATGCGCAGCGCCTGGATCAGTTCCATGCCACCGGCGACCATCAGTTCCAGCATGTTGTCCAGGCTCTGCGAGTCCGAGCCGTGCATGGAGATCACCGGGTCGAATTCGGCGATGTCAAAGCGCGGCGTCTTCCACACCTTGCTGCGCGCCTGGGCCCAGCGGCGATTGCCTTCGATGGTGTTGATCTCGCCATTGTGGGCGAGCATCCGGAACGGGTGGGCAAGCGGCCAGCGCGGCAGCGTGTTGGTCGAGAAACGCTGGTGGAACACGATCGCGCTGGAGGCCAGCTCGCGCCGCTGCAGGTCCGGATAGAAGCGGCTGAGCTTGTCCGGCAGCACCATGCCCTTGTAGCTGATCGCATCGGGGGTGAGGGTGGTGACGTAGAAATCAGCGTGATCGCGCAGCTGCTGCTCGCTGCGGCGGCGGGCCAGGAACAGCGCCAGCGCGAAGCCGCCGTCATCCTGGCCGACGCCGGCATCGACGAACACCTGCTCGATGCGCGGCAGGGTGTCACGCGCCAGCTGGCCGCAGACGCTGTCATCGGTCGGCACTTCGCGCCAGCCGGCGACCCGGCAGCCGACCGCTTCGACCTGCGCCTGCAGCTGGGTGCGGCAGGCATGGGCGGCATCGGCGTCGTGGGGCAGGAACACCAGGCCGGCAGCAAAGCGTGCGGAGACGGCGATGCCGGCTTCGCTGGCCAGCAGTTTCAGGAACGCCTCGGGGCGGCGCAGCAGCAGGCCGCAGCCATCGCCGGTCAGGCCATCGGCGGCAACACCGCCACGGTGGGTCATGCGCGACAGCGCGGCGATGGCGGTATCGACCAGCAGGCGCGAAGGTTGATCGTCGAGCTGGGCGACCATGCCAAAGCCACAGGCATCGCGCTCGGAGCGCGGGTCGTAAAGCCCTTGGCGGTTGCGGGGGGCCATCTCTACCTCGATGCGGGATGAATTGAACGGGGACACTCAAGCCCGCCCAATCCATGGAGCGCATCGTGAGGCCACCGGATGCCTCGACTAGATCACAGGTTGCTGCAACGCCGCAATACACGGTTGCAGGTGCAACGGAACGCGCCGGCAACCCCGTGCCGGCGCGGGGTCGGCCTCAGCCGCAGCGCACGCCGCTGACCAGGCCCTTGTCGTCCACTTCGATGTTCAGGCGGTCGCCAAGGAACTCCATCGTGGCCACGTCGTTGGGCTTCATCACGCGCAGCTGGTGGGCACCGGCATCTTCCTGCGCCTGCTTGCCCAGCGCGTCGGCATAGGCCTGGCCGACCAGGCTCTGCACCTGGCTGGCATCGCAGGTGCCGACCGGCGGTGCCTCGGTGGCCTTGCCGGCTTCGTCGGCCGGTGCCTTGGCCGCTTCGGCCGCCTGCTGCGCATGGGCCGTGGCCGAATCCTGTTCATCCAGCGCCGGAGCCTGGCAGGCGGTCAGGGCCAGTACGGCCGGCAGCAGCAGGGCGGAGAGCGAACGGGCGCGAATCGGGAACGACATCATGACTCCGGAAGGGATTGTGAAAACCCGAGCATAGCGGCGATCCGGCCCTCACGTGTTTGTCTTCTGTTATCGACAGGATCGCGGCATCGCGACGGCGACACTGTGGTCATGCCAACCCCCTCTTCCCCCGAACGACAGGCCGCGCGCGCGGCCGGCCTGCGCTATGTTGATGACACCCAGCCGGGCATCAGCCGGCGCCGCGCCGGCCAGGGCTTCAGCTACCGCGACGCGGACGGTCACGTGGTCCGCGACGCGGCCACCCTGCAGCGCATCCGCGCATTGGCCATTCCACCGGCCTACACCGCCGTGTGGATCTGCGCCCACGCCAACGGCCACCTGCAGGCCACCGGCCGCGATGCGCGCGGGCGCAAGCAGTACCGTTACCACGCCGACTGGGCGAAAGAGCGCGACGCCGGCAAGTTCGACCGCATCATCGCCTTTGGCGACGCCCTGCCCACGCTGCGGCGACGGCTGTCGCGGGACCTGAAGCGTCCAGGGTTTCCGCGCGAAAAGGTGCTGGCGATGGTGGTCGCACTGCTGGCCGACACGCTGGTGCGGGT
>Ga0081539_10005957_pt1 | contig 12019 bp, 14 predicted proteins | sample TabmetS4T2R2_FD_71023 | JGI IMG/M metagenome (GOLD analysis project Ga0081539, IMG submission 71023) | Tabebuia heterophylla rhizosphere microbial communities from the University of Puerto Rico - S4T2R2 | ecosystem: Host-associated > Plants > Roots > Rhizosphere ...
ACAACAATGGCGTTGTCAGAGCGACGGCGACTGCGCAATGCGTCTCATTTGGTGGCGCGCATTCGATCACATTGCGCGTGACAAACAGCGCGGGGCTTAGCGCTGAGACGACTTTCAATCTCATGGTGAACGATAATCCGCCGCCGACCCTTGGCGCGTATAGCCATACCAGCGTAATCGCCGGCCAGACGATCACAATATCGCCCTCTGCGGCGCCTGCTGACCCCAATAATAATCTCAGCGGAATCACGGTCTGGACGACAACACCGCCTCTATCGGCGACGCTCTCGGCCGATCTGACAACCGGCGAAGTCACCATCCGAACCAACAACTTCGCGCAAACCAAAATTTACGAAATGCGGGTAGAGGTTAGAGATACCTGTGGCCAGACCGTCACGAGAGGTTTTTTCCTTACCGTGCTCAATTCGGCGCCGCAAATCACGCGCAACGCGAATTCCGCCCGCACGACTCAGGGTGGAACATCAGTCACGCCAGTCGCCATTGCGACGGTCTCCGACTTGCAGGACGCCGCCGGAGATCTGCGCGTCAGCGCCACCGCGCCAGCGGGGCTGACGGTCACAGTGACTAACACAAACGGCGCTGTCTCGGCTACGGCCACGGCGACCTGCGCCGTCTCGCCTGGCACGTACAAGGCCACACTGACCGTGACTGACAGCGGAGGCAGTTCCGCCTCGGCCACCTTCCCAATCATCGTAGACCCGAACCCGCCGCCCACGCTGGGCGTTTACTTCGACTCAGGCGTGACAGCAGGTGGATCAGTCCTCATCGTTCCCAACGCCACGCCGTCTGACCCTCACAACGCGGTGGGATTGACCGTCTCGGTCAGCCCCCAAATTCTCCCCGGCGGCGGGCAGGTGACAATCAATCCGGGCAATGGCCGCGTTACGGTAAACACCGTGGCGGCCACGACGTTGGGCGTTCATCAGATCCTGGTAACTGCGCGGGACGCTTGCGGCGAACAGACGACGAGGAGTTTCAAACTGACCGTGCGGAGCGCCACCTGTGTCACGGAGCAGAGTGTGATCTTCGCCGCCGACACGGGCAACCATCGCATCCAGCGTTTCAATGGCGCCAACTGGAACGTGATTGGGTCGGGCGCACAGGGCAGTGGGCTTGGCCAATTCGCGAGTCCCGAAGCCGTCGCGGCAAGCTCCGATGGCCGACGTATCTATGTCGCCGACACCGGAAACCTGCGCGTTCAGTGGTCGCAGGACGGCGGCGGAACCTGGGCTGTCTTAGCGAGCGGCCTCATACCGCAGGGGCTCGCGCTTGACCGGGACGGCAACCTATACGTTTCAGACGCGCGGGACAATCGCGTAGTGCGATACGCGGGTGGCGTTCCCGGCGCGCCAGTCGTGCTGGCGGCGGGCGGCTCAGGCGCCGGGCAAGTGCGCAATCCGAACGGGCTGGCGATTGATTGCCGGATGAATCTCTACGTCGCCGACACCGGAAACAACCGGATTCTTGTGATTGCGACGGCTGACTCGGCGATGTTGGCCAATACCGGCACGGTTGTGGCGGCGTCTGGGGCCGGGATCAATCCCGCGCAGGTTTCCGCGCCACAGGGAGTGTCTGTAGACAATACCGGAAAGCTCTATGTGGCCGACACAGGCAACAACCGCGTGCTGATGATGGCGAGCGCGCCCACCTCAGGAGCGGCGACAGTCCTGTGCAGCTTAGGCCCTGCGCTCGGGCAGGTGAGCGGCCCTGAGGGCGTGACGATTGCGACGTTCACAGCCGGGCCGATTGCCGGCGTGTCGTCAATCAACGTGAGCGACACGAGCAACAACCGCATCCAGGCTAGCGGGCTGCCGGTAGCGGCCGGGTCGTGGAGGCTGCTGGGTGGTGGCCCGGCAGCCGGGGCAGGCTCCTTTACGCTTCCAAGCAAGCTACGCTGACCCGCTTCGTTAATCGAAAGCTGGCCGCCGGACGATTTACTTGTCAATCGGCGGCCAGCTTTTTTCTTGCTGCAAAATTGGCTACCTCGCTGTCATCTTTCAGCGTTTTCTTCTTTACCGGATAATTACGACAAGCGCATAAGAAATTTCGCGCGCGCTGAGCGTGACGTTTCAGCGCCCTGAGCCAAATAGATCTGTATTTCAGTATGAAATGACGGTGCTGGCTGGCATTCCATGCGGCTAAATTTAGTTGCTAGAGCCGGTCTTTTGCGAGAAGGGATGGAGACTGCGGAGGCCCTCTTCGACGATTGCCAAGATGTTTTCAGCGAGAGAAGATCCACCTGATGTGCTTGATTGAGGTCGCTCGGCGGATCTCTGAATCGACTTGCAGTCACGACTTTATTTACTCAGTCACGACTTTATTTGCTCAGTTACGACTTTATTTACTCGGTACAGGACTGAGTTCAATTGATCCCCTCCAGTAGGATGATGCGTTGATTGATTGAGCCGCGATATTCACCGGCATTCTTCGATAAATCTTTGATAAATGGTCCATCGATCAGGATGTCGGCAATCTCCAGGACCTGGTTGATGCGGGGATTCGAGCGTGAAAGCAGTTCTTCCAGAGTATAGCCCGAATAAAGCGTGATGTGCTGATCACGCGCTTTGAGCGCGCTCACGAGCGCGAGCAAACCTGCGGGCTGAAGGAAGGGCTCGCCGCCGAGAACAGTCACGCCGTCACGCGGCGCACCTTCCGGATTGAGGACCGTTTCGACGACTTCGCTGACGGTCATCTCGACGCCGCTCTCCATGGGCCATGTCTCTGCGGCAAAACATCCGGGACAGAATCGGTCGCATCCGGAAAATTGCACTACGCTTCGCTTGCCCGGCCCTTCAACCACCGAATTGTGATAGATGCGAAAAACTCTGATCGTCAGCTCTCCTCTTGCGATTCGCCTGGAAGAACCCCGCAACGGCTCGATATTGATCGGGCGCGCGCAATTGACCTGTTTCCCTGGCGGCAAGAGATCGGAGACGAGTCTAGTCAGTTCCGATTGCTGTAATCCCTCGATCGTCAGGTTGCCGGATTGTTCATCGATGATCCACGTCATCTCACTCATTCTTGCTCTCCCGATGCGGTTTTAAAAGACTGGTTTTATACTGTAGCCGTCAGGAAAGGGATATGGTTATGTCGGAAATGACCGCTGAGATGCTGCTCAATCAAATCTCTTTGCTACCAGCTAACGAAAAGGTGAAGTTGCACGCACTGCTCGATGATCAGCTCAAGAATCCGGATGTCGCGGCAAATGGAGTAAAATTCGTCGAACCGATTCCGGTTCCCGATCCGGAGCTGAGTGTGCGCTGGCTGAACGAGCATGCCCGCGAATATGGCGGCCAATGGGTAGCGCTGGATGGCGACCGGCTGATCGCTCATGGCGAAAATGCTGAGGAGGTCTTCGCCGCAGCCGATGCCGATGGCGTGTACTTGCCGCTCGTGACCTACATTCCGCCTGCCGATGCGCCGCCTTTTGTCGGAGTCTAAGCATGCCCACCCAACTCAGATTTGACGTGACATTCATTTACCCGGATAAGGCTGGCGGCATCACAATCCCGACCGTGCTTAGCTTCGGAGACAAAATCGTTCAGACCTTTGCCAAAGTGGATCCCGGAGCGGATTACTGTGTTTTCAGCCACGAGATTGGCGCCAAACTTGGTCTCGACATCGAACGCGGGATTCCCCAACCGATGAGATCGCTCACTGGTACACTAAACACATTCGGCCATGAAATCACGATTCAAACCTTCGACATCGCATTTCAAAGCATTATCTACTTTTCAAAGTATCCAGGGCTTCCCGAAATCTACTAGGCCGAATTGGATGGCTCCGCCATTTACATCTTGCAATCATCGATGACGAAAGCAAACTCTTTCTCTCACAACACAGTCGAGTTCAGCTCGTCTCACCATCACTACTATCGCTGACAGTAACTATCTCGCCTTTTGAGTTGGCATATTCGAAGTCAATGACGATCTCTCCGTCGTGGTTCGGAGGCGTGGATCTGATTTCAAGCGAGATTTGCTCTGAGCATTCAGCACAGTGCTCCATCTCCGATCGGCACTGTGAGCAGCCTCTGGTAATGATCATTGCAGTCCTTCCGTCTTTGGTAAACAAATCATTCCTGATTCGGCCAGGGGTTACGCCTTCTTCTTGTTTTGAACTTGAGGCCTGATGGTTGGACACGCGTAGAACTCCGGCGTGTTCCCATCGCGTTCCGGAGCGCCGGTCAGTTCCGTGATGATCTTCGCCACATCGGCGCACTGTGGTCCCCGGACGCCTTCCACCTTCATCTCCATCTCCCCGGTCTGCGAATCAATCGTGAAATTGATTTCGGGCATGGTTTCGCTCCTCTGTCAGTAACGTACCTTGATCTTTACCACGCCGCCTTCGACGGTGCGACTGATCGTCCCGCGCAGCCTCGCCGCCACTTTTGCGACAACTCTTTCGTTGTACGCAGTGCGAAGCTTCGGGATGAATCGTCCGTTGAGCGCACAACTGCGATCGAGATCATCCATGACCGGGCGGTACTCGCCGCTCTCGGTCCGCGCAAATCCAATGTCACCGTAATAGTTGTCAATCGTGTTGCGCGGAATGACGATCTCGGCTCGCTGCTCCAACTGCTCCGAGTAATAGCGCCCCATTTCGAGATTTGCGCCCTGGCGAATCTCTTGGCAGCCGATCTCTTCGAGCGCGGCGATCAGAAGTTCGCGATCCTTAAAAACAACTTCCGGAAAGGTCATGTACTTGCTCATTATTGGTTCCTCTTCTGGCTGATCACCGAGGGTGGCAAGGAGTTCGGGAGCGGCCACCCCTGACGACCCCCGTGCTCCCTGTCCCCCGGTCTGCCGGCAACTCGATAATTTCGGTTACATCTCCAGCGCTCTTGCGCCGTTCATTCGCTCGCTGATTGGTGTGAGGCCGATGCCGCCGGCATTCACCGCCATATGGTCCTTCGCCCAGTTGCGCAGCGATTCGACCTGCTCTCGTTTGACGACGCTCGTGGGCTGAATCTGCCGGGCGCGGTCTGCGATGTCGCCGGTCGTGACCTCCCGCTCTCCGTCCATAAACGCGCGCAGCAGTCCGGCCTTGACCGCCGCCTCGATCTCGGCGCCGGAGTAGCCGTCGGTGATCTCAGCCAGTTCATTCAGATCAAAATCTTCCGGGGAGCGATTTCTCTTCCGGAGATGCACCGCGAAGATCTCGCGCCGGTCTTCCATCGTCGGCAGATCGACGAAGACGATGTGCGAGAACCTTCCCTGACGCGTCTGTTCCGCCGCGAGCCCCCGCACGTCGTTGGCCGTTCCGATGACGAAGACGTCGGTCTGTTCCTGCATCCAGTTGAGCAGATAGGCGATGGTGCGCGCCGTCTCGCCGCCATCGGTCCGTGATGAGGATTCGAGGCCGCCGACCGCCTTCTCAAATTCGCTGATCCCGAGGATGCCTTTGAGTGTGGTCGCGATTGAGAGCGCGCGTTTGATCGCGAGGGCCGATGATCCGATGACGCCGCCTCCCTCGCCCATGACGCTGCCGAAATCGAGATCAAGCAGCGATTTGCCCAGCACCGACGAAGCTATCTTCTTGGTCAGGTCCTTGCCGCAGCCCGGCAGACCGACCATGAGCAACCCTTTCATCGGCTCGACCCCATAAGCCTTTGCCGCCGGCGTGAAGGTCGCCGCGGCCTCGGTCAAAATTCGCCGCAGGTTGTGATATCCGCCGAGATTGCTGCTGGGTTCAGCATGGGTATAGGTGAGCGCGCCCGTACCTTTGATGACGGACTTCTTCTCATCGAGGATCACCGGCAAGGCTTCGGCGGTCAGTCCCGAACTGCTGATGATCGCCTTGGCCAAGACATTCTCAATGTCGGTGACGGTGAGGCCGAGCAGCGCCTGGACGAGTTGCTCCTGTAATCGTTCATCGACCTCGACGAGCACCTCGCCGTCTTTGAGACATTGAATCTGCGTCTCAAGCATTGCAATCACCTCCTGCTCATCGGGCAGCGGCAGATCGATGATCTTGATCTCTTTCTCCAGCGCCGAAATATCGGGAAAATCCCTCTCGACGAAGAGGACGTTGATGTGCCGGCCTTTGATCTCCCAGGCCAGCTCGCGCAGTCTCCTGACCAGCTGCGGCTCTTCCTGGCCATAGAGCGCAAGGTAAGGGCTGTAATCGCAGAGAACGAAGAGACCTTTCTTTTGCTGCGCGATGTATTCAAGGACGCTCGCCGCATCCTGCGTGTCGGGGATCAAGGCTTCATCCTTTGTTCCCAGGACCTGACGCAATCCCGCGATACGGCTCCAGATGAAGAGCCCCTTCTCTTTCTCCCGGTGGCACTTCATCTGTGCAACCGCGCGGACAATGCGATGAAAGCGCCCCTCTTCGGTCGTGTTGACGGCAATCAGCGGATACCGGGCACGGATCAACACATCAAGACCAATGACGATTCTTTCCAGTGATTCCTCACGCATGATTTTCCTCATGGGAAAGTAGAAAGGTTAAAGTTCGAGCGCGGCGATCCGGTTGGGCTGCGCCAGTTCGTGAGCGTCGCGGTGGCAGAGCCGGATGATCCCATCGAGCGCCTCCTTGACCGCTGCATTGCTTGCTCGCCGCTTACTTTTTCCAGTTGGCTTGGCGGCCAATTGTTCGAGGTTGCCGAGGAGCTGCTCCAACTTCTCGTCCGACTGGAAATTCATGAGACGAAACCAGTGGGCCAGGTTACGGGCTTTCTTTGCCGTCGCCCCTGGAATGAACTCGTGTTTCTGGAGCGCCTCCTGCATCGCGGCAGCTGATTCATAGATCTGCGCGCGTAGCTGGGCAGCGCCTTCCTGTAATGGGCTGAGCGTCTCCTGGAGTTTCTCGCGCGCGGCCTCGAGCTTCATCTGCCGGATGCGCTCCTTCACTTCGGCTTCGCACCTGCGATCGGCTTCTTCGGCCTCGAGCTTCCGACGCACGCTCTCCTCCTCGCCCCAGAGCCGATGCTGGCTGAGACGTTCTTCGGCATTCAATCGCGCCCGCTCGATTCGCCCCTCCGCCTCGGCACACTCGATCCGCCGTCTTTCATCAGCAGCCACCCGCTGTTCACGGAGCATTTCGCTTCCCAGGAGGATCACGCCCACCTCGAAACGCAGCGTGAGTCTATTTTGCAGCTCGTCCCGGCCAGGGAAAGCATTGAAGGCCCAGTTGATAATCCGATCCTCGAAGTCTATTGGAACGCTCGCTTCGGTTGCGGCAAGCCGCCGGGCCGAGTCGGCAGCCACCTGATTGAATGCCATAACGACCTCGTTGCGGATCTCGTCATAGGCGTCAAGGACTCTCTGTTTCGCCCTACTCAAGCTGTCGCAAGCCTCGTTGAAGATCGTTTCAAATTCGGTGAAAGCCCGCCATGGAACCCAGCGAAAGGCCGGCGACTCGAAGAGAGTCTCGGTCAGGCGGAAGTGATAACTATATTTGTGCAGCGCGGTATGAGCCTTGGAGACAGGCGAGAGCAGCGGCCGGCGATACCGGTTGGGCAAGAGGCCGCAGCGCGGAGGCCTGAAGGCGACATCGGTCTTCTCCGGGAGTTCGACGCCGAGCGCGTGCCAATCGAGCCTCCGGTCCAGAATGCCGAAGCCCGTGGCATCGACATTGACGAAGAGGCCGTCCTCTTCGAGCACGGAGAGATCGAAAGGGAGACGCTCGATCTCTCGAGTATCGCGCCCGATACGATCGGCGACGGTTGCGGCGCGCCGATCACTGTCGGAGACAATGATCGCCTCACGTGAATCAAACGCCACCGTGAGATGGGAGACACTGGTATCCATCGAATCCTCCTCACGAAAATGATGAAAGACAATTTGAAGATGCGAACCTACCGATTGACACCGGCTCGTGGCGCCGGGCTGCCGTCCGCTAATTTTTCCAGTGTGATGAGGGATTAGACGATGAAGGACTTAATCGCGGGCAGGTTCCATTGCCGCGAGCGCATGGTGAAAGGCAAAGACAAAATCGAGATAGTCGCCCGGGCTCTGCGCGTAATATTTCATCTTGTTCATGCCGGCGTCGAGCCCCTCCGGCGTGAGCCGGCACTGATATCCTCGTTGTTTCAACGCTGCAATTACTCGTCTGGCCCTTTCAACCCGGTCGGGTATACACCAGCTGCCTGCCTCATTGATTATCTTGACCAGTTCTTCGATCTCATTCGTCGAGGTCATCGTGACCCCTGGGATGCCGGTAGCCATCTGAAACAACTCCTCTCCTCGCTCGATTCCGCCTATCAGTTCCGGATAGAAGTAGACCAATGTCATGGGATTAAACTCTCCGTCCTCGAGGTATGCGAGCAGCACTTTATTTGCGTGCAAAAGCTCGGAGAGAGCATCCGTGCGCCGCTGTTCGCGCATCTCGTTCCCATTCGGATTTTTCATTGCCCACGCGTATTGTGGACAATTCATGCGGAAAAACGCCCTGAAGTCTTTCGGGTTCATGAGAGCAATCATCTCAACTCCTTTCAGATCGGATAAGCTTTGCCATCCGCCTCGTTCTTCTTGCGTTCCATTCCCCTCCGCATGCCTTCTCTTGCCTCGAGGGGAGATGGCGCGATCAACCCCATCGAATGCAGGAGTACCCACAACCGAGCATAGATACCGCCACTGGACCATTGCTGAGTGATCGGCTGAAGACCGCGCAAGCTCCTTTAAGATCGGCGATCATCGACCTTCCTACGGTGGATAATCTCGGTGTCGCCGCGCTTGCGGTCAGTATTCGGCTGATTGGCGCGCTCCGATCTCGGCCGCCCAGTTTTCCATACGCCGGACGACGATCTGATTTCTCTCGGCATCTGATTGGCTGGCGCTGTACGCGTCCTGCTCTTCAAGAGGCCAATGAATGAAAGAGAAGAGCGGCAAACAGGCTGCCTCCAATTCAGCTTTATCTTCAGCGCCGTGGAGCAGCAATGCCGCGCTGAGAATGGAAGGCTCCTGCACTTCATTGTCGGAGAGGTCGTAGATTTCGGTCGCGCTGGCTATCTCTTCCGGGGTCGCGAGATAACAGGCCAGGCCGCCGATGCACGATGTTGTGAGGCAATCGCCGAACAGCAACAACTTTCGTATCTCGTCAACTGACTCGGCCGCCTTGGTGTCCGGACTCTCGGCCCAAGAGATCATGTTGATGCGCCCTCTTTCGGTGACTGCTGCTTTGACCCGATCGAAGATCCGTCGATTGATCGTGAGCGGCATGACTTTCCTTTCTCAAGATGAGAGACGATGTAGTGACTTCTCCTCGGAATTATGTCGAACGGCGCACATCCGTTCGCGCAATCTGCCATCCGCTTGTTTTTCAAGATGTCTGGTCTCAGACGATCGACGAGAATAAGAGTAAGGCCAACGTGACGTGGCTGGATCTGCATCGACAGATTCATGATCATATTGTCCTGTTTCCCAAGAATTAATCGATGCTCACCGATCTCTCGAGTCACCGTGGCAACGCTTCCTAATCGGTGACGGGGCAAAAGACCAAAGGCCATCAGCAAAAGGCTGAAATCTCTTTCCAAAAAAGAACGCCATTTCAAGGCGACGACCAATCATACGATTGCCAGGAGAATCGTTGAGAAAGCCACAGACAACAGGTCGCGGGATCGGACTGGAAGACCTTTCCGGCATCCGCAACAGAACACTGTTCAGGGAGGCTCAACGAGACCAGGCCAACAAATGGGCGTTCGCCGAACTGCGGGAATTTATTGAGTACAAGGCGGCCCTGGAGGGCGTGCCGGTGATGATTATCGATCCTCGCGATACGAGCAGGACGTGCCCAGAGTGTGGGCATCTTGATCGAGGCAATCGTCTTGTGCGGTCTATTTTTGTGTGCCGCGAGTGTGGTCATTTTGATCATGCCGATCGAGTCGGCGCCATCAATATTGCCTGTGCCGCCGGAGTCGCCTGGCGGGAAGTTGCGGAACAGCGGTCTGTGGAAACATAGGCAGCCTAGTATTGCGACAAGCTCCAGCTATAACGCATCATCGTCTAGATGGAGTAGGTGGCCTGTAACTCTTTCTCTTGCCCGCGCTCATTGGTGACTCTCAAGAGCGGCCGTTCTTTCTCGGGCCAGACGATATCGATCTTTGTGATCCCCCCTTCTCCCAGCCGGGCCGAGAGGTCCAACAATGAGAAGGGTTCCGCAATCGTGCCGGGGAATTCGGCCATCATGGTCTCGGTGATCGACGAAGGCAGAGCGCTTCTTCTTGCCATTCTTGAAGGGGAGGAAATCTCTCCCTCATCCATTGACGTTTTGAGAACAAAATTGGAAGGACGGCAGCACTATGAAGAAGAAGAAATCGGAGAAGAAAAACTCGAAGCCGGAGTTGAAGCCGGCGCATAAGCCTTCGACTGAATGCGACGATCCTTTTTCGCTCTTTGAGGACGAAGCTTGGCGTCCCATTTTTGAGGCGGCATTCTGCAAACATCCGGAACATGCGACCAGTTTTGCCCATTTGATATATGTCATCTACGAGCACATCGAGCGGGGAGGCAAAGATTTGAAACGCGGGAGCTTCACCCTTCTCGATATCGTTCGGCTCGCATACACCTATAGTGAGGAACATCATTTATCATTTGAGCTCTACCTTCTTTACCTATAGGGAGTATTAAAACCCGTAGATGAACCCCTCACTCAAATTCCCAGAATCATCGCCGGAGTGAGGGCCGATCTAGCCGCACAATAGTTCGCGACCGCAAGGACGTCAGCCGGCGCACTGCTTTAGAAAGCAAGGACCGACGCGCAACTCTGAAAATTATTCGTGGGTGATGCGATCCGAGGCCTTCGGAGGTTTAGATCACTGGTCCTAAATCCGGAGGTCGCGGGGCTCGAGCCTCTTCTGTAGCCTTGGCTAGGGCAAGATTGGTTCACGACCGATGACCATATTCGCGGTAGCTTTTCAAAATCCGCCAGAGATGATTTTCATCTAGCGCGCCCACTTGCTCAAGGCACTTTTGCCGAAGGTCGCCCCTAACCCACTCCACGACCGGATTTTGCGAGAGGCTCCAGCGTTCAGCGTCAATGGTTGTTCCCGCTTCAGGAGTTGTGATTATCGATGATCACTCCGGGCCACCATAATCACCTCTCAAGTTCCAATCCCATGTACCCGCCGACGAATCTTTTAGCTGTGAATCAGGTCTCGATCTCTGATCAAGAAGCGTGGGGAATCTCATAGTGGAAGGCCTTGACCATCTGCCGAGCCTGGGGAAGACTCCTCTGGTAACCGCGGCCGCGCATCATCTCATAGAGTCGTGTGGCTCGCAGCTGCGGATGTTGATCGAGTATTTGCCTGATGAAGTCAAGCCAGTGATAGAGTTCCTCTTGCCGAGAGATTCGCAAATCGAGAGAGGAATTGAGGAGAACGCGCCTGACGGTCTCCGGATGGACCTTCATTTCAGCTGCGATGGTGCCGACCTTCCAATGCTCCGCATAGTACAAGCGGCAAATGGTGGTGATTTGTTCTTTTGAGATCATCGCTTCACCTCAGGATGTGATGAAAAGAGGCGATGAAGGTCCCTTCCGCTCAAAGATACGACAAACGACTCGGCCGGGAGTCAAGATCACCGGCGTCGACCTGTCAAAGTGATGTGGCAGGCGCAACCGTACCAAAGTTGGAGAGGGCTGTGGAGGCTGATCCTTCACGAAATCTTGCTGAACTACTCGCCTGGCTGCCGCCTGGTGCCGCCGGTAGGAGCCTTGACGGTCGCGATAATCGAGCAGGCCTCAAGGCTGTGTTGGTGTCGGCGGCGAGCCCCGCGTCGTTGTGCAGCACGAGTCCTGAGGCGACAGGGACGGCTGTAATAGCGATGCCCCGATCACAATGAGAGCAGACGAAGAACATAACGCGGCAATCGAGAGCCGCGCAGAACTTCTAGTGGAAGATGAGGCGGTTGGGCGTCGCCATCCTAAATCGCACCAAGCAAGATTGGTACACTCGCTCAGTGATCCTGAATAGTACCGAGGCGCAACCGATCTAACTCAAGTTGTACCTCCGAAGAATAATAGAGTTCTGACAACTGATATTTCCATGGGCCGTTTT
>Ga0081539_10005958_pt1 | contig 12017 bp, 9 predicted proteins | sample TabmetS4T2R2_FD_71023 | JGI IMG/M metagenome (GOLD analysis project Ga0081539, IMG submission 71023) | Tabebuia heterophylla rhizosphere microbial communities from the University of Puerto Rico - S4T2R2 | ecosystem: Host-associated > Plants > Roots > Rhizosphere ...
TCATCACGACCGAGGGCTTCAACGAAGCCTTTTCGATCATGTATCACCTGCGGCCGCCTACTCGGGTGCGCGAGGTCAAACTGCTCAAGTGCGAGGAGCTGAAGAAGGTGACCGATTCCCCGCTGCGTCATCATCACCTGAAAACGGCGGACATCCCGCGGCGGGGTGATCTCTATACGGGCCGTATCCCGATCCTCTTCAATCAGGACATCATTGCCTACCGGCAGAAACCGGCCAGGGCTTACGGGGAATACGAGTATTACAAGAACGGCGGGGCGGACGAGATTATTTTCGTTTTCAAGGGCGGCGGTGTCCTCGAGTCGCAATTTGGAAAACTGAGCTACAAACCGGAAGATTACATTGTAATCCCGCGCGGGATCGCTTATCGCCTCGTTCCCGACAAGATAGAGGAAGAGGATTATCTTATCCTCGAGTCAGTCGGCCCCGTGCGTATTCCGCGCCGCTATCTCAATCACGATGGCCAGATTCGGATGGGCTCGCCCTATTCGGAACGCGATTTCCATGGGCCGACGGAGTTAGTCGTGGTCGATCAGGAGGAAGACACACGCATCCTGGTGAAGGACGGCCCGCGGTGGACAGAGGTGACGATGGCGCATCATCCGTTCGATGTCGTCGGCTGGGATGGTTACGTCTATCCTTTCACCTTTAACGCGGCCGATTTCGAGCCAATCACCGGGGCGATCCATCAGCCGCCGCCGATTCATCAGACCTTTGAGATTCGCGGCTATGTCGTCTGCACCTTTGCGCCGCGGATGCTCGATTACCACCCGAATGCGGTGAAAATCCCGTGGGTGCACGACAACGTCGAAGCGGATGAGGTTTTGTTTTATGTTCGCGGAAACTTCGGTTCGCGACGCGGGATTGAAGCCGGCTCGATTACGCTCCATCCCCGCGGCATTCCCCACGGCCCGCATCCGGGGACGATCATGGCGAGCAGGGAGGCGGCCCGGACGGAGGAGTTGGCTGTCATGTTCGATACCGAGCACACGCTCGAGTTGACTGAGCAGGCGGTAAAACTGGATGACCAGAATTATCCGCAGAGCTGGCTGGATTAGCCTCGAGGTGGCAAAGCGCGACGGCGAATCTGATTTGGACTTGAGCGAGCGACTAACTCGCAGGAGCGACCGTGTTTCCAAGTCGCAGCTGACTGACCTGACAAAGGCGTTTCAGCGGATCCTCGAGGCGGTCGGAGAAGATGCGAAACGCCAGGGTCTGGTCCGCACGCCAACGCGCGCCGCCCGGGCTTTCGAGTTTTTGACTCAGGGTTATCGCCAGAATGTGGCTGAGGTGGTGAACGAAGCGATCTACGATTCCGATGCGAGCGAGATCGTGATGGTGAAAGATATCGAGCTTTATTCGATGTGTGAGCATCACCTGTTGCCCTTCATCGGCCGGGCTCATGTCGCTTACATCCCAAACGGGAAAGTCATCGGTCTTTCCAAGGTGGCGCGGATTGTGGATGTCTTTGCCCGCCGCTTTCAGATCCAGGAGCAACTTACCACCCAGGTGGCGGACGCGATTATGGAAGTCTTACACCCGTTAGGGGTGGCGGTCGTGATTGAAGCGAAACACCTTTGCATGATGATGCGGGGGGTGGAAAAGCAAAACTCGGTCATGAAAACTTCCTGTCTCCTCGGCGTTTTCAAGGAGGACGCCCGTACCCGGAGCGAGTTCCTTGCCCTCCTGGGTCAGTAAGTGCCCATGCTGCTGACGGTCAGCAAGCGGCTGGAGTTTTCCGCTTCGCGTCGTCTTTTTCGTCCTGACTGGTCGGAAGCGGACAACCTTGGCACCTTCGGGCGGGAGAGCGCCGCCCGCTACGGGACGGGGCGCAATTACGTCGCCTGGTTTGTTTTCACCGGCGAAGTCAATTCGGCTAACGGCATGCTGGCCAACATCAGCGAGATCAAGTCGCGGGTGGAAGAAATCTTGCACGCGCATTTCGATCACAAGTTTCTGAATGAAGATCACGCCGCCTTTCGCGATCGGGTGCCGACCGCCGAAAACGTCGCGCGCCAGCTCTTTCGTGAGGTTGCATCGCGCTTTGGCGATGGGGAAAAAAGGCTGGTCGCCTGCCAGCTCCGCGAATCGCCGGAACGAAGCGCGACCTGCTACGCCGATGGAACGATGGATGAAAATCATTGGCTCGAGTTTTCCGCCGCGCGCCAGACGATGTCGCCGCACCTGAGTGCCGCGGAAAACGAGAAGCTTTTCGGGGCTGCAAGTTCGGCGCACGGCCACGGGCACCATTATCGCGCGCGTTTCACTTTTCACCCCGAAGCAGAGGAAAGCGCCGCGAGGTATAAGGCGCTCACCGAAGCGCTCGGCGGTCTGCGGATGGAGCTAGATCACAAAAACCTGAACCACGAGGTTTCCGGCCTGACAAACCGCCCGAAGACGACGGAGAGCCTTGCCCAGTATCTGTTCGAGCGCGTCGCCGGCGCGCTCCCGGTCCATGGCGTGCGGCTCTACGAGCGCGATGATTTTTTCGCCGAGTCTAGTGGAGAGAAAAATTTCGCCCTCGGAATGTCTCGGGTTTTCAACGCCGCGCATCGCCTTCATGCTCCGGCGCTGTCTGAAGCGGAAAACGCGGCGCTTTACGGCAAATGCAACAATCCGCGCGGGCATGGTCATCGCTATCTCACCGAAGCGACGATCGGCGGCGAATACGACGCGCGCAGCGGGACGCTTTACAGCTTTGCTGATTTCGCGCGCGGAATGGAAGGCGCCCTCGAGCCCTGGCAGGACCGGCATCTTGATTTCGAGATAGAGGAGTTTCGCGACCGGCCGTCGACCGGCGAGAACATTGTTTGCGCCCTCTGGCCAAAGATGAATGCGCAACTTCAGGACCGCCTGGTGCGACTCCGCCTTTGGGAAACGCCGAACAATCTCTTTGCGCTCCGGCGGAGCGTTCAAGTATAACTCATGGTCGGGTAAACTCTTCCTCGTTATTTGCGTTTTCCTCGCTTGCGCGATTGCCATCTTAAAAGCGGTTTCTTAGGCAAACCATGACCGCCGACCAATTTCGTCATCTCGCCCTCGCGCTTCCCGCGACCGAGGAACGTTCCCATTTGGCGCATCCGGATTTCCGCGTCGGCAACAAAATCTTCGCCACCCTGGGTTATCCCGATGCCAGGTTTGGAATGGTGCGCCTCACGCCCGATCAGCAGGCCGAGCTGATCCGGCGAGCCCCGGAAATTTTCCAACCGGCGGCTGGCGCGTGGGGGCGAAGCGGGAACACAATTGTGCTGCTCTCCCGCGCGAAAGTGACGCTTCTGCGTCCCATTCTTCGCCGGGCCTATGAGAACCTCGCGGCAAAACAAAAGCGGCGGCGTATGGCGCGTTGACCCACGCGGCTTGTTCTGAGATTCTCCGGCTTCGCCATGCCGAAGAAGGATGTCAAAGTGGACGCTTACATTGCCGCCGCCGCTCCCTTTGCGCAGCCGATCCTGAAACATCTGCGCAAACTTGTGCACACCGGCTGCCCGGGAGTGGAGGAAACAATTAAGTGGGGCATGCCGTTCTTCATTTATCGCGGCCAGAACCTCGCCCACATGGCAGCCTTCAAAGCGCATTGCGCTTTTGGATTTTGGAAGGGCTCCCTTTTCCTCAACCCGGAAATGGCCGGGCGCAGGGAGGCGATGGGCCACTTCGGACGGATCACCAGCCGGGCGGATTTGCCTAACGACAAGACGCTTCTTGGCTATGTGCGCAAAGCGGCGGAGTTGAACGAGAAGGGGGTGAGCCCCCCTCGCAAGCCAAAGCCGACAGGTCTGCGGGTGCTCGAGATTCCCCAGGATCTCACCGCCGCCCTGCGCAAAAACGCAAAAGCGCGAAAGAGTTTCGAGAATTTCAGTTACAGTCATCGCAAGGAATACGTAGATTGGATTACGGAGGCGAAACGGGAGGAAACCCGCCGCAAACGGCTCGCCACCGCGCTGCGATGGCTCGCAGAAGGAAAATCGCAAAACTGGAAGTATGAGCGGAAAGGCTAGATGGCGGTGGATTTGCCAGGCTGCCCCGCGCCCTGAATGTTGGCGGCGATGATCAAACGCAGGGACTTTGAGAACGCTCTCGCCGCAGGGAAACTCCTCGACTCGAGCGTGACCAACCTGCGTAACACCCTGGAGCACTCGGCTTCGCCCGTCGTTACCCAGTCAATTGCCGAGTTGATCGAGGCGGGGGAATGGACGGAGCTGAACGATCGGTTCTACGCCGCGCTCGCCTTTGGCACCGGCGGAATCCGTGGACGCACCATCGGCAAAATTGTCACCCGGGCCGAACGCGGCACGCCTAACGAACTCGGGCGCCCGCAGTTTCCCTGTGTCGGGACGAACGCGATGAACGACGACAGTATCCGGCGCGCGACCCAGGGTCTGGTCGACTATGTGAAGGAATGGACTGCCCGGGAAAAAATTTCCGGCCGGCCGAAGATCGTGATCGCCCATGACACCCGTTTCTTTTCCACTGATTTCACCCGGCTCGCGGCCGAAGTGGTGGTCAAGAATGGGTGCGACGCCTGTATTTGGGACGGGGCGCGCTCGACGCCGGAACTTTCCTTTGCGGTGCGCCATCTTCGGGCGAGCGCTGGAGTCGTCATCACCGCGAGCCATAACCCGCCACATGATAACGGGTTCAAGGCCTACTTCCGCGATGGGGCGCAGGTGGTCGAACCACATGCCAGCGGGATCATCGCGAAGGTGAACGCGGCCGGCGGGCCTTCGCCTAACGAAAAGCGAGGTGAGCTGATCACCCTCGGGAGCGAACTCGATGAAGCCTACATGCAGCAGCTCGAGAGTCTCGTGCTCGACCCGGACCTGGTCCGCTCCCAGGGGGCTTTGCGCATCATCTATACGCCTCTCCACGGGACCGGTAGCGTGATTCTAAAACCGATGCTCACCCGGCTCGGTTTCAACTTTCAAGTTGTCCCGCAGCAGGATCGTTTCGATGGCCGTTTCCCGACCGTCAAGTCGCCCAACCCGGAAAATGCCGAAGCTCTGCAAATGGCGATCGATCTCGCCCGCAAAACAAACGCCGATTTGGTGATCGCGACCGACCCGGATTGCGACCGTATGGGAGTCGCCTTTCGCGATGCACAGGGCGAGATGCAGTTGCTAACCGGCAACCAAACCAATGGCCTGCTGGCCTACTACCGAGCGAAAACCCTCTTCGACCAGGGCATCCTCAATCCGGAGAACGCCTCGCGCGCGCTCATCATCACCACTTTCGTCACGACAGAGTTACAGAAAGCAATCGCGCAAAAATTCGGCCTCCGCCTGGTCGAGACCCTGACTGGTTTCAAATACATCGGGGAAAAACTGGCGAAGTACGAGCGCGCCGTCCCGCTCCCGGCGGGCAAAGATTACCGCGATCTTTCGCCGGAGGAATCGCGCCGGCTCCGGCTCGAGCATTCCGCTTTCATGATTTTTGGCGGCGAGGAAAGCTACGGCTACAGCGGAGCCGATTTCGTTAGGGACAAAGACGGGAACGGAGCCGCGATCATGTTCTGCGAGGTGGCGGCCTACGCCAAATCGCGCGGCCTGACAATCGACGGGCTGATGGATGAAATCTATCGCCAGCTCGGCTATTACGACGAGAAGAACGGTTCGATCTATTTCGAAGGGGCGGAAGGGGCGGAAAAAATTCAGCGTTTGCTGGAGAGCTACGAAAGCAATTCGCCTAACGAGATCATGGGAAGCCGGGTCGTTTCGGTCCGCAATTTCGCCAGGGAAACGATCTGCGACCTCGAGGGCGATGAGATCCCGAAGCAGCTCATGCTGATCTTCGAGCTGGCAGATAAAACGCGGATCGCGGTGCGCGGCTCCGGGACCGAGCCGAAGATCAAATATTACCTTTTCGCGCAGCGTCGTCCGGCCGCTGGCGAATTCAGCCAGGACGAGCTGGAGGCGATCAAGCCGGAGGTCAGCCAGCGTCTCGAGCAGCTATGGGATTGGTTGCAAAAAGACGCGGCGGAACGAGTCTCGTGACGCAACGGTCCCGGCAGTCGCGTCAGGCGGGCGACCTCGCTCGCTCGACCCACTCGGCAGGCTGGAAGCCCGCTCGACCAGACAGGCCAGAGGTTTGAAAGCCCGGCCGCTGCTCCGCATCCGTTACGGGCGTTACGGCACGACAGTCAGGGTGAGATCATTCCCATCGCCGCCGCTGTAACTCGCCTGGAGATTGTTTCCGTTCACGGTCACGATTCCACCATCGAGCAGGTTGCTGAAAGTGCCGTTGATCGGATTGGCGCTCGTGTTGCTGATGACCATCAGCGTCAGTCCACGTTTGAGGCTGCCTTGGGTCTGGCCGCTCAGATTCAGAGTTGCACCGTTGATCGTGACTCCGTTGGCGATCACCACGTCGGTGCGTGCTTTGTTCTTCTTTGCCTTGAAGGTGTAGGTGTAGGTCGCATCTGAGTTGAAGGTGAGTGCGCTTTGGATCGTGAGGGTAGTTTGTTTGTTGGTTCCGACTGCGGGAGTGAGAAACGCACCTGCCCCGCTGCCCGTGCCAACGGTCACCGCACCGGCAATGGTCCCGCTCCCGCCGAGCGTGCCGGCGCTGGCACTGATCGGCCCTGTGCCGGTGCCTGAGCCATTGCGATTACTCACAACCAGTATGCCCTGAGTCAGCGTTGTGCCGCCCGTGTAACTGTTATTTGCGGTCAGGGTCAGCGCGCCAGTTCCGACCTTTGCAATTGAGCCGCTGTCCTGAATCGTGCCGGAAAAGGTGGTGCTCAGGTTGTTGCCGCCGATGTTGAGCTTGTTCGCGGCGAGCGAGACGATGCCGTCGCCTTCCAATGAGCCAACCGTGCGATTGGTGCGGGCGTTGGTCAGGTCGGGAACGCCATTGCCGAAGAGTTGGAACTGTGCCTGACTCACATTCACGCTTTGCTCGAGAAGAATGGTCGCGCCGGCCCCGCCGTTTGTGCCGCCATTGGCAGTCACTATGGTCTGACTCGAATTGGGGAAACCAAAGAGATCGATCAACCCGCCTTCGGCGCCGCTCGCCTGGCCGCCGTAACCAATAAAGTTGGCGTAACCCGAGCCGCCATAGACATAGATTTGGCCGCCCACAGGCAACGTGAGTTTGGTGTCGAGCTGTGCAATGGAAACGGTGCTCCCATTGGCGATAAAGGTAGCACCAGCCGAGTCACCGTACTGCCATTCCACCCAGCCACCCTCGGCTCCGGTGACCGTGGCAGGGTTGCAAATGAATGTGGAACTGCCCATTGACCCGAGCGTTTGAATCAGCGTGAACCCGGCAAATGCTCCTCTGACATCTCCGGGATCATTTACGAACGTCGCATGTTCTGCGTTTGACGACGAGAGCAGGCTGCACCTTCCGCCTAGCGCATGTTTGACCTCTCCACCTTGGTTCGTAATTGTGCAGTTGTGGGCCGTGGAAATATCGAAGAAATACGTAAATCCGCCGCCCGCACCATCCCCGGCTGAAGAGGCTCCGCCATCATTTATAGTCAACGTGTTGTCACCGGCAGACGCGGAGTTATCGAAGTATATTCCTCCCGACGGCTTGGTCCCCCCATTGGAGTTAGCTGTCACCAAGGTCTGAACAACGCCCGAGTTATTCGTTAATCCGACTCCCTCTAAGTCAAGGGTCGATGGGAAGACAACATCGAACACGGGTGTAATGAGGAGGGTATAGGCGCTCGCGCCCGGTGTGAAAAAAATCTCACCTACTATGTTAGTTGCGTCTGTGCCGTTAGGAGCATCTCCAAGCGTTATGTTGGTAATATCGGAAATGCTGAAAGTTGCGATATCGGACTCGTCGTACGGCACTGTCTCCGGTGTCCAGTTGGTCGCAGTAGCCCAATCGCTATTTCCTGGATTCAGCTTCCAGGTGGCGCTTCCGGCGAGCGCCGTGCTGCTCAGCAGGAGGATCAGCCCGCATAACCCGGATTTGGTTCCGACGGAGGTCACTATTTCACCTTTTTAGGTCAGGCATCGCTGTGCGGGATCGTGATCAGCTTGCAGGAAGGCGGGTGGATGCCGTTGCTCTCAAAGACCTCCTGCATATCCACGATCTAGTGATACGGCATGCTCGCGTGCTGGGTGTTGATCACCCTTTTATTCTGAGCGGGTTTTCCAAGGCAAGTTTAATTTCAGCGCGCACGTCTTTGCTAAAGACTCTGCCGGGTAGTTTAAAAATCCGGCTCTGGTCCTTTCAGTGGTCGGGTGAGCGGCATGAGCAGATGGCTAGTCGGCCATGGGTGAGTGATGCTGATGGAGGAAGCGCGCCTTTGGTCTATGACCCTGGGCATGCGGAAGCATGCCCCTCGGGAGGGACGCGCTTCCGCGCGTCCTGGGCGCGCCCGTGTAATCGCCGGACATGCCGCTCCTGCGGAGCTTGATCGACTTTCTTCCGTGAGGCTATAAACATGCCGCGCCTCCGGCGCTTTGGCCCTGTGGGGGCGGGACAACAGAGTCGCTGTCCTGCAGGAGAGGGACGCGGGCTCGATGTCGAGGGACATTGCGCTCCGCGATTCCCCCCGGCGGATTCGCCGCGAGAGCACCTCTCCCGTTACGGTTGCTACCGGCTGTGCCTAACAAAAATCGCATCCCTCTCTCGACATCGGGCCAGACGCAGTCACAGTCCTTTCGTGAGCGAAATCAGCCTGAGCGGCGGCGAGATCACGATTCTTAAAACCATTGGTGTTAGTGGCAGCTCGATGCGGGGCGCACAACTCATCGACCGGCTCGATCAACTGGAGCCGGCCGAGCTGGTGGATGACCTGGAAGGTTTAATGGCACAGGACTATGTGCTCTGCGATCGGGTCAATGTCCGCACGATCGATGATGTGAAGAGCGCGAGCTTTCGCGTCAATCCAGCCCACGCCCGGGACTTGAAGGATGCCATCTTTCCATCGCGCAAACAGCCGGAACGGCGCCGGCGGCGCGGTTGACGTGGTGAGCGAGACTGCCCGCAAAAGGAGGTCATGGGACCTCTGGCCGTGGTTTGCGGCGGCGCTGACCGGCCTCCTGGCCACCTTCTGTTTCGCGCCTTGCGAGCAAAACTGGCTCTGCTGGATCGCGCTCACGCCCTTGCTCGCCGCGGTCTGGTTTTCGGGAGAAAAAGCGAAACGCCGCTGGCTGCGCGACCTCTTGCTCGGACAAGTTGCGGGCACGGTTTTTTTCTGGAGCGGATTTTTTTGGCTCCGCACGGTCACCGTCTCCGGTCTTGTCCTCGTCGGACTTTATCTGGGGCTGTATTTCGCGGTCTGGGGCTGGGTCGCGGGGTTATTTCGCCCGCGCGGACCCCTGCGCGCGCCGGTGAAATCGAGTCGCAACTGGGGCCAGCCGTTCCCGCTGGGCGAACTGCCGATTGAAGCGCGCTCGCCCTGGCTGAGTTCGCTCCATAATCTATGGCTCGCTTTTGTTCTCGCGACGGCCTGGGCGGCGCTGGAGTGGATTCGCGGCTGGCTCTTTAGCGGCTGGGGATGGAACGGACTCGGCGTGGCGCTGCACAACCTGCTTCCCGTTATCCAGATCGCCGAATACACCGGCGTCCCTGGAATTTCTTTCGTCGTCGCTTTCGCCAACGTGATCGCGATCTCAACGGTCTGGCGATTTTATCTCGAGACCAAGATGCGTATCCGGCGGCCGCACTTCGATTTTACCCTAACAATGGCCGGGATTGTCGGCGTGGCCGCCTTCGGGATTCGGCAGTTCCAGGTGCAAACGCCAACCGAGCCACTGCGGGTGGCGCTGGTCCAGGCGAATGTGCCCCGGGAGGAGAAGTTTAGCCGCGAGTTCCAGGACAAGACCTTCCAGCTTTTCACTCGCCTGACGAACCTGGCGATGGCGACCAAGCCGCCACCGCAGCTCGTCGTCTGGCCCGAGAGCGCCACGCCGTTGCCCGTGCTCCTCGATCGCGACAACTACCAGTTCGTTACCAACCTGGCGGCCGCGATCAAAGTGGACCTCCTTCTCGGAACGATCGACGCCGACCGGCAGGGCGATTACAACGCCGCACTCCTCGTTACTGATGGCGGCGAAGCGGTCCAGCTTTATCGCAAGCTCCACCTTGTTCCCTTTGGCGAATATGTGCCGGGACGACATACGGTTCCTTTCATCGCCCGCATTGTGGGCGATCAGGTGCCGGCCGATTTCACCGCCGGGCGTGAACCGGTGGTTTTTCATTTGACCACGGATCGAATCAGGGCGGCGCCGTTAATCTGTTTCGAAGACACGCTCGGTGAGCTGACCCGGCAGTTTGTTCTCCGCGGGGCCAACTTGTTGGTGAATGTGACGAATGACGGCTGGTTTCTGAAGTCCGCCGGGTCGCAACAGCACCTTGAGAACGCGATCTTTCGCTGCATTGAAAACCGGCTCCCGCTCGTGAGGTCGGCGAACACCGGGGTGACCTGCATGGTCAATCGCTACGGGCGAGTGACGCAGGTGCTGCGCGACGCCAGCGGCAGCACCTTCACCGAGGGCGTTTTGAGCGGCACGGTAACGGTGCCGACGGGGGGGCGTTCGACCTTTTACACCCGGCATGGGGAGCTGTTTGCTCAGGTCTGCGCCGCGCTCGGCTTCATCCTGGTTCTCGTTCGACTCGTTAGGCTGAGAGCGCAATTGTAGCCGGGGGGCGCTGACCCCGGCTCTGTAAGACATTTCATTTTGCCGGGGTCACCGCCCCCGGCTACAGCTCGCGTCAGGCTCTCATTCGTGCATAATCTCGCGCGATGTCGGACGATCTCGTGATTTCTGCCCGCGGTTTGCGCAAGTCGTACGGCCCGCTCGAGGCGGTAAAGGGCATCGACGTTGAGGTTCACGCCGGCGAGGTCTTCGGTCTGCTCGGGCCGAACGGCGCCGGCAAAACGACCACGGTGGAGATTCTGGAAGGGCTGCGCCCGCGGAGTGGCGGCGAGGTCACGGTGCTCGGATTTGATCCGGATCGGCAAAAACAGGTGCTGAAGGACCGAATCGGGGGGTGTCTCCAGGCGACGAATCTGCCGGACAAAATCAAGGTGCACGAGGCGCTCGCACTCTTCGGCGCGTTTTATTCCCGGAATGTCGACGGCGACGCGCTCCTGCGGCGATTGCAGCTCTGGGAAAAACGCGACGCCCATTACACCACGCTCTCCGGCGGCCAGAAACAGCGCCTTGCCCTCGCCCTCGCCCTGATCAACGACCCGCAGATCATCTTTCTCGACGAACCGACCACCGGGCTCGATCCGCAGGTGCGGCTGGAGATTCGAGATCTGATCGAGGAACTGCGCGCGGAGAAGCGGACGATCCTCCTTACGACCCATTACATTGAGGAAGCCGAGCGCCTTTGCGACCGGGTCGCAATCATCGATGACGGGGTCATTATTGCGAGCGGTTCGCCGGCGGAGCTGCAGGCGAACAGCGCCAGCCAGTCAGCCATCGAGGTGTCGTTAGGCCAAGCCCTCCCCCCTGGCGAATTGCCGGAGTTGCCGGCGGCAGTCCGCATGATCGTGAGCGAAGATCGACGGCAAATTTCAGTCAGTTCAAGTCGCCCGGCGAAAACGCTGGTCGAGCTGATTCGCTGGATCGACGGGCAGGGGATCGAGTTGGAAGACGTCCACCTCAAGCGACCAACCCTCGAAGATGTATTCATTGAGCTGACCGGGAAAAGGCTGCGCGACTAACGAAAGAGCTTTTAACCACGGATTACACGGATGGCACGGAGGGGAAAAAGATTCATATGGTCCTTGCCCTTCAATCTGTGAACTCCACGCAATCCGTGGTCAAAGAATGAAAGCTTTTCTCGCCCTTCTCAAAATCGACCTGAAGCTGGCCGCCCGGAACCGCGCGGTTCTCTTCTTCAATTACTTCTTTCCCCTGATGTTCTTTTTCATTTTCGCGCAGCTCTTCGATGCCAGCCAGGGCGCGGCCATTCTCCAGGTCGTCACCATGGTAATCGTCCTCGGCATTCTCGGGAACGGCCTTTTCGGCGCGGGCATGCGGGCGGTGCAGGAACGGGAGGAAAATATCCTGCGCCGTTACAAGGTGACG
>Ga0081539_10005959_pt1 | contig 12016 bp, 9 predicted proteins | sample TabmetS4T2R2_FD_71023 | JGI IMG/M metagenome (GOLD analysis project Ga0081539, IMG submission 71023) | Tabebuia heterophylla rhizosphere microbial communities from the University of Puerto Rico - S4T2R2 | ecosystem: Host-associated > Plants > Roots > Rhizosphere ...
GTAGCCCGACGCGACGCGGATGGCCTCGATGTCGTCGACCGAGTCGGCGGTCCGGTACAAGCCGCGCGCCGGACCCAGCTCCCCGGCGCACGACGCGGCCGCCTGCGCGATCGAGCCGAAGCCGCGCTCGAACGCCGCGCAGCGCAGCCGGTTGGACTGGCCGGTGCCGCGCTGGTCGAAGACGATCAGGTCGCGCTGGGACAGCGCGGGGCCGAGGATCGCGGCCAGCTCGGTGGCCGACGGCAGCGCCGCCTGGCCAGGACCGCCGGCGAGCGCGACCACCGCGCTGGCGGTCGGGTTGGCCGAGGCGACGACGCGCTTGATGCTGAGGGTCAGCGTCCCGGCGACCGCGCCCGTGCGATCGAGGGGCACCGCGAGCTGGCCGCATTGGAAGCCGGTCGGCTCGCACGGCGCGTACGGAATCGCCGCCGTGGCGGCGGGTGCGAGGGCGAGCAGGACGGCGACGGCCGCGAGGGCCGCGAGCGTGGACCGGGCGCGCATGGTCGGCGGAGCGTAGAGATAGTGTCCTTGGGATGTCGCACCATCGCGAAGTGGTGAGCGCGCTCGGCGCGCCGGACGCCGTCGGCCCCTACAGCCATGCGGTCAAGAGCGTCGGGCTGCTCTTCTGCTCGGGACAGGTGCCGCTCGACCCGCAGACGGGCAAGCTGATCGAGGGCTCGATCGGCGATCAGACCCGCCGCTGCCTCGAGAACCTCCAGGTCGTCGCGGCGGCCGCTGGCGCCTCGCTCGAGGACGCCGTCCGCATGGGCATCTACATCACCGACATGAGCACCTTCCCCGAGGTCAACGAGGCCTACGGCGCCTTCTTCGGCGACGGTCCGCCGGCACGCAGCACGGTCGGCGTCGCGTCGCTGCCGCTGGGCGCCCGGGTCGAGATCGACGCCGTGATCGCGCTGCCCGACTGAGTCGCATGGCCGCCTCGCCTCCACGCTCAGCGGTCACCGCCGACGACGTGCAACGGGCGCGCTCGGCCATCGCCGACGTGGCCAAGCGCACGCCGGTGCTGCCTTCGATCACGCTCAGCCAGCGCCTCGACGCGGACGTGACGTTGAAGGCCGAGAGCCTGCAGCGCACCGGCTCGTTCAAGGTCCGCGGCGCGCTGAACAAGCTCGCGGCGCTCGGCGCCGACTGCGCGCGCGGGGTGACCGCGGGCAGCGCCGGCAATCACGCGTGGGCGCTCGCACAGGCCGCCGCCGCGCGCGGCGTGCCCTGCGAGGTCTTCATGCCCAACGAGGCGCCGCTGTCGAAGGCCGAGGGCTGTAGCGCGCTCGGCGCGACCGTCCACCGGTGCGGGACGTCGGTCGAGGAGTGCGTGGCGGCCGCGCGCGAACGGGCGCAGGAGGCCGGCATGGCCTTCGTGCACCCCTTCGACGACGCCGACGTCGTCGCCGGGCAGGGGACGCTGGGACTGGAGCTGCTGGAGGAGGTCCCTGACGTCGCCAAGGTCGTCGTCCCGGTCGGCGGCGGTGGGCTGGCCAGCGGGGTGGCGATCGCGATGAAGTCGGCACGCCCGGAGATCGAGATCGTCGGGGTGCAGGTCGACGCGGTGGCGGCCTACCCGGAGTCGCTGCGCCGCGGCGAGCCGGTCGAGGTGGCGCCGGGCCTGACGATCGCCGACGGCATCGCGGTCAAGCGGCCGGGCGAGCTGACGCTCGGGCTGATCCGCGACTGGCTCGACGACGTGGTCGTCGTGCCCGAGGACGACGTCGCCGAGGCGATGGTGCTGCTGATGGAGAAGGCCAAGCTCGTGGTCGAGGGCGCCGGCGCCGTCGGCGTCGCCGCGCTGCTCGGCGGGCAGGCCGCGCCGGCCGCGAACGGGACGACGGTGGTCGTGCTCAGCGGCGGCAACGTCGACGCCGGCCTGCTCGCTTCGATCGCGCGCCGGCACGAGAGCGAGGCCGGGCGGCGGCTGGTCGTCTTCACGCGGGTCCCCGACCGGCCTGGCTCGCTGGCGCGCCTGCTCTCGCTGGTCGGCGAGGCCGGGGCGAACCTCGTCGACGTCGAGCACCTGCGCGAGGGCCTCGACCTCCACGTCCGCGAGACCGCGGTGCAGCTGGTCCTCGAGACGCGCGGGCGCGAGCACGCCGACGACGTGCTCGCGCAGGTGCGGGCCTCTGGCTACGAGGCCCGCGTCGTCCGCTAGGGGAGCTGGAAGGAGAACGGGCTGGGCTGCTCGTCCTGGCCCTGGACGGGAGAGGGCGCGAGCTTGCCGGCCTTGGCCTCGGAGATGAACGACTTGACGGTGCTCGACGGGATCGCGAAGCCGATGCCGACGTTGCCGCCCTCGCCGCCACCCTGGTTGCCGGTCTCGATCTGCGAGTTGACGCCGATGACCTGACCGGCGCTGTCGAGCAGCGGGCCGCCCGAGTTGCCGGGGTTCAGCGCGGCGTCGGTCTGGATCGCGCCGGCGATCGTCGCGCCGTTGGGCGACTGCAGGCTGCGGTTCAGCGCCGAGACGATCCCCGTCGTCAGGGTGTTGTCGAGGCCGAACGGATTGCCGATCGCGTACGTCGCATCGCCGACGCCGACCTTCGAGGAGTCGCCCAGCGAGAGGGTCTTCAGGCCGTGGGCGTCGATCTTCAGCAGGGCGAGGTCGCGGGAGGGGTCGACGCCCACCACCTTCGCGTCGTGGGTCTGCTTGCTCGTGCCGACCATGACCTGGACCGTGGCGGCGCCGTCGACGACGTGGTCGTTGGTGACGATGTAGCCGTCGTCGGAGACGACGAACCCCGAGCCGGTCGCCTGTCCCTGCTGGGTGTCGGCGACGACGTAGGTGACGGCGTCCTTGGCCGAGGCGTAGATGGCGCTCGGCGAGGCAGCTCCGGAAGCCGTGCGCATCGCCGCCGGCTGCGCGCTCGTCGCCGCGGTCGGCGAGCTGGTGTTCGTGATCTCGTGTCCGATGAACCCGGCCGCGCCCAGGGCGAGGACCGCGGCAAGGCCACCGGCAAGCATTCGTGGTGATCGCATGCGGCGATGGTGCGCCGAGCCGCTGACCGGCGGCTAAGCGCAGTCGAAGAGGCAGATAAGCCGCTTACTCGGGCGTGACGTACGCGCCGCTCAGCCCGCCGTCGACGAGGAAGGTCGAAGCGGTCACGTAGGACGACTCGTCGCTGGCCAGGAACAGCGCGGCGTTGGCGATCTCCTCGGCGCGCGCGAAGCGGCCCATCGGGACGTGCACGAGCCGGCGCGCCGCGCGCTCGGGGTCCTTGGCGAACAGCTCGCGCAGCAGCGGCGTGTCGACCGGCCCCGGGCACAGCGCATTGACCCGCACGCCGCGGCGCGCGAACTCCACCCCGAGCTCGCGCGACAAGGCGAGCACGCCGCCCTTGCTGGCGGTGTAGGAGATCTGCGACGTCGCCGCGCCCATGACCGCGACGAACGACGCGGTGTTGATCACCGAGCCGCCGCGCTCGTTCTCCAGCAGATGCGGGATCCCGTGCTTGCAGCACAGGAAGACCGACTTGAGGTTGACGTCCTGCACCCGCTGCCACGCCTCGAACGTCGTGTCCAGCACGGAGGCGTCGTCGTTGGGTGAGATGCCGGCGTTGTTGAAGAGCACGTCCACGCGCCCGTACTCGCCGCGCACCCGCGCATAGAGATCGCGCACGCCGTCCTCGGAGGTGACGTCGCAGGCCAGCGCGAGGTCGCCGGGGGAGTCCTCGGCGAGGTCCACCCCGACGACGATCGCGCCCTCACGCGCGAACAGCTCGGCCGCCGCAGCGCCGATGCCGCCCTTCGCGCCTGTGATCACGCACACCTTGCCGTCGAGCCGAGCCACTCAGCGGCCCTCGGTGGCGTAGTACACGGTCTTGACCTCGGTGTAGGCGTCGGTCGCGTGAGGCCCGAGCTCGCGCCCGTAGCCGGACTGCTTGAACCCGCCGAACGGCGTCGACACGCGCACCGAGGTGTTGGAGTTGATCGACAGCACGCCGGTCTCGACCGCCCGCGCCACGCGCAGCGCCTTGGCGCCGTCGCGCGTCCAGATCGACCCCGAGAGCCCGTAGATGGTGTCGTTGGCCAGGGCGATCGCCTCGGCCTCGTCGCGGAACGGGATCACCGCGGCGACCGGGCCGAAGATCTCCTCGCGCGCCGCGCGGTCGTCGTTGGACACCGGGCACAGCACGGTCGGCGCGAACCAGAACCCCGGCCCGTCGGGAGCCGAGCCGCGGATCGCGATTGGCGCGTCCCCGTTGACGAACGACGCGACCTGCTCGCGCTGGCCCGCGCTGATGAGCGGGCCCATCTGCGTGGCCTCGTCGAGCGGGTCGCCCACCTGCAGCGCGTCGACTGCCTCCTCCAACGCCTCCATGAACCGGTCCAAGGCCCCGCGCTCGACGAGGATCCGCGAGCGCGCGCAGCAGTCCTGCCCGGCGTTGCCGAACACCGCCCCCGGCGCACTCGCGGCGGCCTGCTCGAGGTCGGCATCGGCGAAGACGATGTTCGCGCTCTTGCCGCCGAGCTCGAGCGTCACCCGCTTGATCGTCGCCGCCGCGCCCGCGGCGATCGACCGTCCGACCTCCGTCGAGCCCGTGAAGGCGACCTTCGCCACGTCGGGGTGCTCGACCAGCCGCGCCCCGCACTCCGAACCGGGCCCGGCGACCACCTCGACGACGCCCTCGGGCAGCCCGGCCTCCAGGGCGAGCTCGGCGAAGCGCAGCGCGGTCAGCGGCGTGAGCTCGGCGGGCTTGAGCACCACCGTGTTGCCGGCTGCCAGCGCCGGCGCGAGCTTCCACGAGGCGATCGCCAGCGGGAAGTTCCACGGCGTGATCAGCCCGACGACGCCCAGCGGCTCGCGCACCGTGAAGCCCAGGCCGCCGGCGACCGGGATCGTGTCGCCGAGCAGCCGCTCGGGCGCGCCCGCGTAGTAGCGGAACGTGTCGACCACCATCCCGATCTCGCCGCGCGCGTCGCCGATCGGCTTGCCCGCGTTGCGCGCCTCGAGGACCGAGAGCTCGTCGTGGTGCTTGGCGATCACGTCGGCCAGGCGGCGCAGCAGCGCCGCGCGATCGCCCGGGGCGACCGCGCGCCACGCCGGCCACGCCGCCCTGGCGCGAGCGACCGCCGCGTCGACATCGGCGGCGGTCGCCCGCGGAACCTCGGCCAGGACCTCCTCAGTCGCCGGCTCGATGACCCTCAGCACGGCCTACGCTTGCGCGAGCGCCGTGTCGCCGCCGTCATGCGGCTCGCCGAGCTCGGCGTCGATCTCGGCGATCGTGTGCCGCGGGCCGGTGAAGGTGTGGCGTGCCGAGACCAGCCACCAGATCGCGACGGCCAGGATCACCCCGCCCGTGACCAGCGGCGCGTAGTTGACGAGCTTCCAGTCGAACTCGTCGTTCCACGGCACACCGCCGGGGTTCGTCGGCAGGATGAAGATGATCGTGATGAGCCCCACCCAGAAGGTGGCGAACGGGTTCATCCACCTGTACTTGCGCCCGAGCGTCCACGGCCCCGTCTGGAAGGCGTCGCCCATCCGCCAGCGCAGGTAGATCGGGATGACGTAGGCGATGTAGAGGCCGATCACGGCGATCGAGACCACCGCCAGGAAGGCGACCGGAACGCCGTTGCTCGCCGGCCAGTAGGCGGGGATGGTGATGATCGCGCCGCAGACCGCCATGAAGATCACCGCGTTGAACGGGATCCGGTGCTCGTTGACCCGGCTCCAGATCCGCCAGCCCGGCATGGCGCCGTCGCGGCTGAACGCGTAGCACATGCGCGAGGCGCTGGTCAGGCACGCGGCGCCGCAGAAGAGCTGGCCGACCGTCGAGATGACGAGCACGAGCTTGAACCAGCCGGTGTCCAGCGCGTGCTGGAGGATCGAGACCGCGACGTAGGCGCCGCCCGCCGCGTCCTTGTTGACGGCGTCGACGTTGGTCGCGGCGAAGGTGATCCCCAGGAGCACGATCCAGCCGAAGACCGCCGAGTAGAAGATCGAGCGCCACACGCCCTTGGCGGCGTTGTCGGCGGCGCCGTGCGTCTCCTCGGAGATGTGCGCGCACGAGTCGAAGCCGGTGATCGTGTACTGCGTGAGCAGGAAGCCCAGCGGCAGCACGTAGAACCAGTACATCGAGTCGCTGAAGCCCGAGTTGTTGAAGCGCTGGGTGAACACGAAGTCCGCCGACTGGTGGTGGTCGGGCACGAAGATGAGCACGAGCACGATCACCGCCACGCCGATCACGTGCCACCACACCGAGACGCCGTTGATGCGCGCCACGAGGTGGCTGCCGGCGATGTTCACCAGGGCGTGGAAGGCCAGGATGATCACGAACAGCCAGAACGTCCCCGAGAAGAAGTCGCCCGAGACGCCGTTGAAGAGGTTGAAGTCGAAGGCGCCGAACGTGACGTTCATGAACGTCGCGCAGCCGTAGTCGACCGACGCGGTGACCGCGACGAGGCCGATGAGGTTGAACCAGCCGGTGAACCACCCCCAGCCCGGTCCGCCGAGCTTCGACGCCCACCAGTAGATCCCGCCCGCCGTCGGATACGCCGAGACGAGCTCGGACATGCAGAAGCCGATGATGAGGATGGGGATGGAGATGAGCGGCCAGCCCCACGAGATGGCGATCGGGCCGCCGTTGTTCCAGGCCTGGCCGTAGGTCGTGAAGCAGCCGGCCAGGATCGAGATGATCGTGAACGAGATCGCGAAGTTCTGGAACCCGCTCCACGAACGATTGAGCTCCTGCTTGTAGCCGAGCTCGGCTAGGCGTCGCTCGTCGGCGTCGTGCAGCTGCGTGGTCGCCATTCACCCTCCTCCAAAAGGTTTGATGGTCGATCCTCTTGCGCCGACGGACCCTATGCCGACCGGTGGACGGAAGTCAACCGACCGAAGGTCCAAGTTGCTCACAGACGCTCGAACCCGCGGAAGCGCTCCCAGTCCGTGACGGCGGCCTCGAACGCCTCGAGCTCGACGCGCGCGTTGTTGAGGTAGTGGTCGACGACCTCCTGGCCGAACGCCTCGCGGGCGATCGCACTGCCGGCGAAGAGGTCGCGGGCGTCGCGCAGGGTGCTCGGCACCTGGGGGCGGTCGCCGGCCTCGTAGGCGTTGCCCTCGAGCGCCGGCTCGAGCGTCAGCTCGTTGTCGATGCCGTGCAGGCCGGCGGCGATGAGCGCGCTGATCGCCAGGTACGGGTTGACGTCGGCGCCGGGCACGCGGCACTCGACACGGCGGCCCGCGCCGTGGCCGATCACCCGCAGCGCGCAGGTGCGGTTGTCGTTGCCCCAGGCAACCGTCGTCGGGGCGAACGACAGCGCCGCGTAGCGCTTGTAGGAGTTGATGTTGGGCGCCAGGAAGAGCGTCAGGTCGCGCAGGCCGGCGAGGATGCCGGCGACGAAGCGATCGAACAGGCCCTCCTCCTCGTCGAAGACGATCGCGCCGTCGCTGCCGCGCAGCGAGAGGTGGATGTGGCACGAGTTGCCCTCGCGCTCGTCGTACTTGGCCATGAAGCTGATGGCCATGCCGTCCTGCGCGGCCATCTCCTTGGCGGCGTTCTTGTAGATGACGTGCTGGTCGGCGGCGCGCAGCGCGTCGGAGAACAGGAAGTTGATCTCGTGCTGGCCGTAGTTGCACTCGCCCTTCGAGTTCTCCACGACCATCCCCGCGTCCATCATCGCGTTGCGGATGCGGCGCAGCAGCGGCTCGACGCGCGCGGTGCCGAGCATCGAGTAGTCGACGTTGTAGCGGTTGGCCGGCGTGAGGTTGCGATAGCCGCTGTCCCACGCCTCCTCATAGGTGTTGTTGAAGACCATGAACTCGAGCTCGGTGCCCGCGTAGGCGGCCCAGCCGCGCTCGGCGAGGCGATCGAGCTGGGCGCGCAGGATCTGGCGCGGCGAGGCGACGACCGGCGAGTGGTCGTGCCACAGGATGTCGGCGAGGCACAGCGCGGTGCCCTCGAGCCACGTCGTGCGACAGAGCGTGTCGAGGTCGGGCACGAGCTCGAAGTCGCCGTAGCCGCGCTCCCAGCTCGACATCGCATAGCCGTCGACGGTGTTCATGTCGACGTCGACGGCGAGCAGGTAGTTGCACGCCTCGGCGCCGTGGTCGACCACCGACTGCAGGAACCACGGCGCCGTCAGGCGCTTGCCCTGCAGGCGTCCCTGCATGTCGGTCATGGCGAGCAGGACGGTGTCGATCTCGCCGGCCTGGATGTCCGCCTTGAGCTCGTCGAGTGTCATGGGGCGGGAACGTACCTTGCCCGGCGAGCCGTGTGGCGAATATGGTCCGCCCGCTACACCAATGCCCGAGCTCGCCGCCATCATCGCGCGCCTGGAACCCGAGCTGGGGCCGCTCGAGGGCGAGCCGCAGCCGCTCGACGGCGGCATCACCAACCGCAACTTCCGCCTGACGCTCGGCGGCGAGGACCTGGTCCTCCGCGTCTGCGATCGCGGCGCCGAGGTGCTGGGCATCGACCGCATCACCGAGGAGATCGCCTCGCGACGCGCCGCCGCCGAGAAGATCGCGCCGCCGGTCGTCGCCTTCCTCAGCGACGTCCCCGCGCTGGTCACGCGCTGGCTTCCGGGCGGCGGCCTGACGCCCGAGGAGGTGCGCGCGCCGGAGAACCTCGCGCAGGTGGCAACGCTGCTGCGCCGGCTGCACTCCTGCCCGGCCCTGCCAACCTCGTTCGACGTCTTCCGGCTCGTCGAGCGCCAGCGCGAGCTCGCGGCCACGCTGCCCGACAGCTACGACCGCGTCATGGGGCTGGCGGGGCGGATCGAGGCCGCGCTCACCGGCCCCGAGCACGAGCACGTGCCGTGCCACAACGACCTGCTCACCGCGAACTTCGTCCGCGACGGGCACCGTGTCTGCATCGTCGACTGGGAGTACGCGGGCATGAACGACCGCTACTTCGACCTGGGCAACCTGGCGGTCAACAACGGGTTCGGATCCGAGGACGAGCGCGCGCTGCTCGAGGCCTACTGGGGCGAGCCGGCGACCGACCGGCGGGTCGCCGCTCTGTCGCTCATGCGGCTGGTCTCCGACCTGCGCGAGGCGATGTGGGGCGCGGTGCAGCTCGGCCGCTCGCAGCTCGATTTCGACTACGCGGCCTACGCGAACGAGCACTTCGAGCGTCTCGAGCACGCCGCGGCCGACCCGCGCGTGGAGGAGTGGCTGGCGGTTGCCGCGGCCGCGTGAGCTGCCCGACCGCGCCCGCGTCGTCATCGTCGGCGGCGGGGTCGGGGGCACGTCGATCGCCTACCACCTGGCCGCTCTGGGCGAGCGCGACGTCGTGCTCGTCGATCGCGCCGAGCTGACCAGCGGCTCGACCTTCCACTCTGCCGGGCTGGTCGGCCAGCTGCGCGGCAGCGTCTCGCTGACGCGGATGATGATGGACTCCGTCGAGCTGTACCGGCGGCTCGGCGAGGCGTGCGGATGGGTGGAGTGCGGCGGGCTGCGGCTCGCGTGCAGCGAGGAGCGCGAGGAGGAGCTGCACCGGCAGGTCGGCTGGTCGCGCACGTTCGGGCTGCCGCTGGAGCTGCTGTCGGCCGACGAGGCGGCCGGGCTGTTCCCACTGATGTCGACCGAGGGGGTGCGGGCGGCGTCGTACCTGCCGACCGACGGCTACCTCGACCCGTCGCAGCTGACCTACGCGCTGGCCGACGGTGCGCGCTCGGGCGGCTGTCGTGTCTTCACCCACACGCGGGTGAACGGCATCGACGTGGCCGGCGGGCGCGTGCGCGGCGTGCAGACCGAATGGGGCGCGATCGAGGCCGAGGTGGTGGTCAACGCGGGCGGGATGTTCGCCGCCGAGATCGGGCGGATGGCCGGCGTGCGCGTGCCGGTGGTGCCGTTCGCCCACGAGTACCTCGTCACGCAGCCGTTTCGCGATCGCTCGGACGGCGGGCACCTGCCGACGCTGCGCGACCCCGACCTGCTCGTCTACTACCGCGAGGAGGGCGAGGGCCTCGTCATGGGCGGCTACGAGCGGGCGTCGGCGCCGTGGTCGCTGCGCGAGGACGGGCTCGACGCGATCCCGCCGGACTTCAACGGGATCCTGCTCGAGGAGGACTGGGAGCGCTTCGAGGAGATCGCGGTCAACTCGCGCCGGCGGGTGCCGGCGATGGAGGACGTGCGGGTCACGCGGCTCATCAACGGGCCCGAGGGCTTCACGCCCGACAACGAGTTCCTGCTCGGCGAGAGCGACGTGCGCGGGTTCTTCGTCGCCGCGGGCTTCTGTGCGCACGGGCTGGCGGGCGCCGGCGGGATGGGCAAGGCGATGGCCGAGTGGATCGTCGGCGGCGAGCCGGAGCACGATCTGTGGGAGATGGACGTCCGCCGCTTCGGCGCGCACTACCGCTCGCCGAGCTACACGCTGAAGCGAACGCGCGAGGTCTACGAGACGTACTACGACATCAAGTACCCGGGCCACGAGCGCTCGGCGGGGCGGCCGCTGCGGGTGTCGAGCGCGTACGCGTGGCACCGCGAGCACGGCGCCGCGTTCGGGGAGAAGTCGGGCTGGGAGCGGGTCAACTGGTACGAGTCCAACGCGGGCGACGGCGACGAGGCGCTGCGCCCGCGGGGGTGGGCGGGCAAGCTGTGGTCGCCGGCGATCGGCGCCGAGCACCGGGCTTGCCGCGAGCGCGCGGCGCTCTTCGACGAGTCGTCGTTCTCGAAGATCGAGGTGGCCGGGCCGGGGGCGGCGGACTTCCTGGAGTCGCTGTGCGACAACGAGGTCGCGCGCGACGTGGGCCGCATCACCTACACGCAGATGCTCAACCGCCGCGGCGGGATCGAGTGCGACTTCACGGTCACGCGCGTGGAGGAGTCGGTCTTCTCGATCGTCACCGGGACCGCGTTCGGCAACCACGACCTGTCGTGGATCCGCCGGCATGCGCCGCAGGACGGCTCGGTGCGGGTCAGCGACGTCACGGCGCGCTGGGCGTGCTTCGCGCTGTGGGGGCCGCGGGCGCGCGACGTGCTCGCGCCGTTGACCCCCGACCCGCTCGACTTCCCTTACATGTCGATGCGCGACATCGCGGTGGGCGACGTGCCGGTGCGCGCCCTGCGGGTGACGTTCGTGGGCGAGCTCGGGTGGGAGCTGTACTGCCCGACGGAGTTCGGGCTCGGGCTGTGGCGGACGCTGTGGGAGGCGGGGCAGCCGCTGGGACTGGCGGCCGGCGGCTATCGCGCGATCGACACGCTGCGGCTGGAGAAGGGCTACCGCGTCTGGGCGGCGGACATCACGCCGGACGAGACGCCGCACGAGGCCGGGCTGGGGTTCTGCGTGCGCGAGGACAAGCAGTTCGTCGGCTCCGAGGCGCTCGCCACCCGGCGCCCGGACCGCCGTCTTCGCTGCCTGGTCCTCGACGATCCCCGCTCCGTCGCGATCGGCAATGAGCCGGTCCGCATCGATGGCCAGGTCGTCGGGCGCGTGACGAGCGGTGGCTACGGCTACACGGTCGAGCGCTCGATCGCGTACGCGTATCTGCCGCCTTCGGTGCAGGAGGGCGCCGCGGTCGACGTCGACATCTTCGGGCGGTGGGTTGGCGGTGAGGTCGCGCGCGAGCCGCTCTTCGATCCGGCCGGCGAGCGGGTGCGCGGCTAGCAGCGCCGGCCGAGCGCGACGTGCGCTCTGCGCGGCTTGCGTTCGCGGTCGACCCAGATCCGCAGCGGGACGCAGGCGGGCTGGCGGACGTTGACCGACCCCGACCAGAAGGTGACCGGCCTGCCGTCGGCGGTGCTGGCGGCGTCGCGGCCGTTGCAGGAGCGGAAGGTCATGACGCCGTGGTCGGTGGGCGAGTGATCGCCGTACGTGAGCGACGCGGTGCCGCGCGCGACCTCGATCGTCACGGTGTGGCCGGCGGCGACGAGGAGGGGGAACTTGTTGCCGCCGAACTGCCTGACCGTGGCCGCGGGCGTGAGCCGGCCCGCGCCGATCATCGCGAGCGGTCCGGTGACGAGGTTGTCGGCGCTGGTGAAGGCATGCGGGAAGTCGGCGCCGGATTGGGTGGCGCAGGTCTCGGTGGCGCCGATGGGGTGGCCTGCGGCGCCGGTGAGGGCGGT
>Ga0081539_10005960_pt1 | contig 12016 bp, 7 predicted proteins | sample TabmetS4T2R2_FD_71023 | JGI IMG/M metagenome (GOLD analysis project Ga0081539, IMG submission 71023) | Tabebuia heterophylla rhizosphere microbial communities from the University of Puerto Rico - S4T2R2 | ecosystem: Host-associated > Plants > Roots > Rhizosphere ...
AAACTGATCGCCGGTCAGGTGGCCGATCTCGAAGCCGAAGGCAAAAATGTCAAACGCCGCGAGCTGCAGTTCATTCACCACAACAAGACCGCTGCGATTTTAAGAACGTCAGTCCGTCTGGGGGCAATGAGCGCTAACGCGGATGCGAGAAAGCTTTCCGCCATCACACAGTTCGGGGAACGGCTGGGGCTCGCTTTTCAAGTCATCGACGACATTCTCGACGTAACGCAGACTTCGGAGATCCTCGGCAAAAGTGCCGGCAAAGATGTGGCGGCAAAGAAGGCTACGTATCCTGCGGTCATCGGTCTGGAGAAATCTTGCGCAGAAGCCAAACGGCTCACGCGGCAAGCGCACAATGCGCTCTCGATTTTCAGTAATCGCGACGCCGAAGCGCTGCATGAGCTGGCGAATTATCTTCTCGAGCGCGAATACTGAACTTTGTAGGGCGTCGGCGTCAAACGGTAACAAGCAGGTACACAAGGCCTGCAGCTTTCAGGTGAGCGCCAAATTCGGATCAATCTCGTCGGTCACGTGCGATTCGAATCCAGCGCGCAGACGCAAGAATGCGGCGAATGCAATCATGGCGGCATTATCAGTGCACAGCCACGGCTCCGCGGTTTTGAACTCGATTCCTTCGCGGCTGCTGGCGTCGCGCATTTGGCGGCGTAATTCCTGATTGCAACTGACGCCGCCGCTCATCGCCACGAGATCCACACGATATTTTTGCGCCGCCGCCATGGTCTTTGTCACAAGCACGTCAATGACTGCCTGCTGAAAAGATGCGCAAAGATCCGCCAGTAGTTTGTCATCCCCAACGAAGCGAAGCGGCGTCGAGGGACTCCGTTGAAATTTATGATTGGTAATGCCGCGGGATTCTTGGATCTCGCCCGGTGCCGTAATTTTCGGCAACAAGTACCGCACCGCAGTTTTCAAGCCGCTAAAGCTGAAATTCTCCGAGCCTGGCATGCTCCGGGGAAAATCAAAACGTTCCGGATCGCCGCCGAGCGCATGCTTTTCAATTTCCGGCCCACCGGGGTAACCGAGTCCAAGCATTTTCGCTACTTTGTCGAATGCTTCGCCCGCAGCATCATCAACAGTGCGCCCGACGAGGTGGTAATTCGTCAGGCCATGAACGACCACCAGCATCGTGTGTCCGCCGCTAGCGATGAGCGACACGTGTGGCTTAATGTCGTTGTCGCTGTCTCTTTCGACACTAAAAAAGGGCGAAAGCAAATGTCCCTCTAGATGATTGATACCCAGGTAGCGTTTGCCAAAGCCGATTGCCAATCCTTTCGCAATTGACGCGCCGATCATTAACGAACTTGCCAGACCGGGACCAGCGGTTGCAGCGAACGCCTCGATTTCTGACAGCCGCGTTTTGGCTGCACTGATAGCCCGATCGAGTAGCCGGGGCGCGCACACGACATGATTGCGCGACGCGATTTCCGGTACGATCCCGCCGTATTTTTCGTGCACAGCGATCTGCGAAGCGACTTCGCTGGCAAGCAACTGGTGACCGACACGATCTCCGCGTAAAACCGCTACTGCCGTTTCGTCACAGGAGGTCTCTAGGGCCAGCACCGTCACAGGCTAATTGTATGGCAGGCGGTTCGCCTGCCAAACTCGGCCAACCGGGGCGGTGCCCGACATTGTAATGGCCGAATGGCGCCCTATTTCTTTACCGCTTCCGCCTTCGGCGCGCTTTGCTGCGCGTAAATCATCACGCCTTTGAGGGCGTCGATCGCGCGCAACATTTGTGGATCTTTGGTCTTGATGATGTTGAGCTCGTCGTCTGGTTTAACATTTCCTGCGTTGCGCAGCGCGTACAGAGCGCGCTCCTGTTCGGCGGTCATACCGACACGAATGTTCGGAGTCACCCCGTTACCTTGAATGACCTGTCTGCTGGGCGTGTAGTACTTCGCTGTGGTAAACCGCACCGCCGATCCATCGGGCAACTGCAGCACATTCTGCACAGATCCTTTTCCGAACGTGGTTTCACCAACCAGAACCGCCCGACGCAAATCCTTGAGCGCACCTGCAACGATCTCTGCGCCGCTGGCGCTGCCTTCGTTGATCAGCAACACCATGGGAAAATTTGGACGCGGCTTACTTACCGCGGAAGTCGAGTAATCGTGCTGTTGCGAAGGAACCCGGCCCTGCGTGGAAACGACTTTCGTGTTGGGCGGCAGGAACTGCCCGCACACGTCTACGGCGCTGTTTAACAGGCCGCCGGGATTATTTCGCAGATCGAGTATCAGCGCCTGCATGCCCTGCTTCTGTAAATTATCGATCGCCTTCGACAATTCCTCAGCGGTCGGTTCGTTGAACTGGATCAGCCGAATGTAACCAATCCTGAACGCGCCGGTGAGCTCCGGAGGCAACAAGCTTTCTCCCTTGACGCTTTGGATTTTTATTTCCGCGCGTTGGAGCGTGTATTCCTTAATTTCCTTCGACGAGGGCCGCAACAGCGTCAGACTGACTTTTGCGCCTGCGGGGCCCCGCAAAACATTTATGGCGTCCTGGAGATCCATTCTCTCTGTCGACGTTCCGTTGATCCGCAAGATTTGGTCGCCGGAAAGAATTCCCGCCCTGGCGGCTGGCGTGTCCTCCATTGCCGTGACCACCGTGGGCAGACCGTTTTTCATCGAAACTTCGATGCCCAGACCGTTGAACCGGCTGCGCGTGTCATCCTGCATGTCTCGAAAATCATTCGGATCCATGAACTGGCTGTGTGGATCCAGTGAAGAGAGCATCCCCTTCATTGCAGCGTTGACGAGATCGTGGTAGCTCGTCTTGTTCTCGTCGACGTAATCCTGCCGGATCAGCTCCAGGGCTTTTGCGAAAATGGCAATCTGCGAGTAGCCGTTATCCTCTTCGGTCTTTGGCGGCTGCACTTCCTGGGCAAAAACGCCGGGGATAGCGCCGAACAGGACACAAGCAACCAACGGAATGATTACGACCCGCCTCATGTTTTGCCTAAACTCCGAGAGCGATATGACAATCGCTCATGAGGAAATTTTGGCAACGCCCAACAGACGGCATTGTCTGTAGCTACAGATTCGCTGGATGAGGGAGCACGTGCGTATTCTCATGAACGGCCCGCTTCGATCGGGCCTGCAACAGCCGCAAGCAGGCACCAGCCGTTTCAACGCCTCCTCTGCGGATTACAAACCATTAAAATCGTTTCAGTGGTCGTCGTATGGTTCCACCGGGCTGAAGTCCGATGTCAAGGAGAGGGCGCCTGCCTGCAAGTCTTACCAGCTGTTCGTCTTTCTGATGTTTTCGGTCGCAACCGGCGTTTTCGCCGCGCAAACCCTGGATGCCGAATATGAAGCGGTAGCTGAGGAATACGTGAAAACGTATCTTGCCGCTCACCCGCTCCAGGGAACTGGTCTGGGTTTTCACGAGTACGATGGCAAAATCAGCGATTACAGTCGCCTCGCGCTCGATGCCGAACTCTCCCGCCTCCGGCGATTCGATGATCGGCTGGCCAAGTTTGATCCAGCCAAACTGAGTCCGCGACAATCCATCGACCTCCGCATTCTGCAGGCAGCCATAAAGCGCGAGCTGTTTGAAATGCAGGACATGGCGGTGTTCGAGCGAAATCCCATGGTCTATGCGCGTGCAGCTGATGTGAACGTCTATATCAAGAGGAATTTTGCGCCACTTGAGGACCGCGTTCGCAGCCTTGTCGCCATTGAATCGCAAATCCCGAACATCCTCATTGCGGCGCGAACAAATCTGGATGAAAAACTTCCAAAACCTTTCGTCGAGCTTGCAACACAGATCGCCAGAGGTTCGGCCGAGTTTCTTAAAAAAGATCTCGTTGCCGCTGTCAGCGGTCTGAAGGACGAGCAGCTCCGGGTTGCCTTTCAGGCCGCCAATCGCAAGGCGGCAACCGCGCTCAGTGATTATGCAACATGGCTGGAACGTGAGAAACTTCCCAAAGCCACGCTGGATTTCGCTCTTGGCGAAGAAAAATTCGGCCGGTTCCTGGCGCACACGGAACTGGTCAATCTTCCGCCAGAAAGAGTTCTCGAGATCGGCATGGCGCAGTTAAAGGCGGAACAGGAAGCATTCGCCGAGGCGGCGAAAAAGCTCGATCCGAACAAGCCTGCGATTGAGGTTTTCAAGCAGGTCCAGAGTGAACATCCGGCTTCAGACAAATTGATCCCGGACATTTCCAAAGACCTGGACAAGATTCGCAAATATGTTGTGAGTCGTCGGTTGGTCGGAATTCCGTCGGAGATTCGCGCCAAAGTAAGAGAGACCCCGCAATATCTGCGCGCCACCTCTTTTGCATCGATGGACACTCCCGGCCCGTTCGAGAAGCGCGCCGCCGAGGCTTTTTACTACGTCACTCCGACGGAAGAGGATTGGCCCGAGCGGGAAAAGGAGGAATGGCTCACCGCGTTTAATTATTACACCTCCGACGTTCTCTCGATTCATGAGGTTTATCCAGGACATTACGTGCAGTTTCTTCATCTGAATGAGTCGGCTGCCAGCAAAGTAGAAAAAATCTTCGGTAGCTATGCCTTCATTGAAGGGTGGGCGCATTACTGCGAAAAAATGATGATCGACGAAGGATTCGGCGGCCCGTCAAACTCGAGTCCTGGCGAAGACGACGTGAAGCGCGCGGCAAAATATCGCATGGCGCAGGCTGACGAAGCACTGCTGCGTCTCTGCCGGCTATGTGTGTCCATCAAAGTGCACACGCAAAACATGTCCATTGATGAAGCGACGAAATTTTTTCAGGACAATTGTTACTACGAACCGAAGCCGGCGCGCCAGGAAGCCACGCGCGCCACGTTTGATCCGGGTTATCTCAATTACACTCTTGGTAAATTGCAGATCCTGAAATTGCGCGATGACTACAAGGCGCAACTGGGCGACGATTTTTCATTGCAAAAATTCCATAACGAATTGCTCAGCCACGGCATGCCGCCCATTCGTCTCCTCCGGGAAATCATGCTTAAGGACCAGAGCAAATGGGACCAGGTGTTGTAACTTCTGCAGCCCCGCACTGCATTGCGTCGCTTCGCGCGTTCGGCTAAGATTCGCATTCGAAATCACCATGACAGAGCTGGTTTCATCAATGGCCGATAAGATCGATCGCACCATGCAGCGGGTCATTCCGCTGGCGTATCGGGTGCGACGAACTGGCCGCAGGCTCGTGCGCAGAGCATTGCGCAAGCCGCGCAGTGTCTCGGAAGGACCGAACCTCCTGCCGTTGTTGATTCAGGTGCTGGCGAGTTTCACCAAGGCCGACGGCGTTATCATGGAGGAAGAGATCGACTCGAGCCTTGGCTTCCTGCGTTACGACTATCCGGAAGCGGTTTACTCCGAGTTACGACAGTTGTTTCGCCAGGCGCTGTACGAGCAGCAGGACCTCGCAGCGATGGCGCAGAAACTCGGCGCCCAATTGAGCACCGAACGCAAGATCATGCTCGGCGTGCAACTGTATGATCTCATCTCGCAGGCCGGCTTGAAGCAGGAACAGGTCGTGGCGTTCTATTCGTTCATGTCGCAGATGGGCATGGCTGCGCAGGCGATTGATATCGTTTATCAACTCAACGCGTCAGAAGAATCTGACCCCTCCATTTACCAGCATGGCGCGTCGCCCCTGGAATCGCTCTCGTTCGGGGCGGACAGCAAGGCCGACATCATTCTGAAGAACCTGGGTGAAACCGATCGGCTGATGGCCTTCCGGTATCACGACCTGATACTTTTGAAAAATTACAGCGGCCAAAACGTCTCGGTGCGCGGAAGACCTCTGGTGCGCGGCGGATTTTGTCGAATTTATCCCGGTCAACGAATTTTGATCGGCGACCAGGTGCTTAGTTATCAGGAGCTGGCGCAATATTTCAACGCTAAGAAGAACGTTTCGCTCCCGGAAATCTTTATCCGCGTAACCAAAGATGCCGAGCAGGTGCAGTTGGAGCGCTCACGAACGCGTGAAAGCGCACTGCGAGTCACCTTCGGACTCAAAGTGCGCGTCAAGGCATTGCGCGATATAGATGCGGAGCTTAAGGGGGTTCGCCTTAAAGGCGGTACCCAGGTCGACACGACCCTGGAAGACAAAATTATTTTCCATAACGACACCGAGCTGGATTTGAGCGATCTGCGTCGGCGGGCACGCGCCCTCGGCGGACGATTCCAGCTAAAAGCTTCGAAATCGGAATATCTGGTGTCGAATGATCCAAGCAAGCTGCAGGCCGACGATATCCTGCTGTCTCCAGGTACGGCCGGGGATGTGCTCCTGAAAATATTTTGCGATTACGATCGCCGAGTAGGCACGCTTGAAGTCATTGAAGCGGACCGCCGGATCATGGTGGGCGACAATCCGGTGCGCACCACCGCGGAACTCAGGGATGGGGACATCATTCGCATCGATGTTGGACAGGTGCTGCGATGCAATTTTTCGGAACGCATCATCGAAGAGGAGCGAAACATCATTCGCAGCCTTGAGCTGACCGAAGTCACACACCGGTTCGGCAAGGGCGAGATCGGCCTTGATGGAATTTCGCTCTGCATCACGCGTGGTGAGCTTGTTTGCGTCATGGGCGCAAGCGGTGCGGGCAAAAGCACGCTGATGAGAGTGCTCGCCGGGCAGCTCCAGCCAAGCAGCGGCGACGTCCTGCTCAACGGACAATCGCTTTATCGCAACCTTGACGTTCTTAAACAGTACGTCAGTTACATGCCGCAACAGGACGCGTTTGACGAGCACCTTACCATCGGTGAGAACTTGCAGTTCGCGGCGGCGATTCGCGCCCCGCATCTCTCCAAGCGCGACCGCATCCGGCGGCTGGACGCAAAGCTGATCGAGCTCGGTTTAAGCGAACGTCGCGACGCTGTAGTCGGCAGTCCCGAAAAGAAGACATTGAGCGGTGGCGAGCGAAAACGGCTCAATATCGGGCTCGATATGATCGGGATGTCAGACGTTTATCTGTTTGACGAACCGACTTCGGGCCTCTCGTCGAAGGATTCCGAGCACGTAATCGAAATCATCCGGAGCATGGCACACAACAAAATCGTTGTGGTCACCATTCATCAACCGAGCTCGAAGATCTTCCAGATGTTTCAGAAGGTCATCCTGCTCGACAAGGGAGGGCGCCTGGTGTTTTTCGGCGCGCCTTCGGATGCCCTGCGGTATTTCGCCGAAGCGGAACATCAACATCAATTCGGTGCGGAATTGGGAGCTTGTCCATCGTGTGGAACCACCCGGCCGGAATTCATATTTGACGTGCTCGAGACGCCGCTGCGCGATTTGAGCGGTGACGTCATTTACGAGGAAAACAGCCGGGGCCAGTTGGTTCCTGCGCGCCGTTACGCGCCGGATTTTTGGCGCGACAAATACGAGGCCTTTCGATTGATTCAGGACGTCAAGCAGGTCTCGCTGCAACAGGAGGCAGCTGCCCCGTTGCCGGTCGCGCCGGTGCAAAGGAAGCGGTTGCCGCTCCGGTGGCACGATGAATGGACGCAATTTCGCACACTGCTGCGCCGTGCTTTTACGAGCAAATTACGCAACCGGGCGAACCTCGTAATTACAATAGGCGTCTCGCCGGTGCTGGCGCTGCTCATTGGCACGATCCTGCGGTACTCAGAAACCGGCGGGTACGACTTCGCTTCGGCGTATCATATCCCGACGTTTTTATTTCTCGGCCTGATTGTTGCCATGTTTCTTGGCCTGACAAACAGCGCCGATGACATCATCCGGGATCGCCCCGTGCTGCAACGCGAACGCAACATCAAGGTGCGCCTGTCTTACTACGTAATCTCGAAGACGATTACGCTCGGGTTCTTTGCCCTTATCCAGTGCGTTCTTTTCGTGCTGATCGGCAACTTCGTCCTGCAAATCCGCGGGATGTTTTGGATCGACCTGGCCATCATGTTCCTGACGGCCATGAGCGGCGTGGCCTTGGGTCTGGTCATCTCGTCTCTTGTGGCCGACCCAAAGACCGCGGCAAATATCGTGCCGCTGGTTTTGATTCCGCAGATCATCATGGGTGGCGCGCTCATCAAATACGAGGATATGAACCGCAACCTCGGTCTGCTTTATTCGTTTTCACACTGGTTTTCCGAACATCCAAACTCGGAAAAGACCAGAAAGACGGAGAGCAAGCTACAGGTGCCACTGGTTTGCCAGTTCATTGCCATGCGCTGGTCATACGAAGAAATGATTGTTGCCCAAGCCAAGCTCAATCCGCTTACGAAACGCCAGGACCGCGCTCATGAGGCAATTCAAAAGCTCGCTCCGAAAGCGGACACGCCGCAGCAACGGACGCATCTTAACGATTTGAAAGACGTATTGGCACTGCTCTCCGGGCTGGAGGGACCGTCCGCGCGCGACGTCGATCGATACCTGAAGCTGGTCGATCCGGTCATTGCGGGAAAACAAAGATTCAATCGCTCGTTGTTCAGAGACGCGAAGGGTCCGGTCACAGCGGACCAACTCTACGTGAACCAGAAGGTTTCGGACCTGCTCTCACGAGCCGAGATGGAGCAGAACGATTATCGCCGCGGCAGCAAGCCAAACGTCTTCTTCGGATTGGAGAAACGCTATTTTGGAATCACTTTTGGCGTGTTCACCTTCGACACAGCGGTGCTGTTCGTGTCCATACTCGTATTGCTTGTCGTGCTGCATTGGATTTTGCGGAAACAACTGGAAGTACGCAGGAGCTGATTGGGAATTTCATTTACACCTCGCTTCAACGGTTTGCGTAGCGTGCTTGCTCGCAAGGAAGCTTCGAATGGATCGGTCCTTCAGCACGGCTCGATTCACCTGGCATTTCATTATACTGCGCTTCAGCGAGGTGCCATCGCAGCAATATCTTGGTAACCGCTTTAGCGGTTTACCTATCTGGAAACTGTTAAAACAGTTGGAAGGCGCCGCAGCGTTGACACCTCGCTGAAGCAAGGTGTTAATGAGAGTTCGCAACGAGCTAAACGTAATGAAAAAACAAAAAAACAAGCCTGCACGGCTGATTGTCGCTGCCAGCGAGCAGGATCCCGACATGCTTTACGCGACGAAATTTTGGGCTCCCGATCCATTCATTTTTCTCCAGCGTAACGGCAAACGAACACTGGTCTTGAGCGATCTGGAAATCGACCGCGGTCGCAGGCAAGCTGACGCGGATGAATTCGTAATGTTCAGCGAGCTCGAGCGCGAGTTGCAGGCCAAATCGAAAAAAGCGCCGCCGTACGAAAAAGTGCTGGCTCATTTTCTGAAAAAACGAGGTGTGAAATCGGCCGCTGTGCCCGCGAATTTCCCGCTCGCCTACGCGGAGGAACTCGCGGCAAACAAAATCCGCGTTCGCGCGACCGGGGGATTTTTCTGGCCCGAGCGTGAAGCCAAGTCCGACAAGGAAATTGACTTGATGGGTCGGGCGTTGCGCATCACGGAAGCTGGACTCAAGCGCGCGATCGAGGTGTTGAAAGGGTCGACACCAGGTTCGGGAAAGCGGCTGCGCTGGAACGGTAAAACGTTGACCTCCGAAATGCTCCGCGCCGAAATCGATTCCGCCGTTTTGCGCGCAGGCGGCGTTCCCGCCGGCACGATCGTCGCTGGAGGCGATCAGGCGTGCGACCCGCACGAGCGCGGCCACGGCCCACTTTATGCAAATTCATTGATTATTCTCGACGTCTTCCCGCGCGACGGGAAGAGCGGATACTTCGGCGATATGACCCGCACAGTGTTGCGCGGGCGAGCGAGCGAACCGCAACGAAAGCTTTGGGAAACAGTAAAAGCAGGGCAAGCCCTGGCATTGAAGGGGGTCAAGGCCGGCGTTGACGGCATGACGATTCACAAAGCCATTCAGGAATTGTTCGCCAGTCGCGGTTTCCCGACTGAAGTGCGCAACGGCCGGCGCGTCGGATTTTTCCACGGAACCGGCCACGGGCTTGGTCTGGAAATCCACGAACATCCGCGGCTGCAAAAAGTCGTGCTGAAGGATCGACAAGTGCTCACCGTTGAACCAGGTCTGTACTACCCCGGAGTGGGCGGTGCGCGCCTGGAAGACGTGGTAGTCGTTACCAAAACAGGTTGCCGAATTCTGTCGCGTTTTCCGAAGCAGTTGGAGATCTGAAACTGCACTCTACGCGGGGTCATGCTGAGCGAAGCGAAACGGGGTTGAAGCATCCCCCCAGGCGGAACTTTAAGTCGATGCAACGGGTTTTCTCGAACTCCGCTCGGAATGACGGAGCAAATGAACGCGCATCGCGATCAGGCGTCTAATCTCCTACCCGGTGAAGTGACAAGTCACCCTGCCGCGGTAAAGTAACCACCCACCACATGTATTTTTTATTGGGCCTTTTAAGCTCTAGCTGCGTCGCGTATATCGGCGGTCCCTCCGGTTTTGGTTTGGGGTCCAACTGGCTGCTCTACATTGGCGTCCCGTTAGTCATTGGGATTTGGGCACAGATTCGGGTGAGCAGCGCCTTCAGCCATTGGAGCAAGGTGCGCGCGAACGGAAATATCACCGGCGCTGAATGCGCGCGGGAAATCCTCCAGGCAGCCCAAATTCATGACGTCGACGTCGTAGAGACGAATGATTTTCTGGGCGACCACTACGATCCGACAAAGAAGCAGCTGCACCTGTCGAGCAATGTCTACAACACGCCTTCGGTGGCGGCTGTGGGCATCGCAGCGCACGAGAGCGGCCACGCAATTCAGCACGCCCGCGCGTACGCGCCGTTGAAGGCGCGAATGGCAATTGTGCCAGTCACAATGATCGCGTCGCAGATGCTGCCGTTCATCATCATCGGCGGTTTGTTCTTTCGGATTAGCGGGCTGATTACGGTGGGCATCTGGTGCTATTTGATTCTGCTGGTGTTTCAATTGATCACATTACCAGTGGAGTTCGATGCCTCGCGACGCGCGAAAGTCATCTTGCGGGAAATGGGGATCATACAGCCGGGCGAAGAAGCGGCCGGTGTCAACAAGGTGCTTAACGCAGCGGCGCTTACTTATATCGCGGCGTTCATTGCTGCGCTGGGCAATTTGCTCTGGTTGATGTCGATTCGCGACCGGCGCTGATCAAGCGCGCGAGATAAACATGGACCACGCTCTCGCTTTCCCTGCTCGTCGCATTACCGATTTGTTATCGTCGGGTCTGGAGGCGCGTGCTAAGTCTAAGCGTCCGGCGATGGATCAGCCAAGAATCGACCCAGACCAGGAGTTGGTACAGCGCACGCAAGCGGGCGATGCCAGTGCGTTCGACGATCTCGTCGTGAAGTATACGCCGCGCCTTTACGGGCTGGTGTACAACATGACCTCCAACCACGAGGATACCAACGACCTTTTACAGGACATTTTCGCCAAGGCTTACAAAGCGATTCGCGGGTTCCGGGGCAAATCCTCCTTCTACACCTGGGTCCATTCCATTGCCGTGAACATGACCCTCAATTTCCTCAAAAAGCGCGGCCGCAGATTTCAACTGAGCCTGGATGATGTGGACGCAAGCATCCAAAACGACAAGGAATTCATGGAAGCCACGGCCACCAGCAGCCCGGTGCGTGAAGCCGATCTGTCAGAGCTGCAGCGAAGATTGAACGAAGCCATGATGAAGTTGTCTGATGATCACAGAGCAGTTGTTACCATGTTCCATATTCAGGGCATGCCTCACGCGGAAATCAGTAAAATCTTGCGCGTTTCAGAAGGAACGGTACGTTCGAGGCTCTTTTACGCGAACCGGCAGTTGCAAAATTATCTGGACGAATTTCGGAAAAATCCTGTCTCGTAACGGCGCAAAAAAGATGGACGAATTCAACGATAACGAAATCGCGAGGCTGCTTCGACTCAAGAGATATGAGCAACCGCCGCCCGGTTACTTCGATAATTTCCTGCATGAGTTTCATCGCCGGCAGCGCGATGAATTGCTGCGCCAGCCGCTTTGGCGGATCTGCCTCGAACGCGCTCACAATTTCATGTTGCAATTGGATGTGCGGTCGCTCGCATCGTATCCCACTGCTGTGGCCGCAGTGCTTCTTTGCGCGGCTATCTTTTCATTGAAAATTT
>Ga0081539_10005961_pt1 | contig 12014 bp, 11 predicted proteins | sample TabmetS4T2R2_FD_71023 | JGI IMG/M metagenome (GOLD analysis project Ga0081539, IMG submission 71023) | Tabebuia heterophylla rhizosphere microbial communities from the University of Puerto Rico - S4T2R2 | ecosystem: Host-associated > Plants > Roots > Rhizosphere ...
GAGCCGAGGTCGGGCAGGGTCACCGTGCACGGCTTGATGTTGCGCCGCTGCGGACCGGCGGCGCCGCCCGAGCCCGCCGGCGGCGTGCCGCTGCTGGCCGACTGGCTCTTCTTGACCGTGAAGCTCGTGCTCTTCACGCGGCTGCGGTGGCCGCGCGAGTCGACCGCGACGATCGTGGCGCGGTACTGGCCCGGGCTCAGCGCCGCGCCGCCCAGGCGCCCGCTGAACGGGATCGAGCGATCGCCGGCGCGCTGGCCGGGCCGCACGATCCGGCCCCGCGCCACGTAGCGCGCGCACGCCGGCTTGCGGGCCAGCTTGGCGGTCGCCCTCACGCAGCGCCCGCGCGAGCGGCGCCCCGAGGTCTTGCGGGCGATGTTGACGACCACCGTCGCGCGCTTGGAGAGGTGGTAGCGGATCGTGGTGACGCGCTGCGCCTTGGTCGACGCCAACGTCGCGCCCACGACGAACGACTTGGGCGAGAACGAGAACTCCGAGATGGACGGAGCGGACGAGCCCTTGCGGGCGGTGACGGCGCCGGCGGTGGCCGCGGTCGCCGCGACGATGATGAGCGCGAGCAGTATCAGCGCTGCCCGCAGGCGCGCGCCGAAACGCCTGCGTCGGTGATCGCCTTCAGGCCGATCGGGCATGGTGAGGCCCTCCTGGTCAATCCCCCTTGACGGGTGCGCGAAAGCGCTCCGACGCTCGGCCTCCCTCCCCCACTCCGTTCGTTGGGAGGCGGCGCCGATCAACCACCATCTAAACAAATGGAGGGCGCGGATGACGTCCCGCAACCAGGCTTGCCTAGGCAGCGCCGCGCCTCAGCAGAGCGCGACTTCGACGTCGTCGCCGACCTGCAGGCGCAGGGCGCGCGGCAACGAGAAGTCCCGGTAGACCTTGGCGCCGCGCCCGACGACGCTCGCCTCGAGCCGCCCGCCGATGTGCAGGATGCTCGCCTTCTCGAGGATGATCGAGTGCTCGATCTCGGCGCCCTCGATGCGCGCGCCCTCGCCGATCGCGGTGTACGGCCCGATGTAGGCGTCAACCACGCGCGCGCCCGCGCCGACGATCGCCGGCCCGCGGATGACGCTCGACTCGACGTGCGCCGTGGGGTGCACGACGACGCGGCCGTGGATGCGGTTTCCGCCTTCGTCGGTCTCGTCGACCTCGCGCTCGACCTCGTCGAGCACGATGCGGTTCATCTCCAGCAGGTCCTGGGGGTCGCCGGTGTAGCAGCGCCAGTCGCGCACCGGGCGCACGTGGACGCGGCCGCCGGCCCGCGGGACGTGCTCGACGACGTCGGCCAGGCCCATGCCGTCGGCCCCGGTGCCAAGCGCGCGCCGCGCCCCGCGCAGCGCGCCGGCCCCGAACAGGTAGACGCCGGCCACGCCGGTCATGCCCGGCGCCGCGTGGACGCCGGCGGCGCGGAGCAGCCGCCGGCTCTCGAGCTCGGCGCGCCGGCGGCGCGCGAGCTGGCGGTGCACGAGGAGCACGACGTCGGGGCGCTCCTCCTCGAGCAGGCCGGCGAAGGACGAGAGCGCGTCGCCGAGCAGGCCGTCGCCGCGCTGGAGGATGAACGGCCCGTCGTCGACGAACCCCTGGGCGACCTGCAGCGGGGCCGCCGGCCCGTCGCTGCCGTCGGCGACCAGGTGCGTCACGTTCAGGCCCCAGCGCGCGCCGTCGCCGACGGCGCCGCCGATGTCGTCGGACGACGCGGGCGAGGAGACGATCGCCACGTCGGCGACGCCCGCCTCGCGCATCGCCTCGAGCGCGTGGAAGAGGATCGGCCGGTTGGCGACCGGGACGAGCGGAGCCGCGAGTCTCGGGTCGAGCAGCGGCCGGCCCGCCGTGGGGTCGGCGGAGGCGACGATCACGCCCTTGGCCAGCATCACCTGGAGTAACGGTCCGTAGGAGGCGTTGCTCGCGCGTGAACTTCGGCGCGGCGCGTCAACGCTGCGCCGAGGGCGACGCGGCGTCGGCCAGGAAGCGCTGCGCCTTGCCGGCGCCGTCGGCGGGGACGACCCATACATCGGTGCCGATCCCGTAGAGCACGCGCGCGTTGTCCAGCCACTCGGCCTGGTCGTCGATCGGGCGCGTCTCGGCCAGCGCGACGTCGGCGCGCGTGCGCAGGTCGTAGACGTGCAGGCGCCAGTGCCATGGCTTGCCGTCGCGGCTCTTGTAGGCGATGCGGGTGCCATCGGGCGAGAGCGACGGGCACTCGACGCCGTCGCGGACGACCTCGAGCGTGCGCGTGCTCACCCGGCCGTGCACGAGGTAGTGGTGCGAGCCGGTGGCCAGCGTGGCGTAGAGCTCGTCGCTGTCGCGCGCGAAGGTCACGCCCCAGAAGTTGAAGTCCTGGTCGTGGATCTTCTGGCCGTCCCTGATGACGGTGAACTTCTCGAGGTCGGAGATCGTGCGGCCGCTGGCCATGTCGAGGATCGTCGTTCGCGTCGAGAACTGGCCGGGCGACGTGTAGGAGTCGCCGGTGACGAAGGTGGTCATCGCGCCGAGCGTGCCGTTGGGCGAGACCCGCGCGCGGCTGGGCACGCCGGTCAGGGTCAGCGTGTGGCGCACGTCGCCTGAGCGGTCCAGGAGCTTGGCGCGGAAGTCGACGCCCGAGCGCGCGACGGTCAGGCACAGCGCGCTGCCGCCGGCCTGGTAGAAGCGCAGGCAGGCCGGGTCCTTCTGGACCTTCGGGGTGCCGCCGCCCGTGGGGTCTGCGCGGTAGATCCGGCCCTCGAGCGTCGCCTTCTCGGGGTCGACGGCGCGCACGAGCACGGACTTCGGCAGCGGCCCCGCCGCGACCGGCGCCAGCCGCGCGGCCTTGTGCTTGCTACCCGAGAGCGTGGCCGGCTTGGGGTCCGAGGAGCTCGTCGCCGCGAGGACGACGTAGGCGGCGCCGCCGATCGCGCACAGCGCGGCGACGATGACGACGACCGCCGCCCGGCTACGCAGCAACCGGGGCCACCTCACGGCGGACCACCACCGCTGCGGCGACCAGGATCGCGAGCGCGAGCATCGCGGCGAAGACGACCACCGCGGCGTCGACGCCGCCGAGGGTCCACAGGGCGCCGAACGCCAGCGCGCCGAACAGGCGCGCGGCGGCGACCACCGCGGTCACGAGGCCCATGCCGCTGGCGCGCAGCTCCTCGGGGAGCAGCGAGCCGGCGAGCGCCATGACGACGCCGTCGGTGGCGGCGTAGAAGGCGCCAAACGCAGCGAGGTAGAAGACGAGCACTGCGGGAGATATCGACGGCACGAGCAGCGAGCTGTAGACCCCGAGCAGGAGCAGGTAGCCGCCGACGAAGACCTTGCCGCGCCCGACGCGGTCGGCCAGGCGGCCCATCGGGACGGCGAGGGCCATGAAGACCAGCGCGGTGCCGACGAACAGCAGCGGCAGGTAGCGCGGCGCGAAGCCCATGCGGTCCTGCAGGCCGAGGTAGAGGAAGCCGTCGCTCAGGGTGGCCAGGCCCAGGCCGCCGGCGGCGAGGGTCAGGCGCCGGAACGCGGGCACCTTCAGCAGCCCGATCGCGCTGGCCATGGCCGCGCGGCGCGAGGGCGGATCCGCCGGCGCGGTGCGCGCATCCTTGACGAGCATGGTGATGACCGCGACGCCGACCACCGCGAAGCAGAAGCTGACGACCCAGACGGTGTCGTAGCGTCGTGGCGCGGCGGTGAGCAGGCCGAAGGCCAGCAGCGGGCCGATCATCGCGCCGGCGGTGTCCATGGCGCGGTGCACGCCGAACGCGGCGCCGAGCGCCTTCGGGTGCGCGGTCAGCGAGATCAGCGCGTCGCGCGGCGCGGTGCGGATGCCCTTGCCGACGCGGTCGGCGTAGACGACGGCGTAGATCGCGGCCAGGCTCGAGCCCGCGAGGACCATGCCGAGCTTGCAGACCGCCGAGATCGCGTAGCCGAGGCTGGCCACCGGCTTGTGGCGGCCCTTGCGGTCGGAGGCGACGCCGGCCAGCAGCCGGACGAACGCCGTCGCGCCCTGGTAGATCCCGTCGACGATGCCGAACTGCAGCGGCGTCGCCCCGAGGGCGAAGACGATGTAGATCGGCAGGATGGTCGAGACCATCTCCGAGGAGATGTCGGTCAGCAGGCTGGTGGTGCCGAGCAGCAGGACGGTGCGCCCGATGTGCTTGCGGACGCTGACCCGCTCGGCCGCCTTGTCCTTGCCGCGCAGGACGACCTGGGAGCTCTCGACCAGGTAGGACATCGCTTAGGCCGCGGCGGCGAGGGGAGCGGCCGCCGGGGTGCCCGGAAGGCCGAGGCGCTCGATCGTCTCGCCGGCGACCTGCTCGGCGAGGCGCACGACGGAGTCGCCGTTGAGCAGGCGGGGGTAGACCTGGCTGGCCGAGGCCAGCCCGAGGCCGTCGACGCCGGGCCAGATCGGCGCGGTCCGCGGCGCGTGGTTGCGCGCGTGGACGGGCTCGACCAGCGGCGCGCGCTGCACGGTCCACTCGACGACGTCGTCGCCGGTGAAGTCGGGGACCATCTTGCGCACCATGCCGGTGAAGCGCTCGTAGATCGTCTCGTCGTCGGCCTGGAAGGTCTCCGAGGACGCCTCGCAGTACTTCGGCACGTAGGCGAGCCGCAGCCCATCGGTGTGGTCGGTGCCGACGACGTGCGAGGTCTCCACGATCGTGGTGATCGGCGTCTCGTCGCAGATGTTCACCGAGTAGTACGGCGTCAGCGAGCGGCGCAGCTTGAGGATCAGGCAGACGACGCCCAGGTAGCGCTGCGGGTAGGCGTCGAGCAGCCCGGCCAGGCGGAAGGGCAGCAGGCGCCGCAGCGCGGGCGGCTGGAGCGTGGCGATGGTCAGGTCGAAGCGCTCGGCCTGTCCGTCGACGACCACGCCGGCGACCTTCGCGTCGCCGTCCATGACCAGGCCCTCGACGCCGGCGTCGACGCGGACGTCGACGCCCAGCTCGGCCGCGCGGGCCGCCGCGGCCTCGATCAGGCGCTCGTGGCCGCCGCGCAGGCAGCCCATGGTCTCGCCCGACCCCTGCGAGGTGCGCGCCGACCGCATGCGGTTGGTGCGCGCCCACAGGTAGGTGGCGGGCAGCTCGTCGTGCGCGGAATCGAAGCGCGAGTCCAGCAGCGGGCGCCAGACGCGCTCGTAGACCTGCTTGCCGCAGTGGCGGCGCAGCCAGCTCTCGAGCTCCATGTCCTCGAGCGCGTCGTAGTTCTTGCGCAGCTGGCACTGGGCCACGAACCACGCCAGGCGGGCGCGGCCCAGCGGCGACAGCACCGGGAACCGGGCGAAGTCGCCCAGCCCGTTGAACGGGTACATCTCGCCGCCCGAGAAGAAGCCGACGCCGACGGGCGAGAAGCTCAGCTCGTCCTCGAGGCCGAGCTCGTCGACCAGGCCGAGCATGCGCTCGTCCGAGGGGACGATCACGTGGTAGAAGCGGTCGACGCGGTGCCCGCCGAAGTCGAAGGCGCCCGCCAGGCCGCCCAGCGTCTTGCCGCGCTCGAGCAGCGTCACCTGCGCGCCGGCCTGCTGGAGGCGCAGCGCCAGGACGGTGCCGAGGATCCCGCCGCCGACGATGCCGATGCGCGGAGTCACGCCACCTGCTCCAGGCGGCGGATGCCGCCGGTCTGCTGCTCGAGCTGCTTGGGCTCGCTGGCCGCGGCCAGCTCCTGGGCACTGAGCGGCGACATCGGCGGCGGCTGGATGCGGCCGACCATCTGCGCGGCCATCAGGCGCCCGTAGGCCATGACCGTGGGCTTGAGGTTCATCTTCGAGACGCCCAGGCGCCGGCCCCAGTCGTTGACCGTCGGGACCTCGGCGACCTTCGCGCCGGCGTTGTAGAGCTTGAGCAGCAGCTCGACGTTGGCGGCGAAGCCGGGCTCGCGCACGAGCAGCCAGCCGTAGGTCTCCGCGGCGCGGCGCAGCGTGCCGGCGCGGTAGACCCGGTACAGCGACGACAGCGTGTGGATCTCCTTGAGGCCGCCGGCGTAGCGGAAGGTGTTCGACACCGCCTTCGACGCGGCCAGGCGCCACCCGGCGACGCCGACGATCCGGCCACCGGGCGCGTAGACGCTGGCCAGCACGACGTCGGCGCCCTGGTTGAACTTGCCCAGCATCGCCGGCAGGTCGTCGAGGTCGGAGGTGTTGTCGGCCTCGAGCGTGATGATCGCGTCGCCGTCCTGCGACTCGCCGAGGGCGGCGCGCAGGCCGGAGTTGATCGCGGTGCCCAGGCCGCGGTTGACCGGGTGGCGCACCACGGCCAGATGCAGGCCGTCGCGGTGCTCCTGGATCGCCTCGTACGTCCCGTCCTTCGAGCCGTCGTCGACGAAGATGATGCGCGCGCCGAGCTCCCGCGCCCGCGGGCCGAGGTCGGCCATCAGGTTCGGGATGTTCTCGGCCTCGTTGTAGGCAGGGATGACGAAGCGGATCACGGCGCTGGTTCCTCGTTCTAGGCGGCGACCGCGAGCGGCGCCGGGCTTGGCATGTCGAGCAGGGTCACGGGACGCGAGTTGGCGGCCGAGTCGCGCACGGCCAGCGCGGCGATGAGCGCGCGGCAGCCGTCATAGGCGCTGATCGGCTCGGGCGTGTCGTTGCGGATGCAGTCGGCGAAGGCCTCGAGCTCGGCCTTGAGCGGCTCGACGCGGCGCAGGGCGAAGCGCAGGGCGGCGCCCTCGGCGTCGCCGCGGATGCGCGCGAGCTCGTCCCAGCCGGTCGGCGCCGACGGCGACTCGGTGAACCACACGTCCTGGGTCAGGTAGGACGCGCTGAGCATCCCGAGCTCGCCGATGACGGTGATCTCGCGGCGCTTCTCCGGCGTCAGCCAGTTGACGTCCAGCACGCCCATCGGGCCGTTGTCGCCGCCGAAGCGCAGCAGGCAGGCGATCATGTCCTCCTGCGTCGGATGCGCGCACTGGGCGCCCTCGGCGTAGATGCGCGTGATGTCGCGCCCGAGGACGAACTGCATGATGTCCAGGTCGTGGGTGGCGAGGTCGATCGCGACGCCCGCGTCCTGGATGCGGCCGGGCATCGGGCCGACGCGGGTGGCGTGGACGCGGAAGACGTTGCCGATGCGCCCGTCGGCGATGAGCTCGGCGAGCTTTCCGACCGCCGGGTTGAAGCGCTCGACGTGGCCGACCATGAGCTTGACGCCCGCCTGGCGCGCGGCGGCGGCCATGCGCAGGCCGTCCTCCAGCGTGGTGGCGATCGGCTTCTCGACGAGCAGGTGCTTGCCGGCGGCGATGACCTCCATCGCGATGTGCGCGTGCTGCTGGGAGGGCGCGGTGATGGAGATCGCGTCGACGTCGCGGCGCTTGATCAGCTCGCGGTAGTCGGCGAAGTGGGCGATCGGACGGCGGCCGATGCGCTCGCGCGCGACCGCCTCGTTGGGCTCGGCCACGCCGACGACCTGGGCGCCTTCGATGCGCTCCCACGTCTCGAGGTGGTAGGTCCCCATCCGGCCCAGGCCGATGATGCCGACGGCCAGATCACCACCAGCGCGCCGCAACTCGCCGCGGCCGCCCCGCTCTCCGCCGTCGCTGCCGCTCGCAGTCATGCCGCTGCCTCCAGGTCGCTGCTGGCGAGTTCCACGACGAGCTGCGCGATGCGGTGCGCCGCGCGGCCGTCGCCGAAGATGTTCGGCCGGGTGTCCGGCCGCGGATGCTCGAGCGCCTTCGCGAACGCCTCGGCATCGACGCCGACCAGCACGTTCCAGCCGGCGGCGACGGTGTCGACCCACTCGGTCTCCTCGCGCAGCGTGATGCACGGGACGCCCCAGAGGTAGGCCTCGCGCTGGACGCCGCCCGAGTCGGTGGCGATCACCTTGGCGCCGCGCTCGAGCTCGAGCATGCGCGTGTAGGGCACCGGGTCGACCAGGTCGACGTTGGCCGGCACGTCGAGCTTCCAGGACTTCAGCGCCGCGCGCGTGCGCGGGTGCACCGGGAAGGTCACGCGCCACGGCGAGCGGCTCAGGCAGTCGAGGACCGCCTGCAGGCGCTCGGGCGCGTCGGTGTTGTAGTTGCGGTGCACGGTGGCGAGCAGGTACTCGCCCTCGGCGGGGACGACCTCGGGGCGCCAGCGCTCGAGCGTGTCGCACAGCGGGTCGCCGGTGACCTCGACGCGGCCGCGCACGCCCTCGTTGAGCAGGTTCGCGCGGGCGCCGGGCGTCGGCGCGAGGAGCAGGTCGGCGAGACGGTCGGTCTCGATGCGGTTGTGCTCCTCGGGCATGTCGTCGCGGTAGGAGCGAAGGCCGGCCTCGACGTGCACGAGCGGGATGCGGGCGGCGACGGCGGCGCGGGCGCCCGAGAGCGTGGCGTTGGTGTCGCCGCGGACGACGACCGCATCGGGCTGCTCGATCTCGATGACCTCGGCGATGCGCTCCTGCCCGAGGGCGACCTGCTCGTCGCGCGGGCGCGAGCCGACGCCGAGGTTGTGGCGCGGGTGCGGGAGGCGCGTGGCGTGGATGTGGGCATCCGACATCGCCTCGTCGTAGTGCTGGCCGGTGTGGACGAGGATCTCGTCGGCCAGGTCGGCCAGCGCCTCGGAGACGGGCGCGGCCTGCATGATCTCGGGACGCGCCCCGATGACGGACAGGATTCGCGGTCGTGCTGACATCGCCCTACCAACGGGGAGGCAGGGCGATTCCTTGCGCGGCTAGCGCGGCTCGCGATGCCCGGGGGCGTAGGTCGCCCGGATCCCGTTGGCCATCTCGATCGCCTCGGCCTGAGAGTGCACGCCGAGCTTGCGCAGGATGCGCTTGACGTGGGTGCGGACGGTGTCGCGGGCGACCACGAGGCGGTCGGCGACCTCGTCGACCGAGAGGCCCGCGCAGAGGAGGTCGAGCACCTCCCATTCGCGCGAGGTCAGCGAGCTGCGCACGGGGCGCACGCCGAGGCCGCCGTCGGGCAGGGCGCGCAGGCGCTCGATCAGCCGGCGGGCGACGTCGGGCGCGAGCACGGGGTCGCCGCCCGCGGCTTGGCGGACCGCGACGACGAGCTCGCCCAGGTCGATGCCCTTGACGAGATGGCCGTTGGCGCCGGCGCGCAGGCCGATCATCCCCAGCTCGGCGTCGTCGGAGCTCGTGAGCAGGACGACGCGCACCTCCGGGGCTCGCGCGCAGATCGCGCGCGTCGCCGAGATCCCGTCCATCCCCACCATGACGACGTCCATGAGCACGACGTCGGGGCGGAAGTGGACCGCGAGGTCGATCGCGTCGCGGCCGTTGTCGGCCTCGGCGATGACCACGATCCCGGCCTCCTGCAGCGCGGCGCGGACCCCGCTGCGGAACACCGCATCGTCGTCGGCGATGACGACGCGAGGCGCGGCAGGGCGCAGGGGCTCGATGCCCGCGCTCCAGGTCATTGGGGCAGTATGGCGCCCGCCGCGGAGGCGTTCAGGAAACCGGTGCGCTTTCAGGAGGCCGCGCTGCGGCGGCCGAGCTCGCGCACGGCGCGTCCGGCGGCGGCGAGGTCGGTCGTCTTGGGCAGGTGCAGCGCGATCTCGCGCGCCGCGGGCCCGGCGACCACCGCCGGATCGTGGCCGCTGAAGGTGACGATCGAGGTGCGCGGAGCGAGACGCCGCAGCGTGCGCAGCAGCGCCGCCGGCGCCGGCCCGGGCATCTCGAGGTCGAGCACGACGACGTCGGGCTGGTGCTCGGCGGCGAGCCGCAGCGCGGCGTCGCCGTCGCCCACCTCGCCGACGATCTGCACGTCCTCGGACGGGCTCTCGACCGCGGAGCGAAGCAGCGCCCGAAGCTCGGCGCTGTCGTCGCACAGCAGGATGCGCATCAGTCCTCCGCCGGCAGCGTGAACGCCGCGACCGAGCCGCCGGCGTCGTCGCCGTCGAGCGCGATCGAGCCGCCGTGCAGCTCGACGATCCGCCGGCTGACCGTCAGCCCGACGCCGGCGCCGACGAGCGGTCCACGGCCGCGAGCGCGCGCGAACGGCGCGAACGGGTCGGGCGCGCCAACCGGGTCGGCCGCGCCGACCGCGTTGCCGCTTGCGGGCGCGCCGTCGTCGCGCACCTCGACGCGGACGAAGCCGTCCTCATGGACGCCCTCGACCTCGATCACCGTCGCGCCCGCGGCAAGGCCCGCGCGCACGAGGTGGCAGAGCAGCCGGACGATGAGCTCGCGGTCGCCGCGGACGACCGGCAGCGGCTTTGAGCGCAGCTCGGCGCCGGTCTCGCGCAGGTCGGCGGCGAGCCGGATCCGGGCGGCGCCGAGGGCCTCGCCCAGCGGCACCGGGCCGACGGCGAGCGCGTCGCGCCCGCTGGCGGCGAGATCGAGGAGGTCGTCGACGAAGCGCTGGGCGCGCTCGGCGCCCGCGGACATCCCGCGCACGACGTTGCCGAGCTCGGCGTCCTGCTCGCCGCGCGGCTCGAGCAGGGCGAGGTAGCCGCGCAGAAGCGCGACGGCCTCGCCGAGCTGGTGGGCGGCCTGGGCCGCGTAGGCGTCGAGGTCGGCCTCGGCGCCGTTGAAGGCCGGCGCCGAGGAGCTCATGACGCCTCGACCAGGCCCTCGAGCACCAGCCCCGAACGCAGACTCCCGGCGGCCTTGATCGCCTCCTGGCGCGAGCGCACGCCGAGCTTGCGCAGGACGCTCTTGATGTGCGATCGCACGGTCTCGACCGACAGCACGAGCGTGTCGGCGATCTCGTCGGTCGAGCGCTCCTGGCAGAGGAGGTCGAGGACCTCCCACTCGCGCGGGGTCAGCGGGCTGCGGATCGGCCGCATCCCGGCGCCGTCCTCGCGCACGCGGCGCATGCCCTCGATGAGCCGCATCGTCAGCTGGCGCGAGACGACGGCCTCGCCGTCGCGCGCGCAGCGCAGGGCGCGCGGAAGGGCGTCGAGCCCGACGCTCTTGCACAGGAAGCCCGACGCGCCGGCGCGCAGGGTCATGAGGCCGACCTCCTCGCTGTCGGAGGAGGTGAGCATGACGACGCGCACGTCCGGCGTCTGGGCGGTGATCTGCCGCGTGGCGGCGATCCCGTCGATGCCCGGCATGACGAGGTCCATGACCACCACGTCGGGCTTGTAGTAGGTGCTCAGCTCGATGGCCTCGCGGCCGCCGCCCGCCTCGGCGATCACGACGATGCCAGCCGCCTGAAGCACGTCGCGCAGCATCCTGCGCGCAAGCGGATCGTCGTCGACGACGATGACCCGAAGCGGATCGTCGTCGCGAGGGCCCGAGCCCTCGTGGTCCTGCTGCGACATGTTGCCCCCCGAAATTCGCCCCTTGCGACCGCTTGCCACATGCCCTGGCTCGCGGCGCCGTCCCTATCCGTGGACGGCTTGGGGGATGAAACTGCACAGAAACGACATCGTGTGGGTACTTTCGTACCCCACTGCCGCTCGGGCGGCCCCCTGGGGGGTAGTCGGGGAACCGCCCGGCGGCCGCGGGGCGGCGTGGAGGCGAACCACACGGAGCCGCCGGCCCCGCCGCGCTGCGACGACGCACGATCAGGAGGGCGTCGTGCCGTACGGACCGTGCGCAGCGGAAAGTAGCCCCGGGCCCGAACGATCTACGGGTGAGTTGCGTCAGGGCCCTCGGGGGGAAGTCACGGCCGGACGTGGGGTACGAACTTCCCCTGCTCGAGGGGATTTGTCACGCTTTCATTGCGGCGTAGCGCATAGGGGACAATTTTGGGGGGCTGGGGAATGGTCGGTCAGGATGCCGACAGGGGCGATTCCCGAGTGGGGCTCGAGGCAGGCCGGCGGCGCGCTTGGGGCGCGGATCGCCGGGATCTGGAAGCCGGTTCGCTGGCGAACTGGTCGCGCGCGCTCGACGAGCGTCGGCGCGAGCTGCTCGCCGGCGTCGGGCACGAGCTGAAGACGCCGCTGTCGATCGTGCTGGGGCTGTGCGGGCGCCTGCTGGCGGCCGACGAGCTGGGCGACCGGCACGCGCAGGACGTCACGCGCATCCGCGCGAACGCCTACGTGCTGCTCAAGCGCGTCGACGAGCTGCTGCAGGTCTCGCGCCTGGACGCGGGACACCTGGCGATCGAGCCGCGCGACGTCGACGTCGCCGACCTGATCCGCGCAAGCT
>Ga0081539_10005962_pt1 | contig 12013 bp, 11 predicted proteins | sample TabmetS4T2R2_FD_71023 | JGI IMG/M metagenome (GOLD analysis project Ga0081539, IMG submission 71023) | Tabebuia heterophylla rhizosphere microbial communities from the University of Puerto Rico - S4T2R2 | ecosystem: Host-associated > Plants > Roots > Rhizosphere ...
GTCCGGCCCTCGCTCGACGTCGCGGAGGCGCTCGCCAACGCACCGGACGCATCGCCATCCGCGGGTCTGTTCCGCGTCCCGCGCGTGATCGGATAGCAGCGAATGCACGAGGCCGCCACAATTCGTGGAATCCGCGACGCGATCCGCGAGCGGAAACGGTCGGCGGTCGAGGTCTGTCAGGACGCGCTCGCCCGGCTGGCGGCCGTCGAGCCGTCGCTGCACGCATTCAACACCGTCACCAGCGAACAGGCGCTCGCCCGCGCCGCCGCAATCGACCGGGAGCCTGACAAGTGGCGCGACGCGCCGCTCGCCGGCGTGCCGGTCGCGCTCAAGGACAACATCTGCACGCGCGGCGTGCGGACGACCGCTTCGTCGCGAATCCTCGAGACGTTCGTCCCGCCCTACGACGCGACCGCGGTTGCGCGCCTCGAGGACGCCGGCGCGATCGTCATCGGCAAGACGAACTGCGACGAGTTCGCCATGGGCTCGTCGAACGAGAACTCGGCGTTCGGGCCGGCGCGCAATCCGTGGTCGCTGGACCGTACGCCTGGCGGATCGAGCGGCGGGTCGGCCGCGGCGGTCGCCGCGCGCACCGTCCCGCTGGCGCTTGGCTCCGAAACGGGCGGCTCAATCCGCCAGCCGGCAGCGCTGTGCGGAATCGTCGGACTCAAGCCGACCTACGGACGCGTCTCGCGCTACGGCCTGATCGCATTCGGCTCGTCGCTCGATCAAATCGGGCCGCTGACGACCACGGTCGACGATGCCGCGCTCTCGCTGAGCGTGCTCGCCGGCGCCGATCCCTGCGACGCGACGAGCGCGTCCGAGCCGGTGCCCGACTACATCGCCGCCTTGACAGGCGATATCCGGGGCACCCGGATTGGCGTGCCCCGCCGTCTGTTCGAAGGTGTGGATGCAGAAGTCGTCGCCGCCGTGGAAACGGCGCTCGATACGCTGGCCTCCCGCGGCGCCATCCTGGTCGACGTCGAGCTGCCCCACGCGAAGTACGCCATTCCCGTCTACTACCTGGTCGCCACGGCCGAAGCCAGCTCGAACCTCGCACGCTACGACGGCGTCCGCTATGGCCTGCGTGCGGCTCCGCCGCCTGGCGCACGCGATCAGGATCTGCGGACCATGTACGCACGGACACGGGCCCAGGGCTTCGGCACCGAAGTCAAACGCCGCATCATGCTCGGCACCTACGTGCTCAGCGCCGGCTACTACGATGCGTACTACCTGAAGGCCGGTCAGGTCCGCACCCTGATTCTGCGCGACTACCAGCAGGCGTTCGAAGGCGCGCCGGCCGTCGACGCGATTGCGATGCCGACCAGCCCGACGGCGGCATTTCCGATCGGCGAGCGCGTGTCGGATCCGCTGCAGATGTATCTCGCCGACGTGTTCACGGTCAGCGCCAACCTCACCGGCCTGCCCAGCGTCAGCGTGCCCTGCGGATTGACGTCGAAGCGTCTGCCGATCGGCTTCCAGCTGACCGGCCGCCACTTCGACGAAGCGACCATCCTGCGCGTCGCCGACGCCTACGAGCGCGACACACCGTGGTCGGGGGAACGCCCGCATGTCTGAGCCCGTCTGGGCGGACTGGACCGACGAGCAGCTGCTGGCGATCCGCATGTGCGATCTGGGCCTCGCCATCGAAGGCACGCCCATCGAGCCGCGCATCGCGCAGCTGAACGCCGAACTGCAGGCACGCGGCCTGATCTTTCCGCACTACTACCTCTCCGACGAGTGGTTCACGCCGGACGGCGTGCCGGGCATCGCCATTCCGTTCTATCTCGCCCACCCGCGGCTGGAGAAGCTGGAGCTGGCGCAGATGCTCGAAGTCGAGGGCGGCGACTTCGATTCGTGTCTGCGCATTCTGCGCCACGAAGCCGGCCATGCGCTCGACAACGCCTATACGCTGCGCCGCCGCCCGACCCGGCGCCGCCTGTTCGGCAACCCGAACACCGAATATCCGGAGTACTACCTGCCGAAGCCGTACAGCAAGAGCTTCGTCCATCATCTCGATCATTGGTACGCACAGAGCCATCCCGATGAAGATTTCGCCGAAACGTTTGCCGTCTGGCTGGATCCCACCTCGATGTGGGCGACGCGCTATGCGGGCTGGCCGGTGCAGCGGAAGCTCGAATACATGGATCGCCTGATGCGCGGCCTCGCCGGCACACGGCCGAAGATCAAGAGCACGCGGCTCGTCGACCCGTTGAAACGGCTGAAGAAAACCCTCGCCGAGCACTATCGGAAGAAGCGCGAGCACTACGGCCTCGATCACCCGGACTTCTACGACAGCGATCTTCGCAACCTCTTCTCGAACGAGCCCGAATACGCGAAGAACGGGCCGGCCGCGCGGTTCGTCCGGAAGATCCGCAAGGAAGTGCGCAGCACGGTGGCGAGCTTCACCGACAGCTATCAGTACACGATCGATCAGCTGCTCGAGAAGATCATCGAGCGCTGCAAGGAACAGAATCTCCGGCTCACCGAATCCGAAGAGGAATCGAAAATCGACTTCATGGTCTTTCTCACCGTCCAGACGATGAACTATCTCCACGGCGGACGGCACCGGGTGGCGCTGTGAGCACCAGGCTGCGCGTCGCCGCGCTCGTCCATCGCCATCTCGTGCCACCGGCCAAGGTCGAAGAGGGCACCGACATCACCGCCGCGCCGTGGCGCACCGAATATGACGTCGTGTCGACGCTGACGGCGATGGGCCACGAGGTCCAGGTGCTGCCGGTGCACGACGACCTCGGCGAGATCCGCCGTCTCGCGACCGAGTGGAAGCCGCACATCGCCTTCAACCTGCTCGAGGGCTTCGACGACATCGTCATCTTCGACCAGAACGTCGTGTCGCACCTCGAGCTGCTGAAGCTGCCCTACACCGGCTGCAACCCGCGCGGGCTGCTGCTCGCGCGCGACAAGTCGCTGTCCAAGAAGCTGCTCGCCTACCACCGCCTGTCGGTGCCGGAGTTCGAGGTCTTCCGTATCTCGCGTCCGATTCGGCGGCCGAAGCGGCTGCAGTTCCCGTTGATCGTCAAGTCGCTGACGCAGGAAGCGTCGATCGGGATCTCGCAGGCGTCGGTCGTCGACAACGACGAGAAGCTGAAGGAGCGCGTGACGTTCATCCACGAGAGCATCGGCACCGCCGCGATCGCGGAGCAATACATCGAAGGGCGCGAGCTCTACGTCGGCGTGGTCGGCAATCAGGCGCTGCAGGCGCTGCCGGTCTGGGAGCTGTTCTTCACCAACATGCCGGAGGGCGCGAAGCGGATCGCGACCGATCGCGTGAAGTGGAGCGTCAAGTATCAGAAGAAATACGGGATCGACAGCGGGCCGGCGCGCGAGCTGCCCGAGGAGAAGTCTGCCGAGATTCAGCACATCTGCCGCCGCGCCTACCGGGCGCTCGAGTTGAGCGGCTACGCGCGCATCGACTTGCGTCTGGACGACGCCGGCAACGTCTGGGTGCTGGAGGCGAACCCCAATCCTCAGATCGCCAAGGGCGAAGACTTTGCCGCGTCAGCGGAGAAGATGGGAATCGGCTACGAGGCGGTGCTCCAGCGGATCATCAACCTCGGGCTCCGCTGGCAGCCGGAAAGCGTGGCCTAAAAGGGAGCGTAGGCGGGCCGGCGGACGATCGCCCAGATGCACAGGGCGATGAGCGCGAACGGCAGCAGCGGCAGGAACACCGAGACCGAGACGGCGAAGATCGTGACCACGGCGGCAATCGCGAGCGCCAGGAACACGAACGGCAGCACGACCACGGCGACCGCGGCCTTGATGACGAACCGCAGCAGCAGGAACGGAAGCGCGAGGAGCGCGAACGGCAGCGCCAGCAGGGCAAACGGCAGCGCCAGCAAGCCGAAGAACAGGCCAAAGACGATGCGAAACGGCAGCGTCAATAACCAGAACATGATCGTAGGGCCTCCGTACCTCTACTTACGTGCGGCGGCCTCGAGGAGTTCCGGTGCCTTCAGCTGGTCGGCGGGGCCGCGCGGCGCGCTCGGCGCGAGATACGCCATCGGCTGATTCGTGATCCGCTCGTCCAAGCTCTTGATGACGGGCGCTTTGCCGCCGGCGGTTCGCTTCGTCTTCGTGAAGCCGACGACGATGCAGAAGCCGATGAACAGCACCAGGATGAAGACGCTGCTGAAGGTCAGGCTTTTGACCGCGTCGATGACGAGCACGATGGTGTCGTTCATTCCTCGTTCTCCCCGCGCGGCGGCTTGGTCGCCGGAATGTCGTAGTAGACGAGCCCGCGCTTGACCTCCTCCATCGCGACGCGCTCCGCTTTGTGCGGCAGATGCGCGTCCTCGCCCAGGCGCTGCCGGGCACCTCGCCGGAGCTGCTTCGCGCGCAGGGCCGCGACGTCTACATAAAGGAAGCGACTGGTGATCGGGGGGGCCGGCTCCGAGGGAATCTGAGGCTCGTCGCCCAACGGCGCCTGAGGGTCCGGTACGGTCGTCGTCTCATCCATGCGGAAATAAAGCGTAACACGGCGGCAGAAAGGGCGGGAAGGGCAGGACGGGCGCGTCCGCCCGTCCCGCCCTCTTTGGCCTAGGCGGCGACGTCGACTTTGATCGAACGCGGCTTGGCCTCTTCGCGAAGCGGGAGCTTCACGGTGAGGACCCCGTGCTTGTACTCCGCCGACACGCGGTTCGGGTCGACGGTCGTCGGCAGCGAGAACGAACGGCTGAACGAGCCGTAGCGCCGCTCGACGTGATGGTACTGCTCGTCCTTCACCTCGCTCGAGCTCTTCTTCTCGCCTTTGACGGTGAGCACGAAGTTCTCGATGTTGATGTCGATGTCGTCACGCGACATGTCCGGCAGCTCCGCTTTCAGCACCAACTCGTGCTCGTTGGTCTGAAAGATGTCGACCGGCGGCATCCAGGTGTTGTTCGGCGTCGAAAACCCAAAGTCCCGGAACGGATCCCAGCGAACAATTCTCGTCATAGCGATTCTCCCTGTATCTAGGTCGCGTAGGTCGCGTAGGTCGCGCAGGTCGCGTAGGTCGCGTAGGTCGCGTAGGTCGCGTAGGTCGCCCGGTGACCCACCCAACGAACCCACGCGACCCACGCGACCCACGCGACCTATCCGACCGGCGCGGCTAGAAGCGGAACGCGCCGCGCAGGACTACGGTGCGCGGCGGCAGAATGGCCGACGGCGACAGGAACTGCTGCAGCGTGGCGCGCTGGCCCGTCGTCGGATCGGTGAACGCCGTCGCCGGCGTCAGCGAACGGACCTGCCAGATCCAATTCGCGTTGGTGAGGTTGTCGAAGTCGATGCTGGCCTCGAGCGTCCGGTTGCTCGGGAAGCGGAACAGCTTCCCGACGCGAAGGTCGACGCGGTTCTGAAAGTCGAGGCGGTGCGAGCCCATCGGTTCCAGGTTGATCGTCTGAGCCGCGCCAATCGCCAGCGCGCGGCTGATCTGACGCGTGACGGCCGGTCCGCTCACGCCGCTGTAATTGGCGCTGACGATCACGTCCTTCCACGGCAGGATGTACATCGTCGTCAGCTTGAACTGGTTCGGCTTGTCGGTGTTGGACGCGCCGCACCCGCTGCAACGGCTCGAGCCGGTCAGCGTGGCGTCGGTCGAGATGACGCCATTCGCATTGATCAAAAAGTTGGGCGAGACGTCGACGGAGATGTTGTCGAGCCGGTTCACCGATCGCGTGTATCCCGCCAGCATCTGCCAGTTGTTCGACAGCCGCTTGGTCAGGGTGATTTCGAGCCCCTTGTAGCTCTGCACAACCGTCGGATCGTTCGTGATCAACACCCGGTTGGCCGCCGAGAGCCGCTGATAGAAGCCGTAGGTCCCATCGTCCGCCGTTCCGACCACGCCGTCGAGCCCGGGATCGACCGCCGATGTCAGCGTCGTCGCGTACGGATTGTCCGGATTGGCCTGCGCCTGGGTATTCCGCTCGCGCCGGTAGGTGTAGACAACCGCCAACTTCGTATTCGCCATGAGCTCGCGATCGATGGCGAAGCTGTATTCATCGGTATATGGCCGGCTGAAATTCGGGTCGATCGAGGTCGCGATCTGCCCGTTGACGACGACGGCGGTGACCACCGGCGTGCCGGTCTGCTCGCCGATCTGGAACTTGTGATCGCCGTTGGCGTCGTTCCAGACGTACTGCTCCTGGTAGTTCGCGTTGCGGTTGACATTGCTGACGCCGCCGCCGCCGGTCGACAGGATGTAGTAGTAGCGTCCGGCGGAACCCTTCGCCGCGGTCTTGCCGTCGCCGGTGACGTCGAAGACGCCGCTGATGCGCGGGCCGGCGGTATTCCACTTCACGACGTCACGAATCTCATCGTAGCTGCGGGGCTGGGCCGCAAAGCCGCCGATGCCGGCGGTCGCGAAGCGCGACGCCGGGCTCGACTGCGCCGGCAGATAGCCTTCCAGCTGCTCGAAGCGCACGCCGCCGGTCACGGTCAGCCGCTTCACGCTGTAGCTGTCCTGCGCGAAGAGCGCCAGGACGTTCAGGGCCGTCGCGTCGTTCTGCGGCGTCGCATACAGGGTCGCGTTCTGCGGCACGAACGAGCCGCTCGCACTGGTATAGGTCAGCTGCACATCGTCGACGCGATGCGTCTGGTTGCGCGTCACGGCGTGCGAGTAGTCGAAGCCGAATTTCAGCTCGTGGCGGCCGCCGAGCGCCTGGTCGATGTAGTACTGGCCGGTCGCGTTCGATTGATAGCGGTCGCGATTGCGGATCACCTCGGTGGTGTTGTTGCCGTAGATGATGCCGGTCGCGTTATCCGTGAGCGACTGCTGGTTGCCGCCGTTGAAGTAGGTCGGGAAGAGAATCTTGTTGAGGCCGAACCGCGCATCAACGAAGAAATTCTTGCCGAGCACCGAGTTCCAAAGACCCTGCGCCAGGTCGAACATGTCCTCTTCGTCGACCGTGGAGTCGATCACGGTGATGCTCGCGAGGTTCAGCAGGCGGTTCGGCTTGCTGTAGCGCTGACGCGAGTAGAAGCCGGTCAGCTTGTTGTTCTGGTTGGCCTGCCATGTGAAGTTGCCGAGGCCCGACGTGATATTTGTCTGATCGAGCACACTCTGCGAGTTCTGAACCGGCACATTCTGGTGTACGCGCCAGTCGCGGAACGACCCGAAGAAGCGCAGTTTGTTCTGAACCAGCGGCCCGCCCGCCGAAAAGTTGACGTCGGAGACGAAGTCCGAGGTGTTGCCGTTTTGGCGGAACCCGTATTTCTGCAGCGTCGTGTCGTGATCGTTCCGCCCTTGCAGCTGCTGTCCCGTCCAGGTGAACGTCGTCGTCCCGTTCCACTTGTTGCCGCCGGTCTTCGTGATCATGTTCAGGAAGACGCCGGAGGTCGGCACGGTGATGTCGTGCGCGCCGGTCGACACCTGAATGTCGTCGAAGGCATCGAAGTCGTAATAGAAGCCGGCGGCGCCGATCGCGGCCGGATCGCCGACGTTGACGCCGTTCAGGAACGACGTGTTCTGCGCGCTGGCGGTGCCGCGCGCGCTGAAGGTGCCTTGCAGTCCGCCCGACGTGCCGCCGACGTCTGGACGGCTCATCACGAGGCCCGGCACCTTGGCTTCGACGAGCGCCCAGATGTCGCGCCCGCCCGGCGTGCCCTGAATCAGCTGCTCGCTCAAGTTCACGTTGACGTTGGCGCTCGTCGTGTCGACTGTGGGCGACGCGCCGCTCACCGTGACCGTCTCCGCGAGCGTCGCCACCTTCAGCGACGCGTCAATCGGCGTCGTCTGTCCGACGAGGACGACGATGCCTTCGCGCACGAGCGTTTGAAAGCCGGCCAGCTCCAGCCTGACGGTATAGGTGCCGGGGACGAGCGAGGGGAAGCGGAGCGCGCCGCCGGCGTCGGTCACCGCGTTCATCGACCCGGCCACCAGGACCGGACTGCTGATCGTCACCGAGACGCCGGGCATGACCGCGCCCTGCTCGTCTGCTGCTTTCACTAAAATACTGCCCGTCTGGACCTGTGCCACGACGGGCGCCGCGACGCCGGCTATCAGCAACGCGACGACACTCAGGATCCGTCTCATGAATGCCTCCTGAAAACTAACGATTGGGCCCCGCGACTGTATCAAAAGGTCGTGTGTGTAACGGCGGTTTTTCGACGTTCCGTTCAGGTTGATGGGAGCGCGCTTCGAAAAGTTGGATAATCCCGTTCGGAGATCTTTATGAAATGGTCAGTTCTCGCGCTTGCGGGTGCTCTGGTGGCCGCGTCGCCTGCCGGCGGCTCGCTCACGATCGAACAGTTGATCGACATAAGGCATCCTTCTAGTCCCATATGGTCGCCTGATGGGAAGTCTGTCGTCTTCGTCTGGGATCGCGCCGGCGTGTCGAACGTCTACGTCGTGTCGCCCGGCGACAAGCCGCGCGAGCTGGCGCAGGCGGGGCCATCGCTGAACGGCGCCTTCTGGAGCAGCGACGGCCGCGCCTTGATGATCCCGAAGGGCGGCGACCTGTGGCGCGTGCCGATCGATGGCAGCGCGGCGTCGGCGGTGTGGACGACGCCGCAGGCCGAGACCGGCATCGTCGCGTCGCCAGACGGCCGCCGCGTGGCGTTCGTCCGCGGCGCCGGCGAGCTTTGGGTGCGCTCGCTTGCGGACGGCGGCAACGAGTCGCGGGTGGTGACGAGCCCTGACGGCGTCGGCGCCATCAGTTGGTCACCGGACGGCCAGTACCTCGTCTACAACTCCGGCGCACGTTCGATCCGCCACGAGCAGACGCCTGCCTATTCGGGCGCGAAGATCATCTACACGATCAACGAGAACGTCGCCGGCCAGACGTTCGTCGTGCCCGCGGCGGGAGGCTCCCCGGTCGTGCTTCAGGGCGGCGGCGGCGGCGCGTTCGGCGGCCGCCGCTGGGTCGATGCGAAACACTTCGTGCTCGATCGGACGTCGCCAGACTTCAAGCGGCGTTCCTCGGTCCTCGTGGACATCACGGGGGGCGCGCCGCGGACGCTGCACGAAGTCGTCGAAGAGAAATTCTGGAGCATGACCGGCGACGCCAACGGCGGCGCGCAGCCGTCGCCGGACGGCAAGTGGATCGCCTTCCTGAGCGACCGCGACGGCTGGGACCATCTCTACGTGATGCCGGCGAGCGGCGGCGAGCCGGTGCAGATCACGAAAGGGAAGTTCGAGGCCTGGCGGCCGCAATGGTCGCCCGACAGCCAGCGCCTCGCCTTCGACGCGAACCTGCCCGACAAGTACGGGACCCGGCATCTCTATGTCGCGACGATTGCCGGCAACCCGTCGCGGGCGATAGTGACGGCGGTCACCAACGAACGCGGGACCGACATCGCGCCGGTCTGGTCGCCGGACGGCACGAAGCTCCTCTACCAGCACACCGATCCGGAGCACTCCGCCGATCTGTTCGTCGTCGACGTGCCGAACGCCCAATTGATCAATCAGACCTACGGTCTCTCGCGGCGGCTGACCGATTCGATGCCGGCGGAGATGGATCACTCGGCGTTCGTCGCGCCCGAGATGGTCCACTACGCCGGTCCCGACGGGCAGCAGGTGCCGGCGTGGCTGTTCGTGCCGAAGAATCTCGACCGCTCGAAGAAGCACCCGGCCGTCGTGTGGATCCACGGCGACGGCGTGAACCAGAACTATGACGGCTGGCACGTCCAGCGCAATTACGCGGTCTACTACAGTTTTCATCAGTACCTGCTGCAGAAGGGCTACGTGGTCATCGCCCCGGACTATCGCGGCAGCATCGGTTACGGCCGCGCCTGGCGCGAAGGCGTCTATATGGACGTCGGCGGCAAGGACGCCAAGGACGCGTGGATGGTGACCAACTACCTGAAGACGCTGCCGTACGTCGACATGGACCGCGTCGGCGTCTGGGGTCTGAGCTACGGCGGCTTCTTCACGCTCATCGCCGTGACGGATCAGCCCAAACTCTTCCGCGCGGGCGTGGACGTCGCCGGCGTCGTGGACTACGCGATGTACTATGAGGATCCGTATCACGGCGGCTGGACCGCGAGCCGCATCGGCACGCCCGAGCAGCATCCCGAGGTCTACGCCAACGCGTCGCCGCTTTCGAACATCGCGCGGCTCGAACGGCCGCTGCTCGTGCTGCACGGCACCGCCGACGTCAACGTCCCGTACCTGCACTCGGTGCGGCTGCTCGACGAGGTCATGAAGAAGAACAAGAGCCATCTGGTGTCGTTCATGACGTATCCCGGCGAGTTCCACTACTTCACGCGCGAGCACGTGCTGCGCGACGCCTGGCATCGCGTCGAGGATTTCTTCGAAGCCAACCTGAAGGGCGGCAGTGTCGGTACGCATTAGCGCCGCCGCCGCGCTCGTCGCGCTGAGCGCGACCGCGACGATCGCCTTTCCGCAAACGACGAAGAAGCCGCCGGTGCGCAAAGCGCCGGCGGTTCCCGCGAAGCCGCCGGGCACCAAGAAAGAGGCGCCGGCCGTCGTCTGTCCGGCGCCGCTCGGCGTCGGCGTCAAGACGAAGCTGTCGTTCTGCGAGGTGCTGGCGGGGAGGACCGAGGCCGAGGGCGTGCGCATCGACATTCCACCGCATCGCGGCACGGCGACGCTGACCTTCGATCTCCACAACCTGCACCTCTACTCGGAGGAGCAGGCGAAGGCCAAGCGCGCGTTCGCGCGCTATACCGCGACGATCGGCGTGATGACGCAGGACAACACCCTCATCAGCCGCGCGGTCGTGCAGAGCGAGTTCAGGACGACGTCCGATCTCGTCGATCGCGTGTCGGGCGGCGCCGGCCCGGGTGGCGTGAAAGCGGTGGCGCCAACCGGCATCGAGCCGATCGTGATTACCGTGAACGAGGGCGACAATCGCGTGAGTCTGGTCGGCGAAAAACTCTCCGTCGAGGGCGCCGCCGGGCCGGCAGAAACGTTCACGCAACCCGGCCGCCCGATCGCCGTCGTCAGCAACATCATGATCGAGTACCGCCCGGCGCCGCCCAAGAGAGGCAGGTAGGGCGGGACGGGCGGGACGGGCAGGAAAGGCAGGAAGGGCAGGAAAGGCAGGAAAGGCAGGAAAGGCAGGACGGGACGAAGGACACAAGGAGCGGAGGGAGAATGTCAATACGTCAACTGTTTGCTGCAGTGTTCGTTCTCGTTCCCGTGCTGGCGTCGGCGCAGACGCGGCAGCCGCACATCAAGCGGACCAATCCCGCCGGTCTCTCGAAGCCGACCGGCTACACGCACGTCGTCGAGGTCAGCGGGCCGGTGAAGACGATCTACGTTGCCGGCCAGGTCGCTGCTGACGAAGCCGGCAATGTGATCGGCGTCAACGACATGAAGGCGCAGGCCGAGCAGGTCTTCAAGAATCTCGAGCGCGCGCTCACCGCGGCCGGCGCGAAGTTCTCGGACGTCGTGAAGATGAACATGTACGCGACGGACCTCTCGCAGGTGCAAGCGATCCGCGACGCGCGCGCACGCTACTTCGGCGGCGACGCGCTGCCCGCGAGCACGCTCGTCCAGGTGGTCCGCCTCGCCCGGCCCGAGTACATGCTCGAGGTCGAAGTGATTGCGGCGGTAAGAGAGGGCGTCCGCGCTGTACCGGCTACGCGCTGACGCCCTTCGTGTCCTTTGTAACCCTATCGTGTCCTTGTCAGCGTCAGAACAAGAACTTCGCCGCGAACTGAATCTGCCGCGCCGATCCTGAATCCCCCGTCGGGAACCGCGTGTTCGAGATCACGCCGAACGACGTGCTTCCGGGGAGCGCCACCCGGCCTGGCAGGCCGAGGTTCGCCTGATTGAACAGATTGAAGATCTCCACCCGCAGCTGCGCCCGCGCGCTTCCCACCAGTGCGACGTTCTTGATGATCGAGAGGTCCGTGTTGCCGAAGCCGGGACCGGTCATCGCGTTGCGAGGCAGGGTCCCGAAATGCGCGACGCCGGCGGCGTTGTACGGCAGCGCAAACGCCGAACTTTGCGTGCAGGACCCGGCGACGCGCGGATCGCACACGGTGTTGCTGGCGAACCACTGGTAGCTCGTCACCGCGCCAGTTACTGGATCAGTGTTTGGCGTGGCCA
>Ga0081539_10005963_pt1 | contig 12013 bp, 6 predicted proteins | sample TabmetS4T2R2_FD_71023 | JGI IMG/M metagenome (GOLD analysis project Ga0081539, IMG submission 71023) | Tabebuia heterophylla rhizosphere microbial communities from the University of Puerto Rico - S4T2R2 | ecosystem: Host-associated > Plants > Roots > Rhizosphere ...
CGCCCCGGATCGTGTAGTGCAGGAACGGGCCGACCGCCTCGGATCCCGTCGAGAAGCCGGTCCCCGGCGGCACCACGCCAGTGCTGCCGCGGACGATGTCGGGCGTCACCCGGCCTCCGCCGAGCGCGAGCGCCAGGACGAGCGCGCTGACCGCCGCGGCGCCGCTCAGCGCGAGGGTCCCGAGTCGGCGGTTCCACTCGGACCGCTCCTCGGGCGGCTCGGCGGCTGCGTCCGCGGGCGGCTCCGAGGCCGCGGCCGCCGCGGCCGCCGCCCCGAGCGGGAGCGGCACCACCGGCGCCGCCTCCGTCGTCGGCTCCGATCGGCTCTTCCGCTGCGTCGAGGGGTGGAGGCGCGAACCGCGACGCTGCAGCTGAGTCACGCTGGGACGCGTCACCTGCTCCTTGCCGGCGAGCTTGTCGCGGAGGGTCGCGGGGTCCTTCCGGACCCGTTCGATCCACTCGGGGCGTTCGAAGGACTCGGTCATCCCGGCGCCGACCCCCACCGGAGCGACTTGCGTCACGGCAGGTCCCAGGTCGTTCAGGATCTTGGCCGGCTCGACGCGCACGTCGCCGCCGATCGGCACCACCGCCGAGGGCCAGACGAGCACGATCTTGGTCTGGGGAACGGCTTGCCGAACCATCGAGACCGCGGTGACGCCGATCCCGTCGTCCAGGACGACGACGTCCGGCTGGGCATCGGCGACCGCCAGGGCCAGCTCCGAGACCGTCCGTGCCTCACCGACGATCTCGAAGCCCTCGCCCTCGAGGACGAACCGCAAGAGTCCTTGCTGCGCGGTGCGTCCCTCGCCCACGACGATACGGATACGCCGTCCCACTCGCTCCCTCGCTCCCCCTCGGTCCCCGGCCGAGCGTACCCTACGCCCTCGGTCGCCGAACTCAGCCTTCTGGGGGTTTCTGCGGAGGAAGTCGTAGTACAGCCGGGTCATACGCGCGGTGGACACCCGCAAGGCCGGGGTGCTCCGATCGGCTGCGCCGACCGACTCCGTGTGCCGGATCACGGTCGATCGCGGGCCTGGTGCGCTGGTCGGGTGGTGGGGCTGGCAGAATGGGTACGTCTGCCTCGGAGGACCCGCGAAGGCACGTGTCGGACACGATCGATCGACCCACCATGGCGCAGGCCTCTCCCGAGGTCCGTCCCGAGATCGGCGACCTCCTGGACGATCTGGCCCGGCGGGAAGCCGACCGAGCCGACGCGATCGTCCCGTTCGCCCGGGCGCTCACCCGGCGGCTGACGGACGAGGACCTCGATCAGATCGACGCCGCAGGGCTCGAAGGCCTCGTCAGCTCGGCCTTCGCCTTCGCCGATCGACGCGATCATGAGGCGGCCGCGGTGCGCGTGCTCTCACCCGATCCCGAGGCCGACGGGTACCGCTCGCCGGGGACCGTGATCGAGGCGAGCACCGACGACTCTCCCTTCCTCGTCGACTCGATCTCCGAGGAGCTCGCCGCGGAGGGACTGACGATCCACCGCTTGCTCCATCCGGTGATCGGGACCGAGCGAGACGACGGCGGACGGCTGGCGCGCGTGACGACGGGGCGCGAGGCGCGGCATCGCGAGTCGTTCATGCACTTCGAGGTCGACCAGGCTCTGACCGCCGAAGCGGCCGACCAGCTCGAGGAGCGGCTCCGTCGGATCCTCCACGACGTCAGCCTCGTCGTGCGCGACTTCGGCCCGATGCAGGAGCGGGTCCGCGGGATGGTCGAGCTCGCGCGCGCCGCGACCGTGCGGTACCCGGCCGACGAGGTCGAGGAGGTCGCGCGGTTCCTCGAATGGCTGCTCGAGCTGAACTTCGTTCTCCTCGGGTACCGCGAGTACCAGCTACTGGACACCGAACGCGGTCGGGCGATCCGCACGGTCCCCGACAGCGGGCTCGGGATCCTGGCGGACGTGGAGGCCTCGACGTTCGCCAAGGTCACCCAGCTGGCCGAGCTCCCCGACGACGTCCGGCAACGGATCGAAGGCGGGGGACTGCTGATCTACTCCAAGACCCAGGCTTACTCGACCGTCCACCGCCGTGCGCGGATGGACTACATCGGCGTGCGGAAGGTCGACGCTTCCGGCGAGATCGTCGGCGAAGCTCGACTGATCGGGCTGTTCACCAGCAAGGCGTACATGGAGCCCGCCTCGAAGACGCCGCTTCTGCATCGCAAGCTCGAGCAGGTGATCTCGGCCGAGGACCTGATGCCGGGGTCGCACGACTACAAGGCCGTGGTCGCCTTGTTCGAATCCTTCCCCAAGGACGAGCTGTTCCAGGCCTCGCCGGAGGAGATCCAGCGTCTGGTGGTGGGCCTCCTGCAGCTGGAGAAGCACGCGGGGATCCGCGTCCTGATCCGACGCGACCTCTACGGCCACAACGTCTCCGTGGTCGTGGCGCTGCCCCGCGATCGGTTCAACGCGGACCTCCGCAAGGCGCTCCAGCAGCTGTTCCTGGAGCGGTTCGAGGGCACCACGATCGACTACCACCTGTCGCTGGGGGAGACCGAGTCCGCCCGGATCTTCTTCACGATCCACGTGGCGCCGGATGTCCCGATCCCCGACGTCGGGTACCAGGAGCTGGAGGCCGAGGTCGAGCGGCTCGCCCGGACCTGGGACGACGAACTGCTCGACGCCCTGACGCGCCGGGTCGGGGCCGGCCGCGCGAGGTCGCTCCTGGACGAGTGGGCGCCCCGGCTTCCCGACTACTACAAGGCGATCGACGAGTGGGACCTCGTGGTCGACGACGTCCTGATGCTGGAGCGGCTCGAGTCGACCCCGGAGGGGTTCCTCGTCGGGGTCGGCAACGAGGCGAAAGGGGAGCGGCTCACCCGCGTCCGGCTCTACAAGACCGGGGGCAAGGTCGACCTCTCGGACTTCATGCCGATCCTCGAGGCGATCGGGCTGCGGGTGGTCGAGGAGGTCCCGACCGCGGTGATCGGCGAGGGACGGGTGTACATCCACGACTTCGGGGTCCTCGACTCCCGCGGCGCGGTGCTGGAGCTCGGCGAGGCGGCGGATCGGGTCACGGACACGATCGCGGCGGTCTGGCGCGGCGACTGCGGCTCCGACTCGCTGAACCGCCTCGTGACGCTCTCGTCGCTCACCTGGCGCCAGGTGCAGGTCCTCCGGGCGCTCCGCAACTACCGGATGCGCGTCTCGGCTCGGTACACGGAGAACTACCGCAACGACGCCCTGGCGTCGTATCCGCAGATCGCGGAGCGGCTCGTGCGGATGTTCGAGGCTCGGTTCGATCCGATCCGGAACGCCACCGACGAAGAGGTCGACGAGATCCGGCAGGCGATCCACCAGGACCTGCGAGGCGTCTCCTCGCTCGACCACGACAACATCCTCCGCCACCTCCTGGGCACGATCGAGGCGATGGTTCGAACGAACGCGTTCCTGCCGGATCGCTCGTACCTGAGCTTCAAGCTGCGCTCGGAGCGCGTTCCGGAGATGCCCAAGCCGTGGCCGCTCTACGACCTCTGGGTGTTCTCCCCCGCCGTCGAGGCGGTGCACCTCCGCGCCGGCCTCGTCGCACGGGGCGGGATCCGGTGGTCCGATCGCCGCGAGGACTTCCGGACCGAGGTCCTGGGACTGATGAAGGCGCAGAAGGTCAAGAACGCGATCATCGTCCCGGACGGTTCGAAGGGCGGCTTCGTCCTGAAGCGCCCGGCGATCATGCCCGAACAGGTCCAGGCCGAGGTCGTCGAGCAATACGTGACGTTCATGCGCGGGATGCTGGACGTGACGGACAACCTCGTGAAGGGCGAGGTCGTGCAGCCCGAGGGCGTCCGGGTCCTCGACGGTCCCGACGCCTACCTCGTGGTAGCGGCCGACAAGGGAACGGCAGCGCTCTCCGACACGGCCAACGAGGTCAGCGCTTCGTACGGCTTCTGGCTCGGTGATGCGTTCGCCTCCGGCGGATCGCAGGGGTACGACCACAAGGCGCTCGGCATCACCGCGCGCGGGGTGTGGGAATCGATCAAGCGTCACTTCCGCGAGGTCGGGATCGATCCCGCAACGCATCCGTTCACCGTCGTCGGGATCGGGGACATGTCGGGCGACGTGTTCGGGAACGGCATGCTCCTCTCGGATCGGATCAAGCTCGTCGCGGCCTTCGACCACCGACACGTCTTCCTCGACCCCGATCCGGATCCCGCGGGCTCGTTCGGCGAGCGCAAGCGGTTGTTCGACACACCACGATCGACCTGGGCGATGTACGACCGGTCGCTCCTGTCGGCGGGCGGCGACGTGGTCGACCGGGCGGCGAAGTCGGTGACCCCGTCGCCGGAGGCTCGGGCGGTCCTGGGGATCCCCGACGACGTGCCGCAGGAGATGACCCCCGCCGAGCTGATCCGGTGGATCCTCCAGGCGCCGGTGGACCTGCTGTTCAACGGAGGGATCGGCACGTACGCCAAGGGCACCAACGAGGGCCACTCGGAGGTCGGCGACCGTGCGAACGACCAGGTGCGGATCAACGGCACGCAGGTGCGGGCCCGTGTCGTGGGGGAGGGCGGGAACCTCGGGTTCACGCAGCGTGGCCGGATCGAGTACGCCCACGGAGGGGGGCGGATCAACACGGACTTCATCGACAATTCGGCCGGCGTGGACACGTCGGACCGGGAGGTCAACATGAAGATCCTCCTGGGGCTGGCGATCGAGCGCGGCGAGCTCACGCTGGAGGAGCGGAACGTTCTCCTGCACGGGTCGACCGACGAGGTCGTGCGGCGCGTGCTCTACGACAACTACCTACAGGCGCAGATCCTGTCCCAGGAGGTCGCCCTTGCCCCCGACCGGAACGAGGCCTGTGAGGACCTGATGCTCCAGCTCGAGGCCGACGGCGAGCTGGAGCGGGCGGTCGAGTTCCTGCCGACGTCGGAGGAGATGGCGGAACGGCGCGGCAGCGGCGAAGGCCTCTCCCGTCCCGAGCTCGCGCTGCTGGTGGCGTACGCGAAGCGCTCGATCAGCCGTGACCTCCTGGCGTCCGATCTACCGGACTCCGCTTACCTCGAGCAGGATCTGGAGGCGTACTTCCCGTCGGGGATCGTGGAGCGGTTCGGTGAGCTGATCCCGGAGCACCCCCTCCGCCGGGAGCTGATCGCGACGACCGTCGCGAACGACGTCGTGAACTCCCAGGGCGTGACGTTCGTGTCACGCCTCGTCGCGGAGACGGGCGCGACGGCCGCCGAGGTCGTCCGGGCGTACCGGATCGCGCGCGACGTCGTCGGCGCATCGGCTCGGTGGGACGACGTCGAAGGCCTGGACGGGAAGATCGCGCCGGAGCTCCAGAACGAGCTGATGACCGGCGTCGACCGGCTGGTGGAGACGACCGCTCGGTGGTACCTCGTGCGCGCGCCGGGTCTCCGCCTCTCCGAGGCGGTGGAGGGGACCCGCGCGGCGTTCAGCGAGCTGGCCTCGGTGATCGAGCAGATCGGTCCGGATGCGTGGCGTGAGCAACGCGAACGCGACACCGAGCGGCTCACCGGCGAGCACGTGCCCGAGGAGATCGCCCGACGCCACGCGTTCCAGGACGAGCTCGTGCACGCTCCCGACATCATCACGGTCTCCCGCGCCACCGGACGGCCGGTCCTGGAGGTCGCACGGGGGTTCTTCATCCTCGGCGAGCGCCTGGAGATCGACTGGCTGGAGCAACGGCTCCTCGAGCAGCCGGCGAAGACCCGCTGGCAACGGTGGGCCGTCCGCTCCATGGAGGACGACCTGTACACGATCCGGCGCCAGATCGTGGAGACCGTCCTCGAGCACGCGGGCGGTCGCCCGATCGACGAGGCGATCGATGCGTTCCTCGAGGACCGCGCGGCGCCCTACCGGCGGCTGCAGCGGTTCATGCGATCTCTCCAGATCGAGGGTGTCACGGATCTGTCGCAACTCACGGTGGCGCTGCGGCAGCTTCGAGCGCTCGTGGGCTGACGGCGGCGTCAGAGGCCGTAGAAGATCACGGTGAGCCAGGCGCATCCGCGCGCCTTGACGACGCCGATCCCCACGTGGCGGAAGGCGCGCTTGAGGAGGTTCTCGCGGTGCGGCGCGCTGTGCATCCACAGCCGGAGGACCGTGCGCATCCACCGCGCCTCCCCGACGTTCTCGCCCCACGTCGACGGCCCGTAGGCACGGACCTGTCGATAGAGGTTCACCGTGTGGAAGATCTGGCCCCCCCGAGCCATCCGCCGGGAGTGGTGCCACGCGTAGGTGGAGAGGGACCGGTTCACGCGGAAGGTGGGGAGCCCGTGATTCCTCCGCACCTGATTGAGCAGGCGGAGCATCCGGTCACGCCGAGCGAGGTCCTCGGCGCCCGACTTGGCAGCTGTTCCCGTCAAAAGCACGGCAACCACCAGAACGACGATCGGGAGTTTCCGATGGAACATCGGGTGGCCCACCCTACCCAGGATCGGGGAGTTCAAACCAAGTCCCTACGAGATCTTTCACGCGATCTTTACGGGTTGCACTGCAAGGAAAGACGCGCCGAGAACCCCTGCCCGGGAGTCGATACGCCGGGTTCTGCTGCGAGCGCCGTCGGCCGAACGACCCAACGGGCGTCGCGTCGGATCGGGGCTGTCGCGGGCCTTGCTGCGGGTCTCGGCGCCTAGTCCGAGACCGGCGGGACGGGCGGCGGCTCCTCCTCGACGGGGGGTTCGGCGCCGTCGGAAGGCACCGGCGGCGCCGGGGTGACCGGCGTCGTCGCGGTCGCCGACGCCGCGCCGTCCGACGTCGGCGGTGCCGCAGTCCCGTCGGCCGTCGCCGGCTGCCGCCGTCGACCGAAGAGCAAGAACAGGACGGCCGCCACGACGAGTGCCGCCGCGATCACCAAAACGATCAGCAGCCACGGCGAGGAGGACGAAGGGATCGCGCTCGCCACCGCGGTGATCTGCGTGTCCTGCCCGATCTTCGGCTCCCACGTCACCGTGTTCCCGTCGATCGCCCCCGTCGCCGACGTGACCGGGCCGGGGAACGTGAGCGAGATCCGGAACTCGAAGGTGTCGAGGAACTGCTGCGGGACCTGGCCGGTGTTGAACTCGGCGCCGGTCATGTCGAGCCGCCCGGAGACGTGGAACTCGTCTCCCACCCGCGTGATCGACAGGTCGTCGCCTGAACCGCCGAGGGACTGGCTCTGCGAGAACTCCGAGAGCGAGACCTCGTCGAACGTGATCCGCTGGCCGACGAAACCGTCCTCGTCGTACGGGTCGACCGAGGCGCCCGGTGGCAGATCCGAGAGTCCCTCCGTGCTGGAGAACACGTCCTCGACGCTCTGCCCGCTGAGCCTCACGAGGTTCTCGTCGACGGCGATCACGGCGTTCCCGGAGACGGTGTTCTCGGGGGAGACCTCCAGGTCCATGTCGACCCGGATGCACCCGGCGAGCAGCATCGCGATCGCGGTCCCGAGGACGGCTCGGGCGGCCGTCCGGCTCTTCGTGCTCATCGATCCCCTTCCTCGACGCACGGACGCGGCGAGCATAGGAGCCAGGGGTCCTCGAGGGACGGAGGCAACGGGGCCCGACATGCGGCTCGGAGGGCTCGGGAAGGGGGTGGGTTCCCCGAACCCTCCGAGGGCCACATATCTGAGGACGGGCTCGGCCGGAGGAGCCGAGACACCGTGGGTGCCCGTTACCCCGTGACCGATGATCCAAACATCCGATCCGGCGATGGATCGGGGATGTTGTGCTGCAGGATGTCTCACGGGGAAGCGCGACGGTCCCGGCCCGCCATGATCGCTCGGAGCTGCGCGGCCACCTCGGGCATCTCGCCCTCCAGCACCTGCAGGTCCTCGGTCCGGATCGTCACCGCTCGGACCGGCGAGGTCGCCCGGACGGTCGCGGAGCGCCGCTGGAGCCGCATCGGTCCCATCTCGCCGACGACGTCTCCCGGACCGATCGCGCCGACGACCTCGCCGTCCCTCGTGACCTCGGCCGTTCCCTCCTCGATCACGAACAGCTCGTAGGGGATCGCGCCTTGTTCGAAGAGGATGTCCCCCGCGCCCGCGTCGAACTCACCGGCGTGCCGGGCCACGATCGCCAGGTCGTGGTAGTCGAGATCCTCGAACAGCGGGAGGTCCCTGAGCCGCTCGACCTCGATCATCGGTGTCCGGTCCCCTTCGTCGGAGCCCATCCGAGCGAGCATCGTACGGGGTCCGGCGTCCCTGGCGCGCCGTGCCGAGCGCGTGCCAGACTCCTCCGGTGGTCACGAGGATCGAGGACGCCGTGACCGGCGACGGCGTCGCCTCGTCGGCGGACCGGCTCTTCCGCGCCGTACAGGGGCACCTGGACCAGGCGGCGGAGCGGATCCGCCTCGACGAGGGCGCGCGGAAGGTGCTCTCGACCCACCGCCGGGAGATCGCGGTCTCGGTTCGCGTGCCGCGCGACGACGGGACGTTCGACGTCTACCCGGGCTGGCGGATCCAGCACAACGGCGCGCGCGGCCCCTTCAAGGGAGGTCTGCGCTTCCATCCGAACGCGTCGCTCGACGAGTTCCGGTGCTTCGCCGCGCTGATGACCTGGAAGACCGCGCTCCTCGACGTTCCCTTCGGAGGGGCGAAGGGGGGCGTCCGCGTGGACCCCAAGTCGCTCTCGGTCGGTGAGCTCGAGCGCCTGTGCCGGTCCTTCATGTCCGCGATCGAGGTGGGGATCGGTCCTTTCCGCGACATCCCGGCCCCGGACGTCAACACCGGCTCCCGCGAGATGGCGTGGATGTACGACGAGTACTCGAAGTCCCGCGGCGACACGCCGGCGGTGATCACGGGGAAGCCCGTCGGGCTCGGCGGCTCGCTCGGGCGCGATGCCGCCACCGGTCGCGGAGCGCTGGTGGCCCTCGATCGGATCGCGCGCTCGCGCCGATGGACGCGCGAGCACATCCGGATCGCGGTCGAGGGGTACGGGAACGCCGGCTCCTGGTTCGCCGAGCTAGCGCACCGGGCGGGTTACCGCATCATCGCCGTCTCGGATTCCAAGGGAGCGATCGTCGGACCCGAGGGTCTCCACCCGTCCGAGGTCCTGGCGCACAAGCGCGAGACCGGCAGCGTCGTCGACTTCAAGCACGCCGACACGATCACCGGCGAGGAGCTGCTCGGGCTGGAGTGCGAGGTGCTCGCGCCCGCCGCGCTCGAGGAGTCGATCCGAGCCGACAACGCCGATCGGATCCGCGCCAACCTGGTGCTGGAGATCGCGAACCATCCGACGACGCCGGAGGCCGATCGGGTCTTGAACGACCGCGGCGTCTCCGTGATCCCCGACATCCTGGGCAGCGCCGGCGGCGTCACCGTGAGCTACCTCGAGTGGGTCCAGAACCTGCAGCGGGAACGGTGGAGCGAGGAGCGCGTCAACGGCCGGCTGCAGGAACTGATGGAGGAGGCGACCGATCTCGTGCTCGACCGCGCGAACGAGAAGGCGATCACCCACCGAGCGGCCGCCTACGAGATCGCGGTGGAGCGGGTGGCCGAGGCCGGCCGGGCTCGCGGCTGGCACTGAACGAGCCAGTCGCTCGGCGGGCCTTCAGACCGCCCGGTCGTACCGCTCGCGCTCCCAGTCGGTGACCGTCTCGCGCCAGGCCTTCAGCTCCCAGCGGCGGGACGTGACGAAGTAGTCGCTGAAGGTCTCCCCGAGAACCTCGCGCAGGACGGGGTCCGCCTCGAACGCGGCGATCGCCGCCTCCAACGACCCCGGCAGCTCGGGGAGGTCGGGGCGGGCGTAGGCGTCCCCCTCGATCGGGTCCGGCGGCTTCGCCCCGCGGCGCAACCCGTCGGCGACGGAAGCGGCGATCGCCGCCAGCGCGAGGTAGGGGTTGGCGTCCGCTCCGGGGCGGCGGCACTCGAATCGCCAGAGCTCGGGCCGCTCGGAACGGATCGCGCGGATCGCGCAGGATCGGTTCTCGTACCCCCACGTCGCGTTGATCGGCGCGAACCACCCCGGGACCAGACGCTTGTACGAGTTGATCGTCGGGTTGAGCAGGAGCGACGCCGCCGGCAGGTGATCGAGGACCCCGGCCACGGCCGCCGCGAACGGCTCCGGCAGCGCTGTCGTGGGGCCGTCCCCGGCGAACGCGTTGGTCTCGCCGTCCCAGCAGGACAAGTGGACGTGTCCGCTGGACCCCTCCTCACCGGGGGCGGTCTTGGCGAGGAAGCTCGCCCGAAGTCCCATCGACGCGGCGACCTGCTTCACGGCGAACTTCGTCAGCGCCGCAGCGTCCGCGGCCCGGAGCCCCCGATGGGGCGCCAGGTTGAGCTCCAGCAGCCCCGGCCCCGCCTCGGTGTGGACGGCCGACAGCTCGATCGCCAGCCCGTCCAACGCTCCGACGAGTCGATCGACGAAACGGTCGAACCGGGCGATCTCCGCCAGGCTGTAGCTGATCCCGGTCGAGAGCGGTTGACCCTCGCCGTCGCGGATCCGGATCTCGTACTCGATCGCTGCCATGGCCTCGTAGCCCTGACCGACGACCGCCTCGAGGACCGCTCGATAGGTCTCCCGCGACGCGAGCTCGCACGGGCTCCCGTCCGGCCAGCTCGGCGTGGCCAGGCACACCCGCCACCCGGGGCGCCATCGCAGCTCGCGGAGCGTCTCCTCGTCCGGTCGCACGACGAGGTCGGCGGCGCCGGTCCGGATCCCGAACCGCTCGTAGTCGGCGATCGGCGTGTCGACCGGATCGAGGCCCATGATCAGGTCGGTCATGACCGTCCCCTGCCGGACGGCCGAGTCGAAGGCGGCGGGCCGGAGCGCCTTGCCCCGGATCGATCCGTTCATGTCCGGGATCGCCAGGAGGACGAACTCCTCGCGCGGATCCTCGTCCATCGAGCTCACGCTCCTGATGCCAACGCCCGCTCGATCGAGCCGGCGACGTCGTCGATCGTCGCGCGGAAGCGTTCGACGATCTCGGCGAGCTCCTCGTCCGTGCTGACGAACGCCGGCGCGAGCAGCACCTGATCGCCGGCGAACCCGTCCGCCTGCGGATGCGTGGAGGTCACCAGGAGCCCGTGCTCCCATGCGGTGTCGTCGACGAGCGAGGCGACGTCGAGCTCGACCGGCAGGAACGACGCGCCGTCGCGAGGATCCAGCAGCTCGACGCCCAGGAGGAACCCGCGGCCGCGGACCTCGCCGACGATCGGCGAGCCCTCCAGCGCATTCTCCAGCTCGTCGCGGAGGCCCGGTCCGCGGTCGCGAACACGATCGACGAGCCCCCGGTCCTCCATCAGATCCAGCACGGCGAGCCCGACGGCGGACGAGAGCGGCGCCCCGTCCCACGTGTGCCCCAGGTCGAACTCCCGGGATCCGCGATCCAGCGCGTCGTACACGTGCTGGCGGCAGAGCACCCCTCCCAGCGGCGCGTAGCCGGCTCCGAGCCCCTTGCCGATCGTCACGATGTCGGGCTCGATCGGGAGCTGATGCGCGGCGAGCCACGTTCCGGTTCGCCCGATCCCCGTCACGACCTCGTCGAAACACACGAGGAACCCATGCCGCTTCCGCCGCTCCTCCAGCCCGGTCCAGAACCGCTCCGGCGGGGAGTACCCCGGAAGCGCCGCGGCGCTCACCGGCTCGCAGAAGAACGCGGCGATCGAGCCCGGGCCCGCCTCGTCGATCGCCCGGTCGAGGGCGCCGAGCGCGGCCTCGCCGCTGTCGTCGAAGCGCGGCGTGGCGGGCGGGATGTGCACGTGCGATGCGAGGTACGGCCCGAAAGGCTCTTGGAACGACGGCCGACCGCTGAGCGCCAGCGTCCCCATCGTCGAGCCGTGATACGCCTGGGCCGGGGAGATCACGCGCCACCGATCGGGCTCGCCGCGCTCCACGTGGTACAGGCGGGCGAGCTGCAGCGCGGTCTCGTTCGCCTCCGACCCGCCGGACACCAGTCGGACCCGCGCCATCCCCGGCGCCGCGAGCTCCAGCAGGCGCTCCGCGAGTCGTTCCTGCGGCTCGCTCGTGAAGTGGTGGTTGTAGAAGTACGAGATCCGTTCGGCCTGCTCACGCCACGCGGACACGATCTCCGGCACGCCGTACCCGAGCGACGACACCATCGCCCCACC
>Ga0081539_10005964_pt1 | contig 12012 bp, 8 predicted proteins | sample TabmetS4T2R2_FD_71023 | JGI IMG/M metagenome (GOLD analysis project Ga0081539, IMG submission 71023) | Tabebuia heterophylla rhizosphere microbial communities from the University of Puerto Rico - S4T2R2 | ecosystem: Host-associated > Plants > Roots > Rhizosphere ...
AAAGAAGCCGCTGGGTGGGCCCCCGCTTCAGCGGTGCCGAGTGGCTCGGTAGGGCACCGCTTTAGCGGTGCCGAGTGGCGAGAGCCAGCGCGGTGAGAGAATACGCCCGTGGCTGAGCAGCGCCTGGAACGCATCCTCGGGCTCCGCGACCTGATCTTCATCGTCGTCGGCACGGTGATCGGGTCCGGCATTTTTCTCGTGCCGGGCGGCGTGCTTCGGCAGACCGACGGTCACTTCGGCGCGGCGCTCGCGGTCTGGGTGGTTGGCGGGCTGCTGTCGCTCCTGGGTGCCCTGGCGTACGGGGAGCTCGGCGCCATGAACCCGGCTGCCGGCGGCGTCTACATCTATCTATGCGACGCGTTCGGCCCGCTGGTCGCCTTTCTCTACGGCTGGACCTTCTTTCTGGTCATCGCGCCCGGTTCCGCGGCAACACTCGCCGTGGCGTCGGGCTCCTACGTCCGGCAGTTCGTGACCGTCGGCGCGATCGGACAGAAGCTGACGGCCATTGCGCTGCTGGCGATCGTCGGCGTCATCAACGTGCGCAGCACGCGGCGCAGCGCCGACGTGCAGAACTGGAGCACCGCCGTCAAGGTGACGACGCTCCTGGTGATGGCCGCGGCGCTTCTCGTGTCCGGGCGCGGCTTCGCCGCCGCAGGTCCGTCCCCCTGGCCCGAGCACTACTCGCTGTCGCTCCTGTCCGGAATGGGCCTCGGAATGATCGGCGTGCTCTGGGCGTACGAAGGCTGGCAGTACGTGACGTTCTCCGCGGGGGAAGCCATCGATCCGCCGCGGACGTTTCCCCGCGCGATCGTCCTCGGGACGGCGTCGCTCGTCGGCATCTACGTGTTCGCGAACGTCGGGTATTTCGCCGCGCTCGGCGCGGACGGCCTGGCACGCTCGGATCGCGCCGCCGCGGAAGCGGTCGCCGCCGTCGTGAATCCTGCGGCGGCGAAGCTCGTGGCGTTATTGATATTGATTTCGATCTTCTCGGCGACCAACGGCCTGACGATCACCGCGCCGCGCGTCTACTACGCCATGGCGCGCGACGGCCTGTTCTTCCAGCGCCTCGCCGACGTCCACCCGCGCTTCGGCACGCCGGCGCTGGCGATCGTCGCCGGAACCGTCTGGGCGATGGTGCTCGCGGCGTCGGGGACGTTCGAGCAGCTCCTGACCTATGTCATCTTCGTCGGATGGATTTTCTACGCGCTCGGTGCCGCGTGCGTTTTCGTCCTGCGCCGCACGCAGCCGGATACGCCGCGGCCGTTTCGCGTCCCCGGCTATCCGTGGACGCCCGCGCTGTTCATCGCCGCCGCCGCGGCGCTCGTCGCCAACACGATCGCCACGCAGCCGGTGCGCGCGGCGATCGGCATCGGCGTCGCTCTGCTCGGGATACCGGTGTATTACACCTGGGTAAGAGAGTCGCGTGGGTCGCGTGCGTCGCGTAGGTTGGTTGGGTAGGTCAGATGGGTTGGATGGGTCAACCTACGCGACCTATCCGACCCACGCGACCAACCCACGCGACCTACGCGACCCACGCGACTTACTTCCTCATTTCTTCCTGCAGGCGCTGGAAACGTCCGGCGAGGCCACCCATCATCGTGCTCACCGTGGTCGAGTAGCCCTGATACTTTTCGGGCACTTTCCACTCGCCGGCCGCCTGTTCCGGCGTCTTGCCGGCCTTCAGCGCCGCCTGTCCGAACGCCAGGAAGTCCTGCATGAAGTTGGCGAACTCCTTCACGTCCGCCCACGTCGACGTCGTGTCCCGGTGGCCGTTGATCACCGTGTCGACGTTCTTGATCGTGTTGTAGCCCTTGTCGAGCGTCTCCGAATAGTGCAGCACGCTGCCGCCGTTGGCGGCGTCGACGAGCGGCATTCCCTTGCTGGCGAACAGATCGCCGAGGTGCGCGGTGCGAAGCGCGGGGAAGACCACCCAGGCGTCGCCGTTGGTGTGGCCCGGGCCGAAGTAGTAGAGGTCGATCTGCTCGGCGCCTTTGCCGATGGTCATCTTGTCCTTGAACGTCCGCTTCGCCATGCCGCGGTTGTCGTTCTGCTTGAAGATGTCCATCTTCTCCATGTTCGCCTTCGTGTTCTCCTGGACGACGACGTCGACCGTCGCCGGGAATTCCACGTTGCCGCTCACATGATCGCCGTGCGTGTGCGTGTTGATGAGCATCTTCACCGGCTTGGGTGTCAGCTCCTTGACCTTGTCGAGAATCGGCTTGCCCCAACCCGGGTTCTTCGCGTCGACGACCACCACGCCGTCCGCGGTCTCGAACACGACCGTGTTGCCGCCGCCGCCCTTCAGCACCCAGAGATTGCTCTTGATCTTGTCCACCTGGACGACCTTCGGGCCGTCCTGCTGCGGCGGTTGGAACGCGGTGACGGTCATCGAGACCGCGCCCACCGCGATCAGGGCGCCGAGCACGAACAGTCGCTTCATGGAGACTCCTTTCTTTTTCGTGTTTTCGTGGCGATCCGCATGTCGCTTACGTTGGAAAGAACACCCGCTGCACGAACCAGAACGTTCCCGCCGCCATGACGGCAATCGAGCCGGCGAACGCCAGCTTCCTGCCGGCCGCTTCGCTCCGGGCGCGGAGCGCCGCGAGCACCGACGTGACCACGACGACGACGGCGAGCTGACCGATCTCGACGCCGACGTTGAAGGAGAACAGCGACCAGCCGAGCGCGCGCGGCGGCAGCTCCATCTCGCGCAGCACGCTCGCGAACCCGAAGCCGTGGATGAAGCCGAAGGTGAACGCGATCCAGGCGCGCACGTCGCGGCCGCCGCGCGGCGCCGAGACCAGCAGGTTGTCGGCGCCGACGTAGACGATGCTGAGCGCGATGGCCGGCTCGATGAGGCGCGCCGGCGGCGAGACGATGTTCAGCGCGGCGAGCGAGAGCGTGATGCTGTGCGCCACCGTGAACGCGGTGACGACCGCCGCGAGCTGGCCGATCGTGCCGCCGAGCAGCAGCAGCCCGACGAGAAACAGGATGTGGTCGGGGCCGATCAGGATGTGATGGATGCCGGCCGGCACGAACTTGCGCATCACCGCCAGCGAGCCCTGCCGCGAGCCGGCGAAGTACTCGACGCTGGAGCGTCCGCCGTCGAGGATGGCCTGCGTCAGCGCCTCGCCGTCATAGATGTTGAGGAACGTCTGGTGCTGCGGATCGTACGGGAACATCCGCGCCGCGACCGTCAGCACCCCCACCGGCGCGCGCAGCGGCAGCCGCAGGTGCAGGCGAATCGACTGGCGATCGGGCAGCGGCTCGATTGTCGACCAGGCCGGCGTCAGCGGCGCGCCGTCCGCGGTCACCGCCAGTCTCGGCGTCAGGAGCGCCATCAGGGCCGGCGCCCTTGCCGCGACCATCGCCGAATCGAGCAGGCGCTCCGGCGGATCCACCGACAGGTCGTGCGCGACGTCGAGGACGTGGACCGTCAACGTTCCGTCGATGGCTGCATGCCCCAGGCGCAGGTCGAGGTAGCTGAAGGGCACCGGATGGGCCGACGCCGGCGTTGCCAGCAGGACGAGCAGCGCCAGAACGTGAAATCCGCGATACCGCGCCGACACAGCCAGACAGGCTACACTAAATTTCCTGTGCGGAGCTGGCGATAAGAGAGCGATAGAGGACCCAATGAGACAGACTGGATTCCTGGCCGCGTTGATCACCGCCGCGATCGTGACGGGCGTGTCGGCTCAACGCAATCAGAGCGCATCAGGCGGACAGCTGACCGCTGCCACCCGCGACAAGCTCGTCGAGAGCCTGAATCGCGGCGCGGCCTACGTCAAACAGCAGCAGAAGCCCGACGGCACGTGGGAGAACCACCCTGGCATCACCGCGATGGTGGCTGCGGCGCTGCTGCGGCAGCCGGGCGTTTCGAAGGAACAGGCGCTGCAGTCGACCGGCAAGACGCTCGACTATCTCGCCTCGCTCGCCAAGCCCGACGGCGGCATCTACGTCAAGGACATCCCGCACTACATCACCGCGACGGCGATGATGGCGCTGGTCGCCGGCGGCCGGCCGGGCGACAAGCCGATCGTCGAGAAGGCGCGCCGGTATCTGGCCGACCACCTGCTCGACGAAGGCGAAGGCGTGCCGCCGTCGGACAAGTTCTACGGCGGTCTCGGCTACGGCGGCACGAGCGACGGCGGCCGCGCCGACATCATCAGCCTCGAGTACGGCCTCCGCGCGATGAAGGAGGCGGGGCTCGCGTCGAACGACGCCGCGTGGGACAAAGCGATCAAGTTCCTGCAGCGCACGCAGAACAGCAGCGAGACCAACGATCAGGGCTGGGCCACCAACGACGGCGGCTTCATCTACTATCCCGGCTACAGCCAGGCCGGCGAGACGAAGTCATATGGCGCGGCGACCTACGCCGGCCTCATGAGCTACTCGTGGGCGAACGTGAAGAAGACCGACCCGCGCGTCCAATCGGTCCTGAAGTGGATTCGCGACAACTACACCGTCGACGAGAATCCGGGCCTCGGCCAGAAGACCGTCTACTACTACTACATGGTGTTCGCGAAGGCGCTCCAGGCGGTCGGCGAGTCGGCGATTGTCGATGCGCGCGGGCGCCGGCACGTCTGGCGCGAAGATCTGGGGCGCAAGCTGATCGGCTTGCAACACCCCGAGGGCTTCTGGGTCAACACCGATCCGGCGGAGCTCCAGAACAACAAGGTGCTCGTGACGACGTTCACGATGATGGCGATCGAGGCGATCCTGCAGTAGCCTCGAAGGCGTGCCGGAAATCTTGGCGGGCGCCTTCCACTTCACGCGGTACCTCGCCGTCGATCGTCAGCGGGCGATCGTCGACGAGTGCCGCGCCCTGATCGACGGTCCGGTCCCGGCCTACGTCCCGACGGTGCGCGGCGGCGGCAAGATGCACGTCCGGATGCTCTGTCTCGGCCGGCACTGGAACGGCAAGACCTACAAGTACGAGGCGGCGCGCACGGACTACGACGGTCTGCCGGCGCCGCCGCTCTCACCGGCCTTCAAGGATCTTGCGCGTGAGCTCGCGTCCGCGGCCGGCATGACGCTCGACGCCGATCTCTGCATCCTCAACTACTACGATCTGGACGGCCGGATGGGCCTGCACCAGGACAAGGATGAAAGCGAGCGCTCGCTCGCGGCCGGCCTGCCGGTCGTCTCGGTCTCGCTCGGGGACTCGGCGCGATTCCTGTTCGGCGGAACGCGCCGGCGCGATCCCGTCGACTCGTATCTGCTCGAGTCCGGCGACGCATTCGTCTTCGGCGGCCCGGCGCGGCTCCGCTACCACGGCGTCACACGAATCCTTCCACAGACGGCTCCTCCGGAGCTCTCACTGGTCGGTCGACTGAATCTCACCTTCCGACAGTACGACCTGTGAAGAGGTCGCGAGGGTCGCGTCGCGTGGGGTCGCGTGGGTCGCGTGGGTCGCGTGGGTTGGTTGGGTGGGACAGATGGGTTCAGAGTTCACGCGTCAGCACGTTCAGAGCACGTTCGTCCCGAGCCACACGACCATCAACAGCAACATCGTCAACCGGACGTGTCCTTTGGCTCGTTCTGACCTGATCAGGCCGGCCAGCGGCGCGCCAACCTGTTTGATAGCGACCTCGAGGTCGGCTGCATCCTTTTGGTTGACGTAACCCAATCTGTGTGCAGAGTGGACGCACTGCCCGACTTCGGCCAGTGACGCCTTGGCCGTGTCGAGAAAATTTATCCGCTTGCGGACGTGTTCGGTGGCAAATCCTTCAACGATGTTGACCACGACCGAAAAGGCAGCGCGCCGAAGTTGACTGCCCAGTTCGTACTTTTCGAACGCCGGAAATGCTTCCAGCGAAAGCCGATGAAGCCGAATGAAAAGATCGTCGGCACGCTGCCAGGCGACGAGCGTGTGATGAGCAAGTGGCAACGGACACCTCCGTCTATTTCAACGGCTGTGCCACGTCCCTTCGTGCCCTTCGTGCCCTTCGTGCCCTTCGTGCCCTACGCGACCTACTTGACCTTTCCGACCTACTCAACCAACCTACGCGACCGACGCGACCGACGCGACCCACGCGACCTACGCGACCCACGCGCCCTATTCATAGCGCAGCGCGAACACGGGATTGACTCTCGTGGCGCGGCGCGCGGGAATGTAGCCGGCGAGCAGGGCGACGGCGCCGAGGATGGCGACCGCGCCGGCGATGGTTGCGGGATCGGCGGCGCCGATGCCGTAGAGTTGGCTGCTGACGTACTTGCTCAAGGCGAGCGCGCCGATGAGGCCGAGGACCATGCCGCTGCTGACGAGAATCATGACCTCACGCATGACGAGCCAGATGACGTCGCCGCGCACGGCGCCGAGCGCCATGCGGACGCCGATCTCGCGCGTGCGGCGCGCCACGGTGTAGGCCATCACCCCGTAGAGGCCGATGACGGCGAGCAGCGTCGCCAGCAGACCGAAGGCGCTCGACAACGTCGCCACCAGCCGATCGTTCACCAACGAACGATCGGCCTGTTCTTCCAGCGTGCGCACGTTGTACATCGGGATGTTCGGATCGATGCGGCGCATCACGTCGCGAATCGCCGCGAACATGCTGTCGGCGCGGTTCGCGGTCCGCACGTAGACGACGGCGGAACTTGCGCCGTCGTTTTCGAGGAACGCGAAGTAGACCGTTCGCGGAATGTCGTCGCGCACGCCGGTGTACTTGGCGTCCTTGACCACGCCGACGATTTCGATCGGCGTCGGCGTGCCGGGATTGGTCCCGAACCCGATGTGCCGGCCGATCGGGCTCTGGTCGCCGAAATAGTGGCGCGCGTAGCTCTCGCTGACGATCGCGACCTTGTAGCTGGGAAGCTGCGCCTTCGGATCGTTGGGCACCGAGCGCGCGTCGCGCTCGTCGAAGTCCCGGCCCGCGATCAGCGGAATCCCCATCGTCTTGAAGTAGCCGGCGCTGACGGCGTTGCAATACGGGCTCATGTTCTCGCCCGGCTTCGCCTCGTAGCCCTCGACGGACATCGAGCTGTCCCACTCGTTGCCTTCGAGCAGGCCGATCTGCGCGAACGCCACGCCGCTGACGCCGGGCATCGCGCCAATCGCCTCCTGAAGCCGCTTGTCGAATTGCTTGGTGCGGAGCGGCGTGTAGCCGCTCAGCGTCGGCGCGACGTTGAACGCGATCAGGTTCTCGGTCTTGATGCCCAGATCGAGGAGGCGCAGGTTGCGGAGGCTGCGGATGAAGAGGCCGGCGCCAATCAGCAGCAGCACGGAGATGGTGACCTGGGCGATGACCAGACCCTTGCGAAGGCGCACGCCGCCGGAACCGCCGACGACGGCGCCGACCTGATCCTTCAGCGTCGGCGCGAGATTCGGCTTCGTCGATCGCAGCGCCGGGACCAGGCCGAAGAGCAGGCCGGTGGCGAGCGACAGCGCGAAGTTGAACACGAGAATCCGATAGTCGATCGATCCGGTGATGGCGCCCGACGTGTTCGCGGGCGGCAGGAATCCCACCAGGAAGCGCGCCGTCCACCAGGCCAGCGCCAGTCCGAGCAGACCGCCGATGGCCGAGAGCATCACGCTCTCGACCAGGAGCTGGCCGACGATCCGGCCGCGGCTCGCGCCGAGAGCCAGCCGCACGGCGATCTCTTTTTGACGAGACGACGCCCGCGCGATCAGCAGGCTCGCGACGTTCGCGCACGCAATCAGCAGCACGCCGCTGACGATCGACAGGAGCAGCAGCAGCGGCGTCTCGAGCTGCTGGCGGATCGGCGATCGTCCCTGCATGGCGGGGAGCAGACCCATCTGGCCCTTCACGAACTGCTCACGCGTATAGGCCGATGTGCCGGAGAACGCCGGCATCAGCACTTCCTGCTCGAGCAGCCCATGGAAGTACGGCTGCAGGGCCGCCAGCGCGTGATCGCTCGTGATGCCCGGCTTGAGGCGGCCGAACACGTTGACCCAGCGGCTGCGGCGGTTGTCGAGGTCGTCCCAGTCCGGCGTCACCTGCAGCTTGACCATCATCGGCACGCGGATGCTCTGGGTGGAGCCGAGGTCGACGCCGTCGAAGCCTTCCTGCGAAACGCCGATCACCGTATACGGATAGTTGTTGATGGTCATCTGCCGGCCGACGACGTTCGGATCGCCGCCGAGGCGCGTCCGCCAGTAGTCGTAGCTCAAGACCGCCACGAAGCCGTCGCCGCGCACGTCGTCGTCGGCTGGCGAGATCGTCCGGCCGACGGCCGCGCCGACGCCCAGGACTTGGAAGTAGGTGCCGGAGACGATTTCGCCGACGACGCGCTCGGCCGGTGCGCCGTCGAGGCTGACCTGCATCGTCAGCGTGCGGCGCGCGAACAGGCCGTCGAAGACCTTCGGCGTCGGCGCCGGATTCGAGACCGGCTGGCTGACGCGCGCCAGCGCGGGAGCGTCCACGAAGTTGTTCCTGAAGTCCTCGTACATGGGGTACGAGAGCATGTTGCCGCCCGAGTTGTTGCCGAAATGATTGCGGGCGCCGTTGAAGAGGACGAGCTGCTCCGGCCGCTTGACGGGCAGCTTCTGCAGGAGCACCTCGTCGACCAGTGTGAAGATGGCTGTGTTGGCGCCGATCCCGAGCGAGATCGAGAGGAGCGCGACCAGCGTGAAGAGCGGCGAGCGCGTCAGGCCGCGCCAGGCATAGCGAAGATCCCGGCCGAGATGCATACTCGCCTTAGACGGGATGCGGAGCCGGCCGGTTGACGTCGAAGATTCGGCGGTTCAGTTGTATTGGGGCGTCTCGGAGCCCGAGCTGCTGCGCTCGCACGGCGTGTTCGTCGCCGAAGGCCGGCAGGTGGTGCGCCGGGTGCTCCAGGATCCGCGCTTCCGCGTCCGCTCGTTGCTCTTGAACGCGGCGGCGCAGCGCGATCTGGCCCCTGATCTCGAGGTCCTGGAAAGCCGTTCAGAGGATGTTCCGGTGTTTCTTGCCGGCGCCGACGAGTTCACCCGGCTTACCGGCTATCACATCCATCGCGGCTGTCTCGCGCTCGTCGAGCGGCCGCGGCCGCAGAGCGTCGCGGACGTTCTCGCCGCTTGCCGCACGATCATCATGCTCGAGGCCGTGACCGACGCCGACAATGTCGGCGGCGTGTTTCGCAACGCGGCGGCGTTCGGCGCGGGCGTCGTGTTGAGTCCGACGTGCTGCGATCCGTGGTATCGCAAGGCGGTGCGGACGTCGATGGGAGCGGTGCTGCGCGTGCCCTTCGCGCGCGCCGGCGAGTGGCCGCGCGCCGTGGATGATCTGCGCGGCGCCGGCTTCATCGTCGCTGCATTGACCCCGCGCGCGGCAGGTTCGCCAGGCGAGCCGCTGGAGTCATTCGCGGCGCGCGCGCGAGGTGAGCGCGTCGCGCTGGTGGTCGGCACGGAAGGCGCGGGTCTCTCGCCTGAAGTCGAATCGATCGCCGACGCGAGGGTCACGATTCCGATGACGGCGGGAATCGATTCGCTGAATCTTGCGGTTGCGTCAGGAATCGCGTTGTACGAGCTCACGCTCGGCTACAGCCTCGCGCTACGAGACGACGAGTAGACGAGCCGACGAGTAGACTAGCCGACGAGTAGACGAGACGACGAGCCGCTCTAGAACGTCAGTCTTGTTCCGATCTCGATCCGTCTGGGCGCGCCGGCCGATGTCGCCTGGCCGAAGAACGGCGACGTGATCACGCCGCTGAAGTTCTGCGCGTTCAGGTGATTGAGGAGGTTGAACGCCTGCGCGTAGAGCTCGAGGCCGTAGCGCTTGGCCGCGTCGGCCATCCCGCCCATGTCGGCGAGCGGATTCGAATCGCCACGCAGAATGCGGACCTGCGGACCGCCGGGTCCTGCCGGCGCCGGACCGCCGAAGCCGATCTTCCACGACAGACGCGTGCTGACGTCGACGGTGGCGCTGCCGCGGCCGGTGTTGCGCGTGACGCCGGCCGGCCGGTCGTTGCTGATCGTGTCGCCGTTGTCGTCGCGGCCGGTGGTGATGTTGTAGGGCAGCGCGGACTGAACGCGAAACGACGCGCCGGCGGAGAGCTTCCGGTAGACCGGAAAGTTGATGAAGCCCATCGCGCGGTGCCGCGCGTCGTTCGCGGCGGGTCCGCGCTCGGCCGCCAGATCGGCGGCGTTGGCCGCCAGGCTGAAGGGCGAGTCGGTCTCGTTGATCGACCGCGAGAGCATGTAGTTCGCGGCGACGAAGATCCGACGGTCCGGCCGCATCAGGTTGAAGTTCAGGCTGAGCGCGTCGAACGACGACGAGGCATTCGATTGGATGTCCGTGATCGTCCCGGCGGTCGGATCCGGCCGCGATCCGTCGGCGCGCGGCGCGTTGAGGTTGACGCCGCGGAGCCCGTTGGAGCCGCGCCGGTGGATCAGCATCGCGTTCAGGCGTGACGAGCCAGGCAGCTGCTGCTCGACGGCGAGCGTGGCTTCCTTCAGCACCGGCTGCGCGAGATCGGGCGAGAACTGCACGCGGCCGTTCGGGAGCAGGAGCGCCCTGCCGCCGGCGAACGGATCCGGATAGCTTGGCTGGAGCACGGTTTCGATCTGCTGGTGCGTGCCGTCCAGCTGCACTGCCTGCGCGTAGTTCTGCGCGTCGAGCCAGTCGAAGAAGATCCCCGCGCCGCCGCGCACCGTCGTCTTGCCGCTCTTCAACGGCGACCAGATGACGCTGCCGCGCGGTCCGAGCTGGAGTCCGCCGATGTGCGACTGGTACTCCTGGCGGACGCCGCCGCTCAGCGTCAGCGACTTCGCCGCGCGAAAGTCGTCCTGCACGTAGAGGCCGCTCTGCAGCTGCGCGATCGAGGCGCGCGGATTGCCGGTGTTGCGCGTGAACGTGGTCGGCTGTCCGGCGTTGAAGGCGGCGAGGCTGGAGAAGGTGAACGTGCCGCCGGCGTTGCGGCGCTCGCCGGTGTCAATCGACGTCCGCTCGACGAGAAAGCCGGCGCGGATCGCGTGCTTGCCGACCGCGATGTCGAGATCGTCGGCGATTTCGAGATCGATCTGCTGCCGTCCGCCGTCCAGCTGCGCGCCGCCGCTCGTGAACGCGTTCAGCACCATCGTCGCCGGCGCCGGCGAGGCCGCGCCGTAGGTCAGCTCCTGCGATCGCCACTGCCACCGCAGCTCGTTGAACAGCGCCTTGCGAATCGAGCCGGCCAGCGAGCCGCGCAGCACCGCGTCGTTGCGCGTCTGGTGATAGGCCCGCTCGGCGAGGTCGAAATCGCCGACGCCGAGGTTGTCGTTGAAGAGGTGATTGCGCTGCGCCTCGACGCGCAGCATCTGCGTCTTCGAGAGCGCGTGCTCGACGCGCGCCGAGACGTTCAGCGCGTCGTTCGGCTTGCGCACCGAGTCGGCGAAGTAGCCGGACGGCAGCTGCGCCACGATCGTCTTCGTGTCGAAGGCGTCGGTGCCGTCGACCGACAGCGACAGCGAGGTGTGCTTCTTCCACAGCGGACCGCTCAGCGAGAAGCCGAGGCGCTCGTTCCGCTCCTCGCCCTTCGCGGGCGCGAACGCGTTCCGCGCGCTCAGGATGTCGTCTCGAAAGCCGACGTTGCTCGATCCTTTCCAGCTGTCGAGGCCCGGCTTGGTGATGATGTCGACCGCCATGAAGCCCGGCTCGTGCGCGTCGGCGGCGAACATGTTGCGGCGGAAGCGGATCTGCGCGATCTGATCCTTGGGCGGCAGCCGGCCGCCGCGGAAGCCGTTGACGCGCATCACCGCGCCCGGCCCCGCCATGTCGCGGAGCATCTGCTCCATCTGATCGGGATCGTCGGGCAGCTCGTTGATCTCCGCCTGCCCGAGCACGGTCGCGAACGCATCGCTGCGCGGATCGCTGGCGCGTTCGCGGGGATCGCGCGCCACCTGGACGGTCTCCGCCAGCCTGGCAATCGCCAGCTTCACCGTTCGCGTGTTGTCACCCGCGCGCAGCCGCACGTCGCGCGCGTCGTAGGGCTCAAAGCCCGGCGACTCGACGTGTATGGCGTAGCGTCCCGGCTCGAGCAGTGTGAAGGTCGCCTCGCCGCGCGCGCCCGTGGCAATGACCCCGGGCGGCGCCG
>Ga0081539_10005965_pt1 | contig 12012 bp, 12 predicted proteins | sample TabmetS4T2R2_FD_71023 | JGI IMG/M metagenome (GOLD analysis project Ga0081539, IMG submission 71023) | Tabebuia heterophylla rhizosphere microbial communities from the University of Puerto Rico - S4T2R2 | ecosystem: Host-associated > Plants > Roots > Rhizosphere ...
ACTGCACCGACCGGAGCGTTGGATGGAGCGACCGGATCCGAACATGAAAGAGAGTCCCGATTATTGGCAGCCGTAGCCACAAAGAAGCACAAACAGCCCAAGCGTTGTTGCCAAAATCCTTTGTGCTTCTTGTGCTTCTTGGTGGCTCATCCCTCTTTCCAGTGCACGGTGGTCCAGAACTGCGGATCGAATAGCCGCGGGTCGAGCTTCACGTCGGCACGAATATCAGAATACTTTTCGGTTGTCAGGACTTTGCCATCCATCATGAAGACCACTTCCGGCGCCATCCAGCCGCCGCCGAGTTTCTGATATTTGTTGAATTGCGTCTCCTGCGTTTGCGTTCCGTCCTTCCCGCCGGGACGCAGCATCCTGACAAAGTAAAGATTCTCCCGATCGATCCAGAATTGCGGCGAATGCAGATCGCCCGCTTTCGCGCCCACAACGTACACCGGCCGGCCCTGCCAGGTATCTTCCCTGAACTGCGACAGATCAAACTTCAGCGCCTGCAACTTCGCGATTACGTCGCCGGCAGGCAAACGATAAATGTCGAATCCGAGAATCAGCAGCGGATGCTCGAACGGCCGCGTGGAGTCAACCTTGCCCTCTTTGAAAACAAAAATTTTGCCCGCGGTAAAGAGAATGCCGTTGCCGGCGCTCGTCGGCGTGAAGTCGATGCGCAAACTACCGGGCACGGACATCGCCTCGTACCACGTTTCGACCTTCGACGTGCCATCGGGCTGAACGTTCGTTGTTTCCTGAACGAAGGTCGCAGTCTTGTACCACGAGTGGCCATACTTCTTCTGCATGGCCGCGATCAATTCATTCGTATTCGAAATTTTCGCGTGCGACGTGCTCGGCAACATCAGCAGCGTAATTGCGACTGGCAAAAACAAATATTTCATCCTGGTCCTCCCTGGTCACCGCTGTAACCGTAACCGGCGTGCCGTTGAAAGCTGCCGTCCCGCAAATCGCATCGATGCTGGATTGGTCTGTGAGATCGTTGATACTGGCGCCGGGATGTTGTTGGGCCACGTTCAGTTGATTCCCGTCTCGATCGTGTCCCCAGCCGTGCGGGATGCTGACGACGCCGCGCATGATTTCGTCTGATAGTTCGATCGGGAGAGTGATCGTGCCCACGCGAGATGTGACCAGCACTTCCTGACCTTGTTTGAGATTGCGAGCGGCGGCGTCAGTTGGATGCATCAGGATGCTGCATTGCGGCTTCGCCGGATTTCCTTTCACCAGACGCTCGCTGTTGTGCATCCACGAATTGTTGCTGCGGAGTTGGCGCCGGCCGATCAGTAGCAGTTCGTCATTCGAATGACCATTGGAGCGCGTGTTAGCCAACCGGGTTTTGACGCGTTCGACATCCTGAACGAACAGGTCGGGTGCGAGATTGATGAACCGATCGGCTGTGCGTAACCGTTCCGGCAAGCACGGGCGCAAGGGACCGAGATCGATGCCATGGGCGGCAGCTTTCACTTTTTTCAGCGTCAATCCGTTTGCGAATGGATTCAACTTCCCGCCGTAATGCCCGAAGCGCAAACCCAAATCGAGTAAGCGTTCAGGACCAAAAAAACGTCCGATCAGTTTTCGTTTGATAAAGCGGAACGGATAGTTGCCGTCGTGCTGCATTCGCGTCTGCAGCTCGAGCAGGATCTCCCAATCATGCAGGGCGTCTTTCTCTCGTTCGAACAGCGGAGGTGAAAACTTCGTCGTGTTGCGAACCGCGAGCAGATGAAACGCAACGTCGTAGTGCCCGCGTTCGAGCGGGGAAGTCGGCGGTAGGATGATGTGGGCGTGTCTGGTTGTTTCGTTGATGTATGGATCTATCGAAACCATGAACTCCAGACTCTCGAGCGCGCGATCCAATTCACGACCGTTCGGCGTCGATAACACCGGATTGCCTGCGAGCGTAACGAGCGCCTTCACCTGTCCTGGTCCCGGCGTAAGAATCTCTTCGGCCAGCGCAACCACCGGCAGTTCACCGGCAAACTCCGGCAGCTTTCGCACGCGGCTGTGCCAGCGCGCATAACTGCCGCGCGGAGCTAATGACTCGAGCGCCATGACTGGATCAAACGCCGGCAGCGGAAACATCGCGCCGCCCTGCCGATCCAAGTTCCCTGTGACAATGTTCAGGACATTAATCAACCACTGGCAGAGTCCACCAAACTCTTGCGTGCTGACGCCAATCCGTCCGTAACACACGGCCGATTCTGCCGCCGCAAACTCTCTCGCCAAACGACGGATGTCGTCTGCACCGATGCCGGTGATCGGTTCCACTCGCTCCGGCGAAAACTCGGCCACGACTCTCGCGATGGTCTCGACGCCGTTGGTGAAAGAAGCGAGACGGTCCAGGCGTGTCAGCCGTTCTGCAAACACGACGTGAACTAAGGCCAACAACAGAAACGCGTCTGTACCGGGACGAATGAAGAGATGTCGATCGGCGAGCCGTGCTGTTTCGTTGCGCCGCGGATCGACGAGGATAACTTTGCCGCCACGCTGTCGCAGCGTTTGCAAACGACTGCTCATGCCCGGAGCAGTCATCATGCTGCCGTTGGAAACAGCCGGATTCGCACCCAGCATCAGAAACAGATCTGTGCGATCGACGTCGGGCACCGGCAACAGCAGTTGATGACCAAACATCAGGTACGCAGCGAGGTGATGGGCCAGTTGGTCGACGGAGGTGGCAGAGAACCGGTTGCGCGTATGCAGGCTGCGCAGAAAGCCCGGCGCAAAAAGTATCGCACCGTAGTTGTGAACCGTGGGATTGCCGATATAAGTGGCGATTGAATTTCTGCCGCAATTGGCGTAGATGCGTTTCAGGTTTTTCGCGACCTCGTCGAACGCCTCGTTCCAATCGATCCGTTGCCAGCCGGTTGGCGTGCGCCGCACGGGATGTCGCAGGCGATCGGGGTCGAAGTGAAAATCTTGCAAGGCGACGGCCTTGGGGCAGATGTAGCCGCGACTGAATGGATCGTCTTTATCGCCGCGAATCGTTAGACGCGGTGCAGCAGTTGATGACGACAGGCCGTTCGTTGGTTCGACTGAGATCTCGATGCCACAGATCGCCTCGCACAGATTGCAGCTGCGGAAATGAGGGGTGGTCGTTGACATAGATTGCGGGAACCTTAACAGTGATGCAAACTGCTCGGCAATAGCGGCCCATCGGTCGACAGATTCACCATAGCCGTGAACGTTGAACTGGAGGAGGACGAAATGAGAGCGAATGCAATCCGAGTGATGTGCGCATTGGGGAGTGCGGCGATCGTTTGCGCCGCCGCATTGACTGTAGCGGTCACGTTTGCACGTGCGCAGAAGTCGGGCGGCGGAAACCCGCTCACCGGCACCTCCTGGCAACTGGTTAAATTTCAAGGCCCCGACGAGCGGACCTTCACGCCCGACGACAAGTCGAAGTACACGATCAAGTTTGGCAGTGACGGCCGGGTAGTCGCGCGCGTCGATTGCAACCGTGCCAACAGCACCTGGAGAGCGACTGCCAAAGGTGAATTGCAGTTTGGATCCTGGTCGCGAACCAGCGCGAAATGTGGTCCTGGGTCGCTTCACAACCAGATCGTGACGGAGGGGGCCGAGGTGCGAAACTTCGCGATCAAAGACGGACACCTGTTCTTATCAGGGATGGCAGCCGGCGGCTACTACGAACTCGAACCGCTCCCCAGTGCGAAACACTAATGTCCGCAGATTCAAACTATGAAGTCGACGATGCGCGCGAGTTGTTGCGGCGGTTTTTGAGAACGACGCGGTTAGTGCGTGCGGAGCGATTAGGGCGGGGGTCAGATACGCAGATGTTTCTGAAACTCGAGACCGATCTTCCGACCGGGTCGTTCAAGCCGCGCGGCGCGATTTACGCGCTGATGAAGAATCTCGAGCAACCAAAGCACGGCGAGCGATCTATCAAAGGCGTCGTCGCAGCGAGTACGGGCAATCATGGCGCGGCGGTCGCTTACGCGGCGCGTCTGGCAAACCTTCCCGCAACGATCTTCCTGCCTGAATCTCCCAACCCAATCAAGCGCGCGCGAATCGTTGCCCTCGGCGCCAACGTCAAGGAGGTTGAGTGGAAACCGGAATCTCTCGGACAAGCAGCCGCGGCGTTCGCTGCCGAAAACGATTACTACTTTCTGGACGATGCCAGCGACGAGTTAGTTCCCGTTGCCACCGCGACGATCGCCGCTGAAATCCTTGACGAACTGCCGAGCACGGACACGATCGTCGTTCCCATGGGTGACACTGCTTTAATCCGCGGCGTGGCCGCCGAAGCAAAGCGTCGAAAACCGCAGCTCAAGATAATCGGCGTGCAGGCTGCACGAGCACCATCCTACGCGCGATCGTGGCAGGAAGGTCGTGTAGTCACGACCGAAACGTGCGACACGATTGCCGATGGTCTGGCGACGTATGTCCCGCTCGAATCGAATGTGCGAGCGATACGCGAGTTGGTTGACGACGTATGTTTGGTGTCAGAAGACGAGATGGTTCAAGCTATCCGCACGCTTTTATTCGAGGAGCACGTGATTGCTGAAGCGGCGGGCGCCGCAACGACCGCGGCGTATCTTCAGCATCCTTCTGCTTACGCGGGACGCAGTGTCGTGTTGTTGGTTACCGGATCGAACATTCCGCACGCGCTGCTGCGACAGGCAGCGAGCTTGCGATAACCGAATTAAAGAAGACCCACCAGGACGCCGCCGGCAACGGCGAGCAGGAACACGGTCACGGCGACCGAGGTAGCGACCTTCCAACTCGTCGACCGCGCGATCGTGAAAAGCGACGGTAAGTTAATGGCTGGGCCGGCGATGAGCATGGCGACAGCAGCTCCAGCCGGCGCACCCGCCGCGAGGAGCAGCAGCGCCAACGGAATTTCGAAAAACGTCGGCATCGCCAGCGGCATGGCAATCAGAGCAACAGCGATAACGGCGACTATTTGCGCGCTGCCTGACGAAAAGCTCGCCCACGGCAGCAATAAGGCGATGGCCATCGAAACGACGACACCGAGCGCGATCAATGGAACTGTTCGCAGCGCCACTTGCAGGCTTGATTTCACAAACGCGACCAACACGGATCCATTAGCGCCGCCGGTGGTTGTGGTCGGACAACTGATGGAGCTGACGTGAAAGAGTTTTTCGACCAGCGTGCCCGTGAAAAAAACCATGATTGCCGCGATAATCACCCGCATCATCGCCACGCGACGGTCAAACAACATGAAGGTAAGCACAAGCGTCGCGGGATTCAGTGAAGGCGCCGCCAGCATCAGGGTCAACGACGGAGCGAGCCGGGCGGATCGTTCGTAGACGCCGGAAAAGACCGGCGCGGCACAACACGAGCAGAGCATCAACGGCGCGCCGGCCAGTCCCGCAACTAACTGTGAACGTATCACCCCGCCGCCCACCGCCGCAGTGAGCCAGGCAGGTGGATTGAGGACGCGTACGGCCCCGCTGATCAGAATTCCAAAGAGCAAGGCGGGCCAAATGACGGCAAAATAGTTGACCGATCGCGCAACGGTGCTAATTTGGGTCGGATTTCCCGGCAGTGGAACGACGTTAGTGCGCGGTTGAAATGTGCCGGTATGCTGTACCTTGCTGATAACTGCCATCGCCGCGGTCGTTTTATAAACTACCAGCGCTCCGACGATAATCAGCAAGAGGGTTGCGACGTATAAAACTTCGCGCTTGGGTTGCAGCGGTGATTCACTTGCTCGAGTTTCCACAATTTTACCTCTGCGAACGCGTCACTTGATTACTGACTTAGATTGGAAGGAGGTCGGATTATAAGCTATGGAAACAAATAATCAGAGCGCTCAGGTTGGCCTGACGATTGTCCGCCTCGGCCTGGCCGCTCTTTTCATTTCGGTGTTCTTTGAGAACCTGCGCAAGGGCCTCTACAGCCCGTCAGGTTATTCAGGTCTGATCAACTACTACATCGAAAAGGGCCAGGCGCCGCAACTGCTGAAGAGCGTCATGGCGGTTATGGCAGGCCATGCCGGCATTGCCGGTCCGCTGCAGGGCTTTACTGAAATCACGTTCGGCGTCCTGTTATTGATCGGACTGCTGACGAGACCGGTCGCCCTCGGCGCGTTGTTGTTTCTGACCACGCTCTGGATCGCTGAAATGGGCACGGCCTGGATCTGGGAACTACTGATGCCGATGATTGCCGCGTTTGCCTTGATGGTGGGAGCGGCCGGCCGCAAATGGGGCGTTGATGCATCACTCGCGCGCCGCTATCCTCGATCTCCGCTTTGGTAAGACATGCAAGCTCTTGAACAACGGTTCGCGCTGGGGCTCGGACTGACGAATGAATGTAATCTCGCCTGCACCTTTTGTTATCGCGATCCGAACCGCGTCGATCGCCTGAGTCTGGAGCAGGTCAAGCAGGTGATGTCTCGCCTGGCTGTTCAGTCGGTAAATCTCGGCACCGGCGAAAACGGCATGCATCCCGAGTTTCTGCCAATTCTCGATTTCCTGCGCACGCAACCAGTCAAGTTAACGATCACTTCGAACGGGCACAGCATCGCCGTTCTCGACGACGAACACGTGCGCGCTTTTCACGACGTGGAGTTCTCGCTCGATTATCCGACTAAGGAGGAACAAGATGGCCAGCGTGGCCCGGGTAACTGGGACCTGATTCACGAACAGGCCGCGCGCTGCGTCAGGCTCGGCGTACCCGTAACCATCATCGCGGTAATGATGAAGACGAACTATTTGAAGCTGGCGGAACTGGCGCGAGTTGCGAAGAAGTTCGCGGCGCCATTGCGTGTGAACGTGTACCAGTCAGTCAGGACGGACGCGTTTGCGTTGACTTACGAAGAATACTGGGAGGGTTTTCGTCGACTGTTCGCGGAGACGGATGTGATTGCGATCGGCGAACGGCTCGTACGCGCCCTGTCGGGTTTTCCGGCTCCGGAAGTTGATTGTGGTTGTGGCGTGACCACGGTTCGCGTCACGCCGCGAGCGACGACGCAGCCGTGCGTCTACTGGCCGGGCGAAGGCGGACCGCTGTCAGTGCTGCTGGATTCAGGGCGAGACATCGTGAAAACCGCGCCGTTTGTGACTGCGCGGTTGCTGCCGCCCGCTTGTGAACCGTGCGAGTTTCGAGATACGTGTCACGGAGGCTGTGCGGGCAGAAGAATGCTCCAGGGCACGATAGACGAACCTGACTTCTATTGCCCGATCGTGCGAGGCGAACGGCCTCGATTGGAGATCAAAATGGCCGCCGCGCGCGATCTGCCAAAGACGGGCAGCGCTTGCACGACCGTGGTCATCGCGCGCGAATAGCTATCTTGTCGGTTTCTCCAGCGCGATGCGCGCGAGGGTGGTGAGGATACGGCTGGCCGCGAGAAACGAGCCGCGCACTGTTCCCGCAATCTTTGAATGACCGCCGGCCCGCCGTCGATAATCGACCGGCACTTCAACCGTCCGAACTCCCGCGCGGGCCGCGCGCATCTGCATCTCCAGCGGCCAGCCGTATGTCTGTTCACGCAAGCCGAGACTGTCCAGTGTCTCGCGCCGAATCGCGCGAAACGGTCCCATGTCAGTCGACCTGACGCCGTATAAAATTCGCAGAAAAAACCCGACCATGTAACCGGCAATGACCTGGTGAAAGTTCATGCTGCCGCGTTCGCGTTTGCCGCGGGTGCGGGAACCAATCACAAAGTCGCTCTTGTTTTCGATGATTGGCTTGACGAGACGTTCCATCATTTCCGGGCAATCGCTGCCGTCACCGTCGAGAAACACGACGATGTCACACGCGGCAGAGAGCGAGCGAAGTCCGGCGCGAAAGGCGCGCCCGTAACCCGGAATCGGTTCCGTTACCACACGAGCGCCGGCAGCGGCAGCCACCTCTGCTGTGCGATCCGTGCTGCCGTTGTCGACGACAATGATTTCGTTCGCCAGGTTTGCGGGGACCGCTCTGATCACGTTTGTGATCGCTGCTTCTTCATTCAGCGCAGCGATGATCACGGAGATATACGGTTTTGAATCTCGGTTATTCACGTCGCCAGATCTCAATCCCTCCGAGAAGTAAAAACGGCACGAAGATCGCGGCTTTCAAAAGTAACATTTGCGGCGGCGCGTCGCTGAGCCAGGTCAGGTAAAGCAGAAAACTCGCGAACGTCAGGTAAAAAACCGCGATCGATGGAATGAAGCACAAGAAGGGAATCAGCAAGGTGAAGTACCACGAAAAATGCGGCGCAAGCAAAAGCAGGAAGACAGAAGCGATGATCAATCCGTTCCGCACGTACTCGAGACCGCTGGTGTGTGGGCTTTGCAGCAGCCAAATCGAAACCGCGCCCAAAACGATTAAAGCGAAGATCAGGTAAGCCACCGTTGGCACCGGAAAGAGTTGGCGGCCAACACTCAAAAGAAAATACTGGTCGCCGCTCACCATGCCTCGCTCGCTCGCGTATCCCGGTAGAAAACCAAGGACTCGCGCAGGACCAACACTCAGGTAAGGCAAATACGCGGCGATAACGGTCGCCACAAATGCCAACGGCATCTTCCAGCGCCAGCGCTTAAAGAAGGCGGGGAATAACACGACGGGAAAGAGTTTGACGAGCGTCGCGCACGCCAGCAGCACGCCGCTGCCGGATTCCAAATTTTTCCGGCGCGCCAGCAGCGCCAAGGCCACAAAAGCGACGGCGATCGCGTCGAGATGGCCGCTGCCGGCAAATTCCCAGACCGCGAGGGGATGCCAGGCGTAAAGCAAAACTCGCTGCCGCGCGAATCCAAATGAGGCGAGCAACTGCACGATGGCCCAAACGGCGATGGCTTCAAAACCAACCATCGTGAGTTTCATCCACGTCACTGACTCGCTGATCCGGGTCGTCAGAAAATAAACTGCTTCGGCAACGGGCGGATAAATCGTGTGCGCGTAGTCACGCCGGTTAATGTGCGGATAGATTTTTTCGTCGCGCAAGCCGGCCAGCGCTTCGTCCGCGGGAACGTAGCGGTACGGGTTGATGCGCGCGGCTTGCACCCGCCCATCCCAGATGTAGCGATAAATATCGTCGGAAAGATAAGGCGTGGAGAAAATTATGCTCAAACGAAAAAGGACGGCGAAGATCAATCCAGCGAATAACACTGCGCGAGAATCAAGGGAACGTAAGCTAAGCCAGACGGCCGCCAGATAGATCGGCGTCTGAACGGCAACAACTTTCAAAAACCAAACAATATCCGGAGTGCTTTTGGCGCGAACGCCCATCCGATACAACACGAGCATCGCGATACCACAGGCGCTCAGCGCGATCATCGTCCGGTTAAGACTTACACGCTCGTAAGTCCTCGGCGCGTGCGTGCTCATTGCGGCAGATGTGAGGAGAGGACTTGCGGGCAAATACGTTGCAGTCCTTCTCTTTTTATTATTGCGTCCAGGAAAGCGTGCGTATGAGGTGCGGGATAGGCCCCATTCGAATTCGCTGTGCCCAACAACTCGTCACATAAGCGATTCAGTGTATCCGCGTCATCGACATCGTACCAAGGCGGCAGCAATTCAACGGGCAATCCGATTTCCGCTGCTCGCTCGACGGTGTGAGCAAGCACGTCGGCAGTGCTCCAGGCGATGCGGTCGAACAGACTCGGGTGAGATTGTTTCAAGCCGATCAAATAATAGCCACCGTCGTCCGCGGCTCCGAGCACGACGCGATCGCCGTCACTGGTGAGTGATTCAATCGCATGAATCAGGACCGAGCGGGGAAGAGTCGGACTATCGGAGTTGATGAGACAGACGCCGTGGTAACCCTCCGTCAACAGATCGTCAGTGGCATTCGACAGACGATCGCCCAGAGACTCACCGCGCTGGGCCAGCAACTCAAATCCGTCGGGAAGAACGCCGTCAAACGACGACTGCGAACCCGCCGGCGTGTAGACCACAAAACCCGTTGCGGTGCCCGTAGCCACAACGCCGTCGATATTCGCGGCCATGTCTCGCAGGAAGCAGACGTTAAGAGCCGCAGCTTCTTGCGCCGTCAAAGGCGGGACCAGCCGTGTCTTGACCGCGCCGGCAAGAGGCGCCTTGGCCATCAGTCCCAGCGCAACTTTGCTCTTCACTGCGCGTTGACCCAGTTTTGTGATCCCGTCAGTTTTACGGCCAGGTCCGTGATGAAAATATGCACGGCGTTTCCGTCTGCCGTGCCGTGGTGGTCCGTCGAGATGAGCAGCGGGCCGGCCGTCTTGTAGGCCTCCCAACTTACCGTAACGAGACTCGGTTTCTTCGGACCGCCGCGATGGTAGACCATTTGCTGAACGCGCTTGTCATTGCCGACGTAGAGGTCCCACGTGTCGCCGGGCGTGTAGCCGCCGTCCGAGGGATACTTCACCGACACCAGCTCCGCCGAGCCGCTGCCCTGGGGCAACGGTTTCGTGCCTTGATCGGTCACGGTCGCGCTCTTGTCCCAGTAAGCATGGAGCGGAAACAGCAGCCAGTAGTTATCGTTGATAAAACCGGGATCGATTTCGTTCTTCACGTTCGCAGGTTGGCTGTCCAGTTGAGAACGAACGTAGGTGGCCTTTACGGGTTTGCCGTCCTTGTCTTTTCCTTCGTAGCCGACCTGGTTTTTCTTGGGTTCCCACATCCACTTCCGCGAAATGTTCACTCCTCCCGGGAACTCCGCGTTCCACGTATACCGGATCGCTTCAACTTGCCCGAACGAATCCAGGCCGTAAGCTTTAGCGACCTGTTCGGCATTCAGACCAGCGGTTTTGTTGGGCGTTTGCTGTGGAGCCGCCGGCGGCTGCTCCTGCTGCCGCCCGCACGAAATTGCCGCCAGGACCAGCGCGCCGCAGACCAGTAAACGGATCTTGTTTGCACGACACTTTGTCACGGAATTCCTCCTCAGGGATGGAATTGCTAGCTGTTTCGGTTCGCCGAGCATTGTAGCGCTGTGGTTACTCCGGTTGCTACCGAACTCCAATGCGCTAATATGCGAACCGGAAAGTCGCCCCGCACGTTAAATCTTCCGGTCGGAAGCAGCAGGCATGCTTACTTTACTGAAACTCGAGCTCGAAAAACTGGTTCGCGCCAGGAGCTTTTATCTCTCGTTCGTCGTCTTGATCGGTTTCGTCGTGCTGATGCTGTGGGGGTTCTACACGTACGCCGAGCGCAAGACAGGCGGCCAGGCGGTCGAGCAGTTCAAGTACACCTACGAATCGAAGCAATACTTCAACGGTCTAACCTTCGCCCTCTACTCGTTGCTTTTTTCTTTCACTTTGCTGCTTCCTATTTTCGTGTCCATGAGCGCCGGCTCGCAGATCGCGGGTGAAGCACGCGCGGGAACGCTGCGGATGATCTGCACGCGTCCCATCTCGCGCGCGTCGCTGATCCTTTCCAAGTTCCTGGTCACGGCACTCCATGCGTGCCTTTTACTGACCTTCTTCATCGGTTTGAATTTGGTCATCGGCTTGATCTTCGTCGGTTGGGGAAACCTCGAGCTTTATCCTGGTCCACTGAATCTCGTGGATGCGCCAGGCAAGATCATGCGCGACGAGGCATTGATGCGGTTTGGCTACGCTGTGCTATCAGGTACATGGGCGCTGCTGGTCATCGCCGCGCTCGCGCTGCTTTGTTCAGTCGTGTTCGATTCGCCGGCACAGGCAATCGTCATGACCATCGCGGCTTATTTAGCTCTCTACATCGTTGGTCGTGTTGAGTTCTTCGAGCATTTGCGACCTTACTTTTTCACCACCGACATGGACTTCTGGCGCGACGTTTTCAAGCCGGATATTCCCTGGCAGAGTCTATGGCATTACGCATTTATCTGCGGCGCGTATACGTGCGGCTTATTGCTGGCCACCGTGATCATCTTCGAGCGGAAGGACATCGTGACGTGACATGTGGGTGAAACTCGTGCTGCTGCTGTTGTTTGGTCTGATGATCCTGGGCGCAGTTCATTTTGCGCCGCCGCAGGAACACGAGAATTCAACTTCATCCATCAACGATTCTCATTCGCTTCGTCTGCTCACCTGGAACATCGGTTATGCCGAGCTTGAAGATGACACACGTGCGCACGAC
>Ga0081539_10005966_pt1 | contig 12011 bp, 4 predicted proteins | sample TabmetS4T2R2_FD_71023 | JGI IMG/M metagenome (GOLD analysis project Ga0081539, IMG submission 71023) | Tabebuia heterophylla rhizosphere microbial communities from the University of Puerto Rico - S4T2R2 | ecosystem: Host-associated > Plants > Roots > Rhizosphere ...
ATGGTCGTCTAAATAAGGATCGGTCGCGGTGGACAACTCCGCATCGACGACGAGCTCGATCCGCGGGTAGTACACACGCGACTTCTCGAGGAAGCGCAGGAACGGAAGCTCAGGTCTGTCGACTTCAAGTGTCGGCATGTCGCTCAAGCGGCCCATCACCACCGCAGCCACGTTTGCAGACTTGCTACAGAGAAGACTGCACAACGACTCCAGACCCTTCTCAACTGGGATCGGAGTGATGCCTCTACGCGCCAACTCGTCTACCGTACCGAGACGTGCGCCCATGCCAACACCCGACCAAACGGACCACTCAACAGCGAGACAACGGCAGTGCGGATGTGCCATCTGCCACGCTTCGGTCAAACGTGTGAGCCATTCGTTAGCGAGACCGTAGTGAGCTTCGCCGGGCAAACCTGTGCGCGCGATGATCGAGGAAAAGGTGATAAAGACGCGCAGGTGAGCGGGGTCGATCGCCGCGAGTAAGTTCTGCGCGCCTTGAAGCTTGGGAGCTAACGTTTCGGCGAATGCTGTCGGGGTGAGATTTTCGATCAGGCATGGGACGTTTCGCGCCGCGCCGTGCAGGATAGCGGTGACCGGGCCAATATCTTTCTCAACCTCACCGATGGCTTCGCGTGTCGCAGCAGCGTCCGTGACGTCAACACTGTAGTAGCGGAAGTCAATGCCCGCCGCTTTCATTCTTTCGAGGTTTGCGACGATCTCATCGTCCGCTGTTGGTTGAGAAAGACCGAAGATAGCCAGGCGTGCACCGGATTCGCGCGCGAGTCGAAGCGCGCATTCAGCCGTGATGCCGCGCGCGCCTCCCGTGACCAGTAACACATCGTCTGATGTGAGTGGCAACTCACGCTGGTCCAACTCAAGCTCGAGCGGACGCAGCACCGGCTCATAGCGTCTGCCGTCTGAGCTGTAGCGTGCTTCTGTGTAGCCGCGTGTGGCAAGTGCCTCGGCCAACACCCACTCTGCTGCCTCCGGATGGTCCAAAGGCACATCAAGCACGCACGTGTTGAGGTTCCTTGCTTCAAGGTGCAACGTGCGCGCGAAGCTCGCCGCGCTACCTACAAGCACGAAACGGAAATCATCACCACCTTTCAGCGTCGTCTCACGTGCGCCTTCCAGCAGTAGATCGATGTGACTTTCGTCGGGCTCAGATGGAAGGAGGACGACAATGCCACGACCTGCGCCCGAGTTCGCGAAATATCTATCCACCGCGTCCTTGAGCGGATGATTGGGCGAGGCGATGACGCGCCAGTCTCCTGGCTCGTCCGCAGTCTGACGCCGGGGCAAAGCGCGTTCGACGAACTCGACGGAAAACTCTCTGACCCACTCGTCAATGCCGGGCGGGTGTGCTTCCGTATCCGAGTCGGCGGACGCGCTCCCCGTGCGCGCGGCGGCCTCCAGTGCCCCAGCGATTTCCGCGAGGGTCGCGTTTGCGTAATGTGTCGGGGCTGGTGGAGGTGGAAGATTGAGGTGGCGCGCTGCCTCGGCCACGAGTTGGGCCACGCTGATTGAGTTTAGGTGAAGATCGTCAAGCAGCCTGGAGTTGTCCTCGATAGTTGCGACGGGAAGCTCGAGCCGCTCGGCTACAAGTCGTCTCACGACTTCCAGGGCGTCTCCTTGGAGTGCGGCGGCCTGGCGCCGCTTTTCCGTAAGCTTAGCGCGCTCCGCGCGCGACCAAAGCGGCGCCGGGCCGCCGCACTCCAAGGAGGTTGCGTCATCTGGCGGAGCTAATTCACACGGGTTGGCAAAGAAGCGTGGGCGCCAGTCGAGGTCGAATGGGCGTGCGAAGCGGTCGGCGAACAGCTCATCGTGAGCGACGCGTGCGCCGCGGCAGAAGCATGCGGCGGTCACATTCAAGAGCCCGCGGATTGAAGTGCCGCCTGCATCGAGCGCAATCGCTGGCTCGTTACGAAACTGGCTGACTAATCCGCACAAAGTCTGACCGGGACCGACCTCGATCCAGAGATCTACACCACTAGTGACGGCCGCATCGACAGCCTCCATAAAGCGGACAGGCGAAGTCACTTGATCACGGAGGAGCGTGCGCAAGTCGGTATCTCCATTGAGGTGTCGGCCAGTTACGGTTGAAAAGACCTGGCGCTGGAGTGGCCCAAACTCTTCGCTGGTTAAGTGCGTGTATAAATGAGTGCCGGCGGAAGCAACGAGCGGTGAGTGGAACGCGTGTGAGACACGTAACAACGTTGTGCGCAATCCATGCGCTTCGGCACGACGCGCCACTGTGCTGATTTCGATGGCCTCACCCGAGACGACTGTCTGCAGCGGCGAATTGAAACCTGCCATGACAACCCGCTCGCCGTTCAAAATCTCTTCGACGGCTTGTCTGTCTGCTGCCACGCTCAGCATCGCGCCTGCGGGGCCGTCGACCTGGGCCATCGCGCGACCACGCGCGCGGGCGATGCGCAGCAGTGAAGACTCATCGAGCGATCCGGCCCAGTGCAGCGCCGTGAACTCGCCGAGACTGTGTCCCACAGCGACGTTCGCTGTTATTCCTAACCGCGCGAGGACACGAAGCGCGGCAATTGAAGACGCAATGATTGCGGGCTGCGCCACGTCAGTGGAAACGCCGTCGCCACGCCACTCCCGCTGCGTGTACGCATACAAATCTTCAAGGAAATTGAAGCGACGCGCCCACACACCACCGTCTTTGTATGATGGCGACCCCTGCCCGGGGAAGAGAAAGCCAATGCGTGCTGACGACTGGTCCACGCCGAGAAAGATTCCGCCCTGCGGATCTAAAAGCCGCGTCGCGCCGCTGCGCGCGTGCGACCTTAATGCTTCAAGGCGGCTCGACAATTCCACGGCGCTTGACGCCACCACCGCTGCGCGAATCGGAAATGGCCGAAGCGTCTCTGATAAACGTACCGCAAGATCCGTCAGCTCACTTCGTGAAAGACGATCGGCATACGCGAGCACACGCTCGATTTGGTCCACGAGTTGATCGAGATCGCGAGCGCTGAAGAGAAACAGCTCGGCATCCTGCGCAGACGTGAGTAACGCGCGCTCTTTCGAAGTGAGAGACTGGCGGCGCCCATCGTCTGTCGCTTCGAGAGTCACGTGAGTGTTGATGCCGCCGAAGCCCATTGCGCTGACACCCGCGCGCAAGCTCGCACCAGTCGAGAAGAGCTCACCCTGTTTGAGAGCGCGGAGAGTTGGACTCTTTAACTCTTCATGTGGATCATCACAGCCGACTGTTGGCGGCAGGATCTGCGCACCGAGCGCCAGCGTCGCTTTGATCAGACCCGCGACACCGGCAGCAGCCTTCGTGTGTCCGATGATGGCTTTAACTGAGCTGATTACGGCTGGTTTCGTCACGCCTGCTTCGCGCCGTGCGCGTGCGAGCGCCTGAAGCTCAGTCGCATCACCAACCGCTGTGCCCGTCCCGTGTCCCTCGAAGTATGCGACCGTGTCTGCGCCGTAACCTGCGCGCGCGTAAGCACGTCGCAAGGCGATTAGCTGGCCCTCGACCTCCGGCCGAGTGATACCGCCACTGCCGTCCGACGAGACTCCCCAACCACGTATCACTGCGTAGACTCGCAGTCGCTTAGCTACGGCGTCCCCATGACGCATGAGGACAACCAGTCCGCAACCCTCGCCGGGCCAGAAGCCTGCCGAGCGCGTGTCGTAAACGCGCATCATGTCTGTCGCGAGCGCGCCGGTCTTAGCGAAGCCGACGAGCTCGAACGGATCGGTGCTGAGGTCAACACCACCCGCGACCGCAACATCCAGATCGTCCGCTGCGAGCGACGTGCAGGCGTTTATGACTGCCAGAAGTGAGGAGGCACACGCTCCATCAACCGTGTAGCCGCCTCCTTTGAGATCGAAGTGATTACAGATGCGTCCCGCGATCGTGTTCGAGAGACCGCCAGCAAGTGTCTCCGCGCCAACCTCGGGGAAAGGTTGCTTGTAGAGACTCTCCATTTGCGCGAGGAGCTCACGCTGATGTTCCAACGAGCACGCATCCTCTTCGAGTATCTTCCTCACGACCCGCCGCACGTACGGCCAGCGCAGTCGCATCGTGTTCGCGCGCGAGAACTCGCCCGTCAGCGTGTTGCCGACAAAGACACCCGTCGCTTCACGCGGCAGTCCTTCACCTTCCGGGAAGCCTGCGTCTTCGAGCGCAGCAGCCGCGACATCGAGCGTTAGCCAGTGCGCTGGATCAGCCGCGCGATAAGTCTCGCCCGGCACACGGAAGCGCGCGCGATCAAACTCATAACCCTCGATGAAGGCGCCTTCAGTCGAATACGTTTGATCGGGACTCTGTCGATCAGACGAGAGATAGTCGTTGAGATTGAGTCGCTCAGCCGGGATGCGTCTGAAAGCGCGCCGCCCGGCGAGCGCATTTTCCCAGAGCTCGTCAGGCGAACGCGCGTCCGGGTAGCGACACGCCATGCCGACGATGGCTATTGCTTGTCCCATCTCACGCCTCCCTCACGAGCGCAGGCGCAACCGCGTCAATCTCTTCACGCTCCCCGCGCTTGAGCCAACGACACGCGAACATCCAAATCCCGCGGAACGTGCAGACGATTGTCAGCGCAAAGAAGAGTCCGAAGACGACATGGCCCACCATCAGCAAACCGTAGACGGCAGCAACACTGAAACCGAAGACAATCTGATCACGCCGCGCCGCCGGCGTCGTCGCAGGGTCAGTCACCATGTAGAACGTGTAGAGAATGAAAGCCACACCCGTCATCGGCACGAGGGCCGCACCGAACGCAGTGTCAAAAAGCAAACTCCGCAACGCAGCTTGTGCGACGAAGCCGCCGAGCCATGCAGCGATGAGCGGCAGTCGATGAGTGAAGCGCGCGTTCAAAAACGTCCCTGTGCAGATGATCACGCCGGGCAAAATCCAATCACCAACACCCGTCATGTTCTCCGTGAACTGGTACGGCGGCGCGACGCTGACCCACGAGAAGACGAGTAAGGTCACTGTGATCCCGAAGTTCGACGGGTTAAAGAAGTGACGCGTGCCACGTTCGGCTGGTGCACGCAAGACGCACTTCGAACAGATCGCCACGACCGAAGCGAAGACGACTGGTCCAAGCCTCTCATTCGCGTACAGGAGCATGGCGCAAGCGAGCCCCGTGATGTGTGCCGAGAGCAGAAACTCGACAAACTTACGCACGCCGCCACCGAGAAACCTGAGCGGGCGGCGATTACAACGAGCGTCGATTAGCTCGAGCAGCAGCTCTGCACTGTAAGCGGAGAGCAATGCCACCACGGGATGGGCGAACGACTGTTCGAAGCCAAAGAATGCGTGACCCAGGATATTAAGGACAGTGATCGCGATCGCGAAGCGTCGCAGACCTCCGAGACGGTCCGCTCGATTATTCATCTCATTCGCACTCATTGATGACCCCCTTCTCACGACCGAGCAGCACCGTGTACCAGCCGCCCGGCATTAGTTGAATCGTTTCTCGTTGCAGCACTCCGCGCGCGTCGCGCCAGCGCAGCTCTACGCTGACGGGTTCGTTCCCATTGAGATGGCCCAACCCGAATTGCAGATCGGGGCTGCGCTTGCCTGAATGCCCGTTACCACCGTCAACCTGCTGCACGAGTGGCGCGCGCGTTTGCAGAAACACACGTGCCTCGGCGCCGATTGCCGGGCGCGAAGGGATCGCCGTTGCACGACAGACGCGCGTCTGCGATACGTTGTCACTTATCGGGAGTCTGAGTCTGATCCCGATGAAGGCGTTCGTGTTGTTGCTCTCGTTGCGATAGAAGTATGACGTTCCCCACTGATTCGCGACTGCGTAGTCGAGACGTCCATCACCGTCAACGTCTGCGGTCGCGATCCCGCGGGTGAGTAACGGCTGGTCTGTGGAAAGCTGTGCGGCGATGTCGTGAAAACGCCCATCCGGCGCGCGCACGAAGAAGAAATTGTGGCCGTTGCCGCTGATGTCGTCGCCGGCTTGCAGCATGGGCCAACTACGCGGGTTGCGGAGCAGTTGATCGTTGCCCATTACAACCTCGTGTAGCTCGGGCCAACGATTCACGTTGCCTTTCATGAAGCCGGTCGCTTGTAACGCTTCGAGCACGCCGTCGTTGTTGAAGTCGCCCAGCCGCGACTCCCAGCCCCAACCGCTACGCGAAAGACCCAGCGACTCGCTGCGATCGATGTAAGGCGCGATGCCTTTATCCATGAGCTCGGTGTGTCCCGTGCTGAGGAAGACGAAGTTACTTTCTTCGAGCCCGTACTCCTGCGTGATGTTGCTGACGTAAATGTCGGGCAAGCCGTCGTCGTTCAGATCGCCGAAGTCGACACCCATGCCTTTGTACGAGTCGCGGCCAAGCACCTTCGACTTTGTTGTTGTGAATGATCGCCGTCCTTCCAATAACTCGAAGCGCACGTGACCGGGCGTTGAGCGGTTGTGCAACAGACGATCGGGACCGAAGTCGTTGGCGAAATAGATTTCGGGGAGTAAGTCGCCATCGAGATCCGCTGCTCCGATTGCGAGCGCCCAACCTTGCGCACTCTGCTCGTCGAGTACGCCATTGACTTCCTCGAATGTAGCGGGTGCTTTCCAGAGCAGAAGATGCTTTCGTCCGCCGTTTTGCGCCTTCGACATCGAATCCTGCATCTCGTCGGCGATGCCCGCGCGTGCATCAAGGATGCGTGCGCCATCGGGGAAGAAGTTGCCGATGATCAAGTCTGTGTGACTGTCGCCGTCGATGTCAGCGAGTGTTGCGGCGTTTGTGTACCAGCGCGCGTTGCCGGGAACCAGTTCGCTCTGCGTGTAGCTGGCGGCGTTGAGAGAAGTGTGATCACGTTTGATGAAGAGGATTGGAGTCCGGCCCCAGTAATAGGCAAGCACGTCCTGTTGACCGTCTTCGTTGAAGTCTCCGGGCAGACAACCCATCGGCGCCATCGTCGCTTTGTCATAATGAAGCGTGAGCGGTTCGAGAGTGAACGGCTGATAGCGTGTGGGCGTGCCTGGTACTGGCGCGACGATGATCTTGTCTATTCTGGTGTCGACATAACAGGCGTCGTTCGGAAGTCCGTCACCGTCGAGATCGTTTAGGGCGACTGCTGCGCCGACGCTCGAGATCCAAGCGTCAACGCGGCGTAACGAGGGATTGACGTCGCGGATTGTCTTCGCAGTTTCTACGTTCAGCTCCGGCAAAGGCGCGGCGTGGAAACGGAAGCCTTCGGCGAGCTTTGCTAACTCCGACTGCGAGGCTTCGGGCATGCGCGCAAAGCCATAGACGACGAATACGAGAACGATCGCCGTCAACTTTGCAGCGTTGCGCTGGAATGTGATCATCATGTTCTATCGACTCCCAATTGCGAATTTGTTCTGAATGCGGCGACGCCATACTTCGTAAGCAGGCAAACCACTCTCTTCACGTAAGTCATCAAGTGCAGCGTCGGTGATTGCCGCGAGCTCCTCGGCAGAGTGCCCGCAGATCACGTGGCACACGGTCTGTGTGTGAGCGTTGAGATTCGTTGCGTGCTGGCGCGTCTTGGCGGCAAAGGCCACACCTTGAGCAAGCGCAGGCAAGTGTTTATTGGAAGCGGCTCGCAATGAATCCACAGCGGCGCGACTACAGCCGCCGGCATACGCGCAGGCCAGACCCACGCCGCTCCACAGATCATCGCGTCGCACGGAAGGAAAGCCGTTAATCGCACTCGCGACTGCCGTAACGTTCGCGCCTTTCACAAACCAGATGCTGCGGCCGAGACCTTGATCAAAGACGCGTCGCTCATAGCTGTTTAAGCGCGTAGGGATTACGCGTCGCTCGATGTATCGAGGCCAATTGAAATAGCCTTCGTGAAAACCGTAACCGTCGACCACCAGCCAACCGAGTAGCGGATCGAGCCGTGTTAAGTACGAGGTCACAGATCGACGTAAACGTGCGAGTGCCCAACCTAATCCCACGTGCATCATGTAGATGTGAGGTTTGGCCTCGTGTTCAGTGAACGTGCGCCAACGATCTTTTCGCCACGGTGTGAAGCAATCAAGTAGCGCGAGTCCCATCGCGGCGCCTTCGAAAGCAAAGCCGCGCAACTCTGCCTCGACGATCGTCAATCGATACGCGAGTGCGGCGAAGCCAGTCTCTTCAAGCGCCGCGTGATAGCCACTCAGAAAAATGATGCCGATTTGCTCGAGGCGCCGGCGCGCTTCGTCTTCACCCGCGATGAAGCCACGTCGCGCGAAGCTCGCCTCAGCCGGTGAAAGACCCAGGAAGCGTCTGCGCGCTTGCCCAAGTAACGACACTTTTTCCTGCGCTATTCCACGCGTCTGCATAGTCATCACCTGCGAATTGTCAGGATCTGGGCTTAGACGATCGGCGGAGAGGAATTCACAACCGGCGGCAGAGGTCGGGCAACGCCGCCTGTCCAATCATCTGTATTGGGAGTGCAGAAAACAGTATCGCCCTCAGTCGCAGAAAGCGGCGTGGCATTTTTGGAACGCGGCTTACTTGGACCGGGTCAGTACCACCCGCGGTAGCGGGTGGGTGCGCAGCCCTTAGGCGCCGCACGGCTACGCACCCACCCGCTTCCGCGGGTGGTACTGGCATCGGTCACATCTTCCGCAAGATCGAACAAGTAAAAGACTCCGAGCCGTGCTGAAATCCTCAACACCGAAAAACACGTTCGGAAAAAAAGTATTTTTCGTGAGGAGGAAAAGATCGATGAAAGAGATCACACGTAGGCTTTACACAAAACCTGTCATGCTGGGCTTGGCGTTCCTTATGGGAATCACGCTCGTGGCTGCCTTGTTCGTCACGTCGAAGAGCAACGCGGCGCCGGCTGCGTTCCCAGTCGCGGCAGGCAACGACGAATTCGAGACCGCTGCCGATGGGCAAACCTACCACGACTTCGCAGGCTCTCCCGTACCCGCGGGCTTCTTCGGAACAGGTTCGCTTGCATACGGCGGGCTAGTGGCGCTGCAAGGCGTGCCGCTGTCGCCGGGCAGCAATGTCGATACCGTCATCCAACGGCACCAATCGGTTTCGGGACCGGGCGGCAGCACGCCAATCACGATGACGGGGCTTTCGCTAAAAAGCACCAGCCCGATCACAGTCACCTACAGCAACAACACGACAGAGACCTGGAACGTCGCGGTGGGTCTATCCATTTTCCAGGCTTCATCGGGGACGATGACGATAAATTCCAGCACGTTCGACTCAACGTTGAAGGTCTGGCCGCGATTCACTTTCACGCGCGTATCCGACGGGGCAATAAAAGTGTGGGACACTGGCGACAGCGGTTCGGGTCTGACGGCCTCGTCAGCCACGACCAGGAAAGCTGCCGCGGCCGAGCCCAATGCCACCGCAATCGCGACGTGTAAAGCTATCGCGACCGACAGCAACAGCTTCGAGGCGCGTTCGGCTGCGAGTTCTACTTTCGCAGCGACGACCGCCAGTTCCTGCCCGCCGGTCACGCTGTCTTCAGTGAATACGCCGTGGGGACCTTGTGCACCGAATACGTTCTGCATCACCGTGCCGATCACCGAGGACGAGCGATGGGCGCGCCATAGGCCGGGACCGAAGGGATTCATTCAACAACAACAAGGAGTCGCGGAATAATCGCCTCAAATTAGCCGTCGTCGCTCCGTTCGATCTACAAACTCCTCCCAGATGCCCTGAGCAACTGACCTCAGCCGCGGCTCCGATTCGGAGTCGCGGCTGAGGATTTACAGTCCCCGACCACAGTAATAGAATCCCGGATCCCAAAATGAGGAAAAGTTGGAAATCTCTGTTGGAAACAGTCAGTACCACCTGCGATAGCAGGTGGGTGCGCAGCCTCCACGCGCACAGCTATCGCACCCACCCGCTATCGCAGGTGGTACTGACTGTTTCCAACAGTAGATCCAGACTCTCTCTGCGTTGCGGAGTCGTGTTTTGGCTTCTATTGTTGAGTGTAGTCGCAAACGCACAACAGGAATTAGTTATTAGCCAGCCGATCGCGCGTGAAATGCGAGGCGGTGAAGAGCACGCGTATCAAGTGACGCTAAACGCCGGACAGCATGCACGCGTGGTGTTGGAGCAGAAGGGTATCGATGTCGTGTTGGCGTTGGTAGGCGCGGATGGAAAGCCGCTCCTCGAAGTTGATAACAACCTGAGCGGCACACGGGGCGTGGAAGTGATTTCGCTAGTTGCGGAAGCTACTGGCGCTTATGTGTTGAAGGTGCGCTCACTCGAGAAAGATGCATCAATTGGACGCTATGAGATACGGATAAAAGATCTGAGGACTGCGACGGATGCAGATCGCACACGCGTAGCCGCTGAGCGTTCCTACGTCGCCGCTGCACAACTACAAGGCGAAAGAACGAGCGAGTCGCGACGTAAGGCTATCGAAAAGTATGGCGAAGCATTGCGCCTGATGCGTGAAGCGGGCGACCGGCGCGGCGAGGCCATGACGCTCACCAACATGGGCTCGATCTACAACCTACTCGACGAGCCACAAAAGGCGTTGGACCACCTTAACCAGGCACTCACTGTCTGGCGCACCATTGGCGACCGTCACTTAGAAGGAATCACGCACACGATCAATGGCACTGTTTACTACGCGCTCGGTCAGCCGCAGAAGGCGCTTGAGTCTTTCACGCTCGCGCTTCCGGTCATGCGTGCAGTTGGAGATCAGAGTGGTGAGGCGGGCACGTTCACACAGATCGGCACGGTTTACAGGTTAACGGGCGAGCCGCAAAAGGCACTCGATCATTTCTCGCAAGCGCTCGCTTTGTTTCGCGCAGTAGGGGATCGCCGGAATGAAGTGACAGTCCTCAACAACATGGGGACGGTCTACAATCTTTTAGGTGAACCGCAGAAGGCGTTTTATTATTTCCAGCAAGTGCTGCCCGTTGCTCGTGCGATAGGTGCGCGCCAACTCCAGGCCGTGGCGCTCACCAACATGGGAAGCATCTACAACCTCTCGGACGAGCCGGCGAAGGCGCTCGAACACCTCGACCAGGCGCTCACGCTCACGCGGGAAATTGGGGACCGCAGGACAGAGGCTGCCGCACTCACGCATACCGCAACCGCCTACAGTCTTTCGGGAGAGCAGTCCAAGGCAGTCGACTATCTGGAACGTGCGCTCGCGTTACGAGTGGCTGCGAGTGATCGACAGGGCGAGGCGATCACGCTCAACCACCTCGGACGCGTCTTCGATCGGTCGGGCGAGCCGCAGAAGGCGTTCGATAACTATGAGAAAGCTCTTGTCATCTGGCGTGCGATGGGCGATCGGAACGGTGAAGTCGCGGCGCTTTACGGGATGGCCCGAGCCGAGTCGAAACTCGATGATCTGCCGCGGGCAAGTCAACGGACCGAAGCAGCGCTCGCGATCATCAACACCCAACGCACGAAGGTCGCGAGCCGGGTTCTGCGCGCCTCGTACTTCGCCTCAGTTCAAGACTTATACAAACTGCACATCGATCTGTTGATGCGACTTCATCGACGCCAGCCGGCAGCCGGATTCGATGTCGCGGCGTTGAAGGCGTACGAGCAGGCACGTGCCCGCAGCCTGATCGACATGTTGGCCGAAGCGAGCGCCGACATACGTCAGGGTGTCGATCCAGATCTGCTCGCGCGCGAGCGCTCGTTGCAGCAGATGCTCAATGCCGAAGCGGACCGGCAGATGCGTTTATTCGCGGGTAAGCACACGGAGGAATCGGTGGGTGCGGTGCGTCGCAAGATCGAAGATTTGTTGACGCAGTTACTCGCGATTGAGGCTGAGTTGAAATCGCATAGTCCGCGCTACGCGGCACTGACACAGCCCGCGCCGCTTGGTCTCGGTGAGATTCAAACCGCGGTCACGGACAACGAGACGTTGCTGCTGGAATACTCGCTTGGCGAAGAGCGTAGTTATCTCTGGGCGGTGACAGCGAGTTCGTTTTCAAGCTACGAGCTGCCGCCACGCGCGACGATCGAGGCGGCGGCCCGGCGTTGCTATGAGCTGTTGACTGCACGCAACCAGTTCGTGAAGTTTGAGACTGCTGAAGAGAAGCGCGAGCGGGTGCGGCAGGCGGATGCAG
>Ga0081539_10005967_pt1 | contig 12006 bp, 11 predicted proteins | sample TabmetS4T2R2_FD_71023 | JGI IMG/M metagenome (GOLD analysis project Ga0081539, IMG submission 71023) | Tabebuia heterophylla rhizosphere microbial communities from the University of Puerto Rico - S4T2R2 | ecosystem: Host-associated > Plants > Roots > Rhizosphere ...
ATACCCAGCGGTCTTGCGGGATGCCCCAGTCGCGCGCCTTCTCGACCGAGGTCATGACGACGGCGGCCGCCTGGTCGATGATGGCATTGGAATTCATCAGGCGCGGATAGGGGAAGCAGATCCAGCGGTTGTCGTCGGAGATCGTCGCCAGGCGCTCGGCGCTGTACCCCTCGCGGCGCGTCGCCAGCGGATTGGCCTTGGCGACCGCGGCCAGGCGCTCGAACAGGCGGCCCATGGCCATCATGTGGCTCGCCACGTCGCGTTTCAGGCCGCCGCGGACGGCGTTCTCGAGCAAGGGATAGAAGTGGATGGCCGCGCGCAATTCGTGGCGCGCCTCCTCGTCGGAGAAGCCGAAGCGGTTGTCGCCGATGCGCGTCGGTGCGCCGCCGGGATCCTCGTTGTGATCGATCTTCAGGCCGGCCTTGCGCGCATTCTGGGTCGAGCGCAGCAGCTCGGCGCCGCACACCAGCGCAAGCTCCGTCTCGCCGTTCGCGATCTCCTCGGCGAAGCGGTTGACCAGGTACTGGGGCATGTTGCCCCCGGAGTGCGTGTAGAGCAGTTGGCGCGGCGCCGCGCCCAGCCGGTTGGCGACCGCCTTGGGCGGATTGCTGCAGCGGCCGAACGGCGAGGCGAAGCGCGGGCTGATGTCGGGGAAGAATTCCAGGACCGCGACGGCATCGATCTTGCGGCCGAGATTCGCCGCGCCTGTGTCGGCGAACGCGAGGCCCGCGGCCTCGGCGCAGAAGGCGACGTTGGATCGTTCGCTGGAAGGCTTGCCGGTCGTGTCGGTGATCTGGCCGCAGCCGACCAGGATGGGGGTGCGCGGATCGATCGTCACTTGGCCATGACTCACTTAACTAGCGCCTTGATCTCGGCCTCGCTCAAACCGGCTTCCTTCAGCACGCTCCTGGTATGCTCGCCGAGGTCGGCGACCCTGGGTCCGCTTTGCACCGGCGAGCCCGAGAAGCGGAAGGGCGGCGCCGGCGACTTGTAGGATCCCGCGCTGTCCTCGATGGTGCAGAGCGAGCCGCGATGCTCGACTTGGGCGTCCTGCAGCGCCTCGGTGACGGTGAGATAGGGCGAGCAGGGCACGCCGTGCTTCTCCAGCGCCGCCACGCACTCCTTGACCGTCAGCGTCCTCGACCACGCCTCGAACTCGTCGACGAACTTGTCCCAGTTCATGCGCCGGTCGGCGTACTTCTCGAACCGTGGATCGGTCAGCCAGTCACGCCGGCCGGCGGCCGTGGCCATGTCCTGGAAGGTGCGCTCGCTTGCCGTCGCCAGCATGACGTAGCCGTCCTTGGCCTCGACCGGCCCGTACATCGGCCGCGACGGCATGTCGAAGTCGAACTGCGCGCGGTTGACCTCGCCCAAAAGCATGCCGACCAGGGCCTCGAACATCGACACGTCGACCATCTGGCCTTTGCCGGTGACGTGCCGTTGGTGCAGCGCGGCTAAAATGCCGCCCAGTGCATAGGCGCCGCTGGCATAATCGGCGACGAAGATGCCGCAATTGTCCGGCCGCTGGCGGCCCTGCTGGTAGAAGAGATGCGCCATGTCGTAGCCCGTCGAGGCGTGGATGACCGGCGCATACGCGGGCCGCCCGGCGGCCGGCCCGGTCTGGCCGTAGCCCGAGATGGCGCCGTAGATGATCCTGGGATTGATCTTGGCGAGCTCGGCATAGTCGAGCCCGAGCCGCTTCATGACGCCCGGCCGATAATTCTCGACCACGATGTCGACCGTCTTCACCAGCGCCTTCACCGCCGCGATCGCCTCGGGCTTCTTGAGGTCGAGCACGATGCAGCGCTTGCCGGCATTGAGCTGGCCGAACATCGTGCCGGCGCCGTTGCGTTGCACCGGCCGGCTGCGCATCAGGTCGCCTTCGGGCGATTCGATCTTGATCACGTCGGCGCCCATGTCAGCCATCAAGCGGCTGCAATGGGGACCGGCGATTGTGGTCGAGAAGTCGAGAACGCGGACGCCATGCAGGGGACGAGTCATTTTCTCACCGGCCAATGAGGATGAGGACGACGCCTCCGATCACCAGGACGCTGCCCAGCCACTCGCCGGCCGACGGCCGCTCCTTGAGCACCAGGTGCGAGGCGATGAAGGTGAAGACAAGCTCGATCTGACCGACGGCGCGCACCAGCGCGGCGTTCTCCAGGGTCATGGCGAGCGCCCAGCCGGCCGAGCCCAGCACGCTGAAGATGCCGACCCAGATCGACGAGCGCCAGTTCACCCAGACCTTGCCAAGCTGCGGCCGGTCGCGGCGCGCGAGATAGAGGCCCATCAGCACGACCTGGATGGTGTTCATGCAGGCCAGCACCGTGATGCCGCGCACCCAGAAGTCGCCGTCGGGAATGAGCTTGGAGGCCTCGCGGATGGTCCCTGCGGCGATGGCGAAGATCGCCCCGGAGAGCATGCCGTAGAGCGCGCCTTTGTGCATGAGGTCGGCCAGCACGCTGCGCACATTGGCGAACGAGCCGCGCACGCTCAGGATCGCCACGCCACCCAGGCAGACCAGGATCCCCATCCACGCCAGCAGGTGCAGAGGCTCATGGGAGATATAGGTGGCGAACAGCGCCACCCACACCGTCTCGGTCTTGGAATAGACCGTGCCGACGGCATAGTTGCGCAGCGAAAAGGCGTGGATCATGAGCGACGTCGCCACGATCTGCGCGACGCCCGCGATGGTGACCAGGCCGAGAAAGGCGAGGGTGATCGTGGGCACCTGCCGGCCGGTGCCGAACACCAGGAAGGCGAGTGCCCCCAGGGCCAGCGGCGCGCCGTAGAGGTAGCGGACGAAGTTGGCGCCATCGACGCTCAGCACGCCCCGTATCTTCTGCTGCATCGTCGTGCGAATGTTCTGGCACAACGCAGCGAAGACGGTGATCGGTATCCAAAGCGGCACGCAGTTTCTCTCCCTTGGCCGGAGTGTATGGTCTCGACGGGCTGGCGTCTGCCGCCTAGATTTTCACTATGCGGCCAGAATTGAGAGACGCCGTGCAGATCGCATGGCACGCCCTGAGCGGGCCCGGCGTGTGGTGGACGGGCGCTGAGAGGGTCGAAATCGCGCAGGAGACGCGGGCGGCGCGTGCCTGCGCGTTGTGCGCGACCCGCAAGGCGGCGCTGTCGCCTCACACCGTGGCCGGCACGCATGACGCGGCCACCGGCCTTTCAGAGCCAGCCATCGAGGCCGTGCACCGCATCGTCTCCGATCCCGGCCGTTTGTCGGAGGCGTGGTATCGCCGCACGACTTCAGCCGGGCTGCAGGACGAGGCCTATGTCGAACTGCTGTCGGTCGTGGCCATCACGACGGCCGTCGACACCTTCGACCGCGCCCGTGGGGCCGCGCCGCGCGCCTTGCCTGCCGTGCTGCCCGGCGAGCCGACGCGGCGGCGTCCCGCCGGCGCCAAGCCGGGACTGGGCTGGATGCCGATGCTCGCGCCCGAGGACGTCACGTCCGACGATCCGCCACTCTACAGCGCGGCCGGCCGCATCGGCGGCAACGTGCACCGGGCGCTGAGCCTGGTACCCGAGGCGATGATGCTGTTCTGGGACATGTTCGAGGCGATGTACCTGCCTCAGGACGCCATGCGCGACTTCGGCCGCGAGTATCGCGCGATCGGCCACGCCCAGATCGAGATGCTGGCGGCGCGGGTCGCCGTGCGCAACCAGTGCGTCTATTGAACCACCTCCCATCTGCACCTGCTCCGGGGGAGCGGCAGGCACAACGGCACGGACTATCACTTCGACGGGATCGTCGACGGCAGCGGCGGCAGCGGCGTGCCGCACGAATCCGAGCTTTTAGCCTTCGCCGATGCCGCCATCGACCCGGCCGCGTCGCCCGAACGTGCGCGGACGGCCTTGCTGGCGTGCCTGGGCGAGGAGGGGACGACGGACGCAGCGGCCGTCATCGCGGGCTTCGATGCGATCACGCGCGTCGCCGACGGTTCCGGGATCCCGTTGGAGCCGCCCAAGGCCGCGGCGACGGCCGACTGGCGGGCCAGTCTAGGGATCGACGCCTACTGGTCCATGAAGATCTGATGGCGCCTAGGAAGTGGTCGTGCGGAGGGCGACGGCCATGAGGACTTCATCGTAGTAGCGGCCGTTCTGCTTCAGGGCGTGGACTTCATGCCCATAAGCGACAAACCCGCAGCTGCGGTAGAGCCGCTGCGCTGTTTCGTTCTCCTTGACGACGCTCAGCTGGACCAGCTCGACGCGTTCGCGCGCATGGGCAAGCACCGCTTCGACCAGAGGTTTGGCGACGCCGGTCCCGCGCGCGCTCGCGCGAACGTACATTCCCCACAGGAAGCCCTTGTGCGCCTGCTTGGCTCCGGCCTGCGTCCGATAGCCGGCCATGCCCAGGAGTTCGGTTCCACGGAAGGCCCCGAAGACATCCGACTTTGCCAAAGTCTCTTCGAACTGCGCCAACGACAGCGAGCACTCCCGCTCGAAAGTGCTGCCGAAAGCCTCGGGAGCCTGCTGAAGCGCTTCCAGCCGGATTTCCCTGAACAGCCACGCGTCGGCTGGCGTCAGGCGGCGGATCTGGGCTTGGGGTCTGTCGGTCATGGCCCGAACTCTATGAATCGGCTGTGGCCCTGAGTAAAGTCCGGGCCGCTGACAGGGAGGGAGAAGCAATGTCGCGGCAAGCGATAGGACGGCGAACCGTCTTTACGGCGGCGCTCGCAGCGCCTTTGCTCTCGTCGGCTGGCTACGCGCAGGCCGCTTGGCCGACCAAGCCCGTCCGCATCGTCGTGCCGTTCAATCCGGGCGGCGCGATCGACGCTTTGGTGCGCGTCATCGCCGATGGCCTGACGGCCAGGCTCGGCCAGCAGGTCCTGGTCGACCCCAAGCCTGGCGCCAACACCATCGTCGGCTCGGAGATCGTCGCCAAGGCGCCGCCCGACGGCTACACCTTCCTGATCACCACCAACTCGACCCACACCAACAACCCGACGCTCTACGCCAAGTTGCCCTTCGATCCGGCCAAGGACCTGATGCCGGTGTCGCTGGTGTCGCTAGGCACCATCCTGGTCGTCGTCAAGGCCGACGTGCCGTTCACCGACCTGCGCGGCATGGCGAAGTGGGTGAAGGAGCTGGGACGGCCCGCGACCTACGGCAGCTGGGGCATCGGCTCGAGCGGCCATCTCTACGGCCTGATGTTCGAGCAGGCGCTGGGCGGCCACTACAGCCACGTGCCCTATCGCGGCGACGTGCCGGCCATCCAGGATGTGGCGAACGGCACGCTCGACATCACCTGGGCGAGCCCGACCAGCGCCAAGCCGCAGATCGACGCCGGCCGCGTCAAGCCGCTGGCGGTGGCGGGCTCCAAGCGCTCGGCCTCCATGCCCCAGCTGCCGACCTTCGCCGAGCAGCTCGTGGGCGGCTTCGACCTCAGCCTGTTCGTCGCGGCCTATGCGCCCGCCGGCACGCCGGCCGAGATCGTCGACCGCATGTCGCGCGAGATCAAAGCCGTCATCAGCGAGCCCGCGGTCGCCGAGAAGCTGATCGCCCAGGGCCAGACTCCGGTCGGCTCGACACCCAAGGAGCTCAGCGACATGCTGGCGCGCGAGACGCCGATCTGGGCCGAGCTCATTCGCCAGTCCGGCGCCAAGGTGGAGTAGCCATGAGTGCGAGCGACATCGGCTCGGCCTATTCGCACAAGCCGCCGAGCTACAACGCCAAGCTGACCGAGGTCGGACGCGGCACGCCGATGGGCGAGCTTCTGCGCCGCTACTGGCATCCCGTCGGCCTCGCCGCCGACGCGGGCGCCACGCCGCGGCCCGTGAAGGTGCTGGGCGAGGAGCTGATTTTGTTTCGCGACGGCCAGGGACGTCCCGGCCTGGTCTATCCGCGCTGCTGCCATCGCGGCACCACGCTGTACTACGGCAAGGTCGAGGAGCGCGGCATCCGCTGCTGCTATCACGGCTGGCTGTTCGACGTCGAAGGCCGTTGCCTCGAGATGCCGTGCGAGCCCAACCCGACCGGACCGCAGTGCGGCCGCGTGCGCCAGCCCTGGTATCCGGTCGAGGAGCGCTATGGGCTGGTCTTCGCCTATCTCGGCCCGCCAGAGAAGAAGCCCGTGCTGCCGCGCTACGAGTGCCTGGAGGTGATGGGCGAGGGCGAGTTCGTCGAGGCCGACGATTCGTCGATCGGCAGCGGCGGCATCGTCATCGCTCCGTGCAACTGGCTGCAGCACTTCGAGAACGTGGTCGATCCCTATCACGTGCCGATCCTGCACGGCACGTTCTCAGGGCCGCAGTTCGTCGAGCAGATGTCGACCTTCCCCAAGGTCAAGTTCGAGTACGGCCCGCGCGGCGTGAAGGCGACGTCGATCCGGCCGGGCCCCAACGGCAAGCGGTTCCGCCGCATCACCGAGGCGATCGTGCCGACCCTGCGCCTGGTCGCCAATCCGCGCGTCGCGCAATACGGCATGGTCGAATCGATCGGCTGGACCTTGCCAATCGACGACACGCACTACCGCATCTACGTCGCCGGCCGCGTCAAGGAGAAGGGCGAGCTCGCCAAGTTCAAGTCGCGCTACAACGGCAAGACCTGGGCCGAGCTCTCGCCCGAGGAGCATCAGAAATTCCCCGGCGACACCGAGGCGCAGGTCGGGCAGGGCGCCATCACCTTCCATTCGGAGGAGCACCTGATGTCGTCCGACCAGGGCGTGTCGATGCTGCGCAATCTGCTGCGCAACCAGGTCGAGATCGTCGCCAAGGGTGGCGATCCCGTCGGCGTGGCGTTCGACGAGGCGAGCGCCTACGTGAAGTTCGACGCCGGCCAGTTTCTCGACGACTAGCGCGTGATGACTTTAGGTCGACCGTCATTGCCGGGAGCGCGCCACTCCAGTGGCGCTCTTCCTTGCCGCTGCAACACCCCATGAGCGCCACTGGAGTGGCGCGCTCCCGGCAATGAGTCGACCTGATATCATCATCCTCTAGCGAAGCGCGGACCGCGGGCAGGAGGCCCGCGGTCCGAATCATGCACTCTTCAAGTCAGCCCCGACGGCGTCCGCCACGGTCGCGAAGCCGTCGCGCGCCAGCAGCGCCGCCAGCTCGTCCTTGATTCGCCGGACGATCGGCGGCCCCTCGTAGACCATCATCGAGTAGAGCTGCACCAGGGTCGCGCCGGCGCGGACCTTGGCATAGGCGTCGGCGCCTGAGCCGATGCCGCCGCAGCCGACCAGTGGAAACTGGCGCTCGACGCGGCTCGCCGTTCGCCGCACCACCTCGGTCGACAGGGCCGCGAGCGGCGCGCCGGACAGGCCTCCGGTCTCCTCCCGCCGAGACGAGCGCAATGTGGGCGGGCGCGACAGCGTCGTGTTGCCGATGATGATGCCGTCCATCCGAAGATCGCGACAGACGGCGACGATGTCATCGAGGTCGTCGTCGGTCGCGTCAGGGGCGATCTTCACCAGCAACGGCACCGGCTTGGCGGCGATGGCGTCCTGCACGCGCTTCAGGAGGTCGGCAAGCTCGGCGCGGCCCTGCAGGTTGCGCAGGCCCGGGGTGTTGGGCGACGAGACGTTGCAGACGAGATAGTCGGCGTATTGCGCCAGCGCCGCGCAGCCCACGACATAGTCGGCGGCGCGATCGGTGCTGTCCTTGTTGGCGCCGACATTGACGCCGACGAAACCACGGCGCGGCCGGGCCGCAAGCCGCGAGCGCACCGCGTCGAGACCCTGTCCCGGGAATCCCATGCGGTTGATGACGCCGCGATCTTCGGCCAGGCGGAACAGGCGCGGGCGGGGATTGCCCTCCTGCGGCCTCGGCGTGACGCTGCCGATCTCGACCAGGCCGAAGCCGATGCCGAGCAAGGCGTCGGGGACTTCCGCATTCTTGTCGAAGCCCGCCGCCAGGCCGACAGGATTGGGCAACGTGCGGCCCCAGACCTTGACCGTGAGCGACGGCGCATCCGGCCGGCGGTCGGACGGCAGCAGGCCGGTCTTGAGCGCGCGCAGCGCCACGGCATGCGCGGTCTCGGCGTCGAGCCGCGAGAGGAAGAGGTCGGCGAAGCTGTACCAGGCGGCCATTGCCGTCTGGTTAGCAGAGGTCGGCTGTGGAGCGCTTCTAGGCCTTTCCGTACACCGGCATCACCACGCCGGAGTTGATGGTCTCCGACAGGCTGCACTGCGCCACGATCAGCTCGGCGACGGCCGTGGGCTTGACCCAGGTGTCGTGCTTGGCCGTGGGCATGTCCTTGCGGTTGCCCGGCGTGTCGAGGGTCGACGGAGCCAAGGCAATGGCCGAGATGTCGTCGTTCTTCAGCTCCTCGGCCAGCGCCACGGTAAAGGCGGCGACGGCCGCCTTGGACGCCGTGTAGGCCGTCATGTTGGCGCCCTGGCGCGGGTTGAGGGCAGGGCGGGCGGCGATGTTGACGATGTGCCCGCCTTTTCCGCCCTTGCGGAAGTTGGCGACGGCGGCACGGCAGCTCAGCACGCACGACACGACGTTCATCGACAGCTGCTGCTGCAGGACCTTCAGCGAGCTGTCGGCGATCGGCGCGTAGGCGAAGCCGCCGGCGATGTTCACCACCGCGTGCAACGGCGGCAGTCTGGCATAAAAGCCCTCGACCGAGTCCTCGTTCGAGAGGTCGATGCTTGGCACGATCTCGATCTGCTTGCTGTCAGGCAGATGGCCACGGGGCGGCGTGCTCTCGATCGCCGGGATGTGGCAGGTGGCGCCCGCCTCGATGAACGCCTTCACCACCGCCGAACCGAGCGCGCCGGTTCCGCCGGTGATCACGACATGCCGATCCTTGAGCGACTGCATTTTTGCTCCTCAACTAGGGAGGAGAGTGGAAGGCAGACTGCGGCCGGTAATCAAGCCTCAAGTTGTCTTCGTCCTCCCCGCAAGCGGGGGAGGAGAAGAAGGTCGCATTACCGCCTGTCGCTGCCGCCGACCTGCGGGCGAAGCGCGGGCGAATCGCTCCAGATGACCTGGAAGAGCTGGCGGAACAGCTCGGCGATCGCCGGATCGGTCGGGCCCGTCGCGCCCACCCAGGCGGTCGTCTCGGACAACACCTGGTCGTTCCGGCAGTAGACGGCGAAGACATAGAACACGCCCGGCCGGCCCGGCTTGAAGCGCGGCGGGATGCCGGCGCACACCGAGTTCGAGCCGTAGTCGTTGGCAGGATCGAACGTCAGGACCAACCTGTAGTAGGGCCGCGGCCGCTCCGGCGGATCCTGGTAGGTGAAGGTCAGCGCCGGGCGCGGCTTGGCCGCCTGCATCATCGGCAGCAGGTCGCGCGCCACGATGCCGGGATCGATGCCGGGAAAGGCGGTGCCGTAGAGGACGACCTGGAAGTTGCGCCCGTCGGCAGCGGCGAAGAATTCGCGATAGTCGTACTGCGGGGCGTAGAACGTGCCGCCGATCACCGCGGCCCAGGCAGCTGCCGGCAGGGCGGCAAGGCCGAGCAGGGCGGAGGCGATCTTGGTCTTCAGGCGCATCGAATGGTCTCCTCGCCGCACATCATACACGCGCCGGGCCTCACACGCCGCTCCGTTCACGTCACAAAGTCGCGCGCGGTTCCTTACTTTTGCCTCAGACGTCGAGATCGCGGGCGAACTTCGCATGCTCCTGGATGAAGGCGTAGCGCTTCTCCGGCTTGCGGCCCATCAGGTTCTCGACCAGCGTCGAGGTCTTCATGGCGTCGCGCCGCGCGTCGGCGTCCGCTGCAGTCGGTATGTCGACCTTGAGCAGGGTACGCTTGCCGATGTCCATCGTGGTCTCGCGCAGATGCACCGACTGCATCTCGCCCAGCCCCTTGAAGCGGGTGATCTCGACCTTGCCGCCGCCGAAGGCGTCGCGGATCAGCTCGTCCTTGTGGGCATCGTCGCGGGCATACTCGGTCTTGCCGCCCTTGCTGATGCGGTAGAGCGGCGGCTGGGCGAGGAAGAGATGGCCGTGCTCGATCAGCTTCGGCATCTCGCGGTAGAAGAACGTCATCAGCAGCGAGGCGATGTGGGCGCCGTCGACGTCGGCATCGGTCATGATGATGACGCGCTCGTAGCGCAGCCGGTCGTCGTTGTAGTGGGCGCCGGTGCCGCAGCCCAGGGCCTGGATCAGGTCCTGGATCTCCTGGTTCTCGCGCAGCTTCTCGGCCGAGGCGCTGGCCACGTTCAGGATCTTGCCGCGCAGGGGCAGGATCGCCTGGGTCTCGCGGTTGCGCGCCGCCTTGGCCGAGCCGCCCGCCGAATCGCCCTCGACCAGGAAGATCTCGGTGCCTTCCGATGCGCTGTTGGAGCAGTCGGCGAGCTTGCCCGGGAGGCGCAGCTTGCGCGTCGCGGTCTTGCGCTGCTGCTCGCGATCCTGGCGCCGGCGCAGCCGCTCCTCGGCCTTGCCGATAACATGCTCGAGCAAAACATTGCCCGCTTCCTTGTCGCCGGTCAGCCAGTGCTCGAAATTGTCGCCGACGATGGTCTCGACCAGCTTGTTGGCCTCGACGCTGACCAGCTTCTCCTTGGTCTGGCCCTGGAACTGCGGCTGCTCGATGAACACCGAGACCAGCGCCGCCGCGCCCTCGATCACGTCGTCGGCGGTGAGGATCGAGCCCTTGCGGTTGCCGGTGAGCTCGGCATAGCGCTTCAGGCCACGCACCAGGGCGCTGCGGAAGCCGGATTCGTGCGTGCCGCCCTCGGCCGTCGGCACGGTGTTGCAGTAGGAGCGGACGAAGCCTTCCTCGTCGCCCGGCCACCATACTGCCCATTCGACCTTGCCGCCGGCCGTGCCGTTGGTCTCGCTCTTGGCCTCGCCGGCGAAGGGCTGCGGCACGATCGTCGCGCGCTCGCCGATCTCCGACTTCACGAAGTCTTCCAGGCCGCCGGGGAAGTGGAATGACTCTTCCTCGGGGATCGTGCTCCCCTTGGGAAGCAGGCTCTTGGCGCACTTCCAGCGGATTTCTACGCCGCGGAACAGGTAGGCCTTCGAGCGCGCCATGCGGTAGAGCCGCTCGGGCACGAAGGCCTGCTTGCCGAAGATCTCGGGATCGGGATGGAACGTCGTCGTCGTGCCGCGACGGTTGGGGGCGGGGCCTGCCGACTTGAGCTTGCTCATGGCCTTGCCGCGCGAAAAGGTCTGCGTCCAGGCCTGGCGGTCGCGCGCCACCTCGACGACCAGTTCGTCACTGAGCGCATTCACCACCGAGACGCCGACGCCGTGCAGGCCGCCGGATGTCGCGTAGACCTTGCTGTCGAACTTGCCGCCGGAATGCAGGGTGGTGAGGATGACTTCGAGCGCCGACTTGTTCTTGAACTTGGGGTGCGGGTCGACCGGGATGCCGCGGCCGTTGTCGCGGATCATGATGCGGTTGCCCTCGAGCACCTCGAGATAGATCGTGTCGGCGTGGCCGGCGACGGCCTCGTCCATCGAGTTGTCCAAAACCTCGGCCACGAGATGATGCATGGCCCGTTCATCGGTGCCGCCGATATACATGCCGGGGCGCTTGCGGACGGGTTCCAACCCCTCCAGCACCTCGATGTGACGGGCCGTGTAGGAAGTATCCTTGGCCGCGGCAGCGCGCTTGCCACCCGACCGGTCGAACAGATCGCCGTTCTTCGCCATGCTTCTTGTCTTTCCACGGCCGCGCGAGGGGATCGCTGGTTGGCCGGTATCCCATCGATATGGTAGGAAAACCGCGAAAAATCAACAATTCCTTGTCATCCCGCCTTGTCTCATGTCCTCCCCCGTCATACGGGGGAGGATACAGGAGGGGGCGAGCCACAGGGCAGACGTTGGCCAATTTCAGATCATGATCTCTTTCCTGGAGAGGTCATCTTTGCCGCTTTCCCCCTCCTTTATCCTCCCCCGTATGACGGGGGAGGAAATGAGAAAAGGATAGTCTTGAATGTCCGATAGCCGCCGCGACCCGATCGTCAGGACCGTGCCGCACCCCTCCGACATGAACGGCAACGGCGACATCTTCGGCGGCTGGGTGCTGTCGCAGATGGACACGGCGGGGGGGGGGCGGGCGGGCCCGCGCGCCCCGGGGCGGGGGGGC
>Ga0081539_10005968_pt1 | contig 12002 bp, 14 predicted proteins | sample TabmetS4T2R2_FD_71023 | JGI IMG/M metagenome (GOLD analysis project Ga0081539, IMG submission 71023) | Tabebuia heterophylla rhizosphere microbial communities from the University of Puerto Rico - S4T2R2 | ecosystem: Host-associated > Plants > Roots > Rhizosphere ...
TTACCGCGAAGGACTCGACAACTACTGGAACCAGTATTACTCCTCTGCAATTCCCAAATTCGAAGAAGTAAAGAGACTATTTCCACAACACTCGGAAGTGGATCGTCTGGTCCAAAGCAGTCAACAGGCGAAAGCGGAAGGCAAAGAGAAATCGAGTTTTCCGGTTTGGATCGTGGTAGTGATCGTCGTCGTTCTGCTGCTCGCACTGCTGCTCTTTGGCGCGAAGCGGTTGCCGGAGATCGGTCGCTCGATGGGCCAGGGGATGCGTGAGTTCAAGGACTCCGTGAGCGGTGCGAACAAGCATGTCGACGACATCCGCGCCGAGCTCGAGACCCCGGCTCAACTCGACTCGACCGCGTCGACTGCAGCGCGCGAGCACGACGCCGTCTAAGCAGGAGTCGTCTGTAGATGAGATTGCCGCGGCGTCTCAGCCACGGCGAGGAGGCGACGCTCGTCGAGCATCTCGACGAGTTGCGGTCGCGCATCATCTTCTCGCTGATCGCGCTCGTCGTGTGCACGATCGTCGCATTCGTCTTCCAGCACCGGATCCTGCACTGGCTGAGCGGGCCGCTGCCGTCCGACAAACGGGAGCAGGGCCTCACCACCTTCGGCGTCGCCGAGCCCTTCCTGACCTCGTTCAAGATCAGCCTGATGGCCGGGATCGGGCTCGCGCTGCCGATCCTGCTCTGGGAGCTCTGGAGCTTCTTGGCCCCCGCCTTCGAGGAGAACTCGCAGCGGACGGTGGCCGTCTTCGTCCTCTTCGCGACCGTCCTCCTCGTTGCCGGCGTCGCCTTCGCGTACTGGCTCGTACTGCCGTCGGCGCTCGGCTTCCTGACCCACTACGACGACACGCTCTACAACGTCCAGATCCGCGCGCGCGACTACTTCTCGTTCGCGCTGCTCGTGCTCATGGGCGTGGGCGTGCTCTTCGAGCTGCCGGTCTTCGTGCTCGCGCTCGTCCGGCTCAACGTCCTGTCGACGTCCACGCTCCGGAAGAACCGCCGGCTCGGCTACTTCCTCGTCTTCGTCGTCGCCGTGCTCCTTCCCGGGGTCGACCCGGTGACGACGACGCTCGAGGGGCTGCCGCTCGTCGTCCTCTACGAGGGGACGATCTGGCTCGCGGTGCTGATGGAGCGGCGCTGGGCGGCGCGCGAGGTCGCCGCGCCCGAGCCTTCGTGACCGCGAGCCGCGTCTTTCCGAAGATCGAGCTGCACGTCCACCTCGAGGGGACGGTGCGGCCGCACACGCTGCTCGACATCGCGCGGCGGAACGACTATCCGCTTCCGTGCGACACCGTCGAGGAGCTCGCCCGGCTCTACGAGTTCCGCGACTTCGAGCACTTCATCGAGGTCTGGATCCTCACGACGAACGCGCTCCGGCGCGCCGAGGACTTCCGCCAGGTCGTCGTCGACTACGCGGCCGAGGCCGCCGCCCACGGCGCCGTCTACGTCGAGGGGATCTTCTCTCCCGCCGAGCGCGTCCGGCGCGGCGTGTCGTGGGACGAGGTCTACGCCGGGTTCTCGGACGGCGCGCAGGAGGCGCGGGAGCTGCACGGCGTCGAGGTCGCGCTCACGCCGGACATCCCGCGCGGCTACACGCAGGAGGAGGCGCGCGCGACGGTCGACTACGCGGTCAAGTACGGGCTCGCCGGCGTCGGGCTCGGCGGGCTCGAGGCGCAGTTTCCGCCCGAGCCGTACGCGGACGTGTTCCGGAACGCGAAGGCGGAGGGGCTCGCGTCGGTGCCGCACGCGGGCGAGGTCGTGGGACCGGCCTCGGTCTGGGGAGCGCTCGAGGCGCTCGACGCCGACCGGATCCGCCACGGGATCCGCGCGATCGAGGATCCGGCGCTCGTGCGGGAGCTCGCCGCGCGCGAGGTCGTCCTCGACGTCTGCCCGATCTCGAACCTGCGGACGCGCGCCGTCCGCTCGCTCGAGGAGCACCCTTTGCGGCAGCTCGTCGACGCCGGGGTCCTCTGTTCGATCTCGACGGACGACCCGGCCATGTTCGACACCGACCTGTCGCGCGACTACGAGGCCGCGCGAGCGCTCGGGCTCGAGCCGCGCCGCGCCTTCGAGGCCGGCGTCGTCGGCGCGCTCCAAGACGAGCCGTTCAAGGCGAAGCTCCGCGAGATCGGCGAGCGGTTCGACTGGAGTGCGAACGGCGCCGATTCGGCGGTACCCTAGGCGCGCGATGGCGAGAGGAGCCGCGAAGCAGCGACCGCGTCCGGCGAAGCCGCAGCCCGCACCACGGGGCAAGGCTGCCGCGCAGCGCCGAACCGCCGGTGAGGACCAGATGTTCTTCATGCGGCTCCGGCGCGGGACGAAGCCGATGTTCATCTTCCTCGCGCTCGTCTTCGCCGCGAGCTTCGTCTTCCTCGGCGTCGGCTCCGGCTCGTCGGGGATCGGCGACCTCCTGCGCGGAAACTTCGACCTCTTCGGCGGCTCGTCCGGCCCCTCGATCTCGAAGGCGCAGGACCGGATCAAGAAGAACCCGAAGGACGCGCCCGCCTACCTCGACCTCGCGCACGCCTACGAGAACAAGGGCCGCACCGACGACGCGATCGGCGCGCTGAAGAGCTACGTCACGCTCAAGCCGAAGGCGACCTCGGCGCTCCAGGAGCTGGCCGGGCTCTACCTCACGAAGGGCGAGGACTACCAGCGGCAGGTGCAGTCGGCGCAGGCGGAGGCACAGGACGCGAACCTCGGGAGCATCTTCGGCCCGGCGACGACGTCCAAGCTCACCCAGGCAGTCGGTCAGGATCCGATCACGAGCGCGCTCTCGACCAAGGCGCAGACCGAGATAACGGGCGTCTACACGAAGATGCAGGCCGCATACGGGCAGGCGACGTCGACGTACCAGAAGCTCGCGAAGAGCTCGCCCGGCGACCCGAGCCTCCAGCTCCAGCTCGCGCAGGCCGCTGAGACTGCGAACCAGACCTCGACGGCGATCGCCGCGTACAAGAAGTTCCTGAAGCTCGCGCCCGACGACCCGAGCGCCGGCCTGATCCGCCAGCGGCTCAAGCAGCTCCAGCCGACCTCGACGCTGCCCAAGAGCCCGTCCGGTTAGACTCCGCCGCGGCAACGGCCGCACGCCACGACCGCCGGGGGACGCATGAACTTCGACATCAACACGGAGCAGCTGGACGACTCCAACTACGTGATCTCGCTCGCCGGCGAGGTCGATCTCTACACTGCGCCCGAGTTCAAGCAGCAGCTCCTCGACGTGATCGCGAAGGGCGCGAAGCACGTGGTCGTCGACTTCTCCGACACCACGTTCATCGACTCGACCACGCTCGGCGTGCTCGTCGGCGGTGTGAAGCGGTTGCGTACAAACGACGGCCAGCTCTCGCTCGTCTGCAGCGACCGCAACATCACGAAGATCTTCGAGATCACCGGCCTCGACCGCGTCTTCACCATCTACCCGACGCGCGACGAAGCGCTCGAGCAGCTCGGCTCGACGACCCAACCGTCGGCGTAGCCTTGCGCGCACGGCTCGTCGCTCCGCTCGCGGTCGCGCTCGTTTTCGTGGCCGCGGGGTGCGGGACCGGCGGGCCGGTCAAGAGCGGCGACGTCACGAAGGGCAAGGCGCTCTTCCTCGGCAAGGGCCGGTGCGCCGGGTGCCACGCGCTCGCCGCGGCCGGCTCGGTCTCGAACGTCGGCCCGAACCTGGACGACGCATTCGCGGCTGTCCGACCGGCCGGTCGGGACACGCACTTCTCCGAGAGCACGATCCGGAACCTCGTGCTCGACCAGATCCGCGTCGCCGCGCCGCCGATGCCGCGCAACCTCGTCACCGGGCAGGACGCGGCCGACGTGGCCGCGTTCGTCGCGTCGGTCGCCGGGCTCAAGACCTCGGGCGCGACCGCCGCTCCGCCTGCCGGAGGCACGACCGGCGGCGGAGGCACGGCGGGCGGCGCAGGCACGAGCGCGGCCGGAGGCTCGGGCTCCGCGAGCGACGGCAAGTCGATCTTCACCGCGAACTGCGGCACCTGCCACACACTCGCCGCCGCGGGCACGACCGGAAACGTCGGGCCGAACCTGGACAAGCTCAAGCCGGACGAGGCGCGCGTGAAGCGGCAGGTCGAGAACGGCGGCGCGATCATGCCGGCGTTCAAGGGCAAGCTCACCGACGCGCAGATCGCGGCCGTGGCGAAGTTCGTCGCGTCCGCCGCGGGCAAGAAGTAACGCTTTCGGCACGGCGCGTGGCGCTTTCGGCACACCATGTAGCCAGCGCCGCAGCTACCGTTCCGATCCCCGTGGGTGGGTGGGGGTTAGGGATGGGACCCGCCCCGGCGAGCGCTCCGCCCCGCGCCGCTAGCGCGTCTGCCGCCGCTCGGCCTCGAGGTCGACGACCACGTGCGTGATCGGCACCGCGAAGCGCTCGCGCGCGCGTGTGACCACCCCCGACTCGAGCCAGTGCGAGCGGCCTTCGGGATGCGTCGAGATGATGATCTCGTCGGGGCCGAACTTGCGGACGCCATCCTCCAGCGCCTGGAGCGGATCCGAGTCCCCGACCTCGCCGCGCGCCGCGACGCCCGACCGGCCGAGCTCCGCGAGTAACGCTCGCATCCGCTCCTCCGCGGCAGCGCGCGCCCCGTCCTCGTCCGACGTCCAATGCCGAAGCCGCGCGTTCAGCGCCGGCACGACAACGAGGACGTCCGAGCGATAGCCGGCCGCGCGCTCGCCGATCACCGTGCGCAGCGCCTCGCCGCGGACCGTCTCGTTCGCGACCACCAGGATCCGCCGCTCGTCCGCAGCGCCGCGGTGCGGAACGGTTTCGCGGCGCGGTTGCTCCGCCCGCCGCGCGCGGAGCCACCACACGACGAGCGCGCTCGTCAGCACGACGAAGACGGCAACGCCGAGCCACCGGTTGATCACCGCGGCGACGGCGATCGCGGCGAAGTAGGCGAGCGAACCGAGAACGAACCGGAACGCTTCTGCCTCGCTCCGCAGCGGATTGATCACGGCGTCAGATGATGTAGACGGTGGTGTAGACGACGATCCACATTACGTCGACGAAGTGCCAGTAGATCCCTGGGATCTCGACGCCATGGTGGTGCGCGGCCGAGTAGTGGCCCCGGAAGGCGCGCGTCGTCGCGAACGCGAGCAGGGTCAGGCCGACGAACACGTGCGCACCATGCAGGCCGGTGAGGCAGTAGAAGATCGTCGCGAACGCGTTGTCGCGCGGCGCGAACCCGATCCGCGAGTACTCGAGGACCTGCGTGAGCAGGAAGGTGAGGCCCATGAGGAACGTGAGCAGGAGGCCGGCCTTCAGCCCCGCGTGGTTGTCGCGCTTGATCGACTGCAGCGCCCAATGGACGGTGAAGCTCGACGTCACGAGGATCGCCGTGTTGATTCCCGCGACGTAGACCGGCAGGTGGAACGGCGGCGTCGGCCACGGCGTCCCGGCGGTCACGCGCACGAAGAAGTACGCCGTGAAGAACGCGCCGAAGAGCATCACCTCGGACGCGATGAACAGGAACATCCCGAGCACGGGCGCCTCGACGCGCGAGCTGCGGTTCGCGATCGGCGGGCCGTGGTGGACGGCCTCGGCGTGCGCCGCCACGGCTAAGCCTCCACCCGCTCCGGCGCCACGACGACGTGCTCGACCGGAAGCTTGAACTCGCGCCGGAGGCGGCCGACGACGTCGCGCTTCAGCCAGCCGGAGCGCTCGCCGGGGAACGTCGAGATGATGATCTCGTCGATCCGCTCGTCGGAGATCGCCTGGCAGGCAGCCGTGTACGGGTCCGGGTGCGCCACCTGGCCATGCGCGTCGATCCCTGCTCCGCGGAGCTCTGCCAGCGCGCGTCGCAGTCGCCCCTCGGCCTCCGGGTGGTCGGATTGGCCCGGGTCGCTCTGCGGGCTGACGAGCAGGAAGCTCGCCGGCGACCGGGACGCACGCTCCTTGATCCGCGCGAGCAGCGGCTCGCCGACGACCGTCTCGTTCGCGACGACGAGCACGTTCGTGTGGCCGCCTTCCTCGCGCGTCAGGTCGACGACGACGTGCTCGACCGGAATCGAGCCGGCCGCGCTCCGGATGCGGTCGACGACGCTTCGCCGCAGCCAGCCGGACTTCTGCTCCGGGTGCGTCGAGACGACGATCTCCGCCGGCTGGAGCTGCGCGATCGCGTCCTTGACCGCACTCACCGGGTCGGCGTCGACGACGAGGCCCATCGCCGAGATCCCGTCGCCGTGGAGGAGCTCGAGCGTCCGGTCGAGGCGGCGACCTGCGGCGGCTCGGCGCGTGTCCTCGTAGACGACGTAGCCCTCGCGCGGGTGGTTCACGGGAGCGAGGACGGTGACGCGAATCGGCCCTGCCTTCGCACGCGCGCGCAACACGTCGAGGAGCGACTGCCCGGCGACGGTCTCGTTCGCGACGACGAGGATCTCGCGCGGCTCGTCGGTCGTCACGTGACGCGCACCTCGTCCTCGGCTGGGACGGCGGCGCGGTCCCCGTTCAAGACGGCGTGGCGGGCGCCCGGGACGCCGTACTCATATGGGCTCCCGACGACCTGCGGGATCTCGTCGAAGTTGAAGATCGGCGGCGGCGACGAGACCTGCCATTCGAGCGTGAGCGCGCGCCACGGGTTCCCGGGCGCGATCGGGCCGAACCGCCAGCTCGAGATCATGTTGTAGAGGAACACGATCGTCGAGGCGCCGAGGAAGAAGGACGCGATCGAGATGAAGAGGTTCCAGTCGGCGAACTTCGGCGCGTAGTCGTAGACGCGGCGCGGCATCCCCTGGACGCCGATCAGGTGCATCGGGAAGAACGTCGCGTTGAACCCGATGAACGTCAGCCAGAAATGGAGCTTGCCGAGCCGCTCGTCGTACATCCGGCCGGTCATCTTCGGGAACCAGTAGTAGATCCCGGCGAAGATCGTGAACAGCGAGCCGCCGAAGAGCACGTAGTGGATGTGCGCGACGACGAAGTACGTGTCCGAGACGTGGATGTCGATCGGCACGGCGCCGAGATAGATCCCGGAGAGCCCGCCGATGACGAACATCGACACGAAGCCGAGCGCGAACAGCATCGGCGTCGTGAAGTGGATCCGTCCCTCCCACATCGTGGCTAACCACGAGAACACCTTGATCCCGGTCGGCACGGCGATCAGGAGCGTCGTCGCCATCATCGGGACGCGCAGCCACGGGGCCATCCCCGAGACGAACATGTGGTGCGCCCACACCGAGAAGCCGAGGACCAGGATCGCCATCAGCGAGAGCGCCATCAGCCGGTAGCCGAAGATCGGCTTCCGCGCCATCACGGAGATGACCTCGGACGCTATCCCGAAGCCTGGCAGCATCATGATGTAGACCGCCGGGTGCGAGTAGAACCAGAAGATGTGCTGGTACCCGAGCGGGTAGCCACCCGAGGTCGCGTCGAAGAAGTGCGTGTGCAGGACGCGGTCGAACATGGTGAAGAACTGCGAGCCGGCGATGAACGGCGTCGCGATCACGACCAGGAGCGACGTCGTGAAGTTCGCCCAGACCAGCAGCGGCATGCGCCAGAAGGTCATCCCCGGCGCGCGCATCGTGATGATCGTGACCAGGAAGTTGAGCGCGGTCATGATCGACGAAGCGCCGGCCCACTGGACGCTCATCTGGAAGAAGACGGCGCCGAGCGGCTGGTGCGTCGAGCAGAGCGGCGCGTAGCCCGTCCAGCCGCACGCGAACGCGCCGCCCGGGACGATGAAGCTCGAGAGCATCATGAAGCCGGCAATCGGCAGCAGCCAGAACGAGAGCGCGTTCAGCCGCGGGAAGGCCATGTCGGGCGCGCCGAGCATCAGCGGCACGACGAAGTTCGCGAGCCCGGCGAAGGCCGGGATCACGAACAGGAAGATCATCAGCGACGCGTGGACGGAGAAGAGCCCGTTGTACGTCTGCGGGTCGAAGAACTGCGTCCCCGGCTTGGCGAGCTCGGCGCGGACGAACATCGCGAGCAGTCCGCCGGCGAGGAAGAAGAAGATCGTCGTCACGAGGTACTGGACGCCGATCACCTTGTGGTCGGTGTTCACGCGGAAGTAGTCGCGCCAGCTCCGCGCGCCGTGGCCCGAGTGGTCCTCGGGGCGGGTCGGGGAGCCGATCGCGTACCGCACCCAGTAGTCGAACGCGCCGATCCCCGCGAGGAAGCCGAGCGGCACCGCCGCCAGTTCGATCGTCACGATCACCTCGCCCTTCCAGATCGGATGCCAGGCCTCGGCCCAGCGGACGAGCACCATGATCCCGGCCCCGATCCCGAAGAAGAGCGCGATCATCCACGGCGCGCGCAGCCATCCGGGCGCCAGCACCCGGCGGAAGCCCGTGGGCGGAGGCGCGGGCGGCGCGTGGACCTCGTGGTGCTCGATCGTCGTCACTTCGACCCCTTCTTCGACTGGACGAGATACTGCACGAGCGCGTCGAGCTGGCTCTTCGGGAGCTGCGCGAAGGTCGACGGCATGACGTTCTTCGGGTAGCCCGGCGCGACGTAGGCGTTCGGGTCGACGATCGACTCGCGGACGAAGTCGGCGAGCGGCTTGCCGGCGCCCTTCGCCTCGGCCGGCAGCTTGTCGAGATCGGGGCCGGTCTTCCCGGTCGCGCCGGCGGGCGCGAAGGTATGGCACGACGCGCAGCCGTTCGAGGTGAAGACCGCCTTGCCGGCGTTCGCGCCCCCGGCCTTGAGGGCCTTCCGCTGCTGCGTCACCCACGAGGCGAATGCCTGCGGCGGCATCACGATCGCGGTCGTCCGCATCACCGAGTGCCCGAGCCCGCACAGCTCCGTGCAGACGACCGGATAGCTGCCGACGCGGTCGGGCGTGATCACGACGTGCGTGGTCATCCCCGGCAGCAGGTCCTGCTTCTGGCTGAACTCCGGCACCCAGAACGAGTGGATGACGTCCGTGTCGCGCGAGCGGAGGTAGAGGTTCACCGACCGGTTCACCGGGAGCCGCAGCACCCCCGACGTGATCCCGCCGTCGTCCGGGTACGAGAAGCTCCACGCGAACTGCTGACCGGTGACGTCGACGCGCAACGCGTTCGATCCCGCGTGGCCGTTCTTCGCGAGCACGATCGCGCTGACGACGGCGATCGCGATCACGAGCACGGTCGGGACGGCGGTCCACGCGATCTCGAGGCCCGTGTGCCCGTGGATCGGCTCGCCGTCCGAGTCGTCGTCGGGCCGCACGCGGAACTTCAGCAGCGAGTACACGATCACGGCGGCGACGATCGCGAAGATCGCGACGCAGATCACGGTCACGAACCAGAAGACGAAGTCGATCCGGCCGGCCTCGCGAGACGCGGGATGCGGCAGCCAGCCCGGCACCACCGCCAGCGCCGTCGCGACTCCGCCCGCGACGAGAGCGAACAGGAGAAGCTGGACGATCGAGCCCCTGCGCACCGGCCGCGAGACTACTCCAACCTCAGGCTGCGCCGCCACGGGAAGTGCGGAGTGCGAAACACCTGCAACGAGCGCAACTCTTCGCAGGCCTCGCGCGTTTCAGAAATACCTCTCGCGTAAGAGAACTCTCTGCAACCCGAAGGAGGGTCGATGGGACTTGGAGTGAGCATCTTCCTGATCGCCGTGGGGCTGATCCTGGCCCTGGCCGTGCACGCCTCGACGTCGGGCGTCGACGTCAACACGGTCGGCTGGATCCTGACGATCGTCGGGGCCGTGGGACTCGTCCTCTCGATGATCTTCTGGTCGTCGTGGGCGGGGCCCGGCTACTTCACGCGCCGGCGCACGACGTACGTCGACGACGCGCCGCCGCCCGGCTACTAACTAGGGCCGGAACAAATCGGGGCGGGCCGGTTCGGGGGCGGCCCGCCCGCTTCTTGTCCGCGGCGACGGGGCGCGGGATACTCCTTGCGTGGGAATGCTGACCACGCTCGCGCAGATCAAATGCCTGCACGGCGGCACGGTCACGATCGTCCCGAAGCCGAACATCCTCACGATCGAAGGCCAGTTCGCGCTCCTGACGGGCGACCTGATGGGCGCGCCGATCGTCGGCTGCCCCGTGCCGGTGAGCCCCGGCTCCGGGCCGTGCCTCACCGTCGCCGTCGAGCCGCTCAACTGGGCGTCGCCGCTGATCCAGGTGATGGGTCGCGCGCCGTTCCAGTTCATGCCCGGCGTTCCCGGCGGGCTCACCGCCGGGCCGACGCCCGGCCCGCTCTTCTGCTTCTCCGCGGGCCAGACCTGCGCGCTCTGACGCACTAGCGCTCGAGTTCCTCGCCGATCTCCTCGATTTGCTGGTCGTTTTGCGGTTCAGTGCGCCTTCAGGGTGCCGGAGGTAATCTGAGGCAACATCGCGGCCAGAGGGGAGAAGGTCATTAAGATCGCGCGGCTCGCGAGCGTTCTGCTCGCGCTCGGATTTCTGTTGCTCGGCAGCTCCGCGGCGGGGAATGCGCGAGCGGACACGATCGTCCCGACCCTCCAGGGCGAGCTCCTCGCCACGGTCGGCGAGTTCTTCGACCGCGGGGCGAGCTGCAACCCGAACGGCACGACCACACAGCTCTTCCACTGGACGGGCGTCGCGACCGGCCCCTACGACGGCACGTTCGTCGAGGACGGGACGCTGACGATCGGCCCGCAGACCGGGATCGGGCTCGGCCGGTTCGGCTTCCAGCTCGGACCGGTCCTCACCTTCGACGCCACGTTCACGATCGACTCGCCGACGGGAACCGTGAACCGGGACGAAGCACCTGGTCGCGCCCGTCGGATCGAGCCCGTTCCCGCTCGTCCAGGACGCCCGCTACGCCGACAACACCGGGATGTGCACGACCTTCTCCGGGCTGAACGTGCTCGGGCTCGACAACGCGTCGGGCTTCGCGATCGACGCGCGCGCGGTGCTGCACTACGACGCGACGATCACCACCCTCGCCGGCACGACGACCGACCACGGCCTCGCGTTCGTGGAGGCCGTCGAGGCCACGAGCGTCTCGGGGATCTCGAGCGCCGGCACCGGCGGCGCGAAGGAGGTCTTCCCGCTCTCCGACCTGACGCCGGCACCCCCGGTCGTGACGCTCTCGCCGCCGGCGGCGACCAACCCCGTCGCGACGACGCACACGGTCACCGCGACCGTTCTCGCCGCGAGCCTCGCCCCGCTTTCCGGCGTCGTGGTGCGCTTCTCCGTCGCAGGATCGACCACCGCGGCCGGCGCCTGCACGACTGACGCGACCGGCCGGTGCAGCTTCACGTACGCGGGCCCTCAGCTTCCCGGCGCCGACACGATCCTCGCGCACCCGGACCTCAACGGAAACGGCAGCCCCGACCTGGGAGAGACCGAGGCCTCGGCGACGAAGGCGTGGGTCGAGCCCGCCTCGACGCTCGGCCAGGTCACGGGCGGCGGCCAGCTCGTGCCGGTGGGAGGCACGAGCGAGGTCTCGTTCGGGTTCGAGGCGAAGAACGGCGTCAAGCTCCTCGGGACCTGCTCGGTGGTCGACCCGAGCCTGGGCGTCCACGTGGAGTGCCTCGACGCGACGGCGCTCGTGCAGACCGGGACGCACGCGACCTTCTTCGGCCACGGGACGGTCGACGGCACGCCGACGACCTATCGCATCGACATCGACGACCTTGGCGAGCCTGGGGCCGGCCGCGACACGTTCGAGCTTCAGACCGGGGCGGGCTACACGATCGCCGGCGTCCTCGCGCGCGGCAACGTCCAGATCCACCCCTGACCGGTTCGAGGGATTCAAGCGGAATCCATCGGACGCCGATACGGCGCGTAACCAGCTCTACGAACTAGCGGCGTCCGGGGCTGCGCCGAGGGAGGATCACGCATGACCATGTCGGAGTGGCTGGACTTCGTCCGGCTCAACTGGAAGAAAGAAGCGGGTCAGACGATGGCCGAGTACGGCGTCGTCTTGGCCGTCATCACGATCGGGGCCGTCGCGGTCTTCACCGCCCTCTCCGGAGGCATCTCCGGCTCGATCAGCAAGGTCACGGCGCTTCTGCCGTAGCCGTTCGAGGGCCGCGGCGGGCGCCTAGGCTCGTCGCGGCTCGGCAATCCGCTCGCGCGCCTCGCCCGTATCTCC
>Ga0081539_10005969_pt1 | contig 11997 bp, 11 predicted proteins | sample TabmetS4T2R2_FD_71023 | JGI IMG/M metagenome (GOLD analysis project Ga0081539, IMG submission 71023) | Tabebuia heterophylla rhizosphere microbial communities from the University of Puerto Rico - S4T2R2 | ecosystem: Host-associated > Plants > Roots > Rhizosphere ...
CCCGTGGGCTTGCCCCACGGACCTGGCAGCGGAGGCCGGGGATCTCGGCGAGCGCCAGCTCGCCGCCGGCCGCAGCGGTGCCCGCGGGAGCATACGGTCCGCAGGTGACACGGACGCGGGAAAATCTACAAAGGATCGTCACGACGGATGCCACCCAGCCGGAAGGCCTCTTTCGGGGGTTGAGGTCAGCGTTTGACCACAATGTCCTGGTCCGCCAAGCCGGCGCCGACCGAGCCGGCTGGGGCCTCGGTTGCGGGCAGTAGCCGCCGCGCCAGGTAACGGGCACCAGTTTCGCGATCTAGAACGGTTAGGGCGCTATATCGACCCTAACCGTTCTAGATTCACACCTACGGCCCAGATTTGGTCACGCTACGTCACCGGCGGTGCGGCGACACCCGCACATTTCGACCATTTTGGGCTACTGCGAGCCCGTCGTGGTCCAGGCCGCGTGCCCAGGCCCGGGCAGGGGTCGTAGCCGGGTCCGGGGTGAGATTGCGCAGACTCGGGGGTGAGGCCGCGGGAGCAGCGGTCGGGACCACGACGGACATCGCGGTAGCCCAAAATCTCCTTGTTCGAAACGGGTTTCGACGCCACGAAGACGTCGACGACTCCGAAAGGATCTCTAGAAGCAGGGTCAGTTGGTGCGGCGGAGGTCGGCTCGGGACTGCTCGCGGGGCTCGGACTCGTCGCGCGACCACCACCACGCGTAGCTGATCGCGCCCGGCTGGGGGAGCCGCAGGATGATGCGGGCCACCAGAGGCCCCTCATAGGCGGTGAACTCGCCCGGCTTGGTCTGCGTGAAGCGCACCACCCCGGGCAGCTCCAGGCAGGCCACGTGCAGCTCAAGCCGGCCCGCCTCGCCGGCCACCAGCACGGTGTGCTCGACGTGCTGCAGGCCGTTGTGGTCGTTGGTGGCCTCGTAGTCGAGGGTCACCGCGCGACCGCGCACGATCGACGCCACCGCCATCCGCGCCACGAAGGGCCCGCTCTCGGGGCCGTCGCCGCGCCCACGGTAGACGCCGCTGGCGTTTGTCAAGCGCCCCAACACATCCTCGGCCTGCACGGCGACACACTAGCTTCCCCCGGCAATACCTGACGACGTCCGCGAGCATTCCCATCCACTATGGACACTTTGTTCGACGATCGGGGTATGGTGCGCACCGTGATCGGGTGGACACGAAGCGCGACCGGGGTGGCGGCGGCGAGGTCTACTCGCTTAGGTTGCCACCGGCCAACTGACCGCACACTCCGGGAGAGGACCCCACCGTGACCGACCAGCCACCTCCGCCGCCAGCCCAGGAAGAGGGTTCGGTGCCGGAGCCCGCGCCCATCCCGGCTCAGAAGGGGGGCGCGAGCAAGGTGATCCTCGGCATCGTGGCCGTTCTCGCGGTCGTGGTCCTAGCGGTCGTCGCCGTCGTCGTGGTGCGCAACGTGCTCGCCACCACCGACCCCACCCGCGACGCCAAGGCCGGCGACTGCCTCGCCAACCTGCCGCAGGCCGCGCCCGGCCAGGAGACCAACGTCAAGGACGTCAAGGTGGTGGCCTGCGACTCGCCGGACGCGAAGTACACGGTGTCCGGCCGCGTCGACGACGTCACGGCCGAGCAGGCTTCGGTCGACGAGGTGTGCGCGGCGTTCAAGGACGCCACAATGCGTTTCTACGCGATCCCGGCCGGCGGCAAGGGCTACGTGCTCTGCCTGAAGCCGGCCTGATCCCCCTTTCCCCGCGGCGGCGAGGCGTACACAGAGCAACAGGGAGGTGTACGCCACGCCGCCGTTGCCTTTCCCCAGCCCGGTACGGCATGGCAGGCTACGCGCACGCAAGAACGCCACTGTGCGACCAGCCAACGATGACTGACCGGCAGGAGGACGGCCTATGGGCGAAATGGTTAGCTATCGCAGCAACGGCGGGACGAGTGAGGGATATCTCGCTCTGCCGGCCGCCCCCGGTGCCCCGGCCGTCGTGGTGATCCAGGAGTACTGGGGGCTGGTGCCGCACATCATCTCGCTCGCCGAGCGGTTCGCCGAGGCGGGCTTCGTGGCGCTGGCGCCGGATCTCTACCACGGCAAGCACACCACCGAGCCCGACGAGGCCGGCAAGCTCATCATGGGCCTCGCCATGGACCAGGCCGCCAAAGACATCGCCGGCGCGGCCGCGTACCTCGCGGAGCTGCCGGAGACCGGCGGCAAGGTCGGCGCGGTCGGCTTCTGCGCGGGTGGCAGTCTCGCGCTGTGGTCGGCGACGCTGTCCGACAAGATCGTGGCGACGGTCGGCTTCTACCCGGTGCTGCCGTGGGAGCGGATGCGCCCCGACTGGTCCGGCTACTCCAGCAAGTCGGCCGCGATCCACTGCTCCGAGGGCGACGGCACCTCGGCGGCCGAGGGGGTGCAGCTGGCCCGGCGCTCGATCGAGACGGCCGGCGGCGACTGCGTCCTTTACGACTACCCGGGCACCAAGCACGCCTTCTTCAACGACGACCGGCCCGAGGTCTTCGACCGGCAGGCGGCCGCCACCTCGTGGGCCCGGACACTCGACTTCTTCCGCACCAAGCTTGGCTGACTCACGTACCCCCGACGAGGTGGCCGACCGCGCATGGCGGTCGGCCACTCTCGCGGACCTCGACGCGGCCGTCTCGTCATGTTTCGCCTGCCCACGCCTCGTGACCTGGCGGGAGGACGTGGCCGCGACCAAGCGGGCCTCCTTCCGCGACCAGGAGTACTGGGGCCGCCCCGTCCCCGGCTTCGGCGCGGGCGACGCGCGGCTGGCCATCCTCGGCCTTGCGCCCGCCGCGCACGGCGGCAACCGCACGGGCCGCATCTTCACCGGTGACCGCTCCGGCGACGTGCTCTTCGCCGCCCTGCACCGGGCCGGCCTCGCCAACCAGCCCACCAGCGTGTCGCGCGACGACGGCCTGGCGCTTCGCGACACCCGCATCTTCGCCGCCGTCCGCTGCGCGCCGCCGGACAACAAGCCCACGCCGGGCGAGCGCGACACCTGCGCGCCGTGGCTGCACCGCGAGGTCGAGTTGGTCAAACCCACGCTGCGGGTGGTGGTCGCGCTTGGCGCGTTCGCCTGGGCCGCGTGGTGGCCGGCCATGACCGCCGTGTACGGGGTGCGCCCGCCCGTGCCGCGCCCCGCGTTCGGGCACGGGGCCCGGTGGGGTGGCGCGGGCGTGCCGGCATTGCTCGGCTGCTACCACGTCAGCCAGCAGAACACCTTTACCGGGCGCCTCACACCCGCGATGCTTGACGATGTGTTCGCCACCGCGAAGCACCTCGCGGGGCTCGCCTGACACCGGGCGGTACGGTTACAGGCACGCCCGACGATTGACATTCCGGACATAACGCCAAAATGACTCCTGGTTCGCTGCGCAGATGGTGGCCCCTGGCCACGGTCGTCCTCCTTCTCGCCCTCGCGGCGATCGCCGCCGCGCACTCCTCGCCGCAGATCGGCCGGGTCGACGAGCCGGCGATCGACTCCGGCCCGGCTCCCCAGCTCGAGGAGCACGACCTCGATCGGGGCCCCACCCCGCAGCCCGGCGACTTCGTCGACACCGATCCGACCGAGGTGCCCGCCTGGCTCGGCAAGGCAGCGCTAGTCATCGGCTGCGTCATCCTGGCCGTACTCGTCGGCGTGATGGTCTGGACCCTCGCCCGCGAGCTCAGCCGAAGGCGCGTGCGCGGCAAGATGCCGCCGCGCCAGGTGAGCCGCACGGCGAGCGCGGAGGAGGTCGTCGCCGCGCTCGACGCCGGCCTCATCGACCTCTCCGACGCCGACCTCGACCCCCGACGCGCCGTGATCGCCTGCTGGCTGCGGCTGGAGCAGGCGGCGGCCGCGGCCGGCACCCCGCGCCAGGCCACCGACACGCCCACCGACCTCGTCACCCGGCTGCTGGGCGAGCACAACGTCAGCGGTGACGTGCTGGCCAGCTTCGCCGACGTCTACCGCGAGGCGCGGTACGCGACGCACACCGTCGACGAGCGCATGCGCGAGCAGGCCCGCTCCGCCCTCCAGCGCCTGCGCGCCGAGCTGACGCTGGAGGTTCGGTCGTGAGCGGTGTCGAGACCAGCATCGACGACCTGCTGGTGCACGAGGAGGAGCCGCCCCCGCAGCCCAAGCGGGTGGTGGCCGCCGGCGCCGGCTGGTGGGTCCGCACGGTGCTGATGGCCGCCGGCCTCGCGGCGGTCGCGGTCTTCGGCATGCGGATGGCCGGCCTGACGCTGGCGATCCCGCTCGCCTTCGCGGGCTGCCTGGCGCTGCTCCTGCTCCGCCGGGTGGTCCTGCTCGTGGCACCCTCGCCGCTGGTCAAGGTCGGGCTGCGCCGCGTCGTGGGCGAGGAGAGCGGCTCGTACAACTGGCGGATCAGCCAGGACGCCCTGCGCGTGGCGGTGCACCGGTGGGAGGTGCCGCTGGGCTGGTCGCGCCGCGAAGACCTCGACCGCTACCTGCGCACCGTGCCGAAGATGCTCCGCGAGCTCGCCGACGAGCGACTGCGCCAGCGCCATGGCCTTACCATCGCCAGCGACCCGAAGAGCGCCCGCGCGCTCCTGGGCGAAGAGTTGTGGACCATCCTGACCACCCCGGTCAAGCGCCCCGTGGCGCCGCGCGACCTCGCGGCGTCCATCTCCCGACTGGAGAAGCTATGAGCGAGCGAAGCGAGCGAATCATAAGGCGCGGCGCGTGTGGAGCCTCGTGGTCGCCCGCGGCGAAGCGAGGACGGCGATGAGCGAGGATGTCCAAGCGGTGCCGGTGTACGAGGTGGGGCGCCTCGCCCACGCCGTGCTGGACACGGTCGGCACGGTGGTGGTGGGCAAGCGCGGCGCGCTGGAGCTGGTGCTCTCCGGCATCCTCGCCGGCGGCCACGTGCTGCTCGAAGACCTCCCCGGGCTGGGCAAGACGCTGACCGCGCGGTCGTTCGCGCAGGCGCTGGGGCTCGACTTCCGGCGGCTGCAGTTCACGCCCGACCTGCTGCCGGCCGACGTGACCGGCTCGTTCCTGTACGACCAGCGGCGGTCCGACTTCACGTTCCGGGCCGGGCCGGTCTTCACCAACCTGCTGCTCGCCGACGAGATCAACCGCACGCCGCCGAAGACGCAGGCCGCCCTGCTGGAGGCGATGCAGGAAAAGCAGGTCTCGGTCGAGGGCGTCACCTACCGGCTCGACGAGCCGTTCCACGTGCTGGCGACCGCCAACCCGATCGAGTACGAGGGCACCTACCCGCTGCCCGAGGCACAGCTCGACCGCTTCCTGCTGCGCGTGTCGTTCGGCTACCCGAGCCGCGACGAGGAGTGGGACGTGCTGCAACGCCGCATGTCCCGCCGCCACGAGGAGGCCGAGCTCCGACCGGTGGTCAACCCCGCCACCCTGCGCGGCATGCAGGCCGCCCTCGAAGACATCGCGGTCGAAGACTCGATCGGGCGGTACATCGTGGACCTCACCGCCGCCACCCGCGAGCACCCCTCGGTGCTCGTCGGCGCGTCCCCGCGCGGCTCGCTGGCGCTGCTGCTGCTCTCCCGGGCCCGGGCCGCGCTCGCCGGGCGCGACTTCGTGATCCCGGAAGACGTCAAGGAGGTCGCCGCACCGGCACTCGCACACCGCATCACGCTCCGCCCGGAGATGTGGCTGCGCCGCGTCGATCCGTCCTTTGTGGTGAGTGAGGTGCTGGAGAAGGTGCCGGCGCCCGCGAGCGGCGCCCTGCCCACCTACGCCGCCGGCTTCGGCCGCGAGCCGGGCACCCGGATCACCGAGCCCCTCGAGCCCGGCCGATGAAGACGTCGCCTTCAGCGCCGCACGAGCGAGCGAACCAGGAGACGCGGTGACGCTTCTCCGGCCCGCTGTGCCGGGGGTGGAGCAGAGCGGCGAGTTCCTCGACACCCAGCCCGAATGGGCGCCCACGCGGGCGCTCGGCCGGGCCGTGCTGGTGACCGGGCTGCTCCTGATCGCGGGCGTGCTGGCCGGGCGGGTCGACCTCGTGGTGCTGGCGATCCCGTTCGCCGTGGGCACCGCCGTCGCGCTGCACCGCCGGCCCAAGGAGCGGCCGCGGATCGCGCTGGACGTCGACGAGGGCTACCTCGTGGAGGGCGCCGAGGCGCTGGCGGCGGTGACCGTCGGCAACCCCGACCCGCCCGCGTACGACCTCGTGGTGGTCCGCACCCGCATCCCGCCGTGGCTGCGGATCAAGGATGGCGACCGGCCGACCGTGCTGACGCTCGCGCCGGGCGCGGTCGACCAGGTGGAGCTGCGCGGCAAGGCGCTGCGGTGGGGCCGCCACCCGCTCGGCCCGGCGGCGGCGCGTGCCGCAGCCTGCGACGGGCTGCTGGCCAGCCGGCCGGGCATCGCCTACCCGCGAGACGTCAAGGTGTACCCGGTCACCGAGCCCTTCGACGCCGACGAGGCGATGCCGCGCGCCGCCGGGCTCGTCGGGGGGCACCGGTCGCGGCGGCCAGGGGAGGGCGGCGAGCTGGCCGGCGTACGCGTCTTCCAGCCCGGCGACCGCCTCCGCCGCATCGACTGGCGGGTCTCGCTGCGCACCGAGCGGCTGCACGTCGCCGCCACCCTCTCCGACCGCGACGCCGAGGTGGTGCTGCTGCTCGACGTGCTCGCCGAGGCGGGCAGCTCCGGCGGCGTCGGCGGCACCGCGTCGGTACTCGACACCACCGTGCGGGCGGCCGCCGCGATCGCCGAGCACTACCTGCACCGCGGCGACCGGGTGTCCATGCTGGAGTACGGCACGTCGGCCCGCCGCCTGCGCCCCGCGACCGGCCGCCGGCAGTACCTGACCGTGCTGGAGTGGCTCCTCGACGTCGAGGCGCAGCCGTCCCCGTACGAGCCGTACGACCACGTCTTCGGCCCCCACCTGCTCTCCTCGGACGCGCTCGTGGTGGTCTTCACGCCGCTGATCGACGGGCGCTCGGCCGAGATGCTCGCCAAGCTCGCCCGCGCCGGCCGCTTCGTGCTGGCGGTCGACACGCTGCCCGAACGGGTGGCCCCGGCGCGCCGTAGCGAGTGGACCGACATGGCCCACCGGCTCTGGCGGATAGAGCGCGACAACACGATCGGCCAGCTCCGCGAGCACGGCGTACCGGTGGTGCGCTGGGCCGGTGCCGGCACGCTCGACATCGTGCTCCGCGACGTCGCCCGGATGGCCTCGGCTCCGAAGGGCGCCCTCCGATGATCGGCCGCGCGGCGCACGTGCTGTCCCGGGCCACGGCCGGGCCGCTGCTGGTACGCGTGGGCGTGTTCGCCTTCGCGCTGGCCGCGCTCGTGGTCGCGTACCCGGCGGAGATGCGCGCCGGCTACTTCACCGGCGTGCTCGTCATCCTCGCCGGCATCGCCGCGATCATGACGCGCAGCCCGTGGGTCACGGTGGCGATCCTGGCCGCGGTCTCCGGGTGGGTGATCTCCACCATCTGGTACGAGGACCCGGTCGAGCTGTGGCGGCTCATCGCGCTGGCGTCGTTCCTCTACCTGACCCACAGCCTGGCGGCGCTCAGCGCGCTCCTGCCCTACGACGCGCACATCCCGGCCGAGGTCACCGTGCGGTGGCTTTCCCGCGCCCTGGCGGTGGTGCTCGGCTCGGCGGTGCTCACCGTGCTCCTGCTGAGCGCGGCCAACCAGGGCGGCGAACGCGACCTGCTGGTGGCCGCGCTGGCCGGCCTGGGCGTGGCGGTTGCCGCCACCGCGTTGCTGGCGTGGCTGCTGCGCCGCAGGTCGTAGCGGCCGTCACACCCCCCGTATCGGCGGTCACAGCTGGGGGATAGCGCGGATGTAACCGCCCCCACAGGGGAATGATGTAGGTCGTGAGTGCGCAACGGATCCTTGTGGTGGGTGCCGGCCACGTCGGCCTGTACGCGGCCCTGCGACTGAGCAAGAAGCTCCGGGCGCGCGAGGCCGAGGTGACGGTCGTCGACCCGCAGCCGCACATGACGTACCAGCCGTTCCTGCCCGAGGCGGCGGCGGGAAACATCTCTCCACGGCACTCGGTGGTGCCGCTGCGCCGCGAGCTGAAGCACTGCAAGATCGTCTCCGGCGCGGTGACCCGGATCGAGCACAGCCGCAAGACGGCCACCGTGCAGCCGATCATCGGCCCGCCGCTGGAGATCGAGTACGACCAGATCGTCGTGGCGCCCGGCTCCGTCTCCCGCACGCTGCCGATCCCCGGGCTGCGCGAGCACGGCATCGGCTTCAAGACCATCGGCGAGGCCATCTACCTTCGCAACCACGTGCTCGACCGGCTCGACGTGGCCGCCGCCACCACCGACCAGGAGACGCGGCGCCGCGCGCTGACGTTCGTCTTCGTCGGCGGCGGTTACGCGGGCATCGAGGCGCTCGCCGAGATGGAAGACATGTCCCGCGACGCGCTCAAGTACTACCCGGAGCTGAGCGTCGGCGACATGCACTGGGTGCTCGTCGAGGCGACCCAGCGGGTGCTGCCCGAGGTCGACCGCGACATGGGCGCCTACACCGTGCAGCAGCTCCTCAAGCGCGGCCTCGACATCCGCCTCGACACGCGCCTCGAGTCCTGTGTAGACGGTGTGGTGAAGCTGTCCGATGGGGACAGTTTCGCCTCCGACACCATCGTCTGGACGGCCGGCGTCAAGCCCTCGCCGATGCTCGACGACACCGACCTGCCCCGCGACGACAGGCGGCGGATCACCTGCCTGCCGACCCTCCAGGTGGTCGACGGCGACACGGTTGTCGAGGGCGCCTGGAGCGCCGGCGACTGCGCCGCGGTGCCCGACCTCACCGGCCCGCCCGGCAGCTTCTGCTCGCCCAGCGCCCAGCACGCGGTGCGCCAGGCGGTCCGGATGGCCGACAACATCCGCGCGGTGATCCGGGGCAAGGAGCCGGTGCCCTACAAGCACAAGCACGTCGGCAGCGTCGCCAGCCTGGGCCTGCACAAGGGCGTGGCACAGGTCTACGGCATCAAGCTCAAGGGCCCGCTGGCCTGGTTCATGCACCGGACCTACCACGTGAGCCGGATCCCGTCGTTCAACCGCAAGGTGCGCGTCGTCATCGACTGGACGCTGGCCTTCTTCCTGCGCCGCGAGGTGGTGGCGCTGGGCCAGCTACACGACCCACGCGACGAGTTCACCGAAGTCACCCCCAAGGTCGGCTGAGCTACCGCGACGTCCGCGGTGGCCGGCGGCTCGCCAGGGCTCGCCGAAATCCCCGACCCCCGCTGCCAGGTCCGCGCACCAAGCCCAACCCCCGCGTCAACGCCCGGTCCGAAAGGGGCTCGCACCGCCTCGGCGTCGGCGTTTTGTCCACATTGTCTGCTGTTGGAGCGGCTGAGGGAACACCGCCGCGGGTTCTGTTGCCCTAAGTGACCGTCACGGTGGGATGAGCGGCATCAGGTTCCAGATCTTGGAGAGTTAGGGTTGAAATAGCACCCTAACTTTCCAAGATCTGGAAGCCACCGCCCGTCGGCGGTGACGCTGCGTTAGAGGGCTTGCCGGGGGTCGTGGGCGGGCCGGGGGTGGGTGCGGTCTGAGCCCGATGCCCATTCAGGTCGACTTGATCAAGGCTTGAGCTCGGCATTCTCCGGGGGCTGCGGGGAATGGCGGCGTCGGCCGCCTCACCTGTCCGCCGCTGGTCGCTCGGGCTTCATCCCCAAGAGGGCAGCCCTCTTGGGGATGAGTTCTGAGGAGGGTTCCCGTAACCCGTCCGTGTGGTGAGAGGGGTTGCTTTCTTGAGGGCAGTGGGGCGGTGGGCTTGCGCCGCGGAGGTGGCAGCGGAGGCCGGGGATCTCGGCGAGCCCTGGCGAGCCGCCGGCCTACGCGATCTCCGGCGGGAGCGGCGGTCTGCAGGTGACGCGGCCCGGGACTTCTTCTGAAGGAGAGTCCGGCTAGCCGACTTTCCAGGTCCAGGCGTCGGCGATCTTGGTGCTGGGGCCGAAGAGTGCCTCCAGCGTGGCGACGAGGTCTTCGTGGTAGGGCTGGTCGGCGGCCACGGCCACGCAGGAGGCGCCCCAGAAGGCGATGTCTTCGCGCGCGGCCCGGCGCTGGGGCTCGCCGATCTCGGGGCTGCCGCCCTGCCTCGCCACGAGCGCCAGCAGCTGCGAGGTCGGCTGCTTGTACGTGCCCATCGAGGCCCGCCCACCCCTGCCGTAGGGGCCGATGAAGAAGCCCTCGGGCAGGCCGAACTCGCCGTTGGCCGCAGCCGCCCAGCGCATCGACCACGGCTCCGGCGGGGTCGGCAGGGGGACGGGCACGAGCACCCCGCCGGGCTTGACGCACTCTCGCCAGTGGCCGCCGGTGATGAACTGTGGCAGCGGCGGACGGTCCTCTGTGGGCAGTGGCTTGGGAAAGATCGCGAGCAGCGACACCACGACCGCGGCCGGCACGAGCAGTCGCACCGGCCGGGAGGCGTGTGTGCGTGCCCGGTCGACCGCGACCACCAACAGCGTCGCCACGAGCGGGAGCAGCGTGAGCGCGAAGCGCATCGGGAGCGCGCCCTCGATCACCGGCAGCCCGACCAGCGCAAGGTATGGGCCCGGGATGGTCGTGCGCTCGCCGTCGATCACCAGCTTCGGCCCGAGTGACAGCCAGGTCATCACGAGCGCGGCGCCGGTGACCGCGCGCACCAGCGGCTCGCGGAAGAGCCAGATCAGGCAAGCCACGGCGACGAGCACGAGCGGCCAGCCAAGAAACGTGTTGTACTCCGCGGATCCTGTGGAGAGGCGGGCCGACTCCTGCGAGCCGAGCACCGACAGCGGCGAGATGGCGGTGAAGCTGAGCACGTCGGCGGAGAAGAAGTGCGCGCTGAAAACGCCGTTGGGCACGCTGCCCGACCCCTTGAACTGGAACCACAGCGGGTAGATCAGCGCGGCGCCGGCCACCGAGACGGCGATCACCATGCCGGCCACGAACTTCGGCAGCACGCGGCGGGCCTGCTCGCGCCGGGCCAGGCCGTATCCGATCACCAAGATCACCATCGTGAGGGCGGTGAGGAAGAGGACCTCCTCGCCGATGAAGACCTGGACCGTCACGACGGCGGCCAGCCACAGCGCGGAGGTCAGCACCCGGCGGCGGTCGACCCCGTCCGGCCGGGCCTCGGGGTCTGCCGCCCGGGCCAGCCGGATCACCAGCCACACCATCACCGGCACGAGCCACTGGGCGGTCATGTGGAGGTGGCTGTTGTTTTGCGAGATGATGCCCGGCCCGAAGCCGCACAGCCCGGCGCCGAGCGCCGCCGCCAGCCGGCTGCGGCGGAGCACGCGGGTGAAGAAGACGTACCAGGCGATCGCGGTGCCGGCGAGGTTGGTGCCGGCGATGACCGCGAACGTCACCGGCACTCCGAACGCGAGCGTGACCGGCGTGAAGAGCGTGCCCAGCGCGATGACCGTGGTGTTGTTGAGCAGGTTGACGCCGTCCGGTGCGTTGAGCCGGTGGGTCAGCAGCCCCCAGTCGCCGAAGGCGAACTTCGTGTCCGCGGCCAGAAACCACTCGTAGAGCGTCTGGTCTTCGGGGTTGAGCGCGAGCACCCGGCCGTTGGGGTTGGGCCAGAGCCCGTGCGTGATCCAGCAGGCCAGGGCCACGAACGCTAGGCACACCAGCGCGTCCCACACGTGTGACCTGGCCAGCGCAGCCAGTCTCGTGCGCAGCGAACCGATCGCGTCGGCGGTGCGGGGGGAGGTGGCCGGAGTGCTGGCATGTGCCTGGCCGGAGACGGACTGCGCGGCGCGGGCTGTGCTGGTCACGCGCTCGACCCTAGTGCCCCGCTCGGGCGTACGGGTGCGCCCCGGTGGGCGCGGACCGGCTACCGTGGCATTCTGCGCGACAATTTCTCTCTACGCCGGCCCGGGTGGTGGAACGGCAGACACGGCCGCCTTAAAAGCGGCTGCCGCGAGGCATGCGGGTTCGAGTCCCGCCCCGGGCACCGTGCTCGCGGCCTTGCCGCGAGGCATGCGGGTTCGAGTCCCGGCAGCGCCGTCAATGGCACCGTGCTCGCGGCCTTGCCGCGAGGCATGCGGGTTCGAGTCCCGGCAGCGCCGT
>Ga0081539_10005970_pt1 | contig 11996 bp, 10 predicted proteins | sample TabmetS4T2R2_FD_71023 | JGI IMG/M metagenome (GOLD analysis project Ga0081539, IMG submission 71023) | Tabebuia heterophylla rhizosphere microbial communities from the University of Puerto Rico - S4T2R2 | ecosystem: Host-associated > Plants > Roots > Rhizosphere ...
CGACACGCCCATGCCCTGATAGCCGCCGCTCATGCCGTCGACGAGAACCTGTACCTCGTTGCGCCGGCCGCCGTGGATCTGGAACACGCTGAACACGTTGCCTTGCGATCCGCCGACGTCGTTGCCCTGCACGTTGAGCGCGGGGACCAATTGCGTGAGCGAGGAGTACAGTCGCGACGTCGGAATCTCGGTGACCGTTTCGCCGTCGATGGTCTGCTGCGTGCGCGCACTGGTCACGTCCACCACCGGCGCTTCGCCAGTGACGGTCACCGTTTCCTGCACGCCGCCGACTCGCATATCGGCGTTGATGGTGGCGATGAATTGGCCGAACAGCTCGATGCCATCGCGCCTCACCGTGGAGAATCCGGGCAACGCGAATGTGACCGAATAGGTCCCCGGCCGCAGGTCTTCGATCGAGTACTGGCCGGCGGCGTTCGAGATGACGGTCCGCGTCTTCTCGATGAGCGCCGGACTGGATGCTTCGACGGTGACGCCGGGCAGCACGGCTCCCGAGGCGTCCCTGACGGTGCCCACGATGGACGCCTGGGCATAGACGGTGAGGGGGAAGAGGAGGAGCGACACCAGGGGCAGGATGGCCTTGGCACATCTCGGCATTGCGTTAAGCCTCCATGTCCGCGTGGACGCGTTCGCCGTCCGCGCACGCGGGTTTGCTAGCTGTTGTAGAGACGTTCTACTCCGACTGCATGCAACTGTGAAATATATGTTTGGTTCCCTGTAATACTTTTTTGGTATCGATGGCCCCGGCGCCGGCATGGCAGAGTGAGCGCGGGGACTCGAGGGGCGCGGGCCCTGACCGGCCTGGCCGTGCCGCGGATGTTCTTCTCGCTCCGGTCTGGCGCCGCGGCTGTTGGTCGACTCCCGCTTTGCCGCGAGCGAGAACATCCTGCGCCGGCGCGAGGCGGCTTATGGGTTGGCCGCTGCTTCGGACACAGCCAGTGCGGCTCTGATGAAGCCGGGGACGGCGACTGGACGCACCGCTCCTGGCGGTCCTTGGGCGCAGACCACCGTCATCGACCCCAGCGCCGCGATCTCGTCGTTCAACGTGATCACACACCGATAGCGGATCGACGTCGTGCCGATGCCCGCGACCTGGATGACCACGTCCGCTTCATCTTCGAAGCGCAGCGGCCGCTTGAACTCGAAGGCGGCGGCGACACGCGGATAGGCCAGCTCCTTGGAGGGCGCGATCCGCAGACCGGCGGCACGCCAGAGCGCCGACTCGGCCTCTTCCATGTACCTGTAGAACCAGGAGAAGTGCACGATGCCGGCGCTGTCCACTTCGTGGAAGTGGATGCGTCGGCGAATCCGGCACTCGGAAATCGGCATTGGCGTCATTATCGCCAATCCCGTGCGGCGCGGACCTTTATGGTCCGCGGAAGATTTACGCCATCGCCTTGGCCTCCGCGGCCTGAGCGAATGGATTCTCGTCTGCGCTCGGTCCGTAGATCGACGGCAGCTTCACGCCAAGCTGGCGCAGGTAGACGGACAGCTGGCCGCGATGGTGATACCAGTGGTTCAGCATGATGGCGCGCAGGAACGCCATGCGCGGCATCGCCATGATCGTCTGGTCTCCGTTCACCAGTCGCCACGTGGCCTGCATGTCCTCGTCACTCATCGATCCGAGAATCGCGTGCGCTTTGGCGACGCTCTCGTCGAGCTGTGGCAGCAGCTCGCGCACGTTGTCGACGGCTGGATGTTCGAATTTGGGCGCCTGCATCGTCAGCTGTTCCACCCCCGCCGCGACGCCTCCGGGAATCATCGTCAGGTGGCGCGCCAGCTGCCCGAGCGTCATCGACTTCTCGTGCGGCTTCCATCCGAGGTGTTCCTGCGGCACGCGCTCGAGCACGCGTCGCGTCGTCTGTGCTTCCTGATCGAGCTCTTGCAATAGAGCTTCAGCGATTTTCATTGGTTGTCTCCTTCGCGGGCCTGACCCGCCTTCGCTCGCGGACGCGAGCTTCGGCGAGGCAAGCGCTACCGGTTCAGGGATCAAGTCTCGTCATCCGCGCTCCGCGCGGGCGCGGATGCGCGACAGCCACGCCTTCCATCCCTCACCCATCCTCATCCGCGTCTCTTCCGGAATCAGGCCGAAGGCGGAATGACGAAACGCGATTTCGGTGCCGCCGTCGACCTCCTTGAGGCGATACATCATGTTGGAGGCGACGGGAAACGACATGAACAGCGGACCGTAGACTTCGAACAGCGTTGGCCGCTTGATGCTTTGCACGTGACCCCACAAGTGGCCGTTGTCGCTGCCAAGGTCACGATACCAGCGGCCGCCCGGCCACGGCTCGATCACCATGGGAAAGGGCGTACCGTCGGGCAGTTCGTTCTGGCGGCCGAGCTGCGCGATGATCGACTCGAAGGTCGTCTCAATCGACGCATGGACGAGGATGGTCTCGGTGATCTCGACTGACAGGCTTTCGATCGATGGCGTGGTGAGCACGAATCCTCCTGCTGATTACTTGTCTGTGGACGAGCGGCGTTCTGCATGTTCCTTGATGCGAGACAGCTGCCGCCGCCAGTACTGCGCGAAGGAGCCGCTCCACTCGTGGAGCGGTCTCAGCCCGTCCGCGTTCGTACGGTAGAGCGTGCGCCGGCCGTCGCGACGCACGGTCACGAGACCGACAGTGAGCAGCACCTGCAGGTGCTTCGAGACCGACGGCTGCGCCATCTCCAGCGCGTCGGCGATGTCGCCGACGGCGCGCTCATCGGGCGCGAGGTAGTCGAGAATGTCGCGCCGCCGCGGCTCGGCGACGGCGTTGAAGACATCGGAGTGCGTGGCAGCTCGCGGCACGAACCAATCATATTCTCATATAGGAATATGTCAAGTCCTTGGACGCGAATTTGAGGTTTGTGCCATGCACAGCTGTTGATACATTCACCGGACCGATGGAGAGACCATGCGCGAGCGTGACACCCTTGATCGCCGAGCGCTGACCGCCCGGCTTGCTGCGATCGTCCTCGCCGTCGTCGGCATCAGTGTCGCCTCGACGGTCGCTGTTGCTCAGTGGCTGCACTATCCGACGGCAGGCGTCCCGCGGAAGGCGGACGGCACGCCGGATCTCGCGGCACCACCGCCGCGATTGCCGGACGGCACAACCGACTTGTCCGGTATCTGGCACGTCGCGAATCGCATCCCCTGCACACCGGACTTCAACCGATTCGTCCCGTGCGGCCTCGAGATCGGCGGCTCGCCGCTGGCGGTGAACATCGGCGCCGGCGTGCAGGGCGGTCTGCCGTTTCAGCCGTGGGCGGCCGCGGTCGCCAAACAACGGACCGCGGACAACAGCAAGGACGATCCCCACGCACGCTGTCTGCCGGATAACCCTCCGCGAACGTGGGGCCTTCCTCATCTCACGAAGATCGTGCACACGCCGAAGCTGCTGGTGATGCTGTACGAAGTGAACGCGATGTATCGGCAGATCTTTCTCGACGGCCGGCCGACGCCGACGGATCCGAATCCGGCGTGGAACGGCTATTCGGTGGGTCGGTGGGAGGGCGACACGCTGGTGGTGCAGACCACCGGCTTCCGCGACAACCTGTGGCTCGACATGGGCGGCAGCCCGATGAGTGATGCCGCCAGAATGACCGAGCGGTTGCGCCGCCGGACCTTTGGAACGCTCGAAGTCGAGATCACAATCGACGATCCCAAGGTCTACACGCGCGCGTGGACCGTCTCGATGAACCAGAGCCTCGAGCTCGACACGGAATTGATCGACGAGTTCTGTCTGGAGAACGAAAAGTCATCGCAGCGGATGCAGACGGTGCCGTCTCCGAAGTGATCGGCCTTGCCAAAAGCCTAAAGCTCATATCGCCCTTGACACACGTTGCAGGGATGCCGAGGATACCGACCATGAAAACATCGACAGTGTTCTTCGTCGCCGTCGCCTTGCTCGTCGCATTGACGCCTGCCCGAGCGCAGGAGCCGGTTGTCGGCGTGGCCGATGCGGAAGCGCTCTTCCGTCATCCGGATCCGAAGCTCAATGCGAACAAGCAGATCGTGTACGGCATCTTCCGCGATCTGCTCGAGGCCAATCACTGGGAGCTGGCCGACAAGTATCTGACCGAGCGCTACATTCAGCACAACCCGAACGCCGCTTCCGGCCGCGCCGGCGTCATCGCGTTCTTCACGCAGGTGATGAAGGTGAAGCCGACCCCGATCCAGCAGAAGCTGCGCAGCAAGATCGTGTCGGTGACGGCCGAAGGTGACATGGTGACCGTCGCGTGGCCGCGTGAATACAAGGATCCGAAGAACCCGGCGAAGACCTACACGACCACCTGGTTCGACATGTGGCGGATCAAGGACGGCAAAGCCGACGAGCACTGGGACTCGGCGATGAAGAATTAAGGGAAGGGAGTGCGGCCCATGTCGTCTTTGATGTCGGCTCTGGCGCCGTGGTCCAACAGGTAGCGAACAACCTCGGTTCGTCCGAGCTCGGACGCAAGGAACAGCGCGGTCTGACCTTGTCGTCCGGTCATCGTGTTCGTCCGCGCGATTCGCGCCGTCAGGCTGGTGACGTCGGTGATGCGTGCGTTCACGTCCGCGCCCGCCTGGCGGAGAATCTCCATCGTTTCCAGCGATAACTGAACGACGTTGGTCGGCGCTCCGGGACCGAGCACGCTCGACCCGATCCGCGTACCGATGCCGGACGCCGCCATGAACGGCGTTACGCCGGACGCGTTCGGCAGATCCACCAGTGCGCCGTGCGCCAGCAACGCCTTGACAACGTCGTTGTCGAACGTCTGCGCCGCGCGCAGCAGCGGCGTCGCGCCGGTCGTCAGCAAATCGTCGCGGAAGCGATTGTCGCGTCCGCCACGGCTCGGTTCCTTGAACGCGAGCTGCACGTTCGGATTCACACCGGCGTCGAGCAGCGCATTGATCAGCGCCAGCGACTCCGGAGGCCGTGGGCCAGGACGACTGTCCGGCCCTCCGCGCATCGTCACGGCGACGTAGAGCGCCGTTCGACCCCACCAGTCCCACGGATGCGGGTTCGCGCCGCGCTGCAGGAGATACAGCGCGACGTCGGGATGGCCGTTGTCGATCGCCATCATCATCGGCGTCATGCCATCCGGATTCGGCCGGCTGACGTCCGCCCCTGCGTCGACAATGGCCTTGACGCAGCCGAGACATCCTGCCCGCGCGGCATAGAGCAGCGGAGTCAGGCCGCCGGTGGGTCGATACTGCACGCGCGGCTCGTCGGTGATCTGCGAGGGCCAGTCGTTGGCCCGCGCGCGGATCGTGAGGTCGGCCCCCGTTTCGATGAGAAACCGCACCATGTCCGCGTGCCCTTCGGCCGCCGCCCACATGACCGCGGATTGATCGCGATATTTTTCTCGGCGGTTGACGTCGGCGCCATGCTGCACGAGCAGCCTCGCGACGCCCACGCTTCCCGTGCGCGCCGCCAGCATCAGCGGCGTTTGATCGTCTTCGTTGGCTGCGTTGGCGTTGGCGCCCGCGTTGAGGAGCCACTCGACGAGCTGGGCGTCGGCGACCCGGACGGCTTCGGCAAGCGGCGTTGCTCCGTACCGGTTCGCGACATTCGCCTTGGCGCCTTTCTTCAGCAGCGCCTGGACCAGTTCTCGATCGACGCGATACACGGCCCAGTGCAGCGGCGTCGATCCGTCGGCCTGTGCGCTGTTGACGGCCGCGCCCTGCGCGATCATCGCCAGCGCCGCGCGCCTATCGCCGGCTTGAATGCGATCGGCAAGCCCGGACTGCGCGAGCGCGGCGCCGCTCGACATGAACAGCGCAATAACGACTGATGCAAGCGTGTTCTTAGACCACATTTGGCGACAGCTTGTTGTGATGCGCCCACAGCCCTTTGCTGAGGCTGTAGACGAATGCGTGTGGATCCATCCAGGTCCGCGCCAGCCCTTTCAGCACACCGTCGTCCAGCATGTCCTCGGGACTGTCGCCCTCGCGCACGAGATCAGCCGCACGGTCGTAGACGGTCTTCATCATGTCGCGCTCGGCCTGCAGCTGGGCGCGGGTCATCACCGGGCCGAAGCCCGGGACGATGCGCGTGTTGTCGTCGCACAGGGTCACGAGCCGGGTCAAGGCGTCGACGCGACCGCCAATCCATGCACCAGTGAGGTAATCGAGCGCCGGATCTCGAACGGGCGACGCCACGTCCCCGACCGCCAGCACGTTCGCATTGCGGAAGAACACGTAGATGTCACCGCTCGTGTGCGCTTCAATCAGATAGCCGTACTCGATGTGCTCCCCTGCCACATCCATCGACCCATCGGCGTAAAACGTCTTCGTCGGCTGTGCCGCTGGCGCGCGCGGCGTTCGATAGCGATCCTCGGCGGGCATCCACGTCGGTGTGGACATCCAGAGCTTCGTGTTGGCATGCGCGACGATCTCGGCTCCGCGTTGACGCAGGAGATCGTTTGCTCCGGTGTTCTCCAGATGCCAGTGCGTGTTGAAGACAATGACGGGATCGTTCGCTGACACCTGTCGCAGCGACGCCATCAATCGCTCGGCGAGATCGGGAGCGCCGCTGTCGACGAGGATCTGGCGATCGGCGCTCGACAGCACGAGGACGTTCGTCCTGGCGCTCGTCACGACAGAGAGACGGTCGCTCAGACTGACGATGTCATTCGCCTGAGCCGCGGCGCGACGCGGCAGCATCACGCTGCCGAGGAATCCGCCTGTGAGCGCCGTCAACAGCTGTCTGCGATCCACGTCAACCGACCTCTCACACCCCTGCGATCGTGCCCGTGCTGTCGCCGAACGACTGCTGTGGCACACCGACCTTTTCGAGAATCGTGAGATGGAGGTTGGCGAGCGGCGTCGGCTCGCGCAGCTCGACGTGCTGACTTCCCCGCAGCTTGCCGTTGCCGCCGCCCACGAGAATGGTCGGCAGCGGGTGACCGTTGTGACGATCGCTGTTCGACATGTTCGAGCCGTACAGGAACATCGCGTGATCGAGCAGCGTGCCGTCTCCCTCGCGAATCGAGCCGATCTTCTTCAGGAACGCGGCGAACCGCTCCATGTGCCAGGTCTGGATCTTCGCCAGCTTCTCGATGCGTGCCAGGTCGTTGGCGTGGTGCGAGACCGGGTGGAACGAATCGGGGACGCCGATGTGCGTGTAGGTGCGATTGGTGCCCTCGGCCACCATGATGTAGGAGGCGACGCGAGTGAGATCCGCCTGGTAGGCGAGCGCGATCAGGTCGAACATCAGATCGACCTGTTCGCCGAATTGATTGAGCTCGCCGATGGGCGCCTCAGGGACCTCGACGCCGGACAGGTCGCGGCTCGAGGCCAGTTGCACGCGGCGTTCGATTTCGCGCACGGTCTCGAGATAACCATCGAGAATCGCGCGATCGCCGGGACCGAGATCACGGCGCAGCGCTCGCGTGCGCTCGGTAATCCGATCGAGCAGGCTCCGGGTCTGATTCGAAATTGCGGTCCGCTCGGCCGGCGTATCGCCTTCGCCGAACAGCTGCGCGAACACCTTGCGCGGGTTGTACTCGACCGGCAGCGGCGAGTGCGGATCGCGAAACGACAAGGTCGTGTTGTAGAAGCAGGCCGCGCCGCTACACGCCGCCGCCTGCTGCGTGGTTTCCGATGCCACCTCCAGCGACGGCAGCGTCGTCGTCTGACCGATCCGCTGCGCGATCACCTGGTCGAGGGTCGTCGACATGTTCGCCGACGCGGATTTCTTTTCCGGCCGCATCCCGCTCAACCACGTCGCCGGCGCCAGGCTGTGGACGCCGCCAACCATCGCCTGGTTCTGGAGGTTGCCGAACGAGGTCACGTAGCGCTTGTACGGCTCGAGCGACTTCATGATCGGGCTCAGCGTGAAGTCGGCTCCCGCGCCCCTCGGCGTCCAGCGGTCCATCTCCGGACCGTGCACCGTGTTGCCCATGATCGCGCCGTGCGGGATGTAGAAGAACCCGACGCGTAGCTTCGGCACTGCCGCTGTCTGGGCGAGTGCGGTTGCCGCAGGAATCATCGCGTCGAGCAACGGCAACGCAAGAGCGACACCGGTTCCTTTGAGCACGGTTCGACGAGAGAGAGACTTCTTCGTCACGAACATCGGGTCACTCCCTGAAGCTCATACCGCACACACCGATCACAAATTACAGAGGCACGGAGGCACAGAGAATTGTTGATAAAGAAACTCTGTGCCCTCTGTGTCTCTGTGGTTCGTTTCGGGTGAAAGCGCGGGTTGTCATCAATTGCTCGCTTGCATGCGAAAGGCGTCGCTGGACACGATTCCTGACACGATGGCCGACAGTCGATACTCCTTGGCGGCCGCCTGTCGGACGACGGCGCGGACCTGCGGCATGTCGTGCGACGCCAGCTCCCGCCCCAGGGCATACATCATGAGCTTTTCGGTGAACGCGCGCACGAACAGATCGCGGCCGGCGAACAGCGCCTGACGAAGCTGTTCGGGACCCTCGACCGGCTTGCCGTTCGGCAGCACCGTCTTGGCATCGATCGGCGCGTTGGCTTCCAGATCCTTCTCGCGCCAGCGTCCGATCGCGTCGAAGTTCTCCATGGCCAGGCCAATCGGGTCGATGACGCCGTGGCACTGGTTGCATCCCGGCTTGGAACGATGCCGCTCGAGCCGGGCCCGCAGCGTCTTTGGAGCCTCGCCTTTCGGATTGGAGAGGTCCGTGTCGACGTCGGGCGGTGGCGGGGTCGGCGCCGTGCCCATCAGTTTGTCGAGCACCCACGCGCCGCGCAGGACCGGCGAGGTGCGGTCGCCGTACGACGTTCGCAGGTGCACCGCGCCCTTGCCGAGCACGCCCCACCGGCGCGGGTCGTCGAGCGTCACGCGACGGAACTGCGGTCCGAACACCGAGCCGATGCCGTAATGGCGCGCCAATCGTTCGTTGAGGAACGTGTCGTTCGCGGTGAGGAGATCGCCGACGCCGCGATCGTCGAGGAGGACGCTCGCGATGAACGATTCGACCTCGGTGGCGAGGTCGCGACGCAGGGCGTCGTTGAACGTTGGGAAGATGTTCGGATCCGGCTGCGCCTCGCGGAGATCGTCGAGGTCGAGCCACTTGATCGCAAAGTTGCGGACCAGGCTCGCCGCGCGGCGATCCTTCAGCATGCGGAGCGCTTCGTCCTGGAGCGCCGCTGGCGTGTGGAGCTTGCCGGCCGCGGCGATGTTGAGCAGTGTGTCGTCCGGGCCGCCGCTCCAGAGGAAGAACGACAGTCGCGACGCCAGCTCGAGATCGGTCAGCGGAAATACGGCGCCGGCATTCTCCGGCGTCCGAATCGCGCGGAACAGGAATTCAGGACTTGCCAGGACGGCGGCGACCAGTTGTTCGACCCCTGAATCGAAATTCCCGGCGCCACGGCCCTTGTCGAAATACGGCAACAGCGAGTCGATGTCCTCTTTCGTCACCGGCCGCCGGAACGCGCGTCGCGCCAGGGTCTCGGCGATGCGTCGCGCGCACGCCTGCTCGCCATCGCCGCCGGACCTGACAAGGTCCGGCCTACCTGCTTCACCGGACCTGACAGGGTCCGGCCTACGCGGTTGTGGCTTGCAGACGAAGATGCGTTGGCGGCTCGGCGTCTCCGATACTCCCGGAGATTGAAACGGACCGATCACCTGCACGCCGTCAACCAGCCGCGGCTGTCGATCGCCGCGGCTGAAGTCTTCGCCCGGCAGGAAGCCGACGAATTCATCCGATTCGACGCGCGCCCGCTCGATGAACGTCACGGCCACGTCGTGATTGCCGGCCTTCACCTGCACCGGAATATTGGCGAACCGCTTCATGATCTCGGCGCGTGCCGGGGCGCCGCCGCGATCGACGAGCTTCTGGTCTTCGGGCCCGCCCACTGCCTGTCGGAACACCTCGCGACCGTCGATGAGGATGAGCAGCGTGTGTCGCGTCTCGAGCGCGAAGGTATAAAGGTCGATGCCGATGTCGGGAATCGTGAATCGATATTCGCCGTCGGCCGCAAACGTATGGCGGAAGGCGATTCCGCCGCGGGTGCCGAGCGGCAGGCCGTCGATGTGCGCCGCCTGATCGCGCGCTGATCCGGGCGCCTGGTGATAGTGCGCGCTGGAGATCTTCGGCACCGACCCGCCGACCGCAAGCCGCGCCGCCAGTCGCGCAGCCGCGACGTATTGATCGAGAAAGGCGGGCGACACGCTGAGTGCGGCGGCGATGTTGTCGAAGCCGTGCACCTCGATCTCGGAGGGCAGGAGCTTCTCCGCATCGATCTCGATGGCCAGCAGATCGTTCACCGCGGTGGCGAATTCGGTGCGCGTCAAGCGCTGAATCGGGACGTGGCCGGCCACCCGTCCGCCTGCTGCGGACGCATCGAGCCTGGCTTCCATCCACGTGGTGAACGCGTCGATCTCACGCTGATCGGGCTGGCGGCTGGTGGGTGGCGGCATCAAGCGTCCGCGCAGCTTGCGCAGGACCGCTTCCCAGACGTCCGCCTGCTCGTGAACCGCGTCGAAGGTCATCGTCTCCAACGCGAGCCCGCCCGCGCGTGCCCGCGCGTTGTGACAGCCGACGCAGTAGGTGTCGAGCATCTTGCGCGCCGGCTCGGCATCGCTCGCGGGTGCTTGTCCCAGGGCCGCCGGCCCTTGTCCAACGCCCGCGATCGTCACCGCCATCGCGAAGATGCCGACCGAAATCGCCCGCTTCATGAAGATTCGACGGGATGATAGCCCCCCGCCGGCCACGGCGCCAACCGGGCTGCTAAGATGCCGCCGGCTGGTCCGAAGCGATGCGCACTTCTCCTTCTTCCCATGACATGCCGCTGGTTGTGCAGGTCGGCTTCGCCGGCTCGCGGTTCCTGTTCGATCCCAAGGCGCATCCCGAGGTTGTCGCCGACGATTTCCATGCGGCGGTCGAGCGCTATCTCGTCGAGCGCCTCCAACAGCTTCCCCAGAACATCGGCGTCTCTGACCGCTACATCTTCTGCGGTGTCTCGCAGTTGGCGGTCGGGGCGGACACGCTCTTCACACGCGCCTGCGGGAAGGCGGGCTGGTTACAACGAATCTTCCTGCCGCAGCCACGAGAGGACTTCCTCGACGCGGTCAACAGCAAAGGCGAGCCCGATTTCACCCCGTCGCAGCGCGACGAGGCAAGCGGGCTCTTTTCGAGCGGCCACATCATCGACGAACGCGTGGTCAGCGATTCGTCGGAGCGGCGAACACGATTTGAAGACGTCAATCTCGAGCTCCTGCACGTCAGCGACATCGTCATCTGCCTGATCGACGCGAACGCTGGCGGCGGCCGCGGCGGAACCAATCAATTTCTGCAGGAGGCGTTGAACAGCCAGAAGCCGCTGCTGGAGATCCGTGTCAGCATCGAGTCCAATCGGCCGCGTTTCGATGCGCACCACCATCACTTCCTCGCGTTCGACGCGCCGTCGCTGCCTGGTGAGCTCGCGGATTTGCCCGCGAACCTGGCTGGCGTGCCGTCAGTCGCCGAGTACGGAAAGCAGCTCAAAGCGTTTGCCAGTCGCATCGCCGGCGGGAAGCAACGACTGTTCAAGACTGCCGCGCTGGTGATCATCGGCGCGCACGTGCTCGCCACGCTGTTCGCGGTGATTGCGGGAAAACTCCACGGCGAGTCCATCCTGCGATGGCTGCTGGGCGCTGAGCTATCACTCCTGTTGATCGGCTTCTCCACGCACGAGTACCTGCACCGCTCCGGTGCCGCGCGTCGCTGGGCGATGGCGCGCCTCGTGGCCGAAATCGCGCGATCGGTCCTCGCGATGGGCTACGTGCGCGGATATCTCACGTACCTCTTCACCGTGCCACTTCCCGCCGCGGTGCGACCACTGCTGCGAACGCTCGCGGTGCTCCATCTTCGCGACACACGCCACCTCGGAGACGACTGGAAGGAGGGCCGCCACCACTACGTCGAGCAGCGAGTCACGTCGCTGGAAAGCGGACAGATTCGCTACTACGACGACAAGCGGGCAACGGCGGCGTTTAGGAAATCCGCGGCGCGGTACGCGTTTCTGTTCGGGTCCGGCGTTGCGA
>Ga0081539_10005971_pt1 | contig 11995 bp, 11 predicted proteins | sample TabmetS4T2R2_FD_71023 | JGI IMG/M metagenome (GOLD analysis project Ga0081539, IMG submission 71023) | Tabebuia heterophylla rhizosphere microbial communities from the University of Puerto Rico - S4T2R2 | ecosystem: Host-associated > Plants > Roots > Rhizosphere ...
TGGTGGGTGGGGTCAGCCGATCTTGACGTTGAAGAGGGGGTTGGCGGCCAGGGTCCGGAACGCGGTCAGGTTGGCCGCGGTGCTGTTGATGCTGATGTCGCGGTCGCCCTGGTCGTCGTGGGCGGTGTCGAAGTACACGATCGCCTTGATCGCCGGGCGCTTGGCCAGCTCGGGCAGCACGGTGGCGTACGCCGGCGCCTTGTCGGCGGGGGTGCCGACCCGGTGGTAGACGCCCCACTCGGCCACCATGATCGGCTTGCCGGGGTGCCGGCTGACCACCCAGTCGTACCAGCCGGTGCCGCCGGTGGGCTGCCGGTCGAGCAGGTCGGCGAACGTGCCGTAGTGGTAGTAGCCCTGCTCGGCGCTGACGTACGAGTCCAGGCCCACCCAGTCGACCACGTCGTCGCCGGGGTACAGGTCGGCCCACCAGGACTGCGCCATCCACTTCTCGTTGCCCATGTAGGCCAGCACGTTGACCACGTTGGTCACCCCGGCGGCGCGCAGCCGCCGGATGGTGTGCCGGTACATGGCGGCGAAGTCGGCGGCGGTCATCCCGGACCCGGCGGCGGGGACCACGTCGTTCTCCGGCTCGTGGTTGAGCACCAGGAACAGCTGCTGGCCGTACGCCTTGGCCCGGGCGGCGAACGCGTCGATGCGCTGGTCCTGCCCGCCGGCGGCGACCGTGGCCCAGGTCGAGCCGTAGGCGATCTTCCAGTTCAGCAGCAGCACCCGGGGGTGGGCGGGGTCGCGGGTCATGGCGATCTCGGCGGCGGTGGGGAACGGCTCGTCGCCCTTGTGGTAGGTGTGGAAGATGGTGGCGGTGCGGCCGCTGAGCTGCTCCCAGCTCTTCAGCTCGGTGTCCCGCGGCGCGGTGGTGAAGCCGCCGGCCGCGGCGCCCCACAGCACGCCGCAGGAGGGCACCAGCAGCGCACCCGTCACGCAGTCCCCACCGGGCGCGGCCGGCGCGGTGCCGGCCGGAGCCGTCGCCGGCGCCGTCGTCGGCGCGAGGCTGGCCGGGGCGGTGCTGGTGGCCGGAGCCGTCGTCGGCGCGGTCGTCGGGGCCGTCGTCGGCGCCGTCGTCGGAGCCGCCGTGGCGATGATCAGCTGAGGGCGGCCGATCGTGGCCTCGGCGGAACGGATGCGGGTCACCGCGGTGGTCGCCGAGGAACGGAGCGCGAACGAGTACGCGCCCGGCCCGGTCACCTCGGCGGTCACGTTGAAGCCGACCTCCTCGGCGGTCGCCACCGGGGTCGCCGAAGCGATCGCGAGGCCGAGCGCCGGCGCGGTGGCCGCGGTCAGCTTCGACTCGGTCCAGGCATTGCTCAGCACGCGATGGAGGGTGATCCGGCCGGAGACCTCGCCGACCGTCGCGAGCTTCAGCCGCGCACCAGTTACGCGGGTGCCGGCCGGCACGACGAACTTCAGATACGACACCTTGGTGTCCGTGCCGAGACGTCCGACGGCCAGCTTGTCCTCCGCGCCGAACGCGGTCGTGCGGCGTGCGCTTGACGTGTACGTGTCATCGCTGGCAGCCACGGCGAGCTCCGGGCCGGCGGCGGCCTCGGCCGGCGTGCCCGCGACGAACGCGGATCCGGTGCCGGAGAGAAGGGCGGCCAGGACGGTGACGGACTTCTGCAGCTTCAAGCGACGCAATGTGTGATCCCCCCGCGTTGTCCGGCCGCGTGTCGGCCGGGCATGCAAAGAGATTCGGGGGCCGCCGGTGCACGCTCCGTGCCCGCGAAGGTGCCGACGGGTTGCGATCGCGCCGCGCCGCCGCGCCGTTCCGCCCCGCAGGGTCATATGCTGCTCCGGCGATCACGAAGACGTGAGGTGGTGGATGATGCGAGCGGCTGGCTGGGCGGCGACCGGGCTGGTCGCGGTGGCGCTGGCATGGGGCGGAGCCGGCTACCTGGCCACGAAGCCGGTGGACTTCCACGACTACCGGGTGGCGGCGGTGGGAGCGGCGCAGTCCGCGTACGACGCGCTGGCCACGGCGTCGCTGACCGGCGGCGCGTTGCTCGCCGGACGGGTCACCCAGCCGTACGCGGACACCATGCTCGACGACGCCCGCAGCGCGTTGGCCGGCGCGGCCAAGCAGTTCACCGATGTGGCACCGCCGGACGATCGCACCGAGGCGATGCGCGACCGGCTGGGTCCGCTGCTGGTGCGGGCGAACGCGGTCCTGCCCGGCCGCAGCTCCGACCTCACCCGTGGGGCACTCGATGCGATCCGGCCGGTCCAGGCCGGGCTCGACCGGTTCATCGAAGATGATAAGTGAAACGCCTGCTCGCCGTCACGCTCGGCATCCTCACCGCGATCGGCGGCTTCGTCGACATCGGCGACATCGTGTCCACGTCCGAGGCCGGGTCCCGGTTCGGGCTCGCGCACACCTGGGTGCTGGTGGTCGGCATCATCGGCATCTGCGTGTACGCCGAGATGTCCGGCCGGGTCACCGCGGTCAGCACCCGGCCGGTGTTCGACCTGATCCGGGAGCGCCTCGGGCCGCGGGTGGCGCTGATGAACCTGCTCGGGTCGTACCTCATCACGCTGTTGACGCTGGCGGCCGAGATCGGCGGCGTGGCGCTGGCGCTGCAACTGCTCAGCGGCGCGCCGTACCTACTGTGGGCTCCGGTCGTGGCGATCGTGCTGTGGCTGGTGTTGTGGCGGGTGAAGTTCGAGACGCTGGAGCGGGCGTTCGGACTGGCCGGGCTGGCGCTGGTGGTGCTGGTGCTGGCGATCTTCCGGCTGCACCCGGACGTGGCATCGCTGCGCACGCAGGCCACGACGTTCCGGCCGCCCCGGGGCGAGAACTGGCCGACATACTCCTTCATGGCAATCGCGCTGTTCGCCTCCGCGATGACGCCGTACGAGGTGTTCTTCTTCTCCTCCGGCGGCGTCGAGGAACGGTGGACGCCGCGCGAGTTGACCATCTCCCGGGTCAACGTGTTCCTCGGCTTCCCGCTGGGCGGCCTGCTGGCCTTCGGGTTCCTGGCCACGTCCGCGATCGTGTTCCAGCCGATCGGGCTGGACGTGAGCAGTCTGGGCCAGGCCGCGCTGCCAGCCGGGATGGCGTTCGGAACGGTGGGGCTGGGGTTGGTGATCCTCGGCGTGTTCGCGGCGACGTTCGGCGCCGCCATGGAGACCAGCCTGTCCGCCGGCTACACGGTCGCGCAGTACTTCGGCTGGTCATGGGGCAAGCTGCTGCGCCCGCGGCAGGCCGCCCGGTTCCATATAGTGGTGCTGGTCAGCATCCTGTTGGCGGTTGCCGCACTGCTCACCACGATCGATCCGATCCAGCTCACCGAGTACATGCTGATCTTCAGCGCGATCGTGCTGCCCCTGACGTACCTGCCCATCCTGGTGATCGCGAACGATCGAGGGTATCTGGGCGAGAAGGTCAACGGCCCGTTCGCGAACGCGCTGGGCTTGATCTACCTGGTCATCATTGTGACCGCCGCGGTCGCCGCCGTACCCATCATGATCTTCACGGGCATGGGAGGGTGAGTCCATGCCGCTGCTGATCGCGTTCGATCTGCTGGACCGGCAGATCGTGGACCGGAACGACGTGCCGGTCGGCAAGGTCGACGACGTGGAGCTGTCGGACGACGGCCGCTACGTCACAGCGCTGCTCACCGGGCAGCGGGCGCTGGGCGCCCGGTTCGGCGGACTGCTCGGCCGCTGGATCACCGACACCGCGACGCGGCTGGACATCGACCGGCTCGGGCCGCGCCGGATCGAATACGACATGGTGGCCCGCGTCGACTCGGCCGTGCACCTGTCGGTACGCCGCGAGCTGCTGATGCCGCCGGCGCTGGAGGCCTGGCTGGACGAGCACGTGATCGGCCGGATTCCGGGAGCCTCCGATGCGGGCTAGCGACCTCCTCGGGGAGCGCGCGGTCGACGGATCCGGCCGCGACCTGGGCCGCATTGTCGACCTCGTCTGCGAAACCGACGCGGACGGGCGGCCGGAGCTGGTCGCAGTCCTCGCGGTCCGCGGCCCGTGGGGCCGGCTCCTGGGGTACGAGCGGGAACAGGTGCGCGGGCCGTGGATCGTCGAGACGCTGGCCCGGTGGATCCTCCGGCGGCAGATGACGACGGTTCCATGGCGGTCGCTGCGGTGGGGATCGTGAACCCCGTGGTGGCCCGTGTCCTGCGGGCCATGCCGATCATCGACGGCCACAACGACCTCCCCATGCAGCTGCGGGCGCGGGCCGGCTACGACGTCTCCGGCCTGGCCGGGCCGCGGCCGGAGTTCCACACCGACATCCCGCGGCTGCGCGCCGGGGGCGTGGGCGCGCAGTTCTGGTCCGTGTACGTGCCCTCCGACCTGCCCGAGCCGGACGCCGTCGTGGCGACGATGGAGCAGGTCGACGCGGTGTACCGGCTCACCGCCGCGTACCCGGGCGATCTGGTCATGGCGTTCTCGGCCGGCGACGTGGAACGCGCCATCGCGGCCGGCCGGATCGCCTCGTTGATCGGGATCGAGGGCGGTCACAGCATCGCCACGTCGCTGGGTGTGCTGCGGTCGTTCGCCCGGCTCGGCGCCCGGTACGTGACGCTGACGCACAACGACAACACCTCGTGGGCGGACTCGGCGGCGGAGGCGCCGGCCGCCGGCGGGCTCACCGACGTGGGCCGCGCCATCGTCCGGGAGATGCAACGGATCGGTGTCCTGGTGGACCTGGCCCACGTCGCGCCGGTGACCATGCACGCCGTGCTGGACATCGCGTCCGCCCCGGTGATCTTCAGCCACTCCTCGGCGCGTGCGGTCACGGACCACCGTCGCAACGTGCCCGACGACGTGCTGGCCCGACTGTCCGACAACGGCGGCGTGGTGCAGCTGACGTTCGTACCGTCGTTCATCTCCGAGGAGGTCAGGGACTGGGATTCCGCGGCCGCCGCCGAGCGGGAACGCCTGGGCCTGCCACCGGGCGACGGGCCCTGGCCGCGCGCTCCGCGCCCCGGCGAGGACCCGCTGGCCGTGGTCGCCTCCCTGCCACCGCCGGGACCGGCCGACGGCCGCTTCGCGGCCTGGCTCGCCGCGTCTCCGCCCCCGGCCGCCACGGTCGCGCAGGTCGCCGACCACGTCGAGCACGCGCGCGACGTGGCCGGCGTCGAGCACATCGGCCTGGGCGGCGATTTCGACGGTACGGACGCGGTCCCGGCCGGGCTCGAGGACGTGTCCGGCTATCCGCGGCTGCTGGCCGAGCTGGCCGGCCGGGGCTGGAGCGAGCCGGAGCTGGAGGCGCTGACCGGCCGCAACGTGCTGCGCGTCCTGCGCGAGTCGGAACGGCTGGCCGAGGAGCCGCTCTGGCCCCGGTGCGCGTAGTGTCCCTTTCATGCCCATCGGTGCGCAGCCGCCCGGCCGGCGGGGAACCGTCGACCAGCCCTACAGTCCGCTCAACCTGCGGCTGGTGCTCGCCGCGTTCGGCTTCGTCGTCTGCACGGTCATGTCGGTTCTGCTGTTCCGGGTCGGCTGGACCGTGCCGGCGTGGTTGCTGGCCGGGTGGGCGCTGGTCGCCGTGATCGACATGATCGTCGTGCAACTCCGCCGGCGCGCCCGCAAGCGCGCCGAGGGCGGCGACGATCACTCCCTGTTCGAATGACGTCCAGAGCTCCCATATCGCCATTGACCTGCGACATGGCAGGCAAGTCCCAGCCGCTGGGCGCACCGCCGCTGCCCTGGGCATCTGTCCCTCAGTGATCGCGTGGCGGGATGATCCCGTAGATGAGGGCCGTTGACCCGGCACCGTCCTTGTTGATGTGGCCTCCACACAGGACATGGGCGCCGGTCGCCGGCAACGCCGCGAGGTTGGCCAGGATCTCGAGGCTGATCCGGTGCCGCTGGTACACCAGCAGCGACACCGTGTAGTTCTCGTCGGTCCCCAGGTCCGGGCCGAACGTGTCGATGCCGGTGCCGCCGCGATAGCCCAACCGGCCGGTGTCGATCAGCCACTGCACGGCCTCGACGCTGAAGCCCGGCTGGTGCATGGTCTCGTCGGCGTCGAAGCTGAACCACGCGTCCCGGTCGGTCCACCGGTACTCCCAGCCGGTCCACATGATGACCACCGACTCGTCCGGGATGCGCCCGTGCCGCCGCTCCCACGCCCGGATGTCCGCCACGGTGAGCGCGTAGTCGGGATTGCTCCGGCACTTGTGCCGCGCGTCGATCTTGACGGCCGGCCGGAACAGGTCCTCCAGGTCCATGTCGTCGGCGAGCGGTTCGCCCGCATTGAAATGGCCGGGCGCGCCCCAATGCGTACCGGTGTGCTCGCCCTCCCGGACGTACTGCAGGAAGTGGCCGTCGTCCTCGAGGGTGGCGATGGTCTCGAGCTCGAACGGCGGGTCACCGGGGAAGAGCTGGGTAGCAGCCGGGTCATTGACGTGCGAGAGGCTCACCAGGCGCAGCCGGTCCAGGGGGAACCGGCCGGACGCGCCGGCCGGGGTGCCGCCGGCCATGACGCCGGCCACTCCGGCGGCAGCCGCCCCCGTCATCGCTCGTCGTCGCACATCTGCCTCACCGGAGCCGTTGGGTCGTTGTGTCCGATCTTCGCCCAAGCGACGTCCTGAATAGCCCGGCCCACGATCGGTGTCAACGGCCGGAAGGCAGCGATCCCCAGATCCCCGCGATCTTGGAGTTGTGGTTGGAACAAATCGGTCTCCAAGCCGCAGAAGGGTAACCACAACTCCAAGATCGCGGGATGGTTTAGTTGACACTGTCATCGTTACAGTGTCACTATTGCCGCGTGTGGACGATGGACGAGCTCGTCGAGCAGGTGCGGCGGGCGCTGGCGGAGGAGTACCCCGGCGCTCCGAACGGCCGCGTGCGGGACGTGCCCGACCGGCGGGCGATCCGGTGGTACACCACCACCGGGCTGGTCGACCGGCCGGCCGGCCTGCGCGGGCGCACCGCGCTGTATGGGCCGCGGCACCTGCTGCAGATCGTCGCGCTCAAGCGGCGGCAGGCGCAGGGACGCTCGCTCGCGGAGATTCAGGCCGAGCTCGCCGGGGCTCCCGACGAGCGGCTCGCCGAAGTCGCGCGCGTACCGGACGACCTGCTGGCGGCCGACGGGCCGGTGCCCGACCCGCCCGAGAGCACGGCGCGGGCCCGGTTCTGGGCGGCGACGGCGGCCTCGGCTTCGTCCACAGCAGACCTGCGGCCGCGTCTGGACGCTAGTTATGACCCCGGACCCCCATCGGAGCCAGTCCGGAGGGCCGTCGCGGTGGGCGGCGTCGCGTTGCCGGGCGGCGCGATCCTGGTGCTGCCGGGTACGCCCACCGCCGCCGACCGGATCGCCATCGCGGCGGCCGCCGGACCGCTATTGGACCTGCTCGCGCAGCGCGGGCTGCTGACCACCCAACCGCTCGACGATCGGAGAACGCCATGACCGTTTCCGTGCATCCCATGGGCCCGGCTGAGCTCGGCCGCGTCCGGATCCTGCCGGACGCCGGCATCGGTGCGCTGCGCACCGACCGCGGCAACCTGCCGCTGGACCGCCTCGACGTGCGGTCGACGATCACCGGGCTGGTCGGCCGCACCGTGGTCACCACGGAGTTCGTGAACGTGCACGACACGGCGCTGGAGGCCACGTACGTCTTCCCGCTGCCGGACCGCGCCGCGGTGACCGGCATGACGATGACGGCGGACGGCCGCACCGTCGAGGCCCAGCTGAAGGAACGCGCGGCCGCCCGGGAGGACTACGACCGGGCCATCGCGGCCGGCCAGCGCGCGTCCATCGCCGAGGAGGACCGCCCGGACGTGTTCACCATGCGGGTCGGCAACATCCTCGCCGGCGAGCGGGTCACGGTCGAGCTGCGGCTGGTCGGGCCGCTGCCGTTCGAGGACGGGGCGGCGACGTTCCGGTTCCCGCTGGTCGTGGCGCCGCGCTACGTGCCGGGCACGCCGCTGGCCGGTCCGCCGGTCGGCTCCGGCCAGGCGCTGGACACCGACGCCGTCCCGGACGCCTCGCGGATCACTCCCCCGGTGCTACTGCCCGGCTTCCCGAACCCGTTGCGGCTGTCCATCGACGTCGACATCGACCCCGCCGGTCTCGAGCTCGGCGACGTGCGATCCAGCCTGCACACCGTGGCCACATCGGACGGTCACATCACGATCGGCCCCGGCGAGCGGGCCGACCGGGACTTCATCCTCCGGCTCGCGTACCGCGGGACGGCCGAGTCCGCGGTCGCCGTGCCCGACGAAGCCGGCGGCGCCGAGGGCACCTATCAGCTCACCGTTCTGCCGCCGGACGGCGCCGGCGCGCCCCGGCCGACGGACGTGGTGCTGCTGCTGGACCGCTCCGGCAGCATGGGCGGCTGGAAGATGGTGGCCGCCCGGCGCGCGGCGGCCCGCGTCGTGGACACGCTGACCGACGCCGACCGGTTCGCCGTGCTGACCTTCGACCATCAGGTCGACCGGCCCGCCGACCTGGGCACCGGGCTGGCCGACGCGACGGATCGGCACCGGTTCCGGGCCGTCGAGCACCTGGCCCGCGCCGACGCCCGCGGCGGCACGGAGCTTCTGGCGCCGCTGCACCAGGGACTGGAGCTGCTGGCCGGCGCGCGGGACAGCGGGCGGGACGCGGTGCTCGTCCTGGTCACCGACGGCCAGGTCGGCAACGAGGACCAGATCCTCGCCGACATCACGCCGTTGGTGGGGAACACCAGGATCCACACCGTCGGCATCGACCGCGCGGTGAACGCCGGCTTCCTCGGGCGCCTTGCCGCGCTCGGTGCCGGACGCTGCGAGCTCGTCGAGAGCGAGGACCGGCTGGACGAGGCGATGGAGCACATCCACCGCAGGATCGGCGCACCCGTGGTCACCGACGTGGCGATCAGCGCGGACGGGCTGACGCTGCTCGACGACACCCGCAGCCCGGGCCGGCTGCCGGCGCTCTACGCGGGCGTACCGCTGGTGGTGGCCGGCCGCTACGCGGGTGCGCCGGCCGGCACGCTCACCGTGACCGGCCGCACCCGCGACGGCGCCCCGTTCCACGCCACCGCGGAGGTGCGGCGCCGCGATGAGCCTGCCGTCACGGCGCAATGGGCCCGGGCGCGGCTGCGCGACCTGGAGGACCGGTACGCCGCCGGCGACCGGCAGTGGGAGGCGCTGATCGTCGAGACGTCGCTGCGGTTCGGCGTGCTGTGCCGGTTCACCGCGTTCGTGGCGGTGGACAGTCGCGTGGTGAACGACGGTGGCCGGAATCGTCAGGTCACCCAGCCGGTGGAGTTGCCGTCCGGCTGGGAGGTGGCCGCCGACCTGGCGCCGCACGTCCTGTTGGCGTCGGCCGCTCCGGTGCCGCCGCCTGCGGCAGGTCAGGAGCACCAGCCCGCATTCGCGCCGGTGCAAGCGTCCGCGCTTCGGATGAAGACCTTCGCGGCGGTTCCGTCCATGATGGTCGCCGGGCCGACCGGCGGGATGCCGACCAGTACTCCGCTGTCCATCGAGGACGTTCGGCAGATCGCCGCCGTGGAGGTCCAGCGGCTGCGCGACGGCGCGGACCGGCTCGCGTATCAACGGCGGGAGATGCTGGCCGACCTGGCGTCCCGGCTCGGCGTACTGCTGCGTGGGATGAGTGATCCGGCGTACGGTCCGTTGCGCGACCTGGTGGCCAAGCTGGAGAAGGACGGCGACCTGGACGCCCGCTGGGCCGAGGCGATCGCCGTGCTGGCCGCCTTCGCCGGCGAGGCGGCGCTGCGTGGCGCCACCACGCCGCCGGCGCCGGGTCGATCGCGCGAGCGCAAGCCGTTCTGGAAACGCTGATCCTCCCCTCCCACCGTCTCCGCGATCTTGGAGTTGTGGTTGGCGCAGGGACGGTCGATCAGGGCGCGACCATGACCTGCCGGACCTCGATCGGCTGCTGCAGCGGAACGCCCGCGGGTCCCGGCGCGGCGGAGGTGCGCGCGGCGATCTGCAGCGCCCGCGCCTCCGAGTCGACGTCGACGATCCGGTAGCCGGCCAGCAACGGCGACGACTCCGGGAACGGCCCGGTCCGGACCACGGGTGCGCCGCCACCGTCGGACGTCACCCGCTTGGCCTGTTCCGGCGCGGCCACGCCCTGGGCGTCGACCAGCTCGCCGGACGCGGCCAGTTCGTCGTTCAGGGCTTGCTGGAACTCGATGTGCGTCCGCACGTCGGCCGGGTCCCAGGTGCCCATCGGCTCCGAGCAGACGCCGCCCTCGTAGTTCTGAATGAGCAGGTACTTCGCCACAACCGTCTCCTCCCTTGCGAGGCGTACACCCGGGGTCGGAGCGGCCCGGCCGTTCTCGACACGCCCCGCGCTCAGTTCACCGGAATTCGGGCCGATCAGCCGATAGAGACGGTTCCTCGGCGATGTCCGCCGACGACGGAGGTGGGTCCCGCAGCATGATCCGATCCCGGCAGGTCGCCGCGTCCCGTGGAAGGCTGCGCCGGCTGGCCACCGGCGCGCTGGTCGCCACGCTCTTCGCCCTGACGCTTGCCGCCGTCCTAGGCAGCTTGCGCCAGGCGTCGATCGTGCGCACCATCTCGGCCGAGAGCAGCCGCACCGACAACTATCAGGAGGCCACGTACCTGGCCAGCACGGAGGCCGGCCTGCTGCACGCCGTTCTGCGTGAACCGGATGGTGACGATCGCCGCGCCATCGGCAGCGCCGAGGCCCGCACCGCCGCAGCGATCCGGGGCCTCACCGCACGCGACACCGCACAGGCGCGGCGCAACGGCGACATGATGCGCCTGCAGGAGCAACTGCAGCCCGCCGTGGCACGGTATCTGGTGTTCCTCGACGCCGGTGACATCGCGGCCGCCCACGAGGTCCTCGCGGCGAGCATCGAGCCGGTCTCGGATCGGCTGCTCACCAGCCTGCGCAGCGAGGAGCAGCGGCAGGTCGCGTGGTACACCTCGCGCCTGGCGCATGCCGAGCACGACTCCATGATGCTGCAGCTGGGCACGCTGCTGGCGTTCATCCTCGGCTTCGCCGTCCTCGCGGTGGCCGGATGGTCAAACCGGTCGCACCGGCTGATGGTCGAACGCATGGCTGCGCACGACGCGCTCACCGGCCTACCGAACCGGACCGCCTTCCAGGCGCGGGCGCAGGCGGCTCTGGCGGCGACGCGATCCGGAGCCGGCCGGGCCACTGTGCTCCTCCTCGACCTCGATGGGTTCAAGGAGGTCAACGACAACCTCGGCCACCACGCGGGTGACCGGTTGCTGGTCGAGGTGGCCAAGCGGTTGCAGGGCTCGGTCCGGGGGCACGACACCGTGGCCCGGCTCGGCGGCGACGAATTCGCCATCCTGCTCACCGACACCGATCCGGCGACCGGCGAGGCCGCCGCCGCGCGCATCGGTGACGTCTTCAACACCCCGTTCCTCATCGACGGCATCACCCTCGACATCGAGGTCAGCATCGGCATCGCCTCCAGCGGACCGGACGACGACCCGGACGCCCTGCTGCGGCACGCCGACGTGGCCATGTACACGGCGAAGGAGCACCGTCTCGGACACGCCCGGTTCGACCAGGACCAGGCGCACGCCAGCACGTCGCGGCTCACCCTGCTCGGCGACCTGCGACGTGCGCTGGACGCCGACAACGAGATCGAGCTGCATTACCAGCCCAAGATCTCGATGCGGACCGGGGAGCTGATCGGCGCCGAGGCGCTCGCCCGGTGGCGCCATCCGTCCCGGGGGGCTGTTGCGCCCGCTGACTTCATCCCGGTCCTCGAAGGCACCAGCCTCATCCACCGGTTCACCATCCGCGTGCTCGAGTTGGCGCTCGCGCAGGTCCGCCGCTGGCTCGACGACGGGCATCGGGTGCCGGTGGCGGTCAACGTGTCGACGCGGTCGTTGTTGGACGTCACGTTTCCGGACACCGTGGCCGACGCGTTGCGGCGGGCCGGAGTGCCGGGCGACCTGCTGGCCATCGAGATCACCGAGAACACCGTCATGGCTGACCCGGCGCGTGCCATCGACGTGCTGCGCCGGATCCGCGACCTGGGCGTGTCCACGGCGATCGACGAC
>Ga0081539_10005972_pt1 | contig 11994 bp, 12 predicted proteins | sample TabmetS4T2R2_FD_71023 | JGI IMG/M metagenome (GOLD analysis project Ga0081539, IMG submission 71023) | Tabebuia heterophylla rhizosphere microbial communities from the University of Puerto Rico - S4T2R2 | ecosystem: Host-associated > Plants > Roots > Rhizosphere ...
ATCCACGAGATCGGCCATCACTTCGGCCTGAGCGACGACGACATGGAAGCGATCGAAGCCAAGGCCGAGGAAGAATCGCGCCGGGCCCAGCCCGGCGCTTAGCGGCGCACAAACGACGTTACGGCACTGCTGTCATCCCGAGTGTAGCGAGGGACCTTTGCTGCTGCCTCAAAGGTCCCTCGCTACGCTCGGGATGACAGGGTGCTTGTTGCCGCAGCCTTACACCCTGATTGCCTCGCGATAGAGTCGCTCGGGCGTGACCCAGCGGACCATCTGCACGAAGCTGTCGACGTACTTGCCCGGATCGCCGGCGAAGTCGGCCTTCCAGGCGTGTTCGTACAGGTCCATGACGATCAGCGGCACGCAGCCCACCGGGCCCGTCGCATGATCGGCGGCGAGATGATTGATCAGCCGCTTGTCGCGCGGCGTGTAGGCCAGGATCACCATGCCCTTGCCGTCGGTCACCGACTTGCCCATGGCGGTGAACTCGGCCTTCCAGCGGTCGTGGCTGACGAAATCGCGGCTGATCGCCTGGGCGAACACGCCGGACGGGCTTGTCGGCGCGTCGCCGATGCACTCGAAATAGAGCTCGTGCAGCAGCGAGGAATTGTAGACCGCCTGCTGCTCACGCTTGAGCTCGCCGATCTCGGCCGGCTGCTCCTTGGCGAAATCGATCTGTGCCAGCTGCTCGGTGAGAGCATTCAGCCGGTTGATGCTCTCGCCATAGATCGCGTGATGTTCGGAGATCGACGGCGCCGACAGCCATTTGACCTTGTCGGGATTGAAGGTGAGCGGCTGGGCGCGGAACTTGGGCGCGCTCGCGACCGCGAGCAGCTGCTGCGCCGCCGCCGGCACGGCTGCAGCGCCGGCCAGCAGGCCGACACCCGCAGCCAGGGAACGGCGAGAAATCTCGGGCATGTCGGTCTCCGAAGGTTATTCGGACCCTAACGCCGGTCAGGACGGAGAGTTGCGCTGCACGCCGGGTGCGCGATAGCGGCCCTCGATCAGCGATTCCTCGGGCTCGTAGGCCCGCAGCACCAGCCGCATCGGCCCGCCGGGCGCGGGCAGCCAATTCGCCGCACGCTCGCCGTCGGGACGCTCGCGCTGCAGATAGAGCGTGAGCGAGCCGTCGGGGGCTTTCTGCAGGCCGGGTGTGCGATCACCGATCGAGTAGCGGCCGATCGGATTGTCGATGAAGAAGGCGCGGCCCTCTTGTGTCAGCTCGTACATGGCGAGCGACCAGAAGGCGCGCGCCGGCGGCAGCCCATCGGCGGGGAAAGTGAGGCGATAGGCGTTGGCGCCCGACAGCGGCCGGCCGCTCGAATCGGTGTTGCAGGCGAGATAGACCGCCTCGGCCGGCTCGAGGGCGGCGAGCCCGGTGAGCGCCACATGCGCGCGATAGAGATAGTCCTCGCCGAAATTGCCGAGATGGCGCTCGCCGTAGGTCCAGCCGTCGACCGTCTTGCCGTAGCGGTTGCCGGCGCCGCGGATCTCGGCGCGGCCCTGCTCGATGCCGGCCTGGATGGCGCGGCGCTCGGCCTCGCTGAAGGCGCGCAGATCGAACTTGCGGCCGGGCCGGAGCTTCAGCGGCGTGAAGCCTTCGAACACCGCGCGATCGCGCTCCGACAACGGGCTCTCGCCCAGTGCCCGCATGGTCACCTCGAAGAGGTCGAAGGGATCGGTGGGATTGGGCGCGGCCCAATCGGCCACCGGCTCGGCCGGCGCCACGGTGCGCTGGCGCATCAGCTCGCGCGTCTCCAGGATGCGTCGCTCGTTGCGCTGGTCGGGCGTCTCGAGCAGCACGCGCGCCTGCAGGATGCGCACGCGGTCGACCTCGTCGGGCCCGTCGACCAGGATGCGGCCGAGCAGCCACACCGAGTTGGTCGGCGCCCGCACCAGCTTCACTTCCGACGGCGGATCGCCCGCCCAGGCCGGACCGACGATCATGTGCGTCGGCGGCTCGCCGCCGTGCAGCCGGTGGCTGACATAGGCGAAGTTGTTGGTGAACAGGTCCATGAACGCGTAGTTGTAGTAGAGGTCGCCCACCGGCGGCACGGTGAGGAACATCGGCTCGAGCGAGAGATCGAGCCACGCCGACGAATAGAAGGTGTCGTTGTTGGGCGTCGTCACGGCCCGCGCGCGATGGTCGGCGAGCTGGGCGATGTGGCGGAAGCGGTTCAGCCGCTGGCGCAAGGGATTGGCCTCGTTGACCGTGGCCTGCCAGCGCGTGCGGTACATCTCGTAGACCGGGAAGAGATAGATGGTGGCGCGGCGCGCGAGATCGCGCAGCGTTGCTGAGTCCTGTGCGCGCACGATGGCGGGGGCGAGCAAGGGCGCCGCCATGGCGCCGCGGATCAGCGTGCGGCGCCTCATGCCGCACGCTCGCGCATCAGCCGCCGTTCCATCACGAAGGCTCCGACCTCGCGCCAGGGCGCGAGCGTCCAGAACGAACGGGCGCGGCCCGACGGCGAGGCGAGCACGAAGGCCACGGCGCCTTCGATCGGCTCGGCCTGCCGTCCGTAGGCCGGCTGCTTCACGCCGAGCGCCAGCGACGCCGCGTGCTTGCTGGTGAAGGCGACGGCGGCGGGCCGGAAGCGGCGCAGCTTGGCGTGCAGGGCGGCGGCGTCCATGGCGTGGGCACTGAGCTCGTGATCCGAACCATACTCCGTCTTGTTGAGGTCCGTCAGCCCGATGCCGAGGGTCAGAAGCTCGGGATAGCGTGCCGGCGCCAGCCGCTCGGGCGTGAGACCGACCGCATGCAGGGTCGGCCAAAAGGCGTTGCCGGGATTGGCATAGTAGGCGCGCGCCTTGAACGAGGCGGGGCTGGGCGCGGTGCCGCAGAACACCAGGTCGAGGCCGGGCGCCAGGAGGTCAGGGACGAGATGCCTATTCCGGCTTGATGCCCGCGGCACGGATCACCTCGCCCCAGCGCTTGTGCTCGACCTTGATGAAGGCATCGATCTCGGCCACGGCCAGGTTGGCGCCGGGCTCGAAGCCGCCCTGCCGCATGCTGGCGATCACCTCGGCGTCCTGCAGCGCGCGCTCGGTGGCGACGCGCAGCTTGTCCTTGATCCTGGCCGGCGTGCCGGCCGGCACCGCCCAGATCGACCACGACGTCACGACGAGGTCGGGCACGGTCTCGGCGAGCGTCGGCGTATCGGGCGCGACCGTCGCGCGCTTGGCCCCGGTGGTGGCGATGGGCCGGAGCTTGCCCGCGGTCACCTGGCCCATCAGCGAATCGATGTTGGCGATGCAGATCGGCACATGGCCGGCTAAAACGTCGGCCGCCGCCGCCGAGGCGCCGCGATAGCTGATCAGGGTGAGATCGGCGCCGGTCTTCTGCTTCAGGAGCTCCATGGTGAGCGACGGCGAGGCGCCGACGCCGGAGGAGCCGTACTGGTACTTGCCGGGCTCGGCCTTGGCCGCGGCGATCAGCTTCGCGACCGTGTCGTGCGGGAAGCTCGGATGGCAGCACAGCATGTTGGGCTGGGTGCCGATCCACGCCACCGTCTCGAGATCGGTGAAGGGATTGTAGGGCAGCCTGGCGTAGAGGTTGGGCGCGACGGCGTGGCTCGCGATGCCGCCCAGCAGCATCGAATAGCCGTCGGGCGGCGACTTGGCGACGTTGTCGGCGGCGATCGAACCGCCCGCGCCCGACCGGTTGTCGATGACGAAGGACTGGCCGAGCCAGTCCTGCAGCTTGGCGCCGAGCCGTCGCGCGATGTTGTCCTGCGAGCCGCCCGGCGTGAACGGACAGACGATGCGCACGGTACGCTGGGGCCAGTCGTCGCCCTGGGCGAACGCCGTTCCCGCCAACGGAAGCACGCCCAAGGCGGCGGTGAATTGGCGTCTTCTCATACTTCTATTCCCTCTTAGCGCGACGCTCCCCGGCCCGATGATGCATGACGACTGCAGCCGCGCCTAGGGGCGCCGACGCATCGCGGAACAAAAGGCCGTCTGCGACGTTCCTGATCGATGAACGCGGCGCGTAGTACCGTGGGGGAGCCGGTTCCGACGCCGCCTCCGACAATCCTGGTCGTGGAAGACGATGTGCTGTTGCGCAACCTCGCGGCGGCCAACCTGCGCGAGAGCGGCTTCGAGGTGATCGAGGCCAACAGCGCCGACGAGGCGATCCGCGTCCTGCAGGCCGAGATGCCGGTTGACGTCGTGTTCTCCGACATCCAGATGCCCGGCAGCATGGACGGCTTTGGCCTGGCGCAGTGGGTGCACCGCGAACGGCCGTGGCTCAAGGTCATCCTGACGTCGGGTGCCGCGCGCGCCGCAAAGGGCGCAGCCCCGATCCTCGCCAAGCCCTACGACCACGGCGAGCTCGAACGCCACATCCGCAGCCTGCTGGCACGTTGAGGCCGAGCATTTCGACCTGAGGCTTCCTGGCCTTGTCCACCTCGGTCCATCGGGCATGATGGATCGATGGGAGGATTGCCGTGAACACGCCAAGGAACAGCATCGACAAGGCCGACGAGGCCCAGCTTCTTGCCGCCATCGACCGCTGGGTCGAGCGCGAGGTGGCGCCGCGCGTCAAGGAGTTCGACCATGCCGACCGCTGGCCGGCCGAGATCGTCGAGCAGATGAAGGAGCTCGGCCTGTTCGGCGCCACCGTCAGCCCGGAGTATGGCGGCCTCGGCCTGCCGGCGCGCACCTATGCCGAGATCGTCATGAAGGTCTCCTCGGTGTGGATGGCGATCACCGGCATCTTCAACTCGCACCTGATGCTGGCGCTCGCCATCGAGAAGTTCGGCACCGAGCCGCAGCGCCGCCACTGGCTGCCGAGGCTCGCGTCAGGCGAGGTGAGGGGCGGCCTGGCGCTGACCGAGCCCGACGCCGGCACCGACCTGCAGGCGATCCGGCTGACGGCGCGGCGCGAGGGTGACCACTATGTGCTGAACGGCACCAAGACCTGGATCTCCAACGGCATCGAGGGCTCCTGTTTCGCGCTTCTGGTCAAGACCAACCCCGAGGCCTCGCCGCGCTACTCCGGCATGAGCCTGTTCATCGCGCCCAAGGGCCCGGGCTTCCGCGTCGGCCGCAAGCTCGAGAAGCTCGGCTACAAGTCGATCGATTCGGGCGAGCTGATCTTCGAGGATTACAGGGTGCCGGCCGATCACCTGATTGGCGAGGTCGAGGGCCGCGGTTTCACCCAGGTGGCGGGCGGGCTCGAGCTCGGCCGCATCAATGTCGCCGCCCGCGGCGTCGGCATCGCCGAGGGCGCGCTGAGACTCGCCACCAGCTACGCGCAGATCCGCAAGACCTTCGGCAAGCCGATCTGCGAGCACCAGGCGATCCAGCTCAAGCTCGGCGAGATGGCGACGCGCGCCCGCGCCGCGCGGCTGCTCACGCTCGACGCCGCCGACGCCTTCGACCGCGGCGACCGCTGCGACCTCGAGGCCGGCATGGCGAAATACTTTTCCTCGGAGGCCGCGCTCGAGAACAGCATCGAGAGCATGCGCATCCACGGCGCCTACGGCTACTCCAAGGAGTACGACATCGAGCGGCTCTACCGCGACGCGCCGCTCACCTGCATCGGCGAGGGCACCAACGAGATGCAGCGCATCATCATCGCCCGGCAATGGATCAAGCGGCACGCCGAGCTATGAGCGCCAAGCCCCTTGCGGGAATACGCGTCCTCACCCTGGAGCAGTTCGGCGCCGGGCCCTACGGCACCATGTTTTTAGCCGAGCTCGGCGCCGAGGTGATCAAGGTCGAGGCGCCCGAGGGCGATCCCTCGCGCCAGGTCGGGCCGCACAAGCTCGGACCCGACGACAGCGAATATTTCCAGGCCTGGAACCTCGGCAAGAGGAGTGTCACTCTCGATATCAAGTCGGCTGAGGGCCGGCGCCAGTTCGAAGGCCTCGTCAAGAGCGCCGACTGCGTGGTCAACAACCTGCGCGGCTCGCAGCCCGCCAAGCTCGCCATCGACTATGCCAGCCTGAAGCATCTCAAGCCGTCGCTCGTCTGCCTGCACATCTCGGCCTACGGCCGCTCGGGCGAGCGCGCCGACTGGCCGGGCTACGATTTCCTGATGCAGGCCGAGGCCGGGCTGATGGAGCTGACCGGCGATCCCGCCGGCGCGCCGACGCGGGTCGGCGTGTCGCTGATCGACAGCATGAGCGGCATCACCGGCATCGTCGGCCTGCTGGCCTGCCTGCTGCGCGCCAAGACGACGGGCGAGGGCTGCGACGTCGAGACCTGCCTGTACGACGTCGCCATGCACCAGCTCACCTATCCCGGTGTCTGGTACCTCAACGAAGGCGACGTCTCGCCGCGCCTGCCGCGCAGCGCGCATCTCTCGCTGGCGCCGGTCCAGACCTTTCCGACCAAGGACGGCTGGATCTTCGTCATGTGCATGACCCAGAAGTTCTGGTTGTCGCTGCTGAAGGCCATGGGTCGCGAGGACCTTCTGGGCGATGCGCGCTTTGCCGATCCCAACAGCCGCGCCGTCCATCGCGCGGGGCTGAGCGACGCGCTCGATCCCACCTTCCGCGCGCGCACCACGGCCGAGTGGCTGGCGGCGTTCAACGGCCTGCTGCCCGCCGCCCCCGTCCATCGCCTCGACCAGGCGCTCGACAGCGGCTTCGCCCGCTCGACCGGCATGGTCTCGGCCGTGCCGCATCCGGCGAAGGGCAGCCTGCGCGTCATCGCCAACCCCCTCCGCATCGACGGCGAGCGGCCGGCGCAGGCCGCCTGTTCGCCGCTCGGCGCCGACAACGATTCTCTGCTGGGCAAACCGACATGAAGCTCGAAGGTCTGAAGGTCGTCGATCTCTCCTGGTTCCTGCCGGGGCCCTACCTCACCACGGCGCTGGCCGACCATGGCGCGGAGGTGATCAAGGTCGAGCCGACCGACGGCGATCCCGGCCGCCACATCCGGCCAACCGATCAGCGCACCTCGGTGTTCTTCCGCAACATGGGCCGCGGCAAGAAGAGCGTCGTGCTCGACCTCAAGACCGAGCAAGGCCGCGCCGACCTCTTCCGCCTCGCGTGCAGAGCCGACGTGCTGGTCGAATCCTTCCGGCCCGGCGTCGCCAACCGCTTCGGCATCGGCTACGAGGCGGTGAAGGAGAAGAACCCCGGCATCGTCTACTGCTCGATCTCGGCCTTCGGACAGGACGGCGCCTATCCCGGCCGCGCCGCCCACGATCTCGCGCTCGAGGCGATGACCGGCGTGCTGTCGTTGACCCTGGGTGACGACGGACGTCCGGCGATTCCTGGCATCCCCGTCGCCGACCTGGTGAGCGGCCTGCACGGCCTCTCGGGCGTGCTGATGGCGCTGTTGCGCCGCCAGGCCACCGGCAAGGGCGACTACATCGATGTCAGCATGCACGAGGCGCTGATGGCCTCATGCGCCAACGTCGTCGGTTCGGCCTTCACCGACGGCTCGCAGCCCGACGTCAAGAACCAGCGCACCACCGGCGGCTCGGCTTTCTATCGCGTCTACGACACATCGGATGGCCGCCAGCTCGTGCTGGCCGGGCAGGAGATGAAGTTCATCCGCAACCTGCTCGGCGCGCTTGGCAAGCCCGAGTTCATCGAGCTCTGCGAATGGCCGGGCGCGCACCAGAAGCCGGTGATGGATTTCCTCGCCAGGACCTTCCGCGAGAAGCCGCTGGCGCACTGGATGAAATGGCTCGACACGCTCGACATCTGCTACGGGCCGGTCAACACGCTGCCCGAGGCGATCGCCGATCCCAACCTGGTGAAGCGCGGCGCCATCGTCATTGCCGACGATGGCCGCAAGCATCTGGCGCCGGTGGTGCGCTTCAAGGACGAACCGTCGCGGCCGCTCTATCGCGAGCCGTTGCTGGGCGAGCATACGAAAGAGATTCTGAAGCGCTGACATCCTGTCAGGGAATATTGATCACGATCTTCTCGTTGCCGCGAAGCTCCAATCGACGTTGCACGCTATAGCCGACCCATGGTGAACCGCCAGACGCGCTGAAGTACCAGACACCGTTGGGAATATCCTCGAAGTAGAAGTTGCCTTTCCAACCGCAGTGGGTGCTGCGCTCGACCAAGCGCGTCGACGGGTCACCATAGATGACGAAAGGAGTCGCGTCCTTGGTGAAGAAGGTGCCGTCCTCCGTGGTGCCGTGTCCCTTGATCATGAGTTCACGATGGTAGGCACTGTCGGGTACGAGCGAGGCTCTGGCGCAAGGATAGGTTTTGCCGTCGCTTCCTTGTCCTTCGATCTTGCCGCTCACAGAGTTGGTGCCCCGCTTGGTCGCCCATTCGACCTCCTTGAGATTGGACGGGTTCTGCGGCCTGTAGACTTCGTTCTGGCCGCAAGCACCCAACGCAACCGTGCACAGCATTGCCGCGAGGGGCTTCATCTCGCTACTCCACCGCCGCCGCGACCTGCGCGGGTTGCGCGCCTTCCTTCTCCTCGCGCAGCACCACGTAGAAGATCGCCGGCAGGGTGTGCATGACGATCCCCGCCAGCGCGCCGTAGATCCACATGGCGAGGCTGCCTAACGCGCCGCCGCCCAGCACTGCCAGGATCATGATCGCGCCGAGAGCGAAGATCACCAGCCACAGCAGGAAGACCCCGAGGATGGGCAGGCGCCGACCGGCCGTCAGGTCCATGCTGCGGTTGAAGGCGCCGCCCAGGTCGGTGCGTTCGACCATCATGACGGGAATGACGACCGCCCACAGCGGGATCAGGAACAGAGGCCCGATCACCACGATCGCCGACACCGCGATCACGAAGTACTGGATGCAGCCCAGCAGCAGCAGCCGGCCGAACATCGGCCCCTGCAGCTGGCGCAGCATCGGCTCCCATTCGGGCTTGCGCCCGGCGATCGCCTGCAGCGTGCCCCAGGTCAGGCAGATCGCGGTCGCGACGCTCAAGACCAGGCCGACGAGCCCGGCCAGCAGCCCCAGGCTCAGGAAGTTGAACACCAGGGAGACCGCGCCGAAGATCACGGCGACGGTGAAGAAGGCCGCGAAGTTGTCGCGCGCCAGCATGTAGGACCGCTCGAGGATCGAGGTGACGGTCCAGGGCAGGGGAGGAGCGGTGGTCATGGTGGCTATCCTACCAGAGACGTCGCCTTTGCGAGAGGCACCGGCTTGTCCCGTAACAAAAGGTCCACCGCCTCCTGCTCCCAGGCCGTCTCGGTGAGCGACAGCGGATCCTGCGGCGCCAGCCGATGCTCGATCACCAGCCGCGACAGCAGCAGCCGGCGCGCATCGCCGCCCTTGGCGCCGAGCGCCGCGCCTTCCCAGGCGAGCAGCGCCGCCGTCGCGGCGTGGTAGAGCGCGCCGGCGGCCATACGGCAGCGCTTTTCCTGCGCGGGGTCGGCGGCGACCGCTTCGACGAAACGCTCGACGCGATCAAGGGTGGCGCCGAGCAGGCCCTTGTACTGGCCGGGCAGCGCATCGGAGCGTTCGTACTTGTCCTTCAGCGCCGCCGTCAGCGTCTTGTGGCCGCCGCTTTTGGCTACGGCGCGCTGCACCACGTCGAGCGCATTGATGTTGGACGTGCCCTCCCACAAGGTGCCGATCTGCGCGTCGCGCACCAGGCGGGCGGTCACCCATTCCTCGATGTAGCCCAGGCCGCCCCGCACCTCGAGGGCGTGGCTCGCGACCGGGATGTTGTCGCGGCAGGCGCGGAACTTGTAGACCGGGGTCAGGATGCGCAGCAGGTTGGCCGCGTCCTTGTCTCCGGCATTGGCGCGGCCCATGGCGTCGGCCGAGAAGGCGTACATCGACAGCGCCTGCTCGGTCGGCAGCATGATCTTCATCAATTGGCGGCGCAGCAGCGGGTATTCGCCGATCGGCTTGCCGAAGGCGCGGCGGTTCTCGGCCACCACCATCGCCTCGTTGAGGCAGCGGCGCATCATCGCGGCCGCGCGCACGCCGTGGCTCAAGCGTGACAGGTTCACCTGCTCCATCATCTGCTTGAAGCCCTGGCCGGCATCGCCCACCAGGTAGGCGATGGCGCCGTCCATGATGATCTCGCCCGAGGCCATCGACCTGGTGCCGAGCTTGTCCTTCAGCCGCACGATGCGATAGCTGTTGCGGCTGCCGTCCTCGAGCCGCCGCGGCATGGCGAACATGCCAAGCCCCTTGGTGCCCGGCGCCGCGCCGCGTGGCCTCGCCAGCAGGACGGCGACATCGGCATCGGCGTGGCTGCAGAACCACTTCTGGCCAAACAGCTTCCAGCGCTCGACGCCGTCGGGGCCGACACCCATGCGTTCGGCCTCGGTCTCGAGCGCGCCGACGTCCGAGCCGCCCGCCTTCTCGGTCATGAACTGCGTGCCCTTGAGCATCGTCCCGGGGTCCTGGCTCAGGAGCCGGTCGAGCAGGAGCTTCTTCAAGGCCGCCGAGCCGAACCGCTTGATGACGAAGTTCGACGTGTCGGAGACCGACACCGGGCACATCAGGCCGAACTCGGCCTGCACGAAGAGGTAGGTGATGGCGTACTTCACCAGCGGATGGGCGGGCTCGGCGAGGCCCAGCACGCCGGCGCGATGGGTCATCGCGTGCATGCCGAACTCCTCGAAGGCGATCTTCTCCATCTCGCGGTAGGCCGGGTGATAGTCGACGAAATCCTCGTCGCGGCCGAAGCGGTCGCGCGGTTGCAGGACGGGCGGATGCTTGTCGGCCGTCATGGCGAGGTCGTCCAACCGGTTGCCGGCGAGCTCGCCGAGACGCTCGAAATGCGGCATCACCTGCTTCAGGAGAGCGGGCTCCATGTAGAGCGACAGCAGGTCCTGGAACTGGCGGTCGATGGCATAGAAGTTCCGGCCATGCGCGTCGGGGGCGATGTGCTGCGCGCCGTGGGGCAGGCCGACGTTGGCGGTCATGTCGGGCATCGTCTTCTCCTTATTGTCGCCAGCCATCCGCCAGAACGCGCTCGACATAGGTCGGCACGATCTCGGTGGCGCGGCCGTAGATGTGTTCGTGGAACAGCGGCTGGTTGCCGGTCGCCTCGAGGTTCAGCTCGACGGTGCGCGCCCGCGGCGCCTTGCGGCGGACATGCAAGACGAAGCCCGCCGCGGGATAGACCTCGCCTGACGTGCCGATCGACAGGAACAGGCCGCAGCGCTCCAGGGCGGCATGGATCTCGTCCATGTGGAGCGGCATCTCGCCGAACCAGACGATGTGCGGCCTGAGCTCGCCCGCCGCCCGGCAGTTGGGGCAGACCGATTGCGGCGTGAGGTCGACCTCGGACTCGAACACGGCGCTGCAGTTCATGCAGCGGATCTCGCCGTCGCGGCCGTGCATGTGGATCACGTTCCTGGAGCCCGCCTGCTCGTGCAATGGGTCGATGTTCTGGGTCACTACCGTGACCTCCCCCTGATAGTCCCGTTCCAGCCGGGCCAGTGCGCGATGGGCGGCGTTGGGCTCGATATGGGCGGCGCGAAAGGAACGGCGCGTGTCGTTGTAGAAGTCGAGCACCTTCTTCTTGTCGCGGTACCAGGCCTCGATGGTGGCGACCTCCTCGAGGTTGACCCGCGTCCACAGCCCGTCCTTGTCGCGGAAGGTGTCGATGCCGCTTTCCTTCGAGATGCCCGCGCCGGTCAGGATCACGATCCCGGGAGGCAGGAATTCCTGATGCATGTCCCACAATCTAGCCTTGTGCTAGGCTGGGAGGCCATGACCATCGGCGTCCTCTTCGTCTGCACCGCCAATATCTGCCGCTCGCCCATGGCCGAAGGCGTGTTCCGCACCTTGGCCCAACGCGCCGGCCTCGAGAAGGCATTCACCATCTCCTCGGCAGGCACCACCAGCGGTCATGCCGGCGAGGCGCCGACGCCGGCCGCCATCGAAGCGGCGGCGCGCCGCGGCTACGATATCTCGGGCCAGCGCGCGCGGCCGGTCAGCAAGGAAGACATCGCCGCCGCCGACTATGTGCTGGCGATGGACCGCAGCCACATGGCCGACCTGCGCTGGCTGGCGCCGCGTGACAAGGCCGACCGCCTGCAGATGTTCACCAGGTTCGGCCCCATGCCCGGCATCCTCGACGTCCAGGATC
>Ga0081539_10005973_pt1 | contig 11993 bp, 11 predicted proteins | sample TabmetS4T2R2_FD_71023 | JGI IMG/M metagenome (GOLD analysis project Ga0081539, IMG submission 71023) | Tabebuia heterophylla rhizosphere microbial communities from the University of Puerto Rico - S4T2R2 | ecosystem: Host-associated > Plants > Roots > Rhizosphere ...
CCGCGGCCGCGGCGCCTGGAGTCCTGCCCCGGCCCGGGCCGGCGCGGGGCGGCGATCCCGAGGACGATCTCGGCCAGCCCCGCGCTGACGATCCGGCGGACCTCTCCCGGCGCCATCGCGGCCACGGTGGCGCCGTCCTGGTCGGTCACGGCGAGCGACAGCGCCGCCTCGGCCGGGACACCGCCGTCCCCGGCCGGGCCGCCGACCAGCGGCAGCGTCAGCAGCGGGAGCGGCACGCCGCCGGCGCTCTCGTCGAACGCCTCGTGCCGGACCCGGCCGAGGTCGACGGTCAGGCGCAGCGTGGTCGCGACGGCGTGGGCGAGGCGGACGTCGACGGTCTCAGCGGTCTCGACCAGCCACTCGCCGTCGGCCATGAGGTGCAGCAGCTCGCGGCCGCGGCGGGAGTCGGCGTCGAACGTGAGGTCCTGGGCGCGGAACTCCTCGACCGTGATCGACGCGACGGCGGCCAGCAACCGCGGCGCGACGGCGGCGACGACGTCGGGCCGGCGCGGCACGGGAGGCCCGTGCGGGTGCGGCGGGTCGTGCGGCGGGTCGTGCGGCCGGTGGCGCAGGTGGGTGTGCACGGCGGTCCCCCCGGGCGGCGGTGGGGCCGCGCGAGCCGCGACCCTCACTCACCTCATAGGCCGCCCGGCCGGGGCGATCCCGGCGAACCACGTTCGATCACCGCAGGTCGGCGGCGTGTCGCCCCTCCCGAGACGGCCGTGACCACCGGTCAGCGGTGGGTGCGCTCGCCGTCCAGCTCGCCGTCCAGCTCGCCGTCGAGCTCGGACTCGTCGAGGTCCTCCAGCTCGTCGTCGTCGTCCGCCTCGTCGTCGTCCTCGTCGTCCTCGAGCTCGTCGATGACGTCGTCGTCGTCCAGCTCGTCGAGGTCGTCCAGCTCCTCGTCGTCGTCCTCCGCGGCGTCCTCCGCCTCGTCGTAGAGGACGAACGGCGTCACCTCGTCGAACGCGTCGTAGAGCGCCTCGTCGTACTCCTCGAAGGCGTCGGCGAGCGTCTGGTAGGCCGCGACGACGGCTGGGTCCGCCTCGCCCTGGCGCCGCGAGGCGGCCGCCAGGTGTGCTTCGAGTGCGGCGATGAGGCGGTCGAGCGCAGCCCGGGGCTCCGTCGTCATGGCACGACGGTAGCGGTTCGTGGTGACATGGAGACACCATGACGGACCCCATGCGCCGAGCGGCGCCGCCGCCCCCCACCCGGCCCGCCGCCCCCGGCCGCCCGGCACCCGGTGTGGGCGAGTACGAGTTCCGCACGATGACGCTCCCCCGCGGGCTCAGCCGGTCCGAGGTCCGGCGCCTGCTCACCGACGAGGCCGAGTACGGTCACTGGGAGCTGGCGCGGGTCCAGCTCTTCATGGGCGGCCGCCGCCGGGTCTGGCTGCGGCGCCGGATCCTGCGCGTCGTCCGCACCGGCTGACCGCCGGCCGCCGGGCCGCCCCGGCCGCCGGGAGGGCGCCTCAGCAGGTGCGCAGGAAGCGGTCGAACGTCCGGACGCCGAACCGCAGCGAGTCCAGCGGCACGCGCTCGTCGACGCCGTGGAACATGCCGGCGAAGTCCAGCTCCGCCGGCAGCCGCAGCGGCGCGAACCCGTAGCCCGCGATCCCGAGCCGGCTGAACCCCTTGTTGTCGGTGCCGCCGGAGAGGCAGTACGGCAGGACGGCGGCCTCCGGGTCCTCCGCGTGCAGGGCGGCGACCATCGCGTCGACCAGCGGGCCCTCGAACGGGACCTCCAGCGCGACGTCCCGGATCACGGTCTCGACCTCGACGTCCGGCCCGGCCAGCTCCCGGATCGTGGCGAGCAGCTCGGCGTCCCGGCCGGGCAGGAAGCGGCAGTCGACCAGCGCGGTGGCCGTGCCCGGGATGACGTTGTGCTTGTACCCCGCCTCGAGCACGGTCGGGTTGCTGGTGTTGCGTACCGTCGCCTCCACCCAGCGCGACGCCGTCCCTAGCAGCTCGCGCAGCGTGGGCACGTCGAGCTCGAGCGCCGTGCCGTCGCCGGTGGCGACCCGGCGCCCGGTGACGTCGGTGACGCCCTCGAGGAACGCGCGCACCGTGGCCGGGACCTCGACCGGCCACTCGTGCGCGCCGATCCGCGCGACGGCTGCCGCGACCCGCGTGACGGCGTTGTCCGGGTTGGTCTGCGAGCCGTGGCCGGCGCGGCCGTGCGCGACCAGCCGCAGCCACATGATCCCCTTCTCGGCGGTCTGCAGCAGGTACGCGCGGCGCCCGGCGAGGTCCACGGAGAAGCCGCCGACCTCGCTCACCGCCTCGGTGACGCCGTCGAGCAGGTCGGCGTGGTGGTCGACGGCGTGGTGCGCGCCGAGCACACCGCCGGCCTCCTCGTCGGCCAGGAACGCGAGGACGACGTCGCGCGGCGGCCGCTCGCCGGCCCGGAGCAGCTGCCGCACGGTGGCCAGGACGATCGCGTCCATGTCCTTCATGTCGACGGCGCCGCGGCCCCACAGACAGCCGTCGCGCTCCTCGCCGGCGAACGGGTGCACGGTCCAGTCGTCCGCGCGGGCCGGGACGACGTCGAGGTGGCCGTGCACGAGCAGCGCCGGCCGCGAGCTGTCCGCGCCCTCGACGCGGGCGATCAGGCTGGTCCGCCGCGGCGCACTCTCGAACACGTGCGGCTCCAGGCCGACCTCGGCGAGCAGGCCCGCCACGTACTCCGCGGCGTCCCGCTCCCCCGGCCCGGACCCGTCGCCGTAGTTCGTCGTGTCGATCCGGATCAGGTCCCGGCAGATGCCGACGACCTCGTCCTCGGCACTGCCCGGCACGGGCCGGTCCGACGGCTGCGTGGACGGCGGGGACGGCTGCGTGGACGCGTGCGTGGACGGCGGGGTGGGCACGCCGTCACGGTAACCGTCGCCGGTGATCTCCGCGTGTCGTGGCGCGGCACGCTCACCGTCGGGGGCGTCTCGGGTGCGGGGAGGGTCGCGAGCACCTAGCATCCGTCTCGGGTCGTCGGGGGCTGGCCACGGCACCACAGGAGATGGGATTCGATGGACCGCGCGTGGGAGCTCGAGCAGGAGTTCTGGAAGGAGAGCAGCGTCGGCAACGCCAGCGGCTTCTACCAGCGCCACATGATCGCCGAGGGCTACGTCGTGATCCCGTCCGGCGTGGTCAGCCGCGACGAGCTGATCGCCAAGTGGCCCTCGCACCCGCCGCTGACCTCCTACGAGCTGTCCGAGCCCCGGTTCACGCTGGTGGACGGCTCGAACGTGGTGATCAACTACCACGTGCGGACCGAGGCGGAGTGGCTGCCGCCCTACGCCGCCTGGATGACGGCGTTCTACACCTGGGAGGGCTCGGGCTGGGCCCTGGCGGTGCGGGCCCACACGCCCGAGTCGCCGTTCCCGTTCTGATGCGGCCCTGATGCGGCCCGCACCGCGGCGGCCCCCGGCGCGCCGCCGGTGACCCGCGTCGTCGTCACGCGCGTGGTGCCGGACGCCGCGCTCGCCGAGCTCGCGCCGCTCGGCGACCTGTGGGTGTCCGGCGAGGACCGCGCGCTCGCCCCCGCCGAGCTGCACGACGCCGTCCGCGGCGCCGACGCCGTCGTCACGATGCTCCACGACCGGGTGGACGACGCGTTCCTCGACGCCGCCGGCCCCGGGCTGCGGGTCGTGGCGAACGTCGCCGTCGGCTACGACAACGTCGACGTCGAGGCCTGCCGGCGGCGTGGCGTCGTCGTCACGAACACGCCCGGGGTGCTGGTCGACGCGACGGCGGACCTCGCGTTCGCGCTGCTGCTCGGCGTCACGCGCCGGGTGCGGGAGGGCGACGCGCTGCTGCGCGACCGGACGCCGTGGAGCTGGTCGATGTCGTTCATGCTCGGCACCGGGCTGCAGGGGCGGCGGCTCGGCGTCGTCGGCTACGGCCGGATCGGGCAGGCGGTGGCGCGGCGGGCGCTGGCGTTCGGGATGAGCGTCGCGTACACGGCCCGGCACGAGGTCACCGGCCCGGCGGCGCCGCCGGCCGTCCGGCTGCCGCTGGGCGAGCTGCTCGCGACGTCCGGCGTCGTGTCGCTGCACTGCCCGCTGACGCCGGCGACCCGGCACCTGCTGGACCGCGACGCGCTGCGCTCGATGCGGCGGGACGCCTTCCTGGTCAACACCTCCCGCGGCCCGGTGGTCGACGAGGCGGCGCTGGCCGAGGCGCTGCGCGAGGGCTGGATCGCGGGCGCCGGGCTCGACGTGTTCGAGCACGAGCCGGCCGTGCACCCCGGCCTGCTCGACGCGCCGAACGTGCTGCTGACGCCGCATCTCGGCTCGGCGACGCACGAGACGCGGGAGGCGATGGCGGTGCTGGCGGCGCGGAACGTCAGCGACGTCCTGGGCGGTCGCCCGGCACGGACCCCCGTGACCTGAGCGCGATCCCGTGCCGCCGGGCGAGGTTCGTGACGAACCCGACCGCGAAGGCCAGCACGCCGGCGTCGTCGAGGTAGACCGGGTCCGGCAGCACGTCGATCGGGAAGACGGCGTACACCGCGGCCACCCAGAACGCGACCTTGCCCGACGTCGGCATCCGCGGGTCGCGGACGGCGGCGTAGAGCCGCACCAGGCGCACGAAGAGGACGACGGCGACGGCGAGCAGCGCGGTCAGCAGGAGCACCACGGCGACGAGGACGACGAGCAGGAGGGCGGAGGAGTCCATCGGCGTCAGGCGCTCTCGCACCGCCGCTTGAGCGCGGCGGCCTCCTCGTCGAGGTAGCGGCGCGCGGTGCGGCCGGTGAGGGCCCACAGCACCGGCGCGAGCGGGCCGGTCATCGCGACACCGAGGAGGACCGTCGTCCGGTCCTCGACGCCCTTGTGGGCCTTGAGCAGGTGCGTGGCCATGACGCGGTACCCGGGGCCGGCGGTGTGCCAGACGAACGCCCGCTCCGGGGTCGCCTCGTCGACCACCCAGGTCGCCGGCCGCAGCCTCGGCTGCCGGATGCGCGCCGTGCTGCCCGGCCGGATCGGGCCGGCGTCGTCGCGGGTGACGGCGTCCATCGTCGGGCTCCAGGCGGGCCAGGACTCGACGTCGACGGTGACGTCCCAGACGCGCGCGGGCGGCGCGGCGACCTCGACGGAGGTCTGGTACGAGGGCATGACCCGACCCTACGGTGCCCGCGGTCCCCGCTCGGGGTGATCATGCGCGTCCTTGAGGCGCTCACCTCTCAAGAGCGCGGTGATCATGCACGTCGCGTAGGCCGGCTCCCGGCGTCACGTGACCTTCGTGCCCAGGGGCCTACGCGACGTGCATGATCACCGCCCGGGGTTGCGTGCCGGCTCGGACCCGTCAGAACGCGAGACTGTTCCGGCCGGCCGCCTTCGCGCGGTAGACGGCGTGGTCGGCGCGCGACAGCAGCTCCTCCGGGTCGCCGCCGGCGTCCGAGACCGCGGCGCCGACGCTCGCGCCCACCCGCAGCTCGTGGCCCTCGTACGGGATCGGCCGGCTCAGCACCGCCACGATCCGCTCGCCGATGCGCATCACGACCTCGTCCGACTCCGCCGGCTCGAGGATGACGACGAACTCGTCGCCGCCCAGCCGGCACACCGTGTCGCCGTCGCGGACCTCGGTCGCCATCCGCCCCGCGGCGGTCTGCAGCACGTGGTCGCCGGCGTGGTGCCCGTACGTGTCGTTGACCTGCTTGAAGTGGTCGAGGTCCACGAACAGCAGCCCGACCCGCCCGCCGCGCCCCAGCGCCGCGGCCAGCAGACGCTCGGCCTGGGCCCGGTTCGGCAGCCCGGTCAGCGAGTCGTGCGCGGCCTGGTGGCTCAGCTCCTGCTGCAGCCGCTCCCGCTCCCGGATCGCGTCGGTCAGCAGCACCACCGAGGCGTGCACCGCCGCCCCCAGCGGCCCCGGCGTCGCGCGCCGCAGCTCCGGCGACCCCAGGTCACCGGCGGCGAGCCGCTCCGCGGTCGCCGTCATCTGCCGCAGGCTCGCCACCGCGTCGTTCAGCCCCGCGCTCGCCACCGCGATCTCCCGCGGCCCGTGCACCTCGATCGGCTCCAGCCGGCCCGAGCTCAGCCGCTGCGCCGCGGCCGCGACGCCGGTCAGCCGCCGCCGGATCTGCCCGCCCAGCACGACCAGGGAGCCGAGCGTCAGCGTCAGGACGACGCCGGTGCCGGCCATCGTGAGCCGGGTCCGCCGGCCCGCCGCCGCGCGGTCCTGCGCCGCCGCCGACCGACACTCCGCCACTGCGTGGGCCAGCAGCGAGCTCAGGCCGAGGTCGTAGTCCGCCAGGGGTCTCGCGGTGACGAGCAGGTCGCGCAGCGGCGGCGTGCCACCGGCGGTGACGGCGACGCCGCGCGCGATGTACCGGTCGAGCAGCCGGACGTCCGACCCGGTGCTGAACTCGCGCCACGCCGCCCGCAGCGCCGGGGACAGGTGCGGCTCCAGGGTCGCGGTCGACAGGCGCCACGCCGCGTCGGAGTCCCGCAGCTCGGTCCGGACGCCGGGGAGCTCGCCGTCGGGCGCGAGGAACGTCAGGTAGTAGTCCGAGGACCGGATGACGCCGAGCAGCTCGAGGTCCGAGACCGTCCGCAGCTGGTCCGCGGCGCGCAGGACCTCGCGGCTGCCCGAGCCGCTGCGCCCGGTGACGACGGTGTCGACGGCCGACGACTGCGCCGCGGTGATCGCGTTCGTCACCGCGCGGTAGTCCTGGATCCCGGCCCAGGCGCGCCGCCGCGCCGCGTCGCCGGCCGCCGGCGGTCCGGCGGCGTCGCCCCGCCGGGCCGTGGCGAGCACGGCCGAGATGTGAGCGAGCGAGTCCGCCGTGGCGGGGTCCGCCCGGACCACCGCCCGGACCGCCGCCAGGGCGGCGTCGGTCGCGCGCGCCGTCTCGGCCGGCGTCGACACCATGAACCCCGCGAGCCGCTCCGCCTGCTCCCGGGTGATCCCGAAGGCGGCGAGGGTGTTCCCGACGGCGACCGCCGAGGCCTCGCCGTTGACGGCGCGGTGCAGCTCGTCGAGCCGCTGGATCGTGAGCATGGTCCGCTCGATGCGGCGCGCGTCGGCCGCCTCGCCCGCGACCTCGGCCACGATGAGCCCGGCCAGCACCGCCACGCCGACGCACGGCACGACGGCGATCGCCATCAGGTAGTGCCAGACCGACAGCCGCCGGCTCAGGGCGTGTCCCGGGCGCCGGGCCCGGGCGCGCTCCGCCGTCGCGTCGGTTGCCACACCTGTGCTGATCGGCCGGGCGGGCCGCCTGCTTGACCCGCCCGGCCGTTAGCCGGTGACCGTTACGCGAGATCGGTCGCGACGATCCTTGCGAGGTTCCGCTCGGCCAGGGCGGTGATCGTGACGAACGGGTTGACACCGGTCGAGCCCGGGATCAACGACCCGTCGACGACGTAGAGCCGCGGGTAGTTCGCCAGGCGGCCGTAGCCGTCGGTCGCCGACCCGAGCACGCAGCCGCCGAGCGGGTGGTACGTGAAGTCGTCCGCGAACGTCCGGTTGCCGCCGAAGAGGTCGTACCGGTAGATCGTCCCGTTCGCCTGGTTGATCTTGTCGAACGTCGCCTTGGCCGCCGCCACCGACGGCGCGTTCTGGCTCTTCGTGTACGACAGCGCCGCCGAGTCCGTCGCCGCGTTGTAGGTGATCCGGCCGCGCTCCGGGTTCTTCGTGATCGCCAGGTACAGGCTGACCCAGGTCTCGAGCCCCGCCGGCATCGGCGCGATCTCGGCGAACACCGGCTTCGCCGCCGCCCAGTTGTCGATCGCCACCGCCGGCATCCCGGACTGCACGGTGCCGGTCGGGTTCCAGACGTGGTTCGCCCGCGCGGTCATGACGTTCCCGTTCGTGCCCCAGCCCTGGCCGATCTGCGTGCTCAGGTTCGGCAGGGTGCCGGTGTCCCGGGCCCGGACGAGGATCTCGGTGCTGCCCAGCGAGCCGGCGGCGAGGAACAGCGCGCCGCAGGTGATGTCGCGGTCCTCGAGGACGGCGCCGAACGCGTCGGTCCGCCGCACGGACACGACGTACCTGCCGTCGGCGTCGCGGCGCACCGCCCGCACCCTGTGCAGCGGGTGGATGGTGACGTTGCCGGTCGCCGTCGCCGCCGGCAGGTAGGTCAGGTCGAGGGTCTGCTTGCCGTAGTTGTTGCCGTAGATGACCTCTTGGGCCAGCGCCGACCGCGGCACCTCGTTGCGCTCCTCGCGCTCCATGTACCCGAAGTCGTAGACGTTGGGCACCGTCACCGTGCCGAACCCGGCGGCCTGCGCCTGCTGGCGGCCGACGCGCGCGTACTGGTACGCCGCACCGTTCTCCAGGTACGACGACGAGATGAAGTTCTGCCGCAGCATCGCCGTGGCGCGCGGGAAGTAGGTCCCGTACATCTCGTCGGCGTTCACGCCGGGCAGGATCTCGGTGAAGTAGGACCGCTTCGGCGCGACCGCCATGCCGCCGTTGACCAGCGAGCCGCCGCCGACGCCGCGCCCGACGAACACCGAGAAGTCGCCGAACCGCATGCGGTCCAGCACGCCCGCGTACGGTGTGATGTCCTTGTTGACGACGTCCAGCCACAGGAACGTCGCCAGCGGTGCCTCGGTCCGGCTCCTGAACCACATCGACCGCCGGTCGGGCGCCGTCATCGAGCAGAAGGTGCCGCCGGACGCCGACCGCGGCCAGGCCTGGCCCATCTCCAGGACCGCGGTCCGGATCCCTGCCTGGCCCAGGCGCAGCGCCGCCACCGAGCCGCCGTAGCCGGAGCCGACGACGAGCGCCGCCACGTAGCTCGGCAGTGCCGGCGCGTCGGCCGCGAGGGCCCACGGCGCCGTCGCGCCCATGCCGGCGGCGACGCCGGCCGCGACGCCGGCACCGAGGAAGGTCCGGCGGCTGACCCCGCCGGTGGGATCCCCCTTCGCCGCCTTGCCCGGCTTACCGGACGCGAGCATCGCGCCGGGCACCGGGGCCGCACCCAGGTCCAGCACCACGCGCGGCGCGACCCGGCCGGCCGGGTCCTTCGCCGCGCTCACCGGGCGTCCCGCATGCTGCGCGCGTCCTGGCCGGCCAGCGAGTCGCCGCCGACCTCGGCGTTGTGCGCGTGGGCCACGTGGTGAAGCCCGAAGACGGAGTCCATTCCGGCGTGCAGTCCCATGAGATCCTCGCACTGGTTGACGGCCTTCTTCGTCAGCGCCAGCCCCAGCCGAGGCATGGTCGCGATGCGCGCGGCGACGTCCATCGTCACCGCTTCGAGCTCCGGCGCCGGTACGACGCGGTTGACCATCCCGAGCTGGTAGGCGCGCTGCGCGTCCACCCGCTCACCGAGGAACAGGAACTCCTTCGCGAACCGCGGGCCCATGACCCACGGGTGGGCGAAGTACTCGACGCCGGGGATGCCCATCTTGACGACGGGGTCGGCGAAGAACGCGTCGTCCGACGCGATCACGAGGTCGCAGCACCAGGCGAGCATGAGCCCGCCCGCGACGCAGGCCCCGTGCACCATCGCGATCGTCGGCTTCGGCAGCTCGCGCCACCGGCGGCACATGCCGACGTACACCTCGGACTCGCGCGCGAAGCGGCCCTCCGCGCCGGGTTTGCCGACGTGGTCCCACCACAGGCTGGCGGTGCGCGGATAGGTCGTGTCGACGTCCCGGCCCGGGGTACCGATGTCGTGGCCGGCCGAGAAGTGCTTCCCCGCACCCGTGAGCACGACGACGGACACGTCGTCGTCCTCCACGGCCCGGTAGAACGCGCCGTCCAGCGCGTACGTCATCGCGCTGTTCTGGGCGTTCGCGTACTCGGGGCGGTTCATGGTCACGACAGCGACCGACCCCCGCCTCTCGTACCTCACGACGTCGTTGTCGTCGGCCATCGGTGCCTCCCAGCATCCGTGCTACATGGGATGGTGCGGCTCAGTCGGTCAGTCCCAGGGACGCCGCCAGGAGGGCGCGGTGCCGCCCCTCCGGTCCCCAGGCCGCGTGCAGCGCCCAGATGCGCAGCAGCCAGCGATGGAGCGGGTACTCGCGGGTGTAGCCCATTCCCCCGTGGCACTGGAGCGCGGCGCGGGCCACCTGCCCCGCGGCCGCGCCGGCGCGGAGCTTCGCGGCTGCGACGTCGCGATCGGCGGACGGCGCGCCGCGGGCGTGCGCCCAGCCTGCCGCGTGGACGAGCGGGCGGGCCAGCTCGAGCGCGACGGCGGCGTCCGCCAGCTGGTGCTGCACCGCCTGGAACGACCCGACCGGGACGCCGAACTGCCGCCGCTCGGCGACGTACGTGACCGTCGTGCGCAGCGCGGTGTCGGCCAGCCCGACCAGCTGGGCCGCCGTCCCGAGGACGCCGGCGCGCACCGCGGCGGCGACGGTCGCGGGGTCGGCGTCGATCACGTCCGCGTCGCTGGTCGGGCCCGCGGCCGCCACCCGGGTCAGCGGGCGCAGCGGGTCGACGGCGGCGACCGGCTCGCCGGCCACCGGCGTCACCAGCCGCACCGGGCCGCCGGGTTCCCCGACGAGGACGGCGTCGGCGGCGTCGGCCCACGGCGCGAGGCCCGAGCCGTCCAGCGCCGCCGTCACCCGCCACCCGCCGGCGGCGAGGCGGGACGCGTGCTCGGTCCCGGCCAGCAGCCGCGCGGCCACGACCGCGGTCTCGACCAGCGGCACCGGGACGGCGGCGCGGCCGCTCTCCTCCAGGCACGGCAGGACGTCGAGCTCGTCCAGCCCCAGGCCGCCGTCGGCCTCCGGGACCAGCGCGCCGAGCAGCCCGACCCCGGCCAGGCGCTGCCAGACCTCGGCCGCGTCCGGAGGCTTGGTCTCGTCGCGCTGGCGCAGCGCGTCGCGGACGGCGTCCCGCAGCTCGAGCTGGTCGGCGGTGAACCCGAAGAACATCGGCGGCCCCCGTCAGCGGCTTCTGGGAAGGCCGAGGACACGCTGCGCGACGATGTCGCGCTGGATCTCGTTGGTGCCGGCGTAGATCGGCCCGGCCAGCGAGAACAGGTGCCCCTTGGTCCACGGCGAGTCGGCCTGCGCCTCCGGCCCCAGGATCTCGAGCGCGAGCTCGTGCAGCCGGACGTCGAGCTCCGACCAGTGCAGCTTGTTGACGCTCGACTCGGCGCCGACCGGCTCGCCGGCGGTGATCCGGGTGACCGTGCCGAGCGTGTAGAGCGCGTAGGCCTGCACGTCGAGCCAGACCTCCGTGAGCCGCTCGACCACAGCGGCATCCACGCCGCCCGGGCGCGCGGCGGCGAGCTCCCGCAGCCGGTCGAACGCCGCGAGGTACCGGCCGGGCGAGCGCAGCGTCAGGCCGCGCTCGCTGCCCGTCGTGGCCATCGCGACGCGCCAGCCGTCGTTCACGCCGCCGAGGACGCCGGCGTCGGGCACGAAGACGTCGTCGAAGAAGAGGTCCGCGAACCCCTCGTCGCCGTCCAGCCGGCTGAACCCGTTGACGGTCACGCCGGGCGCGTCGAGCGGGATCAGCAGGTAGGTCAGCCCGCGGTGGCGCCCGGCGTCGGGGTCGGTGCGGAACAGCCCGAACGCGTGCGTGCAGAACGCGCCCCGGGTGCTCCAGGTCTTCTGGCCGTTGACCACCCAGCCGCCGCGCGCGTCGTCCCGCGCGGCGCGGCTGGTGAGCGAGGCCAGGTCGCTGCCGGCGCCGGGCTCGGACCAGGCCTGGCACCACAGGTCGTCGGCGGCCGCCATCCGCGGCAGCAGCGTGTCCTTCTGCTCCTGGGTGCCGAACGCGAAGATCGTCGGCGAGAGCAGGAAGATGCCGTTCTGCGTGACGCGCTGCGGCGCGCCGGCCCGGTAGTACTCCTCCTCGAAGATCAGCCACTGCCACAGGTCGGCGTCGCGGCCGCCGTACGCCGCGGGCCAGGACACGACCGACCAGCGCGCCGCGTGGAGGTGCTTCTCCCACTGCACGTGCTCGGCGAAGCCCGCCCGCGTATCGCCCGAGGGCAACGGGCGCCGCGGCACGTTCTCGCGCAGCCAGTCGCGCACCTCCGCGCGGAACTCCTCGTCCCGCGCCGACCAGGTCAGGTCCATCGGCGTCCCACTC
>Ga0081539_10005974_pt1 | contig 11989 bp, 12 predicted proteins | sample TabmetS4T2R2_FD_71023 | JGI IMG/M metagenome (GOLD analysis project Ga0081539, IMG submission 71023) | Tabebuia heterophylla rhizosphere microbial communities from the University of Puerto Rico - S4T2R2 | ecosystem: Host-associated > Plants > Roots > Rhizosphere ...
GCGCCCAGGGGGGGTCCGCGGGGTGCGCCCCGGGGCGCGCCGCGCGCGCCCGCGGCGGGGGGGCGCCGCGCCCCCGCCGCCACGACCTGCAGCGCTCGCTGGAGCTGGAGGCGGAGTGGCTGGCGCCGCGCGCCTGCCGCGAGCTCGAGCCGGGCCTCACCCCGTCCTGCAACGGCGGCGTGCACGTGGCCGGCGAGGGCTCGATCGACCCGCGGGCGCTGGTCCGGGCGCTGCCGGTGGCGCTGCGCGAGGCGGGGGGAGAGCTGCGCATTGGTTGCGAGGTCACCGACGCGGTCTGGGAGGGGGAGCGGCTGGCCGGGGTGCGGACCGCGGCCGGCGAGGAGCTGCGGGCCAAGTCCGTCGTCCTCGCCAACGGCGCCTGGTCGGGCGCGACCGCCTGGCTGCCCGAGCAGGCGCGACCGCCGGTGCGGCCGGTCAAGGGCGAGGTGGTCGAGCTCGGCAGCCGCGACGGAGAGCCGCCCTGCGGTCGCATCCTCGCCTCCGAGCGCGTCTACCTGGTGCCGCGCCCCGACGGCCGGCTGATCGTCGGCGCCACGGTCGAAGAGCGGGGCTACGACACCACGGTCACCGCCGGCGGCGTCCACGAGCTGCTGCGCGAGGCCTACCGCCTGCTCCCCGACGTCGCCGAGATGGAGCTGCTCGGAGCGGTCGCCGGCCTGCGCCCGGGGACCCCGGACAACCTGCCGCGAATCGGCCCCGGCGCCATCGAGGGTCTGGTCCTGGCCACCGGCCACTACCGCAACGGCATCCTCCTCGCCCCCCTCACCGCCGACCGCATCGCCGCCCAGCTCGCCGGCGACCGTATGCCTTTATTCGCCCAGAGGGCGGATAAAGGCATACGGAGCGAGGTGACGGCGTGAAGGTCGAGCTGAACGGCGAGCTGCGCGAGCTGAGCGAGGGGACGACGCTGGCGGAGGCGGCGCGGGCCGCCGGGGCGCCGGAGGACCGGCGCGGGATCGCGGTCGCGCTCGACGGCGAGGTCGTCCCGCGCGGCGAGTGGGACGCGACGCCGCTGCGCGAAGGCCAGACCGTCGAGGTGTTGGCGGCGATCCAGGGCGGCGCCCCCGAGGCCGAGCAGACCTGGGAGCTCGGAGGCCGCCAGTGGACCTCGCGGCTGATCGCCGGCACCGGCGGCTTCCGTTCGCTGGAGCAGATGGAGTCCGCGCTGGCCGCCGCCGGAACCGAGATCGTCACCGTCGCCCTGCGCCGCATCGACCCGGCCGCCGAGGGTTCGGTGCTCGACGTGATCGACCGCCTCGGCCTCTTCGTCCTGCCCAACACCGCCGGTTGCTACACCGCCCGCGACGCGGTCCGCACTGCCAAGCTCGCCCGCGAGGCGTTCGAAACCGACTGGATCAAGCTCGAGGTGATCGGCGACGACCGCACCCTCTACCCGGACGCGGTCGAGCTGCTCGACGCCGCCGAGCAGCTGGTCGCCGACGGCTTCACCGTCCTCCCCTACACCAACGACGACCCGATCCTCGCCCGCCGCCTCGAGCAGGCCGGCTGCGCCGCGGTGATGCCGCTCGGCTCGCCGATCGGCTCCGGCGCCGGCATCCGCAACCCGTACAACATCGCGATCATCACCGAGCGCGCCGCGGTCCCGATCGTCCTCGACGCCGGCATCGGGACCGCCTCCGACGCCGCCCAGGCGATGGAGCTCGGCTGCTCCGCCGTCCTCGCCGCCTCGGCGATCTTCGGCGCCGAGGACCCGACCGCGATGGCCGGCGCCCTGCGCGCCGCCGTCGCCGCCGGCCACACCGCCCGCCGGGCCGGCCGCATCCCCCAGCGCACCCACGCCGAGGCCTCCACCGCCTACGAGGGAATGCCGGATCTCTCCTGAGCATCTACGATTGGGGCAGCGCGCCCCTGTAGCTCAGCCGGTTAGAGCGGTGGCCTTTTAAGCCGCGCGTCGCGGGTTCGAGTCCCGCCGGGGGCATTTCCTTTCTGTGAGGGCCGCAGCTGTGTGAATCAGTCCAGCGCTGCGGCCAGCTTCTCCAGCGCCGCGCCCCAGCCGGCTTCGGCGCCGTCGCGGGCGGGGGGCGGGAGCGGGCCGTCGCTGAGCGTGAGGCGGGTCTTGCCGCCGTGGTCGTGCAGCTCGACCCGCACGACCGTGCCCTCCTCCATCCCCATCTCCGGCATCGGGTCGGACTTCAGGACCAGCAGCTCGGGCTCGACCAGCTCGAGGATCTCGTAGCCGATTGAGAACTCTCCGCCGCCGTCGCGGCGGACCATCGTCAGCTCCCAACGGCCACCGACCCGCAGGTCGATCGTGATCCGCTCGCTCGGGGCTTCCATGTGGGCGGGTCCGTACCAGGCGGCGACGCCCTCGGGCTCGGTCCAGGCGCGGAACACGTCCTCCCGTGGGGCCTCGAAGACCCGGGTGATCAGCACCGTGCGCGCGTCGCCGGCGTCGGGGGAGAGGTCACTCATCGTCAGCTCCATTTCCGCGCAGGTGCGCGTCGAGTCGGTCCATTCGGCGTTCCCACGTCCGCTTGCGCGAGTCGATCCACGCGGCCGCCGCGTCGAGCGGCTCCGGCCGCAGGCTGGTCGGCCGCCACTGGGCCTGGCGCCCGCGGACGACCAGGCCGGCGCCCTCGAGCACCTTCAGGTGGCGGGAGACCGCGGGCAGGCTGATCGGCAGCGGCGCGGCCAGCTCGCCCACCGTCGCCTCGCCCTCGGCCAGGCGGCTGAGCAGCGAGCGGCGGGTCGGGTCGGCGAGAGCCGCGAAGGTGACGCTGAGCTGATCGGCGGGCACGGGCTGTATTTAACCATATCGTTAAATACAACTCAGGCCCGGTGCTCCGGGTTCGGGAAGTCGAAGCGGCAGCCGGCGTCCCACTCGGTGCGCTGGTTGCCGTGCGCCGGGATGCCGCCGGCGTCCTTCAGCATCCGCGCCAGGTGCATCAGGTTCCAGGCGGCGAAGGTGGTGTTGCGGTTGGTGAAGTCGTTCTCCGGGCCGCCGGAGCCCTCGTCGAGGTAGGACGGTCCCGGCCCGGCCTCGCCGATCCAGCCGGAGTCGGCCTGGGGCGGGATCGTGTAGCCGAGGTGCTGCAGCGAGTAGAGGACGTTCATCGCGCAGTGCTTGACCCCGTCCTCGTTGCCGGTCACCAGGCAGCCGCCGACCCGCCCGTAGTAGGCGTACTGCCCGGCGTCGTTCAGCAGGTGCGAGTTGCCGTAGAGGCGCTCGATCACCTGGGTCGCGACCGAGGACTTCTCGCCGAGCCAGATCGGCATCCCGAGGACGAGGATGTCGGCCGCCAGCACCCGCTCGAAGATCCCCGGCCACTCGTCGACCTCCCAGCCGTGCTCGGTCATGTCGGGCCAGACGCCGGTCGCGATCCGGTGGTCGATCGCCCGGATCGATTCGACCTCGACGCCGTTGGCGCGCATGATCTCCATCGAGAGGTTCATCAGCCCCTCGGTGTTGGACGTCTCCGGGCTGCGCTTCAGCGTGCAGTTGATGAACAGCGCGCTGAGGTCCGAGTAGTCGGTCATCTCTCTCCCTTGTGTGTCGTTTGCGAGCTAGGCGCGGGGTAGGCTGAAGCGGATTCGGGTGCCGCTGGCGGCCGGGGCCAGCCAGATCCGGCCACCGTGGGTCTCGACGATCGCCCGCGAGATCGCCAGCCCCAGGCCGGCGCCGTCGGAGCCGCGGGCGGCGTCCTCGCCGCCGCGGAAGAAGGCTTCGAAGACCCGCTCGCGCTCGGCCTCGGCGATCCCCTCGCCGCTGTCGGCGACCTCGATCTCGACCGCCTCGCGGCCGACCTCGGCCTTGACCGTGACGCTGCCGTCGGCCGGGGTGTGGCGGATCGCGTTGCGGATCAGGTTGAAGAGGACGCGCTGGATCCGCTCCGGGTCGGCGTTGGCCGAGAGCGGCTCGGCCCCGAGCTCGGCCCGCAGGGCGACGCCTTTGGCCCCGGCCTCGGGGACCATCGCCGCGACCGTCTCGTCGACCAGCAGCCCGAGCTCGACCTGGCGCAGCGACCAGTCGATGTCGCCGGCCTCGATCCGCGAGAGCTCGAAGAGGTCGTCGATCATCGCGCTCAGCGAGTCGATCTGGGTGCCCATCGTCTTCAGGTAGCGCCGCCGGGTCTGCTCGTCGACGATCTCGTCGTCGACCGCCTCGACCAGCAGGCGCAGCGAGGCGATCGGCGTGCGCAGGTCGTGGGAGACCGCGGCGACCAGCTGGCGCCGGGTCGCCTCCGCCGCGGCGCGGGCCCGCTCGCGCGCCGCCAGCGTCGCGATCCGCAGGGCGACGAGGCCGGCGCCGAGGACGAGGATCGCGGCGATCAGCGCGTCGCGCTCGGAGAGGAACATCTCCTGCGCGGCGATCACGAGGACGACGATCGCGACCGCGACCACGGCCGCCGTCAGCAGCGCCTGCCGCCGCAGCGCCGGGCTCATGGCTGGAACCTGTAGCCGACGCCCCAGACCGTCTGGATGAAGCGCGGCTGCTCGGGGTCGGGCTCGATCTTCGCCCGCAGGCGGCGGACGTGGACGGTGACCGTCGAGGTGTCGCTCGCTATCGGCGCTTCCCACACCTGCTCCATCAGCTGGTCGCGCGAGAAGGCCTGGCCGGGGTGGGAGGCGAGGAAGTGGAGCAGGTCGAACTCGCGCTGGCTGACCGCCACCTCCGCGCCGTCGCTGGCGACGCGGCGGCCGCGGGCGTCGATCTCGAGCTGCTCGAAGCGCAGCGGGGCAGCGTCCTCGTCGGGCGGGTGGACGCGGCGCAGGACCGCGTCGACGCGGGCGACCAGCTCGCGCGGGGAGAACGGCTTGACGACGTAGTCGTCGGCGCCGCCGCGCAGCCCCGCCAGCTTGTCCTCCTGCTCGCCCTTCGCGGTCAGCAGGATCACCGGCGTGCGGTCGTCCGCGGTCTCGCGCATGTGTCGCAGCACCCGCAGGCCGTCGACCTGGGGCAGCATCAGGTCGAGCACGACCAGGTCGGGCCGGGTCTCGTCGACCAGGCGGATCGCCTCGAGGCCGTCGGCAGCGGTCCGCGCCGCGTAGCCCGCGTGCTCGAGGTAGCGGGAGACGACCTCGGAGATCGTCGGCTCGTCGTCGACGACGAGCACGGTGCGGCGACCGCCCTGGTCTGCCATGGGCTCGATTCTCTCAGCCGGCAGGCTCATCCGAAAGTGAAGGCGTAGCCGGAGACGCCGGGGGCGAACTCGAGGGTCAGCAGGTGGCGCCCGGCCCGCGGCAGTTCGACCAGACGGTAGAGGCGCTGGGCGGAGACCGTGGCCACCCCGTCCTCGACGTCGGTCCCGGCGTAGCGGGCCGGCAGCGGCTTGCCGTCGAGCAGGACGCGGACGGGCCGCGGCTCGCCGCCGTCCGAGCCGAGCACGAGGAAGACGCGGCGGGCCTTGAAGGAGAGCTCCAGCTTCGAGTCGGCGACCGCGGTGGCGTCGTCGGGGGTGATCCGCCAGGTGCCGCCGTAGGCGAGACCCTCATCGGGCAGCTTCCCGGCCGGGAGCTGGAAGCGCTGCGTGCCGGGACGGATCAGGCCGTTGACGAAGCGGTCGGCGCGGAGGGCCCCGAGGTAGCTCTCCGGGGTCGTGACCAGCGGCGAGGCGGTCTCGGCCCTGGCCTGGGCGCGCCGCCCCGGCTGCTTGCCGGCTTCGGCCAGGAGCTCGCGGATCGCGGTCTCGGTCTCCTCGTATTCGCCCTCGCCGAAGTGGACGTAGCGGACCTTGCCGCGGGCGTCGATCAGGTACTTGGCCGGCCAGTACTGGTTGCCGTAGGCGCTCCAGGTCCCGTACTCGTTGTCCTGGACCACCGGGTACCTGAGCCCGTTCTGCTCGATCGCGTCCTCGACGTTGCCGGCCTCGCGCTCGAACGGGAACTCGGGGGTGTGGACGCCGACGATCGTCAGGCCGCGGTCGCGGTAGCGCTCGTCCCAGGCCTTCAGGTAGGGGAGGGTGCGGATGCAGTTGATGCAGGTGTAGGTCCAGAAGTCGATCAGGACGACGCGGCCGCGCAGCTCCTTCAGCGTCAGCGGGCGGTCCCCGGGGGTGTTGAACCAGCGTTGGTTGTCGGTGAATTCGGGCGCGGTGCCGAGTACGGGGATCGTGGCGTGGGCATCGCGCAGGCCGGCCAGCTCCTCGCGCACTTCGTCGCGTTCCTCGAGCTCGCCGGTCGGGTTGACGACGAAGTCCGGCAGGTCGCTGGCGATCGCGGTCTGGAAGCGGGTGTCGTAGTCGGCCGCCATCCCCAGCGCGACGACGATCATCAGCGCCCCCATCGCCATCTGCAGCTTGCCGGTGGCCGGGGCCAGGCGGGCGACGAGGCGGCGGCCGCCGAGCATCAGGAAGTAGAGGACGACGGCGCTGCCGAGCGCGTAGGCGAGGGCGACGCCGAGCCGGCCGGCGGTGAACGACTGCGAGGCGGAGACGGTGATCACGCCGGCGAGGATCGGTCCCGCGCAGGGCGCGTAGACGAAGCCGAGGCTGAGGCCGACCAGCAGGCCGGAGCCGAAGCCATCCCCGCCGGGCCCGGCTTTCGGGGTCGGGATCGCGTGACTCAACCAGCCCTCGACCCGGGCCGAGATCGCCGGGACCAGCAGGGTGATCCCGAAGCCGAGCAGGACGGCGATCGCGAGGTTGCGCAGGAGGTCGCCGGGCAGGCCGAGCGCGTCGATCAGGTAGACGAGCGCGACCGTCGCGAAGGCGAAGGAGAGGGCGAGGCCGGTGACCACGCCGAGCGGCCGGCGCCGCCCGCCGGTGACGCCGGCCGAGAGGGCGACGGGCAGGACCGGCAGCACGCAGGGCGAGAGCGCGGTTGCCGCCCCGGCGAGGAAGGCGAAGCCGATCAGGGCGATCAACGGGCCCGACCTGCCAGTCGCGCGTCGAGGGAGCGCTTGCCCGGCCCGGCCCAGAGGAGGAAGAGCATCGCGGCGAGCAGCAGCGGCGCCAGGGTCAGGCTCGGCAGAACCTCGCCCTCGCCGATCCCGGAGACGACGATCGCCCCGGCCATGTTCCCGGCCAGGGCCAGCGCCGCCAATCTGGTCAGCAGGCCGGCCAGCAGCAGGGCGCCGCCGACGATCTCCAGGCCGCCAACCAGGTAGACGAAGGCGTCGGGCGCCGGCAGCCCGTAGGAGTCGAACGACTCGACCTCGTTGGCGTGGTCGCTGAACTTGCCGATCCCGAAGACGACGAAGATCGCCCCGCTGATCCAGCGAACCGGAGTCTCGAACCTACTCGCCATCGCCGCCGATGCTAGGCGGCAGACCTTGCCGAACTATGAACTCGGGCGAGCCGTCGCCGCTGTCGTAAGGGAGTCGTAAGCGGCGGGCCGGATACTCGGCGAGGACCCCGAGCAAGGAGAACGCGATGAGACGTCTGCTGCTGTTCGTCGTGGCCGCCGCCGCCCTGGCTGCCGGCTGCGGGAGCGATTCGGATTCCGGGGCGGCGACCAACGTGACGGCCGTCGCCGCGACCGGAGCCGCCGCCAACCGAGGCGACTCGATGGCGCCCAGGGGGACCAAGCTGAAGCTGGTCGACTCCGAGTACGGCGAGGTGATCGCCAACGGCAAGGGCGAGGCCCTCTACCTCTTCGACCGCGAGCGGAGGGGCAGGAGCGAGTGCTACGGGGCCTGCGCGGAGGCCTGGCCACCGGTCCTCACCAAGGGCAAGCCGCGCGCCGCCGCCGGCGCCGACCCGAGCCTGCTCGGCACGACCAAACGCCGCAACGGCAAGCTCCAGGTCACCTACGCCGGGCAGCCCCTCTACTACTACGTCGGCGACTCCCCGGGCACGATCCTCTGCCACGACGTCGATGAGTTCGGCGGCACCTGGCTCGTCGTGCAGCCGAACGGGGAGGCGGCCTAAGCGTCCTCTCCGCTTGCGGGACTCCCCCGCGAGTCCTAGTATCGATTGGCGCATCGCGTTGATAGGAGGTCCCGATGGCTGCATCTCACTGACGGGCAAGGAGCGGTTTGCCGCGCACGAGCCGACGGGTGAAGCCGTCCCGGCGCACGACCTGCACGCCCAGCTCGACCAGGCCGCTGGGGAGATCGGCGGACAGGTGATCGCCTGGCGCCATCACCTGCACAGCCACCCGGAGCTCTCTAACCGGGAGACGGCGACGGCGCATACAGTGGCCGACCACCTGCGCTCCCTCGAGCTCGACGAGGTGCGTACCGGGATCGCCGGCCACGGCGTCGTCGGCGTCCTCCACGGCGGTGGCGACGGCGATCGCGTGGTCGCCCTGCGGGCGGACATCGACGCGCTGCCGATCAAGGAGGAATCGGGGGTCGATTTCGCCTCGACCGTGGTCGACGAGGACTATCCCGGGGGAGCGTCGCCGGTCGCCCACGCCTGCGGTCACGCCTGCCACACGGCGATGCTGATTGGCGCTGCCAGCGTCCTCGCCCCGGCCCGCGACGAACTGCCCGGGACGATCCTGTTCGTCTTCCAGCCCGCCGACGAGGGCCCGCCGATCGACGAGGACGGGGGCGCCGTCTCCTACTTCGTCGACAAGTACGGCGGCGCCTACCTCCAGCTCGGCGCCCAGGACGTCGAACTGCGCCCCGACGGCACGATGGCCCCCGAACCCGGCGGCCGCGGCATCGCGATGAACCACAACCCGCACTTCTACGCCGACGACTCGGTGCTGGAGACCGGGGTGCGGATCCACGCCAACGTCGCCCTCGACCACCTCACCGGCGCGATCACCGCTTCCGGCTGAACGGCGATAATCGCCGCGTGGCGGTTCTCGTTCTCACCGGCCCGCCCGGAGTCGGCAAGACGACGGTCGCCAGGATCCTCGCCGAGCGCTCCGCGCGCGCCGTCCACCTGGAAGCGGATCGCTTCTTCTTTTTCATCCGCAGCGGCTTCGTCGAGCCCTGGGATTCGGCCTCGGCCGAGCAGAACCAGCTCGTGATGAGGGCCGCGGCCGGGGCGGCGGCGAGCTATGCGGCGGCCGGCTACGCGACGATCCTCGAGGGGATCGTGATCCCACGCTGGACGCTGGGGGCGATCCGGGAGACGCTCCAGGGAGCCGGCGTCGACGTCGAGTACGCGGTGCTGCGGGCGCCGCGGGGCCGCCTGCCTCGATCGCTTCGTCGAGCGCGAAGGCAGCGCCGACCTCCTCGACCCGAAGACCGTCGCGGCGATCGGCGCCGAATTCGACGCGCTCGGCGAGTTCGAGCGCTGCGCGATCGAGGTCGACGGGATGAGCGCCGAGCAGGCCGCCGACGCGGTCGAACGGGCGCGGGGAGACGGCGTCCTAAGGTTGGGAGATGGCTGACGCTCAGGCCACCGGCGGAGCGAAGCGCGACCAGCGCCTGCTCAAGGTCCCCTGCGACCTCGAGGCCGAGGACGACGTCCGCCTCGAGCGGATCCGCGAGGAGGTCGACATCGGCTTCGACGCCCTGCGCGACGTCGAGAACGGAGTCTCGGTCTTCGGCTCGGCCCGGGTCGCCGCGGACCACCCCTGGTACGCGCTCTGCCGCGAGACCGCGGCCTGCCTGGTCGACCACGGCTTCAGCGTGATCACCGGCGGCGGCCCCGGCCTGATGGAGGCGGCCAACCGCGGCGCCGCCGAGGCCGGCGGCCTCTCGATCGGCCTCAACATCGAGCTCCCCCACGAGCAGGAGCCGAACCCCTACGCCAACCGCAGCCTCGGCTTCCACTACTTCTTCGCCCGCAAGCTGATGTTCGTCCGCTACGCCCGCGCCTTCGTGATCTTCCCCGGCGGCTTCGGCACCCTCGACGAGATGTTCGAGTCCCTGACCCTGATCCAGACCCACCGGATCAAGAACTTCCCGACGATCCTCGTCGACTCCACCCACTGGCAGCCCCTGCTCGACTGGATCGACACCGGCCTCGAGGACACCGGGATGATCTCCGCCGGCGACAAGGAGCTCCTGGTCATCGCCGACACCCCGAGTGAGGTCTGCGAGCACGTGATCCGGGCCAGGGACGCGCAGACAAAGTCCCGCGTTTTGGGGAACGTTTGTTCGTTCTCGTCTGGAGAGCTAGCTACACTTGCGCCACAACTTGGCTCTCGGATGGCGAAAGAGCCCCTGGGCTCTGCCTTGAACGGCTAGCTGTCCGGGGGCCAAGTTTCTTAGTAGTAGTGGGTGGTTCCGATCGACCAGACATCGAACTCGGACTCAACCTTGTCCTCGACTAGGTCGAAGGAACGCGAGTCTTCGCGCTCCCATTTCCTCTGGATTGCCCAGACGCAGTAGTCGACGACTTGCAGGCAGGGATCGCTCGCGGCTGGCCAGAAAGCAACCCGGTGGGAAGCGCAGGGCGATACCTGGCTCACTACATCGTCCACCGCGGTGTGGAAGGTCGCCCGCTTCTTCTTGGTCCCAAGACTGGATGCAACAACGAAGAGGCGATCCGCTGGAGTCGCTACTGCGGGAGCGACGTGTTTGAAGTGCAAATACCAGGCCATCTTGTAGAGCGCACGTTCGCTTTGAAGGTGCGGCTGCGCTTTCGACTTCTCGAGGACGGTTGCATCGATCCGGAAATCACCCTGACTGAGAACCTTGAACACCTCGTCGCGCACCGCCTGCGGGTCTTCGGTCGCGTGAAAGACCTTGTCGAGGTGGACTCCGCGCCAGCCTAGGTCGCGACGGAGTTGAAGCAACTCATCGCCAATTCTGCAATCCCCTGCGGAAACCGTGCCCAGGATGAAGTACCGGCTCGCTCCTGAGCCCCGGGAGAAGTCGAAGTTGCCGGCCTCGTCGGAGAAGACGTATCGGTCGGCCATGAGCCGGTTGCTAGTGGCGGAAGTGGCGGTGCTTGGTGAAGACCATCGCGATGTTGCCCGCGTCGCAGGCCTCGATCACCTCGCCGTCGCGTTTGGAGCCGCCGGGCTGGATCACTGAGTTGGAGCCGGCTTGGATCGCCAGCTCGGGGCCGTCGGCGAAGGGGAAGAAGGCGTCGGAGGCGACGGCGGAGCCGGCTAGGAGGGCCTCGGCCTCCTCGCCGCGGGCCTCGCGGCACTTCTCGACCGCCAGGCGGACCGAGTCGACGCGGCTCATCTGGCCGGCGCCGATGCCGAGCGTGGCGCCGTCCTTGGCGATCACGATCGCGTTCGAGCGGACCCGGCGGCAGACGGTCCAGGCGAACAGCATGTCGTCCCACTGCTGCTCGCTCGGCTCCGTCTTGGTCACCACCTCCATGATCTCGCGCGGCTCGGGGTCGCCGTCGCGGTCCTGGATCAGCAGCCCGCCCAGCACCTTCTTGACGTCGCGTTCGGCCGGGTCGGGCTGGCGACGCTCCTCCTCCTCGAGGATCCGGATCGACTCCTTCTGCTGGAGCACGGCGAGGGCGCCGTGTTCGTAGCCCGGCGCGTAGAGGACCTCGACGAAGTTCTTGTGCAGCTCCTCGGCCAGCTCGGCCGAGACCGGGCGGTTGAAGGCGATCACGCCGCCGTAGGCGGAGAGCGGGTCGCAGGCCAGCGCCTTCAGGTAGGCCTCGCAGGCGTCCTTGCCGACCGCCACCCCGCAGGGGTTGTTGTGCTTGACGATCACGCAGGCCGGCGGCTCGAAGTCTTCGACCAGCCCGCGGGCCGAGTCGAGGTCGAGCACGTTGTTGAAGGAGAGCGCGCGGCCGTGCAGCTTCGAGACCCGCGAGAGGATGTGGCTGCGCGCCCCCGCCTCCGAGTAGAGCGCCGCGCGCTGGTGCGGGTTCTCGCCGTAGGAGAGGTCGAGCACCTTCTCGTAGGCGATCGCCAGGTGTTCGGGGAAGTCCTCGTACTCGGTCGAGAACCAGCGGCTGATCGCGGCGTCGTAGCGGGCGGTCTGGGCGAAGGCCTCGTTGGCCAGCCAGTGGCGGGTCGTGGCGGAGATCTCCCCACCGGACTCCTCCAGCTCGGCGCAGACCGCGTCATAGGCCTCGGGCTTGACGATCACCGCGACGCCCTCGTGGTTCTTCGCCGCGGCGCGGATCATCGTCGGCCCGCCGATGGCGATGTTCTCGATCGCCACCTGCGGCGCCACGTCGTGCCC
>Ga0081539_10005975_pt1 | contig 11989 bp, 8 predicted proteins | sample TabmetS4T2R2_FD_71023 | JGI IMG/M metagenome (GOLD analysis project Ga0081539, IMG submission 71023) | Tabebuia heterophylla rhizosphere microbial communities from the University of Puerto Rico - S4T2R2 | ecosystem: Host-associated > Plants > Roots > Rhizosphere ...
GTTACTACTACTGTTGCTGTTACCTACTGCTGCTGTTATTATTCCTGCTGCTGTCGCTGCTGCTGCTGCTATTGTGTAATACTGTTGCTGTTACGTAACAACAGATGGAGGGGGAGCGCAGTGGTGTGATAATATTATTAGGGAGTGTTAGGTGTTACGCGTTTTACCGGTTGTTGCGCTGTGCTCCGATGCGATAGGTAATGAAGGGGTTGATGTTATGTTGCGCTATGCCGCGTTATGTTGCGTTATGCTGCGCGTGGTACGGAAAGGGTTGCGGGGAGTGAGTGCAGTGGTGTTCAACGAGTATGCGCGCGTGTTATATGTTCACATCGGTTAATTTAATGCGCTGTGCTCCGTATTCAACAGCTGTGTTCCCGTACACTATGGATGGATTCACCACGATTAATGCTGCTGCTGCAACGTTGGAACCAACGTCTGGATCATCTTCACCAGCAACCAAAGGTCGGTGATGTATTTTTTTACAATTATTGTTACAATTTTTAATTAATCGTTATGAAGAATTTTTAATCCAGAAATTTGCAAACAACAAAATCAACCCCACGCCGCTGGCGCGGCGAGAGGGTTGCTCGCTCACGCGATTTATTTTCCACCAATAATAATTATTAGCAAGCACTAGCACTAGCACTTGAAAGAGCGCACGCTCTAGTTGTAGTAATAATGTTTCTTGCCAGTGTGTTTTCCGATTTTCCGATTGTAATCGTTCCAAATTACTCGCTCGTAAGTACACGCTCTAGCTGTTTGTCGAATTAATTTCAGAGATTTTTTCAAATACATCCCTGCCAATGCTGCAGCACGGTGTAGCACTATATGGAGTACCACTTGCTTGTACAAAAATACGGAACAAACAAATAAAAATGTACTTGTTGAAGATGGACTCTTCAACAAGTACATCGAATTGACAGGAGCAGGATTCGAACCCGCGACCCACGAAGTCTGCCTCGTTGCTCTACCAACTGAGCTATCCCTGTCTTATTAGAATTCAACATTTCACAACCGGTAGTGAATGAAGAACACAGGATAGCTCGACTTTTGACCAGATTCGTCTGTTTTGAATTGTCGTCTGCTATAAACTATCGGTAAATTGCCAGAAGTACCGCGTCGTCTTTTTTTATTTTTTTGCTGTTGTGTTCGCTCGTTGCCATCATTATTTCCGAATGCTACTTTAACAGGTTGCGAATTGCAATTGCGCTAGTATTCTTAAAAAACTTAGGTTAGTATCCGGGTTTCAGAAAATTTGCAGAGGCTGATTATTTTAGTTTAAAATTTGTATTCGGCTTTTTCCCGATTTTCAGAGAAACGGAAATGTCGAAGACAGGGTGGCTGAGTGGTCTAGAGCGATGAGGTACAACCTCAAAGATCGCGGGTTCGAATCCCGCTCCTGTCAGTATATTTATGAAAGTTCGGACAGAGAACGACATGACACAGATCGAATACGTCAGTATCCCAAGGGTGTTGAAACCGAGGAGCAGATGGACGAGTACGTGGAACGCTACTAAGTAGCGTTCCACGTACTCGTCCATCTGCTCCTCGGTTTCAACACCCTTGGGGTTTTTCTTCTTTGATGTAAAAATGTAAAAAGTTGCGCACGTGTAATACTGATGCATGTCTTTTTACTGCTATGAAATTGTCCTCCTGTCGCATATTTCTGATGTCCTGTTGAATTTCGTGTAGTGGTCGTAAAAGAGAGTTGCTTGAGAAAGTTCACCCCGGTAATTTGAATCAACCGGATATGTGTTCACCGTCCGTATTACGAGTTAAACTGATTACCCGGATTACTGTGTGAGAGCGCAACAAAAGCAGAGTCGATTTTCATGAATGAACGCAAGGGTCGTAATAATATTTAAAAGCGAATAAAAACATCAACCGCTGGTCTGAATTAAATTCAGGTTTTTTTATTTTTCACTGTACATGTACGCACATAAATATTACGGAGATAACTTGATCAAAAAAAGTACAGTGCAAAAAATCAATGTTCAAAGTATTAATTAATTTTCAGGTTATACCCGCAATGCTTAATCTGGAATGAATATTAACTATCATTTTTATGTACAGCATGCTTTCCAGATTTATGTGACGTATTCCGATTCTTCACAAGGAAGAGAGTTCACACTTTGTCAATTATCCACATCTTCTGACAACTGCATGTTGCCGTCTGTTATTATTGGCAATATTGATACGGTTCATGGATTCGGCGAGACTACGCACAGTCGGTAGGACGTGGTGCAAAAGCGAAGTCAAAAAAGATCCGTTCGCTGAGTGACTGTGGTAAGGGCAACAGTTACGGGGCTTTCCGAAAGAAGAGAAATAAAAACTCATTGAGGAGTCATCATCCATGCAATCAAAGGTGTAGGGTGCTTGAGAAGGCAGAGGAAATAGATGAGATTTCGGTTCAGCTTTGGTTTTTTCCTGCTTTCTCTTACCTCCTTCACCTTTTTTAGCCGGACTGTTGTTCACTGTTTTCCTCCCTGGCTTCTGTTTCGGTTTCTGATTCTGCTGCTGGTGATACTGCTGCTGCCGCAGGTTCGACCGCTTGCTCGTTTTCATCTCCGCTTCCACCGCTGCTGCTGCTGCTGCTGCTGCTTGTGCTGAAGATGGTAGTGCTGCTGCTTCCGCTGCTGCTGCTGCTGCTGGCATTGCTCAATCTTCGCATCCGTTTCAGCTGGCGAGCGTGCCGTTTGACACGAGACGAAACTGTATTGGAAGAAATGCGGAGAGAAAAAAAGCACAATTGATGCAGATATTTAACGGTTTTTTATATTATTTAACGAGAAAACAACAGTTTCACTTGTATTTTTTCCCTGAAAATCAACTATTTTTTAGAGTTACTCAACACACACACACACACACACACACACACACACACACCAAATCTTTTAAGTAGCAAATAAAAATTACCTCTTTTTAGTCGACGATGGATGCTGTCCACAGGTCGAGAGAGCAGCGAAGACACGGCCACGCCTAACGTCCCACCTTGCACGAACTGGAGAAGATGCGATGACACGATGCGATCCAGTTCGGCTCTGACGTCTGGCGAAAATCCTTGAAAACTCTGATCGGCTTCCTCTGGATCAGAGTTGTCAGCGTGATTTTGCAGCTGATCGGCTGCGTGCTCCTCTGGCTGCTGTTGTTCGTCCGCGTGCTCCTCCGTCTGCTGCTGTTCTACCGGATTCTCCTCCGGCTGTTGTTCGACTGAGTGCTCCTCCGGCTGCGACTGATCGACTGAGTGCTCCTCTAGTCTCTGTTGATTAATTGATTGCTGCTGATCAAAGTCTGCTGCGGAGACTATTTCAGAACTGAGTCGAGTGTAGTCGTTACACTCAGTACCTTCCGGAACAACAGCAGCAGCGGATGGTTCCGGATGCTGCTGTGACTGCTGTTGAGCGAATGAATCCACCTGCTCCTGCTGCTGCTGCTGCTGCTGCTGTTGACGTTGGAAATCTGCTTGAGAATTCAGCAGCTCAAGATGCCGGTGCTCGATATCCGGAAGTAGTGACTCCAGATATTCACACCGTTCCTGCTGCTGCTGCCTGCGTTTCTCCGCCTGTACTAACTCGTGAATATCGTCTCTGATGGGTGCGAAACACTGATTGATGATGTTCACCAGACGTTTCATTTCATCAGAGATGCAGGCATCACCGGTTTCATCTTCAGCACGAGCAGCAGCAGCAGAACTCGTAGCAGTGTGTTGAGTAGATGAACTCTGCTGCTGATGATATTCTTCTTCCGTTTGAGTTGCTGCTGATTCCACAGCTCTGTCGAGAGACGAAATCACCGGAATATTGAAGTACTGCTGCTCCTGCTGCTGGTGGAAGATGTCTGCGCTACTTCCACTTTGCGGGCAAATGTCCACAATCACTACTGATGATGGTTCGTTGTCCTGCTGCTGCTGCTGCTGCTGCTCCTCCGACTGCTCATGCTGCCCGTTATCCGCAAGTTGAGAAGCAAAATCCAGTGACATTTGCTGCTGAATCCTGACTTCGTCTGCCAGACTGTTGAATATCCGCTGCTGAGATACGGAAAGTTCCTGCTGCTGCTGCTCCTCCTGCTGATTAGGGTGATGAACTTCTAACGTCAGCTGGCACTCACCGTGGCGGTTGAGGTTTTCACGGATGTGTTGTGCCAGCTGATGTTCCTGAAGAAGGAGTTCTTGATGAGGGTCGGAATTTGAAACGTTGTCGAAGTCGTTCCTGAAGAGAGTCTGCGTACCGTCACCATGAATGATGGTGTGGAACGGAGGAAGCGATTCTAACGGACGAGTAATGGTTGCGTCGGTCGCGGGAAGATCAGCGGAACCTGTAGCGATGTTAACCGGAGTGGATGATGCAGCGGGCGCCATCAAACGGGCAAATGTTGGAGATGATAGGGGGCTGCTGCTGAACGCTGTGACATTGTCTTGAGTTGACGAATCCGGAAGTACATTGTCCTGCTGCTGCTGACTGTTCTGCGCTTCGGACTCGAAAAAGATGTTCAGATTCTGAATGCTTCTACGCTCCATCGAACGCCTGTGAACTGGTCGTAGCGGCGCATTAATCAGGGATGGAGACACGTCGACAATGTTTCGACTTGTTGTCGGAGTCGTCATGATGTTTTGCTGCAATTCGTTGTCACCGTCTTCGAATCCGGGTTCAGGCGTTGATGATGCAAGGGGCGCACCGAAACGGGAATATTCGTCTTCGATTTCTTGAATAATTTCAGATGAATCGGAAAATGATGAATAGAAAATTGTGCTTAAATTTGGACAATCACAATCACCGTAACACAGTCCACCGAGATGAGAGTCGTCGCTGTCCAGAGTTGACGCAAAAGAATTGTTCAGTACACTGTTCGCATTGTATGATGAATTACTGCTGAGCTCGTCGGCTTCTGATGTGTAAATTGGAGATGCTAGGAAATTGTCACTTCCTCTCTGTGGATCGTCGAGATGCATTAGACGATGCACAACATGATCAGTTCACTCCTTGTGCTAAAATCAATTTCGCAACAAACAACTATTAGATATAGTGATCTTTTTTTATCATCACCCCTTGCTCTCTCCTTCTTCTTTGGAATAATTAACCGTCACAGATGCGCAACTACCCTTTCTGTACAAATTTGCAACTACTGCTGCTACTACTGCTGCGCGTTACTGCCGCTATTATTACTGCTGCTGCTGCTACTTTTGGCAGTTTAAAAGATATTGTTTACAATAGTTTGTGCAGCAGAAGTAATATTCACCAACACTTTTTATTGTTAAATTTCATCTTCACCACTGTCGTCGTTTGCCGATCCAGCAGTGGCAGCAGTTGCGGATTGAGCTTGATGTTCATCATCATCATTATCATCATCATCAGTTTCACTGACATGCAGGATACGCTGACTCTTGACTGCATTTTTTTTGTTGTTGATCGAACCGTGTTTCTGAACGGGAGCGACGACTGCTGTGGCCACAACTGCATCGTTGACATCGTCGAGTTCAGAATCGTCAGATTCACTTAGATTCTCTTTTTGATTTGGACCGCGACCGTATGTTGCTGCTTTCATTGCTGCTGCTGCTGCTGCTGCCGTTGCTGATCGGGTATTGTTTCTGCTACGCAGGTCCTGCGGAGGTCCGAACGCAGAAGCAGCTGCATTTGGAGGTGGAGTATTAGATTCCTTACTGATGACAACAGGTGGATACTTGTTTCCTTTCGTATCGATTAACACGGATGGTAACGCTGGTGGAATACTCCCGTTACCACCACCAACAACTGACACAGCGGATTTCAGATTTCTCTTGTTTGCAGCCAATTGCTGACGCAGCTGCCTCTTACGCTCCTGAGCTTTGCGTTGATTCTCTTCTTCCTGCTGCCGATGATTCCTGCGACGTCGAGCTTCGATCATTTGAACGTACCGTCTGATTAGCGCAACCTGACCGAGACACTGGTGAAAGAATGTGAACGGGTCAATGCGATGCTCTTGCTCGCTCAGATTGTCCCGAATCGCTCCGTCCTCTCTGAAACAGCGAATTACGTTGTTCACGAATGCAAAATTCGAACATTCCTGGTATGCATTCATGAACGCATTAATCACCGACGGTGTGTTGAATCCTTTACCGAGCATGTTCACCTCTTCCGTCGCCGTGTTTGACTGATCTTGCTGCTGCTGTTGCTGCGCAGTACCGCTGCTGCTGCTGTTGCCGGCGTGTTTCAATGAAACAGACATGATCTTGTGAATAGTAGTAGCCGTCATGGTCAGCATAATATCTGCCAGCCCTGATTTCAGAAGATTGTGAGGAAATCGTCCGAAGAATGCGTCAAATTCCCAGAATAATGCGCTGAAGTTGTAGAAGTCGTTCTCGCTCATTTCCACCTGACCGTACACTTTGTGGTCGAGCATTTCCACGACCACCCCATTCTGCTCTCGACATTGTGTCGGATACCACGACTTGAAGGTGACCTTTGCATTTTTCACCGTAATCGACACGACGGGATGCTCCGGTGTCACAGTTCCACACTCCGGAAGTTGACTTGTGAGATTGTGAAGAGTGAACACGTACTCGGAGTCGGCTTCCAGTGGATCTTTTGTCACTTCGATTGCGTTTTTTACTCCAACACTTTCTTTCTGGAGAATTGCGAATGATTCTGCCGTGAGGAAAATCACATCCCTGATCTGATGCTGATCTTTGACGTCGACATGTTCTGCTGCACCTGGACCCATGAGTTCGTCCGACTGTGAAATTCTGAGAAGAAGATGTGCATTGTAGTACCCGGTCCGAATGCTGGGACCGTTGTTTGGAAGATCTCTTCGAAGATACGGTCGGTATTTCGGTCCCGTGTATCGTTTAGCCGTCTGTGGTTCTCCCTGCTGATTTCTCACATCGTATGTGCTTTCGCAGTAGTCATTGTTGTGGTTGTCATACTGTTGCTTTTCATCCCGCTGCTGCTGCTGCTGCTGCTGTTGCTGAAACAGACCGTGGTAGAATTGTGTCTGCTGGTCGAGTTTTTCTCGTGAGTTTTCGTGTCCTGTTGTGTATCGGCGCAGTCCTGCTTGACCAACGTGGTTGAATGTTGCTGTTGCCGCATGCCATGGCCGTACATTCTCGTACTGCTGCTGTTGCTGCCACTGCTGCTGCTGCTGCTGCTGCTGCTGGTGGTGGTGCTGTTGATAGTGTCCGTTGTTTCGACGTTCACGTGGATCTTGCAACTCATGATCCACGTGACGACGCTTGCTGAGAGGAATCTCTTGCTGATGGTGATACCGATCAAAGCTCTGAGATGTAGTAGAACGTTTGCGATCGACACCGGCGGAATTAAATTCAGCTGTCACCGATGATGAGTGAGAAGATGATGACGAGCGCATGTTCGGTCGTGAGGTTCCGTTGAACAGCATTCTGGTCGCTTCGTTCATGTCTACCGGTACAGCAGCGGCAGTAGAACGAGGAAGTCTCTGTGAATGTCCGGTAGCAAGTTGCGATGCCGTCACAACAGAACTTGGGATATGATTACGATGGGCCGGTGTCACCGATCGCCGCTCTGATGAGGATACTTTCATCCTCTTCATCGCTGCGCTTTCCTCACACTTGATTATGAACTGCCCGATCACCACTACTGTCTGCTAATGCAACCTTCCTCGATGACACTTCAACTGTGAATGGTGCGTCCACTGCTACTGTCTCCACAGTTGCTGGAGCCTTCGTCGTCGTTTTCGAATAGAAGGAACGGAGTTTTATCAACGGACCGAAAAGGACTTTGATCCCTATGAGAGGAATAGATGTCTTGAGCAAGAATGACTTCGTCCTCCAACATGAGTTGAATAAACAGAGCAAATTTACATGCACGGTAAGCGGCACATATAGTTCGCCGACTCGAATGATGATTTTGACAAAAATGTGTATTCAATATGCGAAGAGCCCAGTTATTTTTGTCCAAAGCACGTATTTCAATTGGAGAAATATTTACACCGCGCCGATGTCGTTCACTGGGATCTGGTAGAATTAGCTCAAGTAATTGAGTATTGCATGATCCGATCACATTAAACGAATCACGTACATACTTTATCACTTTATCGAAGAGGGAAACGTCACTGTGAGTTGTTGTGTTGTTGACACTGAACACTACATCAGAAGACGACAAACTCGTTGCTGAATTTGCAAGTGAGGAAAAAATCCACACCTGATGATCCGGTTCACTATCTGTCTTACTGTTGCATACAAGAGATAATCCGAGTTCTGCATACGTCAAGTCTGAGAAGCGTGCATGCAGACAGTCCACAACACAATTCTTCTTCACTGAATACATCCAGGATTACACCGCGTCTTCCCGTATCGGCGTATGTGAGCAATGGACATTTTCAACAACACAACTTTTCGGAGATCTGATTTCTTTTTTTCAATATAAAATCTTGCATCAGATTGCATTTGTAAAACAAGCATTAGAGGCAGTCGACAAAATCTGCAGTATGGATTCGACATGTTGTCGGTGAATTTCACAATTGATGACATTTTGAAAATCCGCGGTATCTTACATTGTTACATTGCGCCATCAGTTGCCGCTACTAGTGCCGCTCTTGTGTGCAGGTGAGCGAGCGCAGATGCTGATTGGCTCTAATAAATTCTATCCCTACCCCTAGCAGCCAGCTGTGCGGTGTCTTTGACTTTGCGCGCGTGAACTAGACTGAAAAGGACGCTCCGGAAAGTTTTGCAAGAACTATGTGTCGAGATGGAGGCATGTGAGAATATTAGGAAAATTCCGAAACAATTTTTACAGTGTGCTCACTGTGGTGTAAAATCAAGTTCTGTTGTGGCATACACACACGTTCCACATAAATTTGAACATTTTCAGTTTTGCGGTGAAACATGTTTTCACGACTACGGTGATTACAGAGCAGGACTAAAGGACTACGGTTTTCACGAAAAGGCTTCTTTCGGAATTGTGAAAAATGAATTGAAAAAATTCAATCTCATTCCTCCGTACACGTGTTCTTATTGTGGTTCGTGCAGCAGTTTTCTACTTCCCGTACAGCTCAACAGTACCGATGGAAAAGATGATGTGGAATTTTTCTGCTTGAACGATACATGTCACCGGTCATACATCGACTACGTGAAGTCGATTGAAATAGCACCTTCTTCAATTCCGTTTGCATTTGTGGAAGATTCTGTTCGGTTCTCGCATATATTGGAACAACAAGAGCGCAAGAAAGTGAGAAAACGAAAGGAACGTGAAGAACTATTTGTCGGTTTCTCCAAAAAACGGTCACAAGAGAGAGCAGAATGGAAAGAGAAAGTTGCAAATCTTCGAGAAGAATTCCCTGCTGATCTTTTCCGTCCCGGCCACAGCTGCAGTTGCACCCTTTGTTTGGAAACCAGAAGGGTGCAAAATATCACAAGTGTGAATTCGTTAAAAAGGTTGCATCATAAGCTTGTGCAACGCCAGCAGCAGCAGCAGCAGCAGCAACAACAACAGCATCTGCACGGGGAAGGGGAACAGCTGCAGCAAGAGCATCAGCAGCTGCAGCAGCAGCAGCAGCAGTCAGAAGAAGATCAGGAATTACAAGATCAACCGACCGGCATCTTGGATACGATTTTAGATCGCATTTTCCAAGACAGTGGCGTCCCAGCAGGTACTACAACCGTGTTTGTTTGTGCATGTTGTAATCAGTCAGGACAGAAAGGAAAGCAGCATACCGGTAATAGGTGTACAGTGTCGTCAATGAACACTTCCGTGACAGAGTCCTCATCTGTTTCTACTGTGGATAACTCTGCTCTGCAATTACTCGCCGACACTGCTGCTGCGGTCGCAGCAAATGAACATTCTGATCACAACAACAACAACAACAACAACAACAACATCAACGATGGACTCGGCTCAGCAGGAGCAACCGAATCAACAACCGCAGGAGCAACAACCGAATCAACAACCGCAGGAGCAACAACCGAATCAACAACCGCAGGAGCAGGAGCAGCAACAGCAACAGCAACCGAGTCAACAATCGCAGGAACAGTCCCAGCAGGAGCAACAACAACCGAATCAGCAGTCTGAGGAGAAACAACAGCCGAGAGTCCGAGTGGCAAAGGTGGTGTGTGACTGTTCGGCATCGTGCGTCAAATCAAAGGACATTCTTCCGCGTATGCAGTACACAGGCTCGTTCGGCAAATCCGCAGAGGTGGTGAAGACGACGACGACGACGACAATTCCTGACGGTCCTCCTGCACGAATCGTGACTCGTAAACAATCAAAGCCGCTTCCGTCCGTCCCCAGTTGCGATCCCCATCAGCAAACGAAAGAGCACCCGGTTGTGTCGCTTGTGTCGGACTGTTCGCAACCTGCATACTCTTCTTCGGATGCAGAAGAAGACACTCAATCATGAGCAGTTCTTCTTCTTCTGAAAACGCTTCCTCTGCAGCCGGTGACGTGGAATGTTCATGGATTCAACCAGAAGCATCATCAGCAGCAGCAGCAGCAGCAGAATCAGCTTCTCTTCTCTCTCAAAGTGTCGCGAATTTCAAAATTTCGCGGAACAATTTCACCAGACAGTATGTTATAAACAAAACTCTCGGCGACGTCGGGTGCGGTAAAGCGGATTGCGTGTGTGCATTTAAAATTCCCGAACAGTTTGTCACCACACTCCGGGAAACATACGGGATCGACTCAGCAGAGTGGTATTTCTGTCTTCCTTTCAGATGCGGTTGCAGTTTTGATTTTGCGTTCGGACTGGTCACCAAGCGGTTTGGAGCAGAGTGCAAAGGATACCACAGCTCCGTCGAGGTGGAACGTATCATCAAGAACAACTCGAAGAATCCTCAGAACGAGCAGATCGAACCGGTTCATGAACACGATGTGATAACCGTGAGGAGCATGGTCGTCGGTTACCCTGATAAGCAGCTGTACGGGAAAGGAGACTCTCGAGACTGGGTCACGTGGTTTTACAAGCCGACTTGTAAGTGCGGGTTGCTCTTTGCAGACGGGTATATTTCAAAACGAATCCGTTCTTCCTGTCGCATCTACCACAGCACAGACGCGCTAGAGCGTCATTTCAAAGCATCGCTGAAGCCGAGACAACCGAAAGAAAAAGAAGCGCATGAAATCAGTTTCATGAAAAGTGCAGAGGAGAAGCTGTCTGAGGTTGAAGATGCTGCACAACTCAATCTAGCACAGGTTGCCGAGGCGCTTTGTGTCGATTTTTCACGTTCAGAAGCTTACGTGGCAGCTCACAACAAGAACAAGGAAGCGTTGGCGCGAGGTGGTGAGCACGAAGAGGAGGAGGAAACCGAATGGGGAAGAGAGAGAAAACTGATCAAAGACATCAGGCAAGCTGTTGCGGACGGGAGGAGGCTGTGGGTGCAGGGTGAGAAGACGAAGGAGGAAGAAAAAGAAGAAGAAGAAAGGGCTAGCAGATGGGAGAAAGTGATGAAAGAGACGATCGCAGATGATGACAATTTGAAAGATCTGCTGACAACGGATGAGGGGACCGAAAAGTTGAAAGCTGATATGCAGAAGTGGGGAAGTGAAAATCTTTCATCTCAGTTTTCCGTCTCGGTGTTCCGCGTCAAGAGACCGCAGCAACAGCAGCAGCAAGAGAAGAAGTAATCGTGTGCACAAGCCCAGTGAGCGTTTGCGGAATGAGCTAGCCAAGGTTACATGGGGAACAATGGGATCGACGTCAGACGAGGATGACGATTTTTGGGCTTTTGAAGGACAAGATGATCGTGTTGACGAGCACTCTTTCGAGCGGAAATGCATGTTTTGCGGGAAGGACGAACCGACTGCTCCCAGTTACGGTAACATTTTCTGCGGTGTTCAATGTCGTCTCAAGCATCAACAGTTTTACAGCCCGTACGTATCACACCCAAATTCCCACAACCTGACCAACGGTATTCCGTACACCATACGAAGAACATATACACCAAGCGTGCAAGACGGTAGAGATCATCCAAGCTGTTCATTCTGCGGCAAGACTGATGAAAACGTCATTGACTTTCAGACACTTCTTAAGCGTGGATTTCTGCACTCAT
>Ga0081539_10005976_pt1 | contig 11988 bp, 8 predicted proteins | sample TabmetS4T2R2_FD_71023 | JGI IMG/M metagenome (GOLD analysis project Ga0081539, IMG submission 71023) | Tabebuia heterophylla rhizosphere microbial communities from the University of Puerto Rico - S4T2R2 | ecosystem: Host-associated > Plants > Roots > Rhizosphere ...
GGGCGCCACGGCCCGGCTGCGGATCACCGAGCGCACGGGCCGCGAGAGCTCTGCGGCTGCGCCGGAGAGAAGGGGGGCCTCTGGGTCAATCGCGCGCCAGACGTCGACGACGTTCGTCACGCGGCGGCTCGGTCAGGCAGAGGCGGCCGCGGCGGCCCTGAGGTCCGATATGAGGTCCTCGGGATCCTCCAGGCCAATCGAGATGCGCACCATGCCCGGCGTGAGGCCGGCAGCGGCCAAGTCCGCCTCGCTCAGCTGGCGATGCGAGGAGGACGCCGGGTGGCTGCACAGCGTCTCCACGCTGCCGAGGCTGGTGGCATGCACGGCGACGCGCAGCTCGTCGAGGAAACGCTCGCCGGCCGGCCGTCCCCCGGCAAGGTCGATGCTGAGCATGCCGCCGGCCATGCCGCCGCGCAGCGTGCGCTGCGCGAGATCGTGCTGAGGATGCCCCTGCAGCCCTGGATAGAGCACGGCGGCAACTCCGGGAGCCTCCTCCAGCGCGCACGCCACGGCCAGGGCGTTGGACGAGTGGCGATCCATGCGCAGCGCCAGGGTCTTCAGGCCGCGCAGCGCCAGGAACGCCTCCAGCGGTGCGGCATTGCCGCCGGCGTTGATCACGATCCGCCGGGCGTCGGCCACGCGCTGCCCGCTGCCGAGGATGGCTCCGCCGGTGATGTCGGAGTGCCCGGCGACGTACTTCGTGGTCGAGTGCACCACCAGGTCCGCGCCAAGGGACAGCGGGTTGGCCAGGTAGGGCGACGCGAACGTGTTGTCCACTGCGACCGTGACGCCGCGTTCGTGGGCGAGCGCGGCTAACGCCTCGATATCGCACATGGCGGTGGTCGGGTTGCTGATCGTCTCCAGCCAGAGCAGCCGCGTCCGCTCGCCGATCGCGGCACGTACCGCATCGAGGTTCGTGGTGTCGACCGCGGTGACATCGATGCCTGAGCGTGACAGCAGCGCATGAGAGAGGCCGACCACTCCGCCGTACACCGCGCCGGGGATCACGACGTGATCGCCGGCTCGCAGGCTGGACAGCATGACGCCATGGATGGCGGCCATCCCCGAGGCGGTGACGTGACAGGCTTCCGCGCCTTCCAGCTCGGCCAGCGCCTCCTCCAGGGCGGCGTGGGTCGGGTTGGAGTAGCGGCTGTACGAGTGGCCGGGACGGGCGAACTCGAGCAGCTCGGCAAGCTCCTCGGCGCTCGATACCTCGAACGTGCTCGTCTGGTAGATCGGAACGTTGATCGGGGGCTGCGGCGCTGCCGGTGCGCGGCCGGCCGCTCGGATGGCACGGGTCGAGAAGCCGGGCATGACCCGGCGAGTCTAGCAGGGCCCATCCCCGGAGCCGGACGACTGGGCTAGCATGGGAGCGATGGACCTGCTGCGGTCACGTGCCGTGCGCATCGGTGCTGCAGCCGTCCTCCTGATCGCGATCGCGGGGGGCGGCTGGCTGGCATTCGGTGGCGCCACCCCTTCACCAAGCCCGATTGCGGTGGCCACGGCCACGCCAACCCCGCCGGTCACTCCATCGGCAACCCCCTCCGCCACGGCGAGTCCCACGCCCACAGCCACACCGCGGGCCACGCCCCACGAACGGCCGCAGGCCACCACCGTGCGCTGCCCGTTGAATGGCAAGACGGTGACGCCGCGCGATCGGCTCAAGCACCCCGCGCTGGCGGTGCAGATCGAGAACCACCCGCTGGCCCGGCCGGTTCGGAACCTCGGACTTGCCGACATGGTCGTCGAGGCGACGGTGGAGGGCGATGTCACTCGCTTCACCGGCATCTACCTGTGCCGCAAGACCCATGGGCTGATTGGCCCGGTTCGCTCGGGCCGCTACTACAGCATCGACCTGTGGCAGGACATGCACGTGCTGCCGTTCATGTTCGGGTCCGGCGCCGAGGGCATCCAGCGGTATCACGCCGCGCACATGCCCTACATCAACGGCATCACCGGCAATTGGCCGTACTTCGTCCGCACCTCCGACCGGCCCGCCCCGCACAACCTGTACACCGACCTGCAGCTCGTCCGCAACGACTTCGGGAACAACCCGCGACTGGGCGCGCAGGTTCGTCGCGTCGGCGACCTGCGTCCCCCGTTCCGCTTCGACCGGCACGCCAACCTGCCGCGCGGCCGACGCGTGCGGCACGTGCAGTTCTGGACCAACAGCTTCTGGAACTTCGGCTGGGAGTGGGACCGCCGGCTTGGCGCCTGGCGACGCAACGAGAATGGGACCGAGCACATCGACGCCGGCACGCACCGCGTGCTGGCGGCTACCAGCGTCATCGTGCAATACGTGCGCGAGGACATCGTGTACGGGCCTCACGATCCGGGTGGCTATCCCCGCCGCTACCACCACCTGGTCGGCAGCGGGCGGGCGACCCTGTACGTCAGGGGCCGGGCATTCGCGGTCCACTGGTCACGCCCCACGGCCCTCAGCCGCACACGCTGGACGTTCGTGCACGGCGGGAAGCGGGTCGTGCTGCCGCCTGGCGTCGTGTGGCGCGAGATCCTGCCGGTCTACACCACCGTCAGGGAGCGCTGAGCCGGCCTAGTTCGGCGGGTCGTTCTGCCGCGTGGGCGAGAGGAACGCGTCCATCGCGCGGCGAATCTGATGGTCCGGGTCCAGGTTCCTGCGCGCCGCCGCGATCTGGCGTCGCACCTCGCTGGGATCGGCATCCTCGTCGTCGGTCGCATCATTCATGGCGGACCCGGCGGCGACGGGCGCCGGCTGGGGAGTGGCGGCCTCCTCGACGATGGGGCCCATCGGGATGGGTGCAGCCGCAAGCGGTTCAGGCTCGACGCTGATCGCCGCCCGTTCAGCCGGCGGCGGAGTGGGCGGTTGCTGCGCCACCGGCGTGGGGCTCAGGGCATCCACGACCGGCGGGGCCAGATCCTGATCGGGGGCATACACCAGGCGGCGAGGGCGGGGGTTGCCGCTCACCTGGTTCTTGCCAAGCGACTTGGCCTGGTACATGGCCCGATCAGCGGCGATCATCAACTCCTCGGCCGACGTGCCGTCCTCCGGGCACGACACCAGGCCGATGCTGACGCTCGTCAGCAGCTCGCCACCGCCCGCCGCCAGGCCGATCTCCTCGGCGCCGAGGCGGATCTTCTCGGCGACGACGAACGCGCCGGCGAAGTCGGTCTCCGGCAGGAGGACCAGGAACTCGTCGCCGCCGTAGCGGTAGGCGGTATCGACCAGCCGGATCGAGTGGCGGAAGACATTGCCAAGTTCGCGCAGCACCTCGTCACCCCGATGATGGCCGTACGAATCGTTGACGGCCTTCAGGCCGTCCAGGTCGATCATCAGCAGGCAGAAGCCGCGCTCGCTGCGCCGGGTCCGCTGCACCTCCTCCTCGAGTGTCGGGAACAGCTGGCTGCGGTTGTAGAGCCCGGTCAGCTCATCGGTCCGCGACATCTGCAGGACGGTGGCGCGCATGCGGCGCTCACCCGAGGCGAAGACGCCGGCCAGGTAGGCCAGCAGCCAGATGGAGCCGATCTGCAGGCCGAAGCGCAGCAGGTCCGCGGTGCCGTACTGCGGAAGCGCGGGGTCAAGCGCCAGCACGCCGAGGTAAGCGAGCGTCGACAGCGTCGCCACTGCCAGCGCCATCGGCCCGCCAAGCGCCAGCGCAACGGCGACCGCGATCAGGTTGAAGCCGAAGACGAACGGCGACATCCCATAGTCGGTCAGCGCGATGAGTGCGGTCGTCAAGCCGATCGCGAGCAGGATCTCTCCCCCCACCACCGCCCGGGTGCGCAGCCGATCCGGCAGGAGGTCGTGAAGGAGCACAACGGCTCCAACTGCGACCGCGCCGACGGCATAGATGGCCGCCTGCGAGGCGTCATACGCATCCGACAGGCCAACGCCGATGAGCACGCCGGCGATGGACACCCACCACAGCACGCGGATCGCCGCGCCGTACGACCCGCGCCCGCGCCGCTCGATGGCACCGGCGCCGGTCTCGTACTTATCGGGGGCTTGAGCCGACTCGGGCAGCTGCAGCTGGTCGTTGGTTGGAGCCGGGCGCTGCCCGCGCATCGCAGCCACCACTGCGCCGGTCCCCAACAGGACGGCTACAGCTGCGCTGACGAGAAGGAAGATGAGCTCTGGTGGCACGTGGTCCTGTCGGTGGTTGGGCACAATCACGGGGCAGCCGCTGGGCTCCGACCGGCCGCTAGTCTAAGGGTCCTATCGGTGGGGCCGCAAAAGGTACCAGTGCACCGTACCCAACCGTAGTACCCGCGGCGGCGCATTCGGTCACCACAAACTTGCCTAAACCCGGCTCGCCGAGCGAGCGAGCGGGCGGTGCTAGAATCGCGTGCCCGCCCGCCATGACCGCCGCAGTACGGCTGTGAGCATCGTGGCTGCCGGAGATTTGCAATGGAATGACCCAACCCATCAATTCGAGCGGCAGCACGCGCCATCCGGCGCTCGCGGCCGCCTTCTCTTTCGTGTTTCCGGGCGCAGGACAGGCCTACAACGGCAACCGGCAGCTCGCCGCCGTGTTCGCCCTGCCCGTCGTTGCCCTGGCCCTGGTTGCGCTGGTTGCCGTCAACCTGGCCGGTCACCAGCTCCTGAACAGCCTCCTCTCCGCGTCCTTCCTGACGGCGCTGATTGCCCTGGACGTCGCGCTCCTGGGCTGGCGAAGCCTCTCGATCGTGCATGCCGGCGTGGTCCCGGCGCGCGGCGTCGCTGCGGGACGGCCGCTGGTCACCAAGGTGATCGTCGCCCTGCTGGTGGTGCTGACGTTCGGCATGCACGCCTGGGCGGGGATCACGGTCACCCAGCTGAACGGGACGCTCGGCTCCGTCTTCTCGGGTGGCGATCCGGGCAATCAGCCGGCGGGCACTGGGCGTCGGCCGCTGAATACGCCCGACTATGCATGGGATGGCACGGCGCGCATCAACTTCCTGCTGCTCGGCATCGATTCGGCCCCACAGCGCGGTGACGAGGCGCTGACCGACACGATCCTGGTCGTCAGCGTGGATCCGGTCGCCGGAGACGCCGTGATGATCTCGGTTCCACGCGACACCGGCTTCCTGCCACTGCCCGACGGGCGCATCTACGAAGACGGCCTGTATCCGAAGAAGATCAACGCGCTGAGCACCGAAGCGCGCGAGAACGCCTCGCTCTGGTGCCCGGACCTGCCCGAAGCCGCTGCGGAGGCCTGCGGGCTGCGGACCGTCGAGCGCAGCGTGGGGCTGTACCTCGGCATCAATATCCAGTACTACGCGACGGTCGATCTCGGGGGCTTCGTCCACCTGATCGACTCGATTGGAAAGCTGACGCTGTGCCTGCCAGGCCGCCTGGTCGATCCCACGTACAACAGCCCTGGCGATACCTGGAAGCCGACCAAGGGCGTGGTCCTGCCGGCCGGCTGCAGTGAATACGACGGCATCTATGCCCTCGCCTACGCACGGGCGCGGAAGGGGTACCTGGAGCTGCCGGATGGGACGCACCAGGTCCTGGATGACTTCCAGCGCGCCGAGCGGCAGCAGCAGGTGCTGCTCGAGCTGCGCCGGCAGCTCGCCAACCTCAACCCGCTGTTTGGCCTGGGGCCGATGCTCCAGGCGATCGGGGCCACGGTGCACACCGACTTCCCGCGCGCAAAGGCGGGCGACCTGGCCTCGCTCCTGCCGCTGATCACCAGCAACGACATCAAGCGCGTGGTGCTTGGCCTGCCGCGCTTCGTGGATCCGCCCGTCGATCCGCAGGCGAACTACATGCTGATCGCCCGACGAGACAAGGTGCGTGCCGAGATGCGCCGCATCTTCGGCCGCGAGCACCTGGACGGCTGGTACCTCACCACCGACGGCGGACCGCCGTCGACCCAGTCCGCTAGCTGACGGCCACCGCCGCCAGCGCGATCCCTACGCCCGCCAGCGCGGCAGATACGGCCCACAGCAACAGCGTCGCACCCTGCTCCGAGATGCCTCGCCGCAGGAGCCGATGATGCACGTGCCGCCGATCCGCCCTGAAGATCGGCTGGCCGGCAAACACCCGCATCACGATCACGCGGGCGGTGTCCGCCAATGGCAGGGCCAGGATGAGCAGTGGCACCCACGGCGGCATCCCGTGCCGCGTGGCCTGGGTCACGCTGATCGCCGCGGCCGCCAGCACGAAGCCAAGCACCATCGACCCCGCATCGCCCATGTGAATGGAGGACGGTGGCAGGTTGAAGCGTAGGAAGCCCAGCACCCCGCCGGCGGCCGCCGCCAGCACCGGCTGGATGGGGCTGGCGCCGCCGTGAAGGAGCGCGACCGCGAAGAAGGCAGCGAAGCCGATGAGGCTGACCCCCGCAGCCAGGCCGTCGAGCCCGTCGATCAGGTTCATGGCGTTGATGACGGCCAGCATCCACAGCACCGTGATGGGCAGCGACCATGGCCCAAGCACCAGTGAGCCCCATGGCCCGTCGAGGCGGTCGATCGAGAGGCCGAGCCCATACGCGACCAGGGCAATCACCAGCTGCGCGCCGAGCTTCGCCCGGGCCCGCAGGCTCTGCAGGTCATCCAGCAGCCCGAGCCCGGCGATGAAGGCAACCCCGGCCAGGATCGCCGGGAGCTGTCCGGTCTCGATCCCGATGCGGCGGCCGAACGCGAACCGCGCCACCACCAGCGCGACCGTGACGCCAAGGTAGAACGCCGTCGCGATGGCGAACCCACCGAGCCGAGGCACCGGCACCGAATGCACCTTCCGACGCCCAGGCTGGTCGAGGAGGCCGGCGTCGTGCGCGACGCCTCGTACGACCGGGGTCAGGAAGATGGCGGCCACGAACGCAACCAGGAACGCGGTGCCCGTGATCATTGGGCGTAGCCAGGCCGGCGCGAGGTCATCTGGCTCCTCAGACGGTACGGCGTGACCGGAGGGTGGTCGGGGCGGCCCGATTCGAACGGGCGACCTCCTGCTCCCAAAGCAGGTGCGCTACCAGGCTGCGCTACGCCCCGAGTGGTCGCGCGGAGGATAGCGCACCCTACGCCGCGGCGGCCATGAGCCGCTCCACGATCGCCAGGTAGCGCTCAGCCTGGTCCGCCCATCCGTACGCGGCCACCTGGCGACGGGCCTCGGCGGCTATGCGCGCCGCGCGATCGGGGTCCGCGGCGAGCTCGCGGACCGCGGCCGCCAGCGCCTCCGGGTCTCCGCCGGGCACGTAGGTGATCGCCGCATCGGTAAGGTGGGAACGGAACGTGGCCAGGTCGCTGGCGACGACCGGCACACCCATGGCCGCGTACTCGAGGAGCTTCGTGCTCAGCGAGTACGCCATGTACGGCTCTGGACGGGATGGGACCAGGCCGATGTCGGCGGCGGCCAGGAGCGAGGGCAGGTCGTCGATCGGCACACGGCCGTGCAGGTGGACGCGATCGGCGGTGGCGGTGCGTGCGATGGTTGCCTCGACCTGCGGACGGAACGGCCCATCGCCGTACACATCGAGCCGATGTGGCAGTGCCGCTCGATCCAGCGTGGCGACCGCCTCCACCGCCAGGTCGAGCCCGTAGATGCGCTGCAGGTTGGAGTGGTGGATGAGGCGCAGCTCGCCGTCCGCCATGAACGCGCGACGCGGATGGCGCGACGGGTCGAACAGCCGCGGGTCGGGCGAGTTCATGACGACGGTGATCCTGTCCGGCGCCACGCCACGGGCGATGGACAGCTGACGGAGCGGCTCATGGACGGTGATCAGCTCCGTCGCGAATCCAGCCGATGCGCGCGCAGAGACGGCCACCACGGGCAGCAGCGGGCGCATCAACGGATGGCTGAAGCGGTCGCGGAAGAACTCGGGCATGTCCTCGTGCAGGTCCAGCAGCAGCGGCACGCCGGCCAGGCGCAGTGGCGCTGCCGCGAACGACAGGAAATCGGGCACGGTCGCCACCTGCACGAGCCGATACCGCCTGCTGCGATGCTCCGTCGTCAACCGGACGGCGACCATCCCCGCGAAGGCGAGGTACTCGGCCATGTGGCCCGCGAGGCTGCCGAAGGCTCGGTTGACCGGCACCCGGATGACACGCATCGGTCCATCCGCCGTTTCCGCGGCCTCGCCTGGCTGCCGCAGAGCAAAGACGTCGACCTCATGGCCGGCGTCAAGCAGCACGTCGGCCTGCCGACGAACGCGTGGGTCACCCGGATAGATGGCGTGGACGACGATGGCGACCCGACTCACGAATGGGCCGCCAGCTTCACCTCGTTCCAGAGCGCATCCTTCTCCTCGGCGGACAGGTCGGCCAGCACCTGGCCGCGCTCGGCGGAAAGCCGCTCGGCACGCTCGTACCGCTCGATCCAGCGGCGGTTCGCGGTCCGCAGCGCCTCCTCCGGATCCAGCTTCAGCCAGCGCGCCAGGTTGACGGTGGCGAACAGCACGTCGCCCAGCTCGTGCAGGCGCTCGTCACGTCCCTCGTCACCGTCCGCACCGGCCCGGTGGAGCTCTTCCAGCTCCTCGTCGACCTTCTCCCAGACGCCCTCGATGGCCGGCCAATCCCAGCCCAGCGAGCTGGCACGTTCCTGGATCTCGCGGCTGGCGGGCAGTGCCGGCAGGGCCCGGGCGATGCCGGCGAACGGCGAGGGAGCTGCGCCAACGTCGGCGCGCTCGCCGGCCTTGATCGTCTCCCAGTTGCGCAGGACCTCGGCTGCATCGGCGACCTCCACGTCGCCGAAGACGTGCGGATGGCGCCTCACGATCTTGGCGCCGAGCGTGCGGTAGACGTCGGTGAGGTCGAACGAGCCTTCCTCGGCAGCCAGCTGGGCGTGCAGGATGATCTGCAGGAAGAGGTCGCCAAGCTCCTCGGCCAGCTCGGCGGGGCCCCCACGCTCGATGGCGTCGACCGTCTCGTAGGCCTCTTCCAGCACGAAGGGACGAAGCGTGTGGTGCGTCTGGCGGCGGTCCCACGGGCAGCCGTCCGGGGCGCGCAGGCGTGCCGAGATGGCCGCCATGCCGTGCGGGCTGGCCAGGTTGTCAAGGGGAGGAACCGCGGGCAGCAGCCAGTCGGCGCCACGCAGCTCGTCGTCGGTCAGCGCTTGGAGCGGCCGCGGATCGCCGCCGGGCAGGGCGCGAACCGGATGCGCGTGGGGATACAGGGCCAGCAAGACGTCGCGCAGCGATTTTCGGGCGTGACGCCCGGGTAGCGTCGCATGCGCGGGTCGCTCGGGGGCATCCGTGCGCAGGATGAGCAGCGGGAGAGAAGGATCGAACGCGACGCTTGCGAGCCGATCGGCCGCCACCACCTGGAGCCCGTCGGCCGGATCGAGCCCGGCCGACCGCAGCAGGCCGTCCAGCGAGCGTTCGGCCACCCGGCTGATCAGCCGACGGCGGTTTCGGTCGGCAGGAATTCCGCGTCCAGCCAGACGCCGACCTCGGTCTTCAGCCGCTCCAGCCAGTGATCGAAGCCCTGCTTCGCCTTGTCGCGAGCGGACTTCGTGGCGTAGCGGTGATCGGCCGTGTCATCGAGCTTGTAGATCGTGTATTCGCCCTTGGTCGGAATCGGCTCCGACACGTCACCCGGCCTGGTGAGGCCGAAGATCGCGTCGTCCAGCCGGTTGTCCAGCTGGTAGTGCAGGACCCAGCCCAGTGAGCCCCCGTTGCCAGCGCTGGCGAAGTCGTCGCTCACCCGCATGGCCTCGTCGGCAAAGGTATCGGGATCCTTGGCCAGGCGCGTCGACAGCTCCTCGGCAAAGCTCTGTACCGAGCTGCGCTCGTCGGTGACCTGGATGATGTGGTAGCCGAACTCCGACTTGACCGGCTCGCTGGTCTCGCCCGCCTCCAGCCGCAGCACGGCGCGCGCGAACGGCAGGACGAACTGGGTCGTCAGCGTGCCGGGGTCGCGCCAGCCCAGCGAGCCACCGCGCTGCGCGCTGCCGGGATCGTCGCTCTGCTTCGCCAGCTCCCACCAGTCCGCGTCCGGCTTGGCCGCCTCGGCGCGCAGCTGACGAGCTTTCTCCAGCGCGGCCGCCCACTGCTTCGGGGTGGCCTTGCTCTGGTCCGTCGCGCCGGGGATCGGCGCGACCAGGATGTGCCGGATGCGCACCTTGGTGCCGGGGCTGCCCGCCGCGTCACGGGTGATGACGATCTGCGAGACCTTTCGCTGAGGCTCGAAGATGGTGACGACCTTCGACTCGAAGTACGACTGGAACTGGTCACGCAGCAGCTCCTGGCGCACGAAATCGCGATACGCCGCGTCGCTCACGCCGGAGCCCTTCAGCAGGTCGCGCAGCGTCGTGTTGTCGGCCTTCTGCCGGATGCCGTCGACCCGCACGATGTACCAGCCCTCCCGGTTGCGGATGGGTCCGACGATGTCGCCGGTGCTGGCATCGACCGCCGCGGTGAAGTACTCCCCGTAGATGGGGTTGTCGGCGGCGATCCAGCCCAACAGCCCGTCCTTGCTCTTGCTGTCGTCGTTGCTGTGGTCACGCGCCAGGGCCGCAAAATCGCCGCCGGCCTCCACCTGCGCCTTGAGGTCGTCGACCTTTTTGCGTGCGGCAGCCCACGCGGCATCCGTCGGCCTGTCGCCGGGCCTCGCGTCCTTGGGCTTCTTGGGCCAGACCATGATCAGCGAGAGCTGGCGTCGCTCAGGAATCGTCATCCGATTCGCGATCTCGGCATCGATCGCGGCGGAGCTGACACTGAGTCCGTACTCCGCCGCCTTGCGGTCCAGGACCATGCCGGTCACGAGGGAGTCTGCGCCGCTCTGGTCAACCTGGTTCAGGGCGGTCTGGATCGCCTGCAGCTGCTGCGAGGTGTTGTCGCCGTACGCGCCGCCGGACTGGGTCACCAGGTCCGTGCCCCGTGCCTGCAGCTCCGCGGCCTGGATGTTGACGCGGGTGAAGACGTCCGACCTGTCGACCGGAACGCCGCCCACCAGCGCGGCCTCCTTCAGGTTGACCTCGAAGAACGAGCTCCACGCGGTGGCGGCGAAGATGCCCACCGCGACGGCAATGGCCAGGGCGAATCCGGCCACCAGCAGCTGCTGCGTCCGCAGCTCATCCTGCCACCGCGGCCGATGCTTGCGGTCCAGGACGGGTCGGTTACGAAATGCCATGCTCGGAGCGCCTCGGACACACGGATACTGGGGTCGAACTCGTTGGGCGAGGCTGCATGCTAGCCGATGGGCCCCTGGGCCGCCACACGGTCGGCCGGTCTCGGCGGCTCAGGCGCGACCGAGCGCCTCGGCGATTGCGCGCAGCCGGAGCCTCACGACCAGCAGCATCGCTTCACGCACGATGCGTCCCGACATCTTGGAGTGCCCGGCCGCCCGCTCGCGGAAGATGATGGGAACCTGCCGGATCTTCGCCCCCCTGCGATGCGACCACCACGTCATCTCGATCTGGAACCCATAGCCCGATGCGTTCGCGTCGCGCAGTCGCACGGCCTCCAGCAGCTCACGGCGCCACGCCTTGAACCCACCGGTCAGGTCCTGGTAGGGCAGCAGCAGCACGGTGCGCGCGAACAGCGTCCCGCCGCGACTGATCAGCTGCCGGTACAGCGGCCATCCCACGGTGCCGCCGCCTCGGACGTATCGACTGCCCAGGGTGAGGTCCGCGTCACGCATCAGCGGGGCAAGCAGGCGCGGCAGGTCGGCCGGATCGTGGCTGAAGTCAGCGTCCATCTGCACCACGGCGCGCACGTTCGGCTGGCCAAGCACCCAGCGGAAACCATGCCGATATGCCGCGCCGAGCCCTTCCTTGGCCGCGCGATGCAGGACCTGGACGCGCGGCTCGCGCGCGGCCAGCGTATCGGCCAGCACGCCGGTGCCGTCGGGCGAGTTGTCGTCGACGATCAGGATCTGCCCTTCCGGCAGCGCCTCGAGGATGGCTGCGCTGATCCCCTCCAGGTTCTCGCGCTCGTTGTAGGTTGGCAGGACGACCCACACCCCACGCCCGGCAGCCATGCCGACGTGGCTCGTCTCCTCCGCCGCCTCGGGCGCGTGCTCGTCCGCCATCGGGTCAGCGACCGATGCCCAGGTAGCGAACCCCGGCGGCGCGGATGGTCTCCGGATCGA
>Ga0081539_10005977_pt1 | contig 11988 bp, 10 predicted proteins | sample TabmetS4T2R2_FD_71023 | JGI IMG/M metagenome (GOLD analysis project Ga0081539, IMG submission 71023) | Tabebuia heterophylla rhizosphere microbial communities from the University of Puerto Rico - S4T2R2 | ecosystem: Host-associated > Plants > Roots > Rhizosphere ...
TGCGAGACCGTGCACCACGCCCGGACCGGTCACGACGACACAGGCGCCGGGCCGGCCGGTGAGATAGCCATAGGCCCCGGCGGCGTAGGCAGCGCTCTGTTCGTTGCGCATGCCGAGATAGGCAATGCCTTCCTTCTGGGCGGCTGCGGCGATCGCGGTGATCGGAAACCCGACGACCCCGAAAAGGTGATCGATGCCCTGCTGCTTGAGGCTCCTCGCCATCAGGGTAGCGCCGTCGATTTCGCTCATTGTTTCCCCCCTCGTGACCGAGTGAACTTGGCGGTGAGTTTTGCATTGATGGCACGGTCGCGAAAGGGGCCCGGCTCCGACGTGCGATACAGCGCAGCTATGCGCTGCACAGCGACCTGCACCTGCCGGCGGGGGCCGCAAAATGGCCAAGAGAGGATTTGGGCCGCCAGCCGAAGGACGCTAAACCGGTGTCGTCGCCATATCACTCGCAGGTGGCTTCCAGATGATTTCAGCCATCGACCGAATCGTTCTCGGCCCACCGGGACGGACCTACGAGACGCTGCTGGGGCGCCGTATCGATGGCGACCGGGTGCAGACAAACAACGTCGCCCTGGCGTTCGCTGGTGGAAGCGCACCGCTGTCCAATCTGGTCCTCGCAACGCCTTCGCTCGAAAAGGCGAGACGTCTGCTGGAACGGCGGGCCGTTGCGACGGCCGGCATCGACGTCCTGTGCCTTGCACCCGCGGCCACGCACGGCGTGCCGATCTCTCTCGTGGAGCGCCAGATGCAGCCAGCGCCCTCGCCGACCATCGCCGGCGAAGAGGCGGCGATCACGGCCCTCGACCACGTCGTCATCCGCTCGCCCAATCCGGAGCGCGCCATCGCCTTCTATGCCGGCCGCCTCGGGCTCGATCTGCGCCTCGACCGCAGCAGTCCCGCCTGGAGCTCACGGCTGCTATTCTTCCGCTGCGGCGATCTCGTGGTCGAGATCGCACACGATCTCGGCAAGGGCGTCTCGGACGGGCCGGACGAGTTGTGGGGCTTGAGCTGGCGCGCGGCCGATCTCGGCAAAGTCCATGCGCGGCTGACGGCGGCCGGCGTCGAGGTGTCGGATATCCGCGACGGACGCCGGCCGGGCAGCCAGGTGTTCACCGTCAAGAGCCACACCGAGGGCGTGCCCACGATCGTGATCGCGGCATCGGCCGCTGGTAGCGAATGCGGCTCATCGTGATCGTCGCCTGCCTGGCCGTCGCAGGCTGCACGACGCCGCCGAAGCCGCCCGGCGCCGCCAGTTTGCGGCCGCTGGGGCCCTGCCCCGCCTCGTCCTGGAAGCCGGAGTCGCCGCCGCCCGCTGCAAGCGCCAAGGTGTCGATGGTCCTGCTGGCGGTCGGCGAATGGGCGCGCTTTGGCAAGCAGGTCATCGTCTATTCGTCCGCGGCGCCGCCCCGCAGGCAGTCGCTGGGGGTCAAGGAGCGCGAGGCGCCGCAGCGCATCCGGGACTATTGGACAAGCGTGGGCCATCCCGAGCGCAGCGGCCTCGATGACGTGCCCTGGTCGGCCGCTTTCATTTCCTGGACCGTGCAGAGTGCCGGCGTCCCGCGCGACGAGTTCTGCCCAAGTCAGACCCACACGATTTACGTCGAACGCCTGGTCGAGCGCGCGAAGACTCCCGGCGCCGCACTTATTCCGCACTGGCCGAACGGGCGACGTCCGCAGGTCGGCGACTTGATCTGCGCCTCGCGCAGCGACAGCGGCACGACCCTCGACAACCTCAATCGCGGCGCCGGCCATTGCGACGTGGTCGTGATGGTGCGGCCGGGCGCCGCCGAAGCGATCGGCGGCAATGTGGACGACAGCGTCACCCGCAGCATATTTCCGCTGGACGGCAATGGCTTTTTGTCGCCCATTGCCGGCCGCCCCATCTTCACGGTGATCGAGAACACGCTGCCCTGGGAATAAGACCAAGATGTCCTGGCCCTACGACTATATCATCATCGGCGCCGGCTCGGCTGGTTGCACCATCGCCAACCGGCTGGCCGAAGACTATGCGCTGCGCATCCTGATCCTCGAGGCGGGACCAAGCGATTCGTCCTTCATGCTCAAGATGCCGGCCGGCTTCGCGAGCCTGGGTGAGAAGACGCCGTACAATTGGCGGTACGAAACAGTGCCGCAAAAGCACTGCAACGACCGCCGCATGTATTGGCCGCGTGGCAAGACGCTGGGCGGCTCGTCGTCGATCAACGCCATGCTGTACGTGCGCGGCCACGCCTCCGACTACGACCATTGGCGCCAGCTCGGGCTCGAAGGCTGGAGCTACGAGGACGTGCTGCCCTTCTTCAAGAAGGCCGAGAACAACGAACGCGGTGGCAACGACTTCCATGGCACCGGCGGCCCGCTCAACGTCGCCGAGCAGGCCGATCCCAATCCTCTCAACGAAGCCTTTCTCAAGGCCTGCGAGCAGGCCGGCCACAAGCGCAACGCCGACTTCAACGGGCCCGAGCAGGAGGGCGTCGGCTACTACCAGGTGACGCAGAAGGACCGCGAGCGCTGGAGCACCGCCAGCGCCTATCTGCGACCAGCGGTCGAGCGCAACAAGAACAACGTGCACGTGATCAGCAACGCGCTGGTCGAGCGCATCATCCTCGACAACACGCGCGCCATGGGCGTGCGCTACTCGCTCAACGGGCGCGATGAGGTGGCGCGCTGCAGTCGCGAGATCATCCTGGCGGGCGGCGCGGTGAACTCGCCACAGCTCCTCATGCTGTCGGGCATCGGCCCAGCCGATCACCTGAAGTCGGTCGGCATCCGCCCGCAGCACGATCTGCCGGGCGTCGGCGGCAACCTGCAGGATCATCTCGACGCCGCACTCTTGCAATTCTGCAAGACCCGCGACACCTACGATCGCGCCAACAAGCTGGTCTCGCTCTACAATTATTGGAAACACAAGAAAGGGCCGGGCACCTCGCCGATCGCCGAGTCGGGCGGCTTCCTCAACACGCGACCGGGGCTCGCTGCACCCGACATCCAGCTGCACTTCCTGCCGGTGCTGGTGGTCGACCACGGACGGACGCGCCTGAAGAAGAACGGCTACAGCCTGCATGTCTGCACGCTGCGGCCCGAGAGCCGTGGCACCATCCGGCTGAAGAATGCGGATCCCAATCAGCATCCGCTGATCGATGCCAACTATCTGGCGGAGAAACGCGATCTGGACACGCTGGTGGAAGGTGTAAAGATCGGCCGCGAGATCTTCGCCTCCTCGGCGCTCGATCCCTATCGCGCCGACGAGTTCGCGCCGGGCAGCGCGGTCAAATCCGACAGCGAGATCACGCAATGGATCCGTGCCAAGTCGGAGACGATCTATCACCCGGTGGGCACGTGCAAGATGGGGCCCGACAACGACCCGATGGCGGTGGTCGACTACCGCTGTCGAGTGCGCGGGCTGCAGGGGCTGCGGGTCGTCGATGCGTCGGTGATGCCTACGCTGGTCGGCGGCAACACCAACGCGCCCACCATCATGATCGCCGAGCGCGTGGCGGCCTTCATGCAGGAGCCATGAGGCGGTGAACGAATACGCCCGGGCGTTGCGACGCTGGCGCCGCGTGCGCGGCGTCAAGCAAAGCCACGCGGCGGAAATGTTCGGCATCACCCAGGCGACGCTGTCACGTTGGGAGCGCGGGCAACTCCCTTTGTCCGAACAGGCCGTGCGAAAGTTGTCACGCTTGCTCTGTGCGCCGCTTGACTCCGCTGCCGATGCAGGGCTGCGGCAGCTTGTCGAAAGTTCGACGCTGCCGGTCCATCTGGTTTGCGATCTGTCGCATCGCCTGCTCGCGGCCTCCCCGGCCCGCTATGCCGAATGGCGCGCCGACGCGGCCGAGTTGCGCGGCGTCTCGCTGTGGCGCTACGCCAGCGAAGAGATTCAACGTGCCGAGAGCCGGCTGGGCGATCTGGGTTGGTATGAAAATGGAGCGGCGCGGGTCAGCTTTTGGACAGGCCCCAACCGCGATCCCGTCGTGACCATCCAGCCTGGTATCTTGATCTGGGATCGTCTGCTGCTCAGCGACGGAACGCTGGCTCGCCTCGCGACGTCGCTGCCTCCCTGACGCATATTTTATTCGTCGGCCAGCCACCCGGGCAGGGTCTAGTGTCGCCCGCATGACCACATCGTGGGCTCGTATTGCGTTGCTCTACGCCATCGGCGTGCTCGCTGCCGCCCAGATGGGGGTTGTCCCGCCGCTGGTGCCGTCCCTGCAGCACGATCTCGGCCTGTCTCTGGCCGAAGCTGGCATGGCTGTCTCGATCATTACCCTGATGGGCGCCCTCTTCGGATTGCCGGCTGGTCGCTGGTGCGACACGGCTGGTCACGCCCGCGCCTTGGGCATCGGCTTGCTGATCATGGCTGCGGCGTCGATGCTATGCGCTGCCGCCCAGGATGCGATGACGTTGCTGGCGGCGCGCGCCCTGGCTGGCGTCGGCTATCTGCTGGTCGTCGTCGCCGCGCCCTCGCTGATGGCCGGCGTCGCCCAGCCGCGACACCATGCCTATGCGCTGTCGCTGTGGGGCACATTCGTTCCGGCGGGCATCGCCCTCGGCGGTGTCGTGGGCGCAAGCTTCGCCGCCGCCGGTTGGCGAACCCTGGTCGTGATCGACGGCGCGGCGCTCGCGGTTGCTGCGGTCGCTGCGTTCCTGGCCGTTCCCGCGACGGCCGCCAGACCACCGGAGGAGCGTCCGGCGTCGCTCGAGCCCCTGGCGAAAGCCCTGCCCCTCTCCTTTGCTTTCTTCTGTTTCGCCCTGCTCTTCCTCGCCTTGGCCGGACTGCTGCCAACCTACTTGATCGAGAGCCGGGATCTCGCGACCACGGATGCCGGTCGCCTGGCCGGGATCGCCGCAGGCTTCGGCATTGCCGGGAGCCTGGCCGCCGCTGGAATCCTGCGACGTGGCGTTGCGCCGGCGAGACTGATAGCGGTTGGCCTCCTCTCCTCGACAGCGCTCGCCGACCTGTCGTTCGTCGGCGCCCTGCCGGTGCCACTGGCAGTCATTGGGTTCACCCTCGCCTATGCGCTGGGTGGTGTCGTGCCGGCAGCAACCTTCGCTTCCGTGCCCACGCTCGCCGGCGGCCTCGGCGGCGTGGGGCTCATCAACGGATTGCTGGCGCAGACCGGCAGCCTGGGATCGCTTGCAGGGCCGCCCGCATTGGCGCTGTGGACCGATTGGATCGGATGGTCGATGGCGCCCGTGTTGCTGATCCTGGTCGCTGCTGCCGGCGCCACCGCGGCGCTCGCCGTCAGACCCGCTTCTCCACCACCATGAACCAGGTCTTGCCGGGAACGGTCGCAAGGTGGCCGCGAGAATCCACCGGGTAGAGGCTCATGCTGACGCTGTTCTTCACGTTGCCGCCAACCGCCTGGACGTAGCCGCCGCGCACGTCGGTGACGACGTCGCAATGGCTGGCACTGCTGTCGATGCGCCGGCGCGCCGTGCGCGAGTCGGCATGCGCCCAGTTCGGTCCGGTGGTGCCGGCGCAAACCAGATCGCCAGGCTTCGGGGCGTAGGCCGTGGGGGCGTGCAGGACGAACGCAGGCCTGCGGCTGCGGTGCTGGCTGTCGTAGAGTGCCACGAGGTAACCGCCGTGGCGCGCATCGCGCGGGAACTCGCTGGCCGGGATGCCGGCGTGGGCCATCACCCAGGCGACGAAGGCGCCCGACCACGGCTTGGAGGTACGGCCGTTCCAGCTGGGATGGCCGCAGGTGCTCCAGTAATCACCGATCTTGCTGGCCAGCGGCTCGCTGCGCTCGCTGACGCCGCTGCGATTGATGTAGCCGCCGGCATGACCCCCATACACCACGGTCGAGCGCCCGAAGCGGGTCCATTCCTGCCAGGCGACGTTGGCGACGCGGTCCGTTGGCGGCCTGTCGGCATAGCCCGTGCTGCTGCTGCCGCCGCAGCTTGCCAGCATGAGCGCGAGCAAAAGAAAGGCTGGCAGCCGCAGTCCGAACGCACGGGAGGATCGCGGAACAGACGGCCGCCAGCCAACACGAACATCGACGAAGGGGCAGTCGAAATTCATGTACTACTTGCAGGAGGGGAAATAACTTGTTGTTATTATTTAGTTTATGACTAGCATGTATTTTGCGCGATGTCACTCGAAATCGACCTCGCCGAGGTCCGGCGCCTGGAGGAGCTGGCATTTCGTGGCTGGCCAGCGCTGGAAACGCGTGACGTTGCCGGCTGGCGTCTCAGATTTGCCAACGGCTACACAAAAAGAGCGAACTCTATCAATGCCTTAAGCCCTGAAGCTCGATCCGGAGCGGAGACCCGGTTGGCGCTCGAGGCCGCTTATCGCGAGCGCGGAATGCTGCCGGTGTGGCGACTGACTCCGCTGGCGCCATTGCTGGTTAAGGACGTCTTGGCCGAGCCGGCCTATCGCCGCATTGAACGCAGCTTCGTTCAGGTCGCACCCCTCCAGCCTGCCTTTGCGCTCGACCCCCACGTTGGCATCGAGCGTCGACCGAGCGCTCGCTGGCTCGCGACCTTCGCTCGCCATAGCCCGGTGCCGCCGCAGCATCGGGCGACCATGCAGCAGTTGCTGTTGGCGATGCCCAACGCAGGCTTTGCGTTGGTCGAACACGCGGGCGAGCCGACCGCGATGGCGATCGGCGTGCTCGACGGCATTCATATGGGGCTGTTCGATGTGCTGGTGATGCCGCACGCCCGCCGGCGCGGCCTGGCGCGGCGTGTCACCGAAAGCCTCTTCGCCTGGGCCCGAGGCGAAGGCGCGCAGTTCGCCTATCTGCAGGTCGTCGCCACCAATACCGCCGCGCTGGCGCTCTACGAGTCGCAAGGCTTTCGCACGGTCTACGACTACGAGTATCGCCTCCCTTCTGCGCCTTGACCCTTCACCAAGCGAACCCCAATAGTCCGCAAAGGGAGGAAACAATCATGGCAAACCATCCGTGGGAGAAGAGCTACCCGCCGGGCGTGACGTGGGAGTTCGACGTCCCGCGCAAGACCATCCATCAGATTTTCGAGGAGAGCAGCGCGCAATTCGGCGACAAGCCGTTCACCGACTTCCTCGACAAGGTGATGAGCTTCCGCGACTACAAGGAAGCGTCGGACCGCGCCGCCGCCGGATTCCAGAAGCTCGGCGTGAAGCCCGGCGTCAATGTCGGGCTCTACCTGCCCAACACGCCTCACTACATCATCGCCTTCTTCGGCATCCTGAAGGCGGGCGGCCGCGTCGTGAACTACAGCCCGCTCGACGCCGCACGCGAGCTCGAGTTCAAGATCGGCGATTCGGAAACCGACATCCTGGTGACGCTCGACGTCACGGCGCTCTACCCGAAGATGGCGCCGATGCGCGGCAAGACGCGGCTCAAGAAGCTGATCGTGGGGTCGATCGCCGATTACTTGCCGTGGCCCAAGAACTGGCTCTATCCGATCGCCAAGAAGAAAGACATCGCCGCCTGGCCGCACGACGATTGGCACATGTCGTTCAAGGACCTGTTGGCCAACGACGGCAAGTACACGTCCTACCCGATGGGCGACAATCTGTGGGATGAGATCGCCGTCCTGCAATATACCGGCGGCACCACCGGCATTCCGAAAGCCGCCATGCTTACCCATGGGTGCATGGTGTCGGCGATGACGCAGAGCCAAGCCTGGACGTTGCCCTACACCACGCCAGGAACCGAGAAGGTCGTGTGCGTGCTGCCGCTGTTCCACATCTATGCCCTGACCGGAATCATGCTGAACGCCGCGCGCAACGGCAATCAGCTGCTGCTCTATCCACGACCCGACATCGACCAGCTCGTAACCGATCTGGCCAAGAAGAAGCCGACTTTCCTGCCCGGCGTGCCGACGCTCTACACGGCGATCAACAAGCATCCCAAGGCCAGGGACCTCGACCTGAAGTCGCTGAAAATCTGCATGTCGGGCGGCGCGCCGTTGCCGGTGGAAGTGCAGCAGGCCTTCGAGAAGCTGACCGGAGCCACCCTGATCGAGGGCTACGGTCTCACCGAGACGTCACCGACCGGCGCGATCTGCCCGGTCGACAAGACCGTGCGGCGGCTGGGCTCGTGCGGCGTGCCGATGCCCGGCACGATTATCGAGATCCGCGACCTGGAGCACGGCGATCGCGTGCTGCCCGCCGGCAAGGACAATCTCGGCGAGGTGTGCATCATCGGCCCGCAGGTCATGAAGGGCTACTGGAAGAAGCCGGAGGAGACCGAGAAGGTGCTGTTCAGTCATCCGAGCAGCAACTGGAAGGGGCTACGCACCGGCGACATGGGCTACATGGACGCCGACGGCTGGCTCTACCTCGTCGATCGCTCCAAGGACCTCATCATCTCGTCGGGCTACAACGTCTACCCGCGCATGATCGAGGAGGCGGTCTACGAGCATCCGGCGGTCGACGAATGCATCGTGATCGGCATCGCCGATCCCTACCGCCAGGAAGCGCCCAAGGTGTTCGTCAAGCTGAAGCCCGGGGCATCGCTCACCTTCGAGGAGCTCAAGGCTCATCTCGAGGGCAAGATCGGCAAGCACGAGATGCCGGTGGCGCTCGAAATCCGCAGCGAGCTTCCCAAGACGCCGGTTGGCAAGCTGTCGAAGAAGGAATTGAAGGAAGAGGAACGCGCCAAGGCGCAGGCGAAGGCGGCGGCGTGACGACATGAGATTGCCGCCCTCAAGTTCCTCTCCCCCGCTAGGGGAAGAGGTTAGGAGAGGGGGAATCGACGTGCGCAGCCCCCTCTCCTCGCCTCTCCCCCTAGCGGGGGAGAGGAACCTGACTGCGAATTGGAAGGTTGCCGGCAGACGCTCGTTCATCGTCGCCAGCACCACCACCCTCCTGCTCGCCGGCTGCTTCGACGAACCGTGCGAAGAGCAGAACCCGCAGCAGAAGGCGTTCCTCGACGGACTGCGGTCGCTGGCCAGACCGGCGCTCGAATCGAACAACCCCCTGCAGGTCGAGGCAGCGGCCAACAGGAGCATCGAATTGGCGACCAAAGTCGGCACCTTCAAGGACTGGTGCGGCACGCTCACCCGAATCGAGGGCAATGCCGACAACGTCTCCGTCACGGTCGATGTCGGCCGGCAAGTTTCGCTCTACGCGTTCAACGACTGGGCGTCGGCCTTCGCCGGCTCGGTCCGGGACCTCTTCTCCACACGTTCCCGCGAGTCGCTGCCGCCGGGACTTTCCGATGCCGCCATTGCAGCGCTAAAAACCGTGCGGCTGGGCGAACGCGTGTCGCTCTCCGGGCGGATGGGCGAAATCGCGGGCTCCGGCGTGTTCGATTTCTCCTGGCTGTTCGGCAAGAGCGACAACGAGCGCCGCCAGTTCCTGCTGGCGCCGCGTTTCGTCGCCCGCATCGAGGCGATCGTCGCCAAGAAGAAGATGTAAGAAAGGTCCTACGTGCCGTCCTTCACCTACGATTTTCCATACGCCTCCAAGAAACTTCCGATCTTCGCTGCCAACGTCGTCGCCTCCTCGCAGCATCTCGCGGCGACCGCGGGCTTGCGCATGATGGCGCGCGGCGGCAACGCCGTGGACGCTGCGATTGCCAGCGCCATCGCCATCACCGTTGTCGAGCCGACCATGAACGGCATCGGCTCGGACGCCTTCTGCATCCTGTGGGACGGCTCCCAACTCGTCGGCCTCAACGCCTCCGGTCATTCTCCGGCGCTGATGAGTCCCGACGAGTACAAAGGCCAGGACAAGATGCCGAATGTCGGCTGGGGCAGCGTCAGCGTGCCTGGCGCAGTGTCGCTGTGGGTGGCGTTGCATGGCCGGTACGGCAAGCTGCCGTTCGCCGACCTGTTCGAGCCGGCGATCAAATACGCCAGCGACGGCTTTCGCGTGTCCTACATGGTGGCGCGCCAGTGGGAACGCCAGATCGAGCGACTCAAGGGGCAGGAGAGCTGGGTGAAGGCGTTCCTGCCCGATGGTCGCGCCCCCAAGCCGGGCGAGCTGTGGAAGTTCCGCGACCAGGCGAAAACGCTTTCCAAGATCGCCCAGAGCAAAGGCGACGCCTTCTATCGCGGCGAACTCGCCTGGGCGATGGACAAGTACGCGCGCGAAACGGGTGGCGCGCTGCGCAAGGAGGATCTCGCTGCGCACAAGCCCGACTGGGTCGAGCCGATCGGTCTCGCCTATCGCGGCACGACGCTGCACGAGATCCCGCCGTCGGGCCAGGGCATCGCCGCCCTGATGGCACTCGGCATCCTGGAGAACTTCGACCTGGCGGGCCACGACTGCGATGGCGCCGAGGTCGCCCACCTGCGCATCGAGGCGATGAAGCTCGCTTTCGCCGACGCCTGGCGCTACGTCGCCGATCCGCGATTCATGGACGTGATGCCCAGCCAACTGCTCGATAAGCACTATCTCAAAACGCGCGCCAAGCTGATCGATCCCAAGAAGGCCAAGGAGTTCGGCCCCGGCATGCCGAAGGATGGCGGCACGATCTACCTCGGCACGGCCGATGCGTCGGGCATGATGGTGTCGCTGATCCAGTCGAACTACACCGGCTTCGGCTCCGGCATCGTCGTGCCCGGCACCGGCATTGCGTTGCAGAATCGAGCCTTCGGCTTCGTCACGACCGAAGGCCATCCCAACCAGGTTGGGCCGAAGAAGCGGCCGTTCCATACCATCATCCCGGGCTTCATCACCAAGGACGGCAGGCCGGTGGCGACCTTCGGCCTGATGGGCGGCGCCATGCAGCCGCAGGGCCACATGCAGGTCTTCTCGCGCATCGTCGATTACGGTCAGAACCCGCAAGCCGCCATCGATGGGCCACGCTGGCGCGTGCATGAGATCGACAAGACGATCTGGGCCGAGGAGCACATGCCGGCCGATACGCTCAGTGGTCTGGAGGCGCGCGGCCACACCGTGACCCGCACCAAGGGGCCGAGCTTCGACTTCGGCTCGAGCCAGATCATCTGGCGCTTCCCCGACGGCGGCCCCTACTTCGCCGCCTCCGAAAGCCGCCGCGACGGCGCCGCCGTCGGCTTCTGATGTCTCGCCGGACGCCGGGCCGCCGACGGCACCAAATGTCATCCCGAGGCCACAGGCCGAGGGATCCTTCCCGTTACCTTAAAGATCCCTGGCTACGCTCGGGGTGACATGTCCATCACCGTCTCCATCGCCAACGGCGGCTTCGCCATCAACAGCGTGCCGACCTATGCCGGCCGCAGCTGGAAGGGCCATCGCATCGAGGGCCGGCTGTTCAACAGCCGCATGGCCAACGCCATCGTCGACGACGAGAACCCGGCGACACGCGGCGCCTGGTCGTATGCCGACGGCGCCTGGGATGCCGAGCGCAATACGCGCGAGTTCATCGCGGCACTGCCCCTGTATCGCGCGCACGGCCTGCTGGCCGTCTGCGTCAACCTGCAAGGCGGCAGCCCGCAAGGCTATTCGTGGAACCAGCCCTGGAAGATTTCGGGCTTCACACCCCAGGGCACGCTGAGGCCTGATTGGACGGCACGCCTGGAGAAGGTCATCGCGGCCTGCGATCGGCTCGGCATGGTCGTGATCCTGGGCCTGTTCTACGGCAAGCAAAGCGGCACGCTGACCGACGAGGACGCGGTGAAGGCTGCCGTCACGAACACCGTCGATTGGCTCATGGCGCGCGAAAGCGGCAACGTGCTGCTGGAGATCGGCAACGAGGTCGATCTGCCGGTGTTCGCCCACGAGCTCATCGCCGCCGGGCGCTGTCATGAACTCATCGAGCTCGCCAAGAAACGCAGCGCAGGAAAGCTGCTGGTCAGCACCAGCCTGATCACGCTCGGGGCACCGCCGCCCGCCATCCTGGCGACCGCCGATTTCCTGCTGCCGCACGGCAACCCGGTCTACGGGCCCGACGGTCCCCTGCAGCCAAGCCCGCACGGCATCCGCCTGCAGGTCGCCCGCTGGCGCGCCGCGCCCGGCTACCGCGGCCAGCCGATCGTCTACAACGAGGACGACCACTACGATTTCGACAAGCCCGACAACCATTTCGTGGCGGCCATCGACAGCGGCGCAAGCTG
>Ga0081539_10005978_pt1 | contig 11986 bp, 8 predicted proteins | sample TabmetS4T2R2_FD_71023 | JGI IMG/M metagenome (GOLD analysis project Ga0081539, IMG submission 71023) | Tabebuia heterophylla rhizosphere microbial communities from the University of Puerto Rico - S4T2R2 | ecosystem: Host-associated > Plants > Roots > Rhizosphere ...
TCGTCCCCCACCGGCTGCCGCAACGCCTTCATCTACCTGCGGGGCGAGTGCGGCTGGCCGGGCCGGCGGCTCCAGGCGGCGATCGACGCCGCCTACGACGACGGGCTGCTGGGCCGCGACATCAAGGGCTCCGGGTTCGACCTGGACGTGGTCCTGCACCGCGGCGCCGGGGCCTACATCTGCGGGGAGGAGACGGCCCTGCTGTCCTCCCTGGAGGGCCAGCGCGGCCAGCCCAAGCTGCGCCCGCCGTTCCCGGCCGTGGAGGGCCTGTACCGGGCCCCGACCACGGTCAACAACGTCGAGACGATCGCCACCGTCCCCTGGATCGTCCGCAAGGGCGTCGACTGGTTCCGCTCCATGGGCTCGGACAAGTCGCCCGGCCCCAAGCTGTTCAGTGTCTCGGGCGACGTCGTCAACCCCGGCAACTTCGAGTTCCCCCTCGGCGTGCCGGCCCGCGAGGTCATCATGGGCGCGGCCGGCGGGCTGCTCGACGGCAAAACCCTCAAGGCCTGGACCCCCGGCGGGTCCTCGACCCCGATGCTGACCGCCGATCACCTCGACACCCCCTTGGACTTCGAGGGCATCGCCGGGGCCGGCAGCCTGCTCGGCACGGCCGCCGTGATGGTCTTCTCCGAGGACGTCTGCATGGTCAGGGCGTGCCTGAACTTCACCGAGTTCTACGCGCACGAGTCCTGCGGCAAGTGCACCCCCTGCCGGGAGGGGACCGACTGGATGCGCAAGATCCTCGGCCGGCTGGAGAGCGGCCAGGGCCAGACCGAGGACATGGACACCCTCAAGGACATCTGCGACTCGATCTTCGGCCGCTCGTTCTGCGCCCTCGGCGACGGGGCGACCAGCCCGGTCGTCTCCGCCCTGAAGTTCTTCCGCGACGAGTTCGACGAGCACGTCAGCGGCGGCGGGTGCCCCTTCCCGGGGGCGCGCGTTGCCGTCGGTGCCCAACACTGACCAGTCGGGGGGCTAGGCTTTAGCCCCCCGAACCCCAGGAGCCGTATGCCCGACAAGCCGACCACCGTGAAGGTCACCATCGACGGCCAGGAGCTCGAGGTCCCTCCGGGCACGCTGGTGATCCGAGCCGCTGAGCGGCAGGGCACGATCGTGCCCCGGTTCTGCGACCACCGGCTGCTGGCCCCGCTGGGGGCCTGCCGGCAGTGCCTTGTCGAGGTCGTCGGCCAGCGCAAGCCGCTGACCGCCTGCACGACCACGGTGACCGACGGGATGGAGGTCAAGACCCAGGTCACCTCCCAGATCGCTCGGGCCGGCCAGGAGGGCAACCTCGAGCTGCTGCTGATCAACCACCCGCTCGACTGCCCGATGTGCGACAAGGGTGGCGAGTGCCCGCTCCAGGACCAGACCCTGGCCCACGGCCCGGGGGAGACCCGGTTCATCGAGACCAAGCGCCGCTACGAGAAGCCGATCAAGATCTCCGAGACGGTGCTGCTGGACCGGGAGCGGTGCGTGCTCTGCGCCCGCTGCACCCGCTTCTCCAACGAGATCGCCGGCGACCCCTTCATCGAGCTGTTCGAGCGGGGGGCCCTGGAGCAGGTGGCCATCTACGAGGACGAGCCCTACGAGAGCCAGTTCAGCGGCAACGTCGTCCAGATCTGCCCGGTGGGGGCGCTGACCTCGCCGTCGTACCGGTTCCAGGCGCGGCCGTTCGACCTCTCCTCGGCCGACGGGGTCTGCAACCACTGCGCGGCCGGCTGCAACCTGCGGATCGACGCCCGCCGGGGCATGGTCACCCGCCAGCTGGCCCGCGACAACGACGACGTCAACGAGGCCTGGAACTGCGACCGTGGCCGCTACGGGTTCGCCTACGCCCAGACCCCGCAGCGGGTGCTGATCCCGCACCTCTCCGAGGACGGCAAGCTGCGCACCGCCTCCTGGTCCGAGGCCCTGCGCCGGGCCGCCGACGGCATCCGGGCCGCCCGCACCAAGGGGGTCGGGGTCCTGGTCGGGGGCCACCTCACCGACCAGGACGCCTACGCCCTGCAGAAACTGGCCCGGGTGGCGCTCGGCACCAACAGCGTCGACGCCCGGACCTGGCCCGAGGCCGGGGCCGACGCGGCCGCGGTGGCCTCGGTGGCCGGGCGCGGCCCGGACGAGGGCATGCCGACCTACCGGGACCTGGAGGCGGCCCGGGCGGTGGTGGTGGTCGACCTCGACCCGCATGAGGAGTCGCCCATCCTGTGGCTGCGGCTGCGCAAGGCCGCCCTGCGCCGGGGTGTGCCGGTGGTCGCGGTCGGGTCCCGGCCGGGGCGCCTGGCCGAGTTCGCCACCGTGGTCGCCACCCGGCCCGGCGGCCAGGCCGACGCGTGCGAGCGCCTTGGCCGGGGCGATGGCGACGACGGGAAGCTGCTCACCGAGGGCGAGGGGGAGGTGATCGTCCTGGCCGGCTGGCGCGGGGCGGCCACCGGCGGGCTGGCCGCGGCGGCCCGGCTGGCCTCGACCCTTGGCGGGCGGTTCGCCTGGGTGCCGCGGCGGGCCGGCGACCGCGGGGCCCTTGACGCCGGTGCCCGGCCCGACCTCCTGCCCGGCGGCCGGCCGGTCGGCGACGACGCCGCCCGGGGCGAGCTGGCCGAGGCCTGGGGGGCCGAGCTGCCCGGGGCACCGGGCCTGGACGGCCCGGCCATGGTGGCCGCGGCCGCCGCCGGCGAGCTGGGCGTGCTGGTCCTGGCCGGGGTCGACCTGGTCCGCGACCACGGCCCCCGCGAGCTGGCCACCCAGGCCCTGGAGCGGGCGTTCGTGGTCGCCGTCGACCACGAGGTCAACGACACCACCAGCCTTGCCGACGTGCTCCTGCCCGGGGTGGTCCACGCCGAGACCGAGGGCACCTTCACCGACTGGGAGGGCCGGGTCCAGGCCACCCACCGCGCCGTCCCGGTCGGCGGCGCCGCCCAGGAGATCTGGGACCTGGCCGGCCAGCTCGCCCTCCGCCTCGGGGTCGACCTCGGCATCCCCACCGCCGACCGCGTCGCAGCCGAGACCGAGCGATTCCGGAGCCGGCCCACCGGGCCCGCCGCCACCGGCACGGTTCCCACGCCGCAGCCACAGCCCGCTGTGGGCGGCCCCCCAACCGGGAGGGTAGCCGGTTCCGAAGGAGGGGGCGAACCGCTGTCCACAGCCCCGCGCACCGGTGCCGAGCCGCCCGACGACGACAAGCTGGCCCTGATCAGCTACCCGCTGCTGCTGGACGCGGCCTCGATGCTGGCCCGGGCGGCCGACCTGAACCGCGAGACCTCGGGGGCGTTCGCCGAGCTGCATCCCGACGACGCGGCCCGGCTCGGGCTGGCCGACGGGGCCATGGCCGAGGTCGACTTCGGGCAGGAGCGGACGGCCCGGCTGCCGGTCCGGGTCGCCTCCACGGTCGCCCCCGGCTGCGTCTTCGTGCCGGCCAACCAGCCCGACCTGGCCCTCCGGGCCCTGATCGGCCAGGCCCCGGCCCTGCGGGTCAAGGTCACCGCGGTCGAGGAGGCGGCGGCGTGACCGGGCGCAGGGGTTTGGGGAACCCCAAGGGGGTGCCCCGGTGAACGGAACAGTCTGGGACATCTTCATCCTGCTCGTCAAGGTCGTCGGCGTGTTCGCCGCCCTGATGCTGACCGTCCTGTTCACCATCTGGCTGGAGCGCCGCGTCGTCGCCTTCATGCAGACCCGGGTCGGCCCCAACCGGGTCGGCCCCTTCGGGGTCCTGCAGTCCCTGGCCGACGGCATCAAGCTGTTCTTCAAGGAGGACGTGCGGCCCAGCAAGGCCGACAGGATCCTCTACGGGATCGCCCCGGTGATCATGATGATCCCGGCGTTCCTGGCCTTCACGGTGATCCCGTTCGGGTTCGCCTTCGGCGGTCAGCGGGCCCAGCTCACCGACCTCAACGTGGGGCTGCTGTTCGTGCTGGCCATGGGCAGCCTCCAGGTATACGGGATCGTCCTCGCCGGCTGGGCCTCGGGGTCGAACTACCCGCTGCTGGGCGGGATCCGCTCCTCGGCCCAGATGATCAGCTACGAGATCGCCCAGGGGCTGTCGCTGGTCGGGGTGTTCATGACCGCCGGCACCCTGTCGGCCGCCGGCATCGTCGCCGCCCAGCAGGGCGACCCACTGCTCGGGTTCATCCCGCGCTGGTACGTGATCTTCCAGTTCCCGCTGTTCCTGGTGTTCCTGCTGGCGGGCATCGCCGAGACCAACCGGGCCCCCTTCGACCTCCCCGAGGCCGAGTCCGAGCTGGTCGGCGGCTACCACACCGAGTACTCGGGGGTGAAGTTCGCCCTCTTCTTCCTGGCCGAGTACCTCAACATCATCACCGTGTCGGCGGTGGCCACCACCGCCTTCCTCGGCGGCCCGGACGGGCCCGCCCCGGGCTTCCTGCCCTGGCTGTGGCCGATCCTGTGGTTCATCGTCAAGGTGTTCTTCTTCATCTTCCTGTTCATCTGGCTGCGGGCCACCCTGCCCAGGCTGCGTTTCGACCGGCTGATGGACTTCGGCTGGAAGGTGCTGATCCCGGTCGCGCTGGCCTGGGTGGCGGTCACCGCCGTGGTCCTGGTCGTCGACATCAACCTGCCCCGCCCGGTCCTGCTCGGCGCCATCGGCGTCCTGCTCGCCCTGCTGCTGCTGTCGTTCCTGCTGCCCTCCGACCGGGAGAGGAACGCCGACCGCACCGCCCCCGGAGGTTCGACCCCATGATGCCCAGCGAGATCCTGAAGGGGCTGTCGGTCACCTTCCGGAGCATGTTCCGCAAGCGCAACACCGTGCAGTACCCGGAGGAGAAGAAGCCGACCTCGCCCCGGTTCCACGGCCGCCACCAGCTCAACCGCTACCCGGACGGCCTGGAGCGGTGCATCGGCTGCGAGCTGTGCGCCTACGCCTGCCCGGCCGACGCCATCTACGTCCAGGGGGCCGACAACACCCCGGAGGCCCGCTACTCGGTCGGGGAACGGTACGCCGCCATCTACCAGATCAACTACAACCGCTGCATCTTCTGCGGCCTGTGCATCGAGGCCTGCCCGACCCGGGCCCTGACCATGACCAACGAGTACGAGCTGTCGTCCGAGACCCGCCAGGGGCTGGTCTACGACAAGCCCGACCTGCTCGCCCCCGTGCCCGCCGGGGCCAAGGCCCCGCCGCACGTCGACGCCACCGACGGCCCGCCGGCGATCGCCCGCTACGGCCCCCAGGCATCGGTGTCCCAGGAGTCGGTCGAGCCCGTCTGGGCCCTGCTCCGCCAGCAGGAGACCCGCCAGGCCGACCGCGAGCTTCCAACCGACGAGGAGGTGCCCAAGTGAGCCCGATCGTGGCCGCCACCGCCTCCGAGAACGCCGAGCTGCTCGTCTTCATCGTGCTGGCCCCCCTGGCCGTGGTCACCGCCCTGGGCATGGTGCTGAGCCGCAACGCGGTCTACTCGGCGCTGCTGCTGGTGGTCAACTTCTTCTGCCTGGCCGGGTTCTACGTGCTCCTGGAGGCCCAGTTCGTGGCCGCTGTGCAGGTGATCGTGTACGCCGGGGCGATCATGGTGCTGTTCCTGTTCGTGCTCATGCTGCTCGGGGTCGGGAGGCAGGAGGCGCTGCAGGAGACGATCAGGGGCCAGCGGCCGGCGGCCATCCTGCTCAGCCTTGGGCTGCTGGTCACGATCATCGGGGCCCTGGCCGCCGGGGTGTTCGACGCCCAGCCGGCCAGCTTGGCGGCTGCCAACGAGGGCGGCAACGTCGAGGCGGTCGGGCGCCTGTTGTTCACCCACTACACCTTCGCCTTCGAGACCGCCGGGATCCTGCTGGTGGTGGCCGCCGTCGGCGCCCTCGTGCTCGGGAAGCGGCGGCCATGAGGGTCGGCCCCGACGCCTACCTGCTCGTCTCGGCCATCCTGTTCGCCATCGGCGTGGTCGGGGTGCTGATCCGGCGCAACGCCATCGTGGTCTTCATGTGCGTCGAGCTGATGCTGAACGCGGTCAACCTGTCGTTCATCACCTTCGCCAAGACCAACGGCGCCCTCGACGGCCAGGTCCTGGCCTTCTTCGTCATGGTGGTGGCCGCCGCCGAGGTCGTGGTCGGCCTCGGCATCCTCGTCGCCATCTTCCGCAAGCGCTCGTCGACCTCGGTCGACGACGTCAACCTGCTCAAGGGGTGACCGCGACCTGAACGCTACCGGCGCGACCCGCCTGATCTGGCTGCTCCCGGTCCTCCCCCTTGCCGGGTTCGCGGTCAACGTGCTGCTCGGCCAGCGCCTGCGGGCTCTGGCCGGCTGGATCGCCACCCTGGCCGTGGCCGCCGCGTTCGCCGTCGCCCTGGCCGCCTACCTCCAGCTGCTGTCGCTCCCCGGCGAGGAGCGCACCCAGATCCTCCGCGGCTTCGAGTGGATCACCTCGGGCGACCTGCGGGTCGCCTTCGACCTGCGCTGGGACCCCCTGTCGGCGGTCATGGCCCTGGTCGTGACCGGGGTGTCCAGCCTCATCCACCTGTACTCGATCGGCTACATGGAGCACGACGAGCGGCGCGAGACCTTCTTCGCCTGGCTCAACCTGTTCGTGGCCTCGATGCTGGTGCTGGTCCTGGCCCAGAACTTCCTGGTCATGTTCCTGGGCTGGGAGGGGGTCGGGCTCTGCTCCTACCTGCTGGTCGGGTTCTGGTTCAACCGGCGGCTGCTGGTCGTCAACCCGCTCGGCCGCCTGGTCGAGGGCGAGCCCGACGACACCCACGAGGTCTGGGCCCCGCCCGCGGCCAAGAAGGCGTTCCTGGCCAACCGCATCGGCGACGTCGGCTTCCTGCTGGCCATGTTCATGATCTTCGCCACCGTCGGCAGCCTCGACTTCGACGACGTCTTCGGCCGGGCGAGCAGCCTGGCCGGCGGCACGGCCACGGCCATCGCCCTGCTGCTGTTCCTGGGCTGCACCGGCAAGAGTGCCCAGTTCCCGCTGTACGTGTGGCTGCCCGACGCCATGGCCGGCCCGACCCCGGTGTCGGCCCTCATCCACGCGGCCACCATGGTGACCGCCGGGGTGTTCCTGGTCGCCAGGACCCACGTCATCTTCGAGGCCTCGGGCACCGCCCAGACCGTGGTGGTGCTGGTCGGCGCGGGCACGGCCCTGCTGGCTGCGCTCATCGCCATCGGCCAGGACGACATCAAGAAGATCCTCGCCTACTCGACGGTGTCCCAGCTCGGCTACATGTTCATCGGCGTCGGGCTGGGGCCGATCGGCTACGCCGCCGGCCTGCTCCACCTCGTCACCCACGCCTTCTTCAAGGCCCAGCTGTTCCTCGGGGCCGGGTCGGTGATGCACGCCAACGACGAGGACACCGACATCAAGCACTTCGGCGGGCTCCGCTCGGCCATGCCGATCACCTTCTGGACGACCATGGCCGCCTGGGCGGCCATCATCGGGGTGCCCCTCACCAGCGGCTTCTTCTCCAAGGACCAGGTCCTGGCGGCCGCCTTCGAGCACGGCGGGGTGGGCCGGCTGGCCTGGGTGATCGGGGTCCTCACGGCCGGACTGACCGCCTTCTACATGTCGCGCTATGTGTTCCTGACCTTCTTCGGAGAGCGCCGCTGGCCCGAGGGCCGCCACCCGCACGAGTCGCCGCCGGTCATGACCCTCCCCCTGATCGTCCTCGGGGTCCTCGCGCTGGTGGCCGGGATCGCCCTCACAACGTTCACCGGCGAGGGCGGCCGCTTCCAGAGCTTCCTGGAGCCGGTGCTGGGCGCCCCCGAGGAGCACGAGTCGCTGGCGGCCGCGCTCTCGCTGTCGGCGGTGGCCACCCTCATCGCCGCAGGCGGGGCGCTGGTCGCCTGGCTGCTGTACATCCGCCCCTTCGACTGGCTGGCCTTGCGCCGCCGCTACGCCGCCGGCTGGCAGGCCCTGGCCGACCGGCTGTACGTCGACCAGGTGTACGAGTTCTTCACCGTCTACCTGGGCCGGGCCCTGGCCGCCTTCCTGGCCCGGACCGTCGACCAGCGGGGCATCGACGGGGCCGTCAACGGCCTGGCCGAGCTGGTCGGCAACAGCGCCCGCAGTGGCCGGCGCCTCCAGTCCGGCCTGGTCCGCAGCTACGCCCTCGGCGTCCTCGGAGGCGCCGTGGTGATCGTCGCCTTCCTGGTGTTCCGGCCATGACCCCCTTCACCCTGGAGCCGCCGCCGTGCTGCTGACCCTGACCCTGTTCGCCCCCCTCGCCGGGGCGCTGCTGGTCGCCCTCGTCCCGGCGGCCCGGCAGGAGTCGGCCCGGCTGGTCGCCCTGGTCGCCAGCCTGGCCACCCTGGCCCTGGCGGTGGCCCTGGCCAGCCGCTTCCGCACCGGTGAGGCCGGGTTCCAGCTCGGCCAGACCGCCGAGTGGGTGCCGGCGTTCGGGGTCAGCTACAAGGTCGGGGTCGACGGGGTCAGCCTGCCCCTGGTCCTGCTCACCGCCGTGCTCACCCCGCTGGCCGTCGCCGGGTCCTGGCGCATGACCGAACGGCCCCGCAGCTACCTGGCCCTGCTGCTGGTCCTGGAGACGGCCATGCTGGGCGTGTTCGTGAGCCTGGACCTGTTCCTCTTCTACATCTTCTGGGAGGCGGTGCTGGTCCCGGCCTACTTCCTGATCGGCTCCTTCGGCGGGCCCCGGAGGGTGTACGCGGCGGTCAAGTTCTTCGTCTACACCCTCGGCGGCGGCCTGCTCATGCTGGTCGGGATCATCGCCCTGTTCTGGCTGCACCAGAAGGCCACCGGGACACCGAGCTTCGACTACCAGACCCTGCTCGACTTCGACAAGGCACCGACCACCCAGCGGTGGCTGTTCGCCGCCTTCTTCGCCGCCTTCGCCGTCAAGACCCCGCTGTGGCCGTTCCACACCTGGCTGCCCGACGCCTACACCGAGGCCCCGACCACCACCACCGTGCTCCTGGCCGGGGTCATGTCCAAGCTCGGGGTCTACGGCTTCCTGCGCTATGCCGTGCCCCTGTTCCCCGACGCCGCCCGCTGGGCCCAGCCGTTCCTGCTCACCCTGGCCGTGATCGGGATCCTCTACTGCGCCCTCGTCGCCACCGTGCAGCGCGACTTCAAGACCCTGGTCGCCTACTCGTCAGTGTCCCACCTGGGCTTCATCGTGCTCGGCATCTTCGCCCTCAACGTCCAGGGGCTCCAGGGCGGGGTGTTCTACATGGTCGCCCACGGGCTGGTCATCGGCGGGCTGTTCTTCGTCACCGGCATGCTCGAGGAGCGCCGCGGCACCCGCCGGATCGAAGACTTCGGCGGCCTCCAGCAGGCCGTGCCCCGCATGGCCGGCGTGATGCTGGTCATCACCCTCGGCTCGGTCGCCCTGCCCGGGCTGGTCGGGTTCGTTGGCGAGTTCCTGACCCTGCTCGGGGCCTTCCTGGCCCACCGGGTCTACGCCGTGCTGGCCACCGGCGGGGTCATCCTGGGCGCGGTCTACCTGCTCTGGGCCTACCAGCGGATGTGGCAAGGTCCTCTGGAGCGGGAGGAGAACCGGGCCATCGGCGACCTGAGCGGCCGGGAGTGGGCGATCCTGGCCCCGCTGGTCGCCGCCATCATCGTCCTCGGCCTGTTCCCCCGGCCGGTGCTTGACCGGGTCGAGCCCTCGGCCCAGCGCGTGGTCGAGCAGACCCAGGCCCAGAGTCCCTGACCCCGGAGGCGCCACGTGCACCCGCTGGCCCAAGCCAACACCCAGCCCCTGCCCCTGCCGCAGGTCGACTGGCGCGCCATCGCCCCCGAGCTGGCCCTGGCCGTCGCCGGGGTGGTGCTGCTGCTGGTGGTGGCCTTCTGGCCCCGGGCCAGCCGCAACCTGCTCGCCGGCCTGACCCTGGCCGGCCTTGCCGTGGCCGGCGCCCTGACCGCCTGGAACTGGGGCCTGGAGCGGGTCGCCTTCGATGGGGCGGTGTCGCTGGACGGCATCACCCGCTACGCCCGGGCGATCCTGCTGGCCGCCGGCGCGCTCGCCACCCTGATGATCGCCCAGGGGGACACCAGGGAGGGGGAGCCCGACGACAGCCCGCCCGAGGTGTTCCCGCTGCTGCTGTTCGCCCTGCTCGGGATGGTCCTGCTCGCCGCCGCCTCGGACCTGCTGGTGGTGTTCATCGCCCTGGAGATCCTCTCGCTCAGCCTGTACGTGCTGGCCGGCGAGACCCGCCGCCTGGCCGCCCAGGAGGCGGCCATGAAGTACTTCCTGCTGGGAGCGTTCGCCTCAGCCTTCCTGCTGTACGGGATCGCGCTGTGCTACGGGGCCACCGGCAGCACCAACCTGCTCGCCATCGCCCGGGCCACCGGCGACCCGACCGGCGACGGCACCCTCCTGCTGGCGGGGGTTGGCCTGCTGGCGGTCGGCTTCCTGTTCAAGGTGTCGGCGGTGCCGTTCCACATGTGGACCCCCGACGTCTACCAGGGCACCCCGACCCCGGTGACCGCTTTCATGGCCGCCGCCACCAAGGTGGCCGCGTTCGCCGTGTTCCTGCGGGTGTTCGCCGGGGCCCTCGGTGGGCTGGTCGTGTCCTGGCGGCCGGTGATCGCCGCCGTGGCCGTGGTCACCATGCTCGTCGGGGCCGCCCTGGCGGTGGTCCAGACCGACATCAAGCGGATGCTGGCCTACTCCTCGATCAGCCACGCCGGCTACCTGCTGGTCGGCTTGGCGGCGGCCGCCACCGTGCCCGCCGGCATCTCCGCGTCCATGTTCTACCTGCTGGTCTACGCCTTCATGGTGATGGGGGCGTTCATGGTCGTGCAGTACGTGTCGCGGCTGGGGCCCCCCGACGACGACGCCATCCGGGAGCGGTCGTCGCTGGACGACTACCGCGGGCTGGCCAGGCACCACCCGTGGGCGGCGGGGCTGCTGGCCGTCTTCATGCTCGCCCTCACCGGCATCCCGCCCCTGTCGGGCTTCTGGGCCAAGTACTACGTGTTCCTGTCCGGCATCCAGGCCGGGCTGACCTGGCTGGTCGTGGTGGCGGTGATCAGCTCGGTGATCTCGGCCTTCTTCTACCTGCGGGTGCTGGTCGTGGCCTACCTCCAGGAGCCGGTGGGCGACGCCGCGTCGTCGCCGTCGGCCGGCCGGACCCCGGCCCTCGGCCTGGCCCTCGGGCTGGCCGGGCTGCTGACCGTGGCCATCGGCCTGGCCCCCGAGGCGCTGATCGCGGCCGCCCGGTCGGCCGAGAGGATCCTGGGGTAGGCGTGCCGGCGGCAGGGCCCAGGACCCCCGCGACCGGCGACCTCGCCGGCGTCCAGGCGAACGTCAAGGCAAGCCTGGCCGAGGTCGAGGGGGCGCTCGTCGAGGCGGTGACCACCGCCGACCCGTTCGTCCAGGAGGCGGCCAGCTACCTGGTCACGGCCGGCGGCAAGCGGCTGCGTCCTACCCTGGTCCTGATCTCCGGCCACACCGGCGACCCGGCCGAGCCCCGCCTGGTCGGGGCGGCCGTTGCCATCGAGCTCACCCACCTGTCCAGCCTCTACCACGACGACGTGATGGACGAGGCCGAGCTGCGGCGGGGCATGCGGTCGGCCAACGCCCGCTACGACAACAAGGTGGCCGTGCTCACCGGCGACTACCTGTTCGCCCGGGCCTCGGAGGTCACCGCCAGCCTCGGCACCGAGGCGACCCGGGTCCTGGCCCGGGCGATCGCCCGCCTCACCCAGGGCCAGATCCGCGAGGTCCGCGGCCCCGGCCCCGGCGACGACCCGGTCGAGCACTACCTGGCCGTGCTCGCCGACAAGACCGGCGCCCTGATCGCCGCCGCCTGCCGCCTCGGCGGCTACCTGTCGGGCGCCGACGGTCCGGTGGTGGCCGCGCTGACCGAGTTCGGCGAGCGGGTCGGGCGGGCGTTCCAGCTCGGCGACGACCTGCTCGACATCACCGCCGACGCCGCCGTGGCCGGCAAGGCCCCCGGAGGCGACCTGCGGGCCGGGGTCCGGACCCTCCCCGTGCTGTACCTGCTGCGCCGGGGCGGCCCCGACGCCGCCAGGCTCACCGCCGTCCTCGACGGCGACCACGACAACGGCGCCGTCGCCGA
>Ga0081539_10005979_pt1 | contig 11984 bp, 13 predicted proteins | sample TabmetS4T2R2_FD_71023 | JGI IMG/M metagenome (GOLD analysis project Ga0081539, IMG submission 71023) | Tabebuia heterophylla rhizosphere microbial communities from the University of Puerto Rico - S4T2R2 | ecosystem: Host-associated > Plants > Roots > Rhizosphere ...
TCTTTAGTAAATCAAAGCCGCGCTCGGTGCCGTTCGCGGTACTGTAAAGCCGTGCCTGCGGCAAAATGATGTAAAAACTGAAAACTGAATTTTTCGCTTTCAAAACTCGCGCGTTCGTGCTTAATATATCCGGCGAAGTTAACATTCCTTGGTCGCAGGCGCTCTCGCCGCTCGCTAAGTTTGAGCGAGCGGAATCGGTCGAGCGCCGCCGCCGTCATACAAATTTCGAGGAGGCAACCAGAATTCGATGACTTATGTCGTTTGCGAACCGTGCGTGAACTGCCGCTACACCGACTGCGTAGTTGTCTGTCCCGTCGAGGCTTTCCACCTCGACGACAACGCCGTCTGGATAAACCCGGAGACCTGCATTGACTGCGACGCGTGCGTCCCGGAGTGTCCGGTCGAGGCGATTTTCGCCGAAGACAAAGTGCCCGAAGAGTGGCAGCACTACACGCCCATCAACGCCGAGAAGTCGTTGAGCGGGTTGCCGATTATCAGCGAGAAGCTCGACCCGCTCTGCTAGAGACGCGCGGGGAGAAAGTTTAGTCCCGCGCCTGAAGCGTGCGGCGGGTTTGTTAACGCGCAAGGCGTCGTCCTCGTCTTAAAATGGGGCGCATCTTGCGCGTTCACGTTCGTCGGTACAAGGCTTTCAGGGTTTGATATGAGAAGAAGGAAGCGCGGGCGTCGTTTGATGGGCGCTCTGGCTGGACTCGCCGGATTGACGGCGGGCGCGTTGGGCGCGACGCTTCTACTGAGGCGGAGGGGCGCGGTGTCTGGTCAGGGAAAATCAATCTACCCGGAATACAACCGGCGCGAGGCAGACCGTTGGGCGCGGCCCGGAATGCCCGTCACGTTCCGCGCCGAACTGATGCCGGGCCGAAGCCGCTCGGAGCGCACGTTCCGCGTCGCCGAAGTTCTCACGTCGGGCCGCGTCACGCTCGAAGACTTCACGGGCGAACATTCGGAGACCGAGTTCGAGCCTGCGCGTTAAACTGCACACGGCCTCACCAGTCAATCATCTTTTCTTTCGGACATCACCAAGAATACTCGCGGCCCGGCTCCATGACGGAGAGGCGCGGGAGGCCGAGCGCGGCGAGTTCGTCAATGAGTTGTTGGCGGAAAGAGGGCTTGAGGTGCATGGCGAGTATGTCGAGGTCTTTGTGCGCGAGCTTTCGGAGTTCGAGTCCGAGCGATTCGGGTGTGAAGTGGCCGGAGGTGTCTGCGAGCTTGCCGAGGAAGTTAGGGAAAGAGGCTTCGATGAGCAGAGCGTCGAGCCGGCGCTCGCGGTTGACGAGTTCCCAAAACTCTTCCGTGGAAGATGTGTCGGAGCTTAGAGCGACTGTGCGCTCGCCGTCCGTGAAGACCATGCCGACGGTCGGGACGATGTGATGGACGTTGACCGCGGTGAAGCGAAGATGCTTAACAGTGAACTCCTCGCCGACGCGGAAGGGCGCGAAATCCATGACCCGCGTGCGCCCGTTGTTGAAGTTCTGAAAGGGCGGATAGACCGTGCCGTTGAAAACGTCGCGCGCGACCATCTCGCAGACCTCTTCGGTGGCGTGTATGCGAACGGGTTCGTTTAGGAAGCCGAAGAGGTCGTCAACGAAGATGGGAAGCGTTGCGATGTGATCCATGTGCGGGTGCGTGATTATCACGTCGCGGACGACGCCGCGCTCGGCGTCGGTGAGTCCGATGGCGATGCTGCCGGCGTCAATCGCCACCAGCCCGTCAATCAGAAAACAGCTCAAACGCTGCTCCGGCGATGCTTGGCCGTTGGCGTCAATAGTGCTCGGCAGGAGTTTAATCTTCACGTGGGAGATTCTCGTAAGGATGAAGGCAGAAGGCGGAAGGATGAATGTGTTGCCGCTCGGCTTCGGCGTTCACTTCATCCTTCACCCTTCATCCTTCATCCTTGCTTTTCAAGTTGAAGGCGCAGACGGTAAATCTGCTGCATGTAAGCGGCCTCGCGCTCGGCGGCGGTCGCGCCGCGCGAACCGATGCCGCGCGCGACGCGGCAACGGTGGAACGCAAGCTCGCTGGCCGCGCTATTGAGACGCGCGCGCGCGCGCCAAGCGCCGGGGCCGCTCCGCGTTAGCGCGCGCAGAGACGCCGCGAAGCGCCCGCGCAACGAGCACAGGCACGCGTACTCCGCTTCCGTTAAAAGGCCCGACGCCACGTCGCGGCGCAGGTGCTCGCGGAGTATGCGCCCCTCGCGCCTGAGTGAGAGCGCGACGATGACGAGCATCGTGGCGAACGCGGGCATCATCACGAGGAAGTATGTGAGCACGATGTAGAGGCCGTTGTCCGAAGTGCTCGTGAAGTAGGCCGACGCGTTCCAGCCCGCGTGCAGAATGATGGCCGCGAAGAAGCCCGCGACGGGCGCGAGCGCCTTCGTAAATTTACTGTCCGACTGCGCCGCGAGTCCGAGACCGACGCCCGTCATGCCCGTGAACAAAGGGTGCGCGAAGGGCGAAAAGAGTCCGCGCACGACGAAGACGCCGAAGGCGTTGTGCTCAAGCACCGCGACGCCGTAATACTTCACGTTCTCCGTCATGGCGAAGCCGAGTCCGATTAGCGCGGCATAGACGATGCCGTCAATCACGCCGTCAAACTCGTCGCGTCGCCAAGCGAAGAGGGCGAAGAGCGCCAAAGCCTTCGCGGTCTCTTCGACGACGGGCGCGCTGACGACGAGTCCGTAGAAGTTTGCCGTCGCCTCGTTTGAAAGGGCGCGGACGACCGCGACGCCGAGCGAGTTGATGATGATTGCGAAGAAGACGGCGACGAGCGCGCCCCAGAAGAAGGCGACGGCGAGCATCCAAGGCGGCTCAGGCTCGTAGCGGTCGAGCCACAGGACGAGCGTGACATAGACGGGGACGGGGAGCGCGGCGGCGACGAGTCCGGCGAGGAAGGGGACGAAGCCCGTTTCGTATCCGATGAGCCAGAGCGTGAAGAGTCCGGCGAGCAGCGCGGCGAAGACGGCCAAGGAGACGACGGCCCAGCGCAAGACGCTGCGCCTCTTAACGGCGAGCGTCGGAGGAGCTGCCGCCTGCGTGTAAGAGGGGGCGGGGAATTCGCTCATAAGAGTTGCCCGCGTTGCGGGCCGGGCGAACTAGACGGCCAAGTGTTTCCGCGTCGCCCGTCGCGCTCGGGCGGGCGCTATTTCAAGCTAAGGTAAAGCAACAGGGCGAGCAGCCCGCCGATCAAGAGCACGGCGACAATACCGATGATGACGAGGAGCATCGTGTAGCTGCCGCCGCGCGTGGGCGCGGGCTGCGACGGCGCGTAGGCCGGTTGTTGCTGTCGCGGCGCCGGCTGCGGCGCGCGCGCAGGCTCTAGCGCCGGCGCTTTTCTTACGACGGTCGGGCGGTTCGCCTCCGGCATGGGCGGCATCTTTCGTCCGACCATCGTCGCGGCCATGTTCCAGTCGTCGCCGCTCTTCTGGCGCGAGTCGCCCATGCCTATGACCGCGCCGCACTTCGAGCAGAAGGCTTGGTCTGCGCCGACCGAAGCACCGCATTTTTGACACCTCGTCTCCATCACGAAACCCTCCTTGCCTCTAAACGAATGCGACGGGGCGCGACCCTTCTTCCGACCCTTCCCGCGCCTGCCAAAACGGAACGCAAGTATAAACGTATCCCCGCCCTTCCTCCAACACGAATTTTCGCGTCCGTCTCGAACGCCGCCGCGCCCGGCTCGGACGCCCCGGCCACGGCGGACGGCCCGCGCGCGCGACGCGCCAAACTTCAATGGACGCCGTTGCGCGGAATGACTATAATTCCCGCCGGAGAAAAATTTTGCCCACCCGCTCCGCCGAACCTGAAACACGAGCCGACGCACGCACGCGAACACACGCGGGCGTCGGGCGACGCCGCGCCACCCCGCGTATGCCTTCGACCGTAGGCTACATGGCCGTCGCGGGCGGGCTTTCGCTCGCGCTCTTCTGGGCCATCTGGCTTCTACTTCGCTCCGACGGCGACGAAGCCCCTTGGATTCCGGCGGGGCTTGCCGCCGGCTTCGTCATACTCGTCGCGGCAGCCGCGCGCGAGATAGTCATGCGCCGCGCTTGGGCGCGCTACACGCGCGAGATGGAGTTGGTGATGGGCGCGGGCGAAGTCACGCGGCCCGCGTTGAAGCCGAAGCCCGTCGTCGCCGCGAGTCGTTCGGGGATGCAGGCGCAGGTCGCCGCGCTCCGAAACTTGCAGCAGCGACTCTCAGAACTCGACGCCGCGACGACGCCTCCCGAAGCGCACCTCGAAGCATACAAACTCTGCGAACAGCATCTGGCGACTACCGACGACGTTCTGCGCGCGCCGGGCGGCGCCGCCGAGATGCGCGTCGCCTTGCGTTCGGGGCAGGAGCGCGTGCGCGCGCTTCAGCGCAAACACCTTCTCGCGTGGGCGCGCGGCGAGGCCACGCGTCTGACGCAAGAAGCGCAGCGTCGCGTGCGCCACTCCGACAAAATCGAGACGGCGCAACTCGCGCTCGGAGTCTTGGACGAGGCTCTGAGGCTCTACCCCAAAGAACAGGAACTGCGCGACTCCTCGGTCGCGCTCAAAAACTTCGTCGCCTCCGTGAAGGTCGGGCAGTGGGTCGAGATGGCCGAACGCGCGGCCTTCCGGGGAATGTACGCGCGGGCCGTCGCGCGCTACCGCGACGCGCTCTTCTACCTCTCGCGCGCCGACATGGGCGAGGACGCGCGCGAGGAGGCCGCCACGCGCATACAGCGCGAGATAGAGATGCTGCGCGCGCACATCAAGACGACCGACGGCGCCGACGAGACGGAAGAAGAGTTGGACGACGGGCAGGGCGTGCGCCGCGTCTCCTCGCGCCGCAGAGCGTTCGGGACTGACGCGGACATGGGCGAGGAGGTCGTGGGATGATCTCGCAGCGCTGTCCGAAGTGCGGGAGTTTGCGCCTGCGTCGCGGCTACACCGACACGCCCTTGCTGCTCCGCTTGATTGGCGTTTACAGCCTCTTGTGCGACAATTGCAACCTGCTCTTCAAGGGCTTCGCGGTTCCCGGCACCGTGCCCGCGCGCGGAAGCCACAGACGCAACTCCGCCTCTTCGGGCGCGCGCGGCAAGTCGCGCTGAAGCCGCGCGGAAAAGTCTTCGAGCCGGGCGAAAACTTTCGTCGAACCGCGACGGATTGTTGTTGAAACGGGCGGGAAAATTTTTTTGTTGGACGCGGACGGGGCAGCGGACGGCTTCGGACGCGCATCAACTGTTACTTCGACGGGCTACGAGTCGTCAACTCCTCTGATTGGAAGGCCGGACGGCTTTTCCGAAATTTTGTGCCTCTCTACCACGGGAAGGTGTTTATGAAAGCGAAAAGCTTACTTCTTTTGATCGCGCTCATATGCGGCGCGGTTGCGACCGCGTTTGCGCAGCAGGAGATGGGTAGTTCGTCGTCTTCGTCGCCGCAGACGGGCGTCGTCAACACGGGCATGTCGGGCGGCCCCTCGACGGGTTTCGACGGGATGGGTATCAAGAAATACCTGCTCGGCCCCGGCGACGTTTTAGACCTCCGCGTCTATAACGAGCCGCAGTTCAACACGGCGATGGTCGTCAACGACGAGGGCAACGTCGAAGTCCCGTTCGTTGACCATCCGATACGCGCGCAGTGTCGCAACGACCGCGAGATAAAGGCCGACATCGTTGAGGCGCTCGCCAAATATTTGAAGAAGCCGCAGGTCTCCTTGCGCGTCACCGAGATGCGGAGTCGCCCGCCCGCGGTCGTCTTCGGCGCGGTGCGCGCCCCGCAACGCGTCCAGATGCAGCGTCGCGCCAAACTGCTCGAACTCCTAGCCTTCTCAGGCGGCGTGACCGAGGCGGCGGGCGGAAACATACAGGTCTTCCACACCGAGCCGCTCCTGTGCCCCGAACAGGAGGGCGACGACTTGGCGAAGCCCGTCGCAACCTTCGCGCCCTCGGACGCGACCGAGGTGCGCTACGACCTCTACAGCCTCGCAGACCTCAAACTCGGCAAGCCCGAAGCCAACCCTTACATGCGTCCGGGCGACATCGTAATCGTAACCGAGGCGCAGCCCATATACATCACGGGCGCGGTCGTCGCGCCGCAGGGGCTTTACCTGCGCGACGGCAAGATGTCTCTGAAGACCGCGATTGCGATGGTCGGCGGCTTGAGGCGTGAGGCGAAGGCGAGCCAGATAGTCATCTGGCGCAACAAGAAGGGGACGCAGGAGCCTGAAAAACTCCTCGTCAACTTCAACGACATAAAGAAGGAGAAACAACCCGACGTTGGGCTGATGCCTTACGACATCATCGAAGTGCCGGACGGCTCAGGCGGCATCGGCCCTAGGCTGCGCGATTTGCTCCTCGGCGGCGCGGGAAGCTCCGTCACGGCAATCGGTCAATCACTGCCTCTGCGCGTCATCTACTAAGGCGCGTCCCTTTATGCGACTCTAAACGGGGGCTGGCCTTCGCGGTCGGCCCCCGTTTTTAATGTCGGAACGCCGTCGTTCATAACGATTTTCAGTAGGTTGAACTTTGGGAAGGATTAACCACAGAGACACAGAGGACACGGAGGATGCACAGAGAAGTTAAAGTCTCTGTGCCCCCTCCGTGTCCTCTGTGTCTCTGTGGTTAATACCGACTGAAAATCGCGCCGATGTCTGAAAGATGCCTGAAAGTCGCCGCCGTCGTTGGCCGCGACGTGGGGCGGTGTGATAAATTATCGGTTTCGTCGTCGCACATATTTTTCGGGAGAGTCTGTAATGAGCAGAAACATGAGCCGCGGGGCGGCTGAGAAGACGCGCAAACAGCGTCGCCGCAATTCGATACTCTGGAGCATCGCTACGATTGCGGTCATCGTCGTCCTGCTCGCCTTGGAGCAGGTTGCGCTCCTATACCTTCTGGCGACGCTCGGCGTGGCCGTGCTCCTCATAATCGTCGCCCTCTCCGACCTACACGGCGAGACGCAAGAAGCCGTACAGGCCGCGCCCGCCGCCGCCACAGCCGCAGCAATCACGGGCGGCGCGACCAAGCCGGCCTCGACCGTCCCCGTCGGCGGCGCGCGCACGCGCTCCGCGGCCAAGCGTCGCAGCAAGCGTTAACTCTCTTTAGAGAGGCTGTTTTACAGGCCCCGGAGGGACTTTGACAAATAGTCCTTTCTGTACAAGAAGTTCTGTTAAAGGATGCGCACCAAAGCACGGCGCACTCTTTCCATAGAGCCAATCCAGTGATAGACTCCACACGCTTTTTCTTAGTGTTTAATAACTTGCCTTACACACCAAAATAAGGAGAAGACATGACTCCCGAAAATAAGCCCCCCACACCAGAATTTGTTGAGGGTGTAAATCCGTCGTTTTCGCAAAATTCAATCTATTACAACGGCTTTGCTTTATCCTTGTCGCCGTCTGACTTTATTATCACACTCCAATTGAACGGACAGCCCCTCGTCTCACTTTATGCGTCCCATATAATAGCCAAAACGTTGGCGGACAAGCTCAATCAAATGTTAGAGTACATTGGTAAGACGGGGTTTCAGTTGAGAAACCTTGATGAAATGCTCGCTGTAATACATGGAGCGAGGGAACAAGATGAGCCAGAACGAGATGCTGACCATGCGCAGCCACAGCTCCCCGGCGACGGCGGAGACGGAGGCTAAGATTAGTCAATTTGGGACGTTGCCGGATGGTTGGCACTATAACGAAGGTGTGCCCGCAAATCCTGACGCTGCGGCTATGACGCGCGCTCTCCTGAGATATGCCGTCGTAAGCGGCTTCCTGACGACCGATGCCTTTCCGGGTATTGAAGGCGAGGTACGGCTTACAATTTATGAAGGCCTCCATTATCTTGAGTTCACAACCAACGCTGATAAAACGATTGACTTCGTGCGCGAAGAGGGTGGCGAAGAGGTTGAAAGCCAGGAATCCATATCATTTGAGGAAGCAAGGGAGAGGATAGACCGACTTAAGGAAAAGATATGGCCCTTATCCGCGCAATCAACCTCAGATATTGGGATAAACGCCTCGATAGATTTCAGAGCCTTGTTTTCTCAGGCTACAAGAACGGACTTTCCGTTTTCGACAGTGAGTGCGCCATCGAACGAAGCGAGAATTATTGTAGCCACCTTAGACGCTTCTACGGAAGCGTTGCCGGAAGCCCGCCTTGTTATTGGGTCATCCCCGACGGGGCAATACCTGACCATTGCGGCTTCAAATGGACGCTGAGTGACAAAGGCGATGATTGCCACGGCGAGATAACTGGTCTTACAAAAGCCGATATTGCTGCCCTAACCAAGCGACTTGACCCCACCGGTTGCACCGTGTGTCTTGAAATTGAGGGCGCAAGGCCGCTGACGAGAGCCGACCTTCTGCATACATTATGAGCGGCTCTGAAGCTTATTCCTTATTACCTCGTTCATCCTTCTAACAACCCATACTAGGCTTCTGAATACAAGCGATATTTCGCTCTATAAGCATGAGCGTCGGGTCTCGAAGTGTGTATCTTCCGGCCTCACGTTCTCATTCAATGCGGCGTTGGTGAACAGGCGCGCTACAGGCTTCGGGGCGTCGGGGCACTGGGCGCGTCGGTCGTGTCGGTCGCAAAGGGGCGGGGAATCTTGTTGTTTCAGAGGTTTGTCGGAAGACGCGGGGCGTCGAAGATTGTGTTTGAAGTCGCGGCTTGCGGCTTGCTATGATGGTTTGCGGGTCGCTGCAACGCGCGACCCCGACGCCCCGCCTTGAAGTCCTAAAATAACCTCCCCACCGGCGTTCCCCGATTCACGTTTTTGACAAGAGGGTAAACATGCGTCTTTTCGCCACAATCATTCTCTTCGGCGCGCTGCTCACAGCTTCGCTCGCCCCGCGTGCGCGCGCCTACACGGTTCAGTACACGAACTCCGGCGCGACTACACAAGTCCGCTGGCCCACGACGACCATCACGGTCGCGCTCTCGACATCTCTCAACAACCCGCCACCCTTCATACACGCGACGGGCGCGCAGGTCGTGCTCGCCGCGCGCCGGGCTTTAAGTCGCTGGGCGCTTGCGTCGAACATTCAGTTCGTCGTGACGACGAGCACGCTGCAAGACGTGAACACGTCGGGCGGCGACGGCGTGAGTCTCATCACGGTCGCCGACACGGGCACGAACCGCTCCTTCTTCAGTCGCGGCCTACAGCCGGGCCGCGCGCGCGTCGTCTTCGACGCGGCGGGGAACATTACCGAAGGCGACTTGGCCGTCAACCCGCAGGTGACGCGCCTAGACCCTTCGGGCGCGGAAGTCGCAAGCTTCTTCTCGACCGACGGCGCTTTCGGCAGCTACGACCTCGAATCAACCTTCGTGCACGAAATCGGCCACATACTCGGCCTCGAACACTCAGGATTGGTCGCCGCCTCCATGCAGCCGCGTCAAGGCACTAACGGCACGTTCGACCTTCCCAACTTCACGACGCGCACGCTCTCCTCGGACGACATCGCGGGCATACGCTCAATCTACGGCCCGCGCAGCGGCTTGGGCAGCATCGCCGGTCGCGTGAGCTTCAACACGGTCGGCGGCCCGGCGGTCTTCGGCGCGCACGTCTTCGCCGAAGACGTTTCGACCGGGAGAGTCGTCGCCGGAAACATCTCGCTCGCAAACGGTAATTACCGGATTGACAATCTCCCGCCGGGACAGTATCGAGTCGTCGCCGAACGCCTCGACGAGCCTGTGAACGCGGGCGAGATTGCCTCAAGAAGCGGCGGCTATCAAGGGCTTTCGCTCTCGAGCACCGCGCCCTTCCTGACCACGGAAGCGACGTCGGCCCTGAGCGTCGCGGCGGGCGCGACCACCGCGCTCGACATCGCCGTGCCGGGCGGAACGACGGCCTTCAACCCCTCCTTCATCGGCACGGGCAGCAGCGGCCAACTCTCGACGGTCGCAGTTCCCTTCGTTCCGGGTCGGACGACGACGATACTCGCCGGCGGCGACAACCTCGGCGTCATTCCCTCAAGCGGCGTCACGGTCAACTCGCCCTTCATAACCGTTTCAAACGTCCAACAGATAGTAGGCTTCGGCATCCCCGTCCTCAGTTTCGATTTGACGGCGAGCATTCTCACGCCGCCCGGCGAGTACAGCGTGCGTCTGCAATCGTCCGCCGGGCAGGTCGCATACGTCGCGGGCGGTCTGACGATAGACCTCCCCTTGGGCGTGACGGGCGCGAATCCGATTGACGACCCGCAGTTCTTCGTCGCGCAACAGTACCGCGACTTCCTCTCGCGCGAGCCTGACGCGTCGGGCCTCAATTTCTGGACGAACGAGATTAGAAGCTGCGGCACGAACGCCGCCTGCATACAGCAGAAGCGCGTGAACGTCTCGGCGGCCTTCTTCTTATCAATAGAATTTCAGGAGACGGGTTATCTCGTCTATCGTCTCTACAAGGCCGCGTTCGGAAACCTTCCGGGCCTTCCCGTGCCCGTACGCTTCCAGCAGTTCTTCCCCGACACGCAGGAGATTGGGCGCGGCGTCGTCGTGGGACAAGGCGACTGGGAGGCGCGTCTGGAGGCGAACAAGGTCGCGTTCACACAAGCCTTCGTCCAACGCGCGCAGTTTCTTGCGCGCTATCCAACGACGATGAGCGCCGCCGATTTCGTCAACGCGCTCGACGCCAACGCTGGCTCCGTACTCTCCTCGGACGAGAAGACCGCGCTCATAGCCGAACTCGCGCCGAATCCTTCGGACGTTCGCCTGCGCGCCGACGTTCTCCGCCGCGTCGCCGAAGACCAAGACCTGAAGCAGAGGGAACTCAACAAGGCGTTCGTGCTGATGCAATACTTCGGCTACCTCCGGCGCAACCCCGACGACCCGCCCGACTCCGACTTCACGGGCTGGCAGTTCTGGCTCGACAAACTCAACCAGTTTGGCGGCAACTTCGCGCAGGCGCAGATGGTTCAAGCCTTCATCGAATCGCTCGAATACCGCCAGCGCTTCGGCCCGTCTTAGAGCGATTTGCGAATAAGTTTACCGAGGAAGGATTAACACAGAGAGCACCGAAGGCACAGAGAACATCGCAGTTAATCTCCGTGTTAGGCTGGCACGTTTGGCGAACCTGTAATACTCTTATTCGTGAGGGATAGATATGGATTCAAAATTCCTGAAGGCTGAAGAATTCGGGGTGAGATTGGAAATTGTAAGGGGTTTACCTATCTGGGAGCCGTACCCTGTTTACAAGCATCAGAAGGCTGTTGATCGTATCCGCGCGACAATCGCTGCGGTTGAGCCGAGTTCCGAAAATGAACGTGGATGTTCATGCGTTCATGTCTCCGATGTTTACGTTAGTTTTCCCGACGGCTCGTTGAAGCGGCCAGACATATCGATATTTTGTAGCGAGCCGGAAGAAGAAGAGGAAGCCATTAGCCTCGTCCCCGAGGCAGTGATCGAAGTAGTTAGCAAAGGATATGAAGCTAAAGATTTGGAGATTGGGCCTCAGTTCTACCTTTCGCAAGGCGTCGGTGATGTTGTCGTGTTTAATCCTTATACCTTATTAGTCCTGCATGCCCGCCGCGATGAAGTGTCGCGTCATGTTTCGCCTGTTGAGATTCAGCTTCTGTGTGGTTGTCGCTGCGAGGTTTAGGTATATCTTTCCTCTGGAAGCCAGCCTAACAACGGCATGCACCCGACGCCCCTTCACGGCCCTTCTCATGCACGTTACGCGGGGGCGCGGGTGATGCCGGGCGTTCTCCGTGCCTCCGTGCTCTCTGTGTTGAATCTTTTCGGTACCTCAACTGAAACACGCTTCTGTGAAGCGGCTGGCCGGTGTCAAGACACAACCGCCCCTTGCCACGAAGTGCTCTTTCACCCTTCTGTCCGCGCTCAACTCTGGCCCTCATCAATTGCAGAGGGCGGCGCATCATTGGTCATCCAGCGCGCGAGCGTCACGGGCATCCGTCTTCACTCGGCGGCTACGGGTCGCATACATCAGCGCGAAGTTCGGATCAGCGACGATGACCTCATGCCCGCACCCTTCCAAGACTTCGGCCACCCA
>Ga0081539_10005980_pt1 | contig 11983 bp, 12 predicted proteins | sample TabmetS4T2R2_FD_71023 | JGI IMG/M metagenome (GOLD analysis project Ga0081539, IMG submission 71023) | Tabebuia heterophylla rhizosphere microbial communities from the University of Puerto Rico - S4T2R2 | ecosystem: Host-associated > Plants > Roots > Rhizosphere ...
CACACGTTCAGGATCGTCGTGACGAGCAGCGGTCGACCGGTCGCGATCGACGACCTGATGATCGGCACCTAGGGCCGTCCACTGCGTTCGTCGCCCCCTGGGCGACGCGACAGCCTAGCGAGCGGCGAGCACCTCGATCTCGACGTTGGCGCCCAGGGCCAGCGCGGTGACGGCGACTGTGGCGCGCGTCGGCTGCTCGGTCGCGAAGTACTCGAGGTAGACCGCGTTCATCGCCGCGAAGTCGGCGAAGTCGGTGATGTACACCGTGCACTTGACGACGTCGCGGTAGTCGAGCCCGACCGCCCGGAGGAGCCCGCCGACGTTCTCGAGCATCTGGCGCGTCTCGGCCTCGATCCCGCCGGGAACGGGGCCGCTCGAGCCCGGGGCGTCGCCGATCTGCCCGGCGAGGAAGGCGAACCCGTTCGCCTCGACGACCTTCGAGAAGGGCAGGTTGCCCGGCTCCAGGCCGGGGCCGGTCGGGACGGACTTGGGCATCGTGACGGCTCCCTGTGCGACGGGCGGAGCCCGAGTGTAGCCGCGCGCCACGCGCTAGCCTTCGGTCGTGATGGACGCGCTGTCGACGACCGCGCTGACGAAGCGCTACACCCACCCGGAGCTGCCCCCGGTCCACGTCGCGCGGCGTCTGCGCGGCGAGCCGAGCACCGACGTCCTCGCCCTCGAGGACCTCACGATCCAGGTGCGCGAGGGCGAGATCTTCGGCTTCCTGGGACCGAACGGTGCCGGCAAGTCGACGACGATCCGGCTCCTGCTGGGCTTCCTCCATCCCACCTCCGGGAGCGGCCAGGTGCTCGGCCTGGACATCGTCCGGGACAGCGTCGCCATCCGGAGCCGGGTCGGCTACCTGCCGGGCGGCATCGCCCTGTACGACACGCTCAGCGGCGAACGGCTGCTCGACTACCTCGGTGAGCTGACCGGCCGTCCCCCGGTCCGCCGCGCCGAGCTCGTCGACCGGCTCGAGATGTCGGGCCGGACGCTCCAGCGGCCGGTCCGCGACTATTCGCGCGGGATGCGCCAGAAGATGGGGATCATCCAGGCGCTCCAGCACGATCCCGAGCTGGCGATCCTCGACGAGCCGACGGAAGGCCTCGACCCGCTCATGCAGCGCGCCTTCTACGGGATCCTCGACGACCTGAAGGCGGCCGGCCGGACGATCTTCTTCTCGTCCCACGTCCTGTCCGAGGTGGAGCGGGTGTGCGACCGGGTCGCGATCGTCCGGCGCGGCCGGCTCGTCGCGCTCCAGGACGTCGCGAGCCTGCTCGAGCACCGGAAGCGGAACGTCGAGCTGCGCGTGGCCGATGGCGAGCCGCCGCAACTCGATGGCGTCCCGGGCGTGAGCGCGGTCGGCCGCACCGCCGACGGCCGGATCACGTGCCAGCTGGAGGGCGACGTCGGGCCGTTCCTCGCCGCGATCGCGGAGCACCGGATCTCGGATCTCACGATCGAGCCGGCCCACCTCGAGGAGGCGTTCCTCGAGCTGTACGAGGACGCGGAGCCGGACGACGAACCGCCACCGGACGCGGCCGCGGCCACGGCCGCCGGAGCCAGCCGATGAGTCGCGTCCTCTTCGGCCACCTGTGGCGCTCGCAACGGACGAAGCTCCTGATCGTGTCCCTCGCGATGGCCGCCTGGAACGTGTTCCTGCCGGTGATCTACCAGTCGTTCGGCCAGCAGATGAAGGCGCTCATCGACTCGGGCGTAATCCCGGAGCAGTTCACGAACTTCGGCGGCGGCGACGTCTTCAGCCTGGCCGGCTCGATCGCGCTCGGCTACGTCCACCCGATCGCGATCATCCTCGTCTCGATCTTCGCGATCGGCTTCGCGACATCGGCGATCGCCGGCGAGCGCCAGCGAGGGACGCTCGAGGTGATCCTGGCCCGCCCGCTCTCGCGCCGGACGATCTACCTCACGGAGCTGGCGGCCGTCCTCCTGTTCATCGGGCTCGTTCTCGCCGCCGCGTCGATCGGCACGGTGATCGGCGCGGCCGCCTCGGGGATCCTCGGGGAGCTGGCGGTGGAGCGGCTGCCGGTGCTCTGGCTGAACGGGATGCTGTTGTGGGGCACGTTCGCCGCAATCGGGCTCGCCGCCTCGGTGTCGTTCGACCGGCTGACGCCGGCCCTCGGCATCACCCTCGCGATCGTCATCGTCATGTACTTCCTCGAGATCCTCGGCTCGCTCTGGCCGGATGCGAAGGGCCTCCAGCCGTACTCCCTGTTCCACTACCTCGCCTCGCGCGAGGTCCTGTCCGGCACGGTCGATCCGTTCGGGTTCGTCCTGCTCGCGGCGGTCGGGGCGATCGCGATCGGGGTCGCCCTGGCGGTCTTCCCACGACGGGACCTCGCGGCTCCGAGTTGAGCGGGGAGGCGATCCCGCGCCTGCGCACGGATCGGCTCCTCCTCCGCGAGTGGCTCGACTCGGATCGAGAGCCGTTCGCGGCGTTGAATGCGGACCCCGAGGTCATGCGCTTCATGAGCAGGGCGCTCGACCGGGCCGAGAGCGATGCGCTGATCGATCGGATGCGCCGGCACTGGCAGACCGATGGCCACGGCTTGTGGGCGGTCGAGCGGCTCGACGACGGGTCGTTCATCGGGTTCGTGGGACTGGCGACGTGGTCCTTCGAGGCCCACTTCATGCCGGCGGTCGAGGTCGGCTGGCGGCTGGCCCACTCGGCGTGGGGCCACGGGTTTGCGACGGAGGCGGCGCGGGCCGCCCTCCGCTTCGGGTTCGAGACCCTCGGGCTCGACGAGATCGTGTCGTTCACCACGCCGGCCAACGTCCGGTCGCGAGCGGTCATGGAGCGGCTCGGGATGACGCGGGACCCGGCCGACGACTTCGACCATCCGCATTTGCCGCCAGGCCATCCGGTCCGTCCGCACGTCCTGTACCGGCTGTCGCGGGCGTCGTTTCGGTTTCGTCAGCCCTAGGGAATCACTCCCCGAATCCGGCGCCCGCGTTCGGTTTCGAAGTTCGAAAGCGAAAGCGGGAGCGCAAATCGGAGAGTGGTTTGCCACGCCTGTCCAAACCGAAACGCGATCCGCCTAGAGCACACGGCCGGCCGCCTCGACCGCCCGCTCGCACCACCAGGCGAGGTCATCGCGCGCGCTCACTCCGGAGCCGAGGGTGCCCCCGGCCTCGGCGTCGTAGCCCTTGCGCCAGCCGCGGAGCAGCAGCCCGACGAGGATCGCGAGGTCGTTCTCGGGCCCGGGATCGCGACCCCGCGCACGCCAGTAGCGCTCGAGGACTGCGTTTGGCGTCAGGGGCAAGGCGTTGACGTTCGAGACGAGGAACCAGCCGAGCTCGATTGCCACCGGGGCCACCATCACCATCTGCCAGTCGACGACCTCGATCACGCCGTCCGCAGCGATCCCGACGTTCGCGAGCTTGAGGTCACCGTGGATCAGGCTCGCCGGTTCGGCTTCGAGCGCGCGCACGAGCGGCGAGGGGTCATCGGACAGGGCCGCGACGACGTCCCGAGCCGCCGGCGACGCGCGCTGGTCGAACCGGTCCCAGCCGGGCATGAGCCGCTCGGCCACCGCGTCGCGAGCCGGCCCGGGCCGCTCGAGCGAGGAGCGGCAGATCAAGGCGACCCGCTCGCGGACCGGGCACCACGGCCCAGGCGATGGCGCCGGAGCCTCGTGCAGCGCGACGAGCGCCGCCAGCACCCGATCGAGGTGCTCGATCGGCAGGACGGCGTCCCAGTCGAACAGGACGCCCGTGAGGTCCGGCATGAGGATCGCGGACTCGCCCGAGTCGGGATCGAACGCCCCGCCCAAGGCCGGGTTCCGGATCGGCATCGGCAGCGCCGGGCCCGCCGCGGCGAACCAGGCCTCGCGCAGGAGCGGCCCGTCCGAGGTTGCCCTTGCGATCCAGTCGCGGGCGAGCGAGTCGCGCTTCAGGACAAACCGGTCGCCACCGCCTCGCCGAAGGGACGTCATCGATGCGCCGGACCAGCCGTCGTTCGGGAACGGCTCTTCGTCGACCTTGTCGAGACCGTGCTCGCGGAGCAGATCGCGAATCGAGCCGAGCTCGATCATCCCTCGTCGAGGTAGTGGACGACCGAGCCCGGACAGTTCCGGCTGATCACGACGACCAATGGCTCGTCCAACGACGCGTTCTCCTCGACGTGGATCTCGCCGGCGGGGATGTAGACGAAGTCGCCGGGGCCGGCATCGAACGTCTCGTCGAGCCCGGTCGGGCCGAAGGTGTAGCGGGCGCGGCCGCTCACGATCCAGATCGAGGTCTCGCATTCGCCGTGGTGGTGGACCCGCGTCTTCGCCCCGGGCGCCGTCGTGACGACCGACGAGTACAGGCCGACCGAGCCGACCTGCTCCGCGCTGATCGCGATCGAGCGCTCCATGTCGGCGTGCTGACCGGTCGAGGGCGAGCGCTCGTCCGGCCGGATCCGGGTCGCCACCTCAGACGGGCTCGGGCTCGGCCGCCCACGAGACGCGCCAGACGCGCCAGAGAGCACCGGGATCCGACAGGGGATCGCCGTGGACGAGGACGAAGTCGGCCGGGCCGCCATCGCGGAGCGTTCCCGCATCGGCCTCGCCGAGGAGCTCGCCGCCACGCCAGGTCGCTGCCGCGAGCGCCTCCCACGACTCCAGCCCGGCTTCGACGAGCGACTCGACCTCCCAGGTGAGCTGGTTCGCCCGGAGCGAGCCGCCGCCGAAGTCCGTGCCGGCCGCGATCCGGACACCGTGCCGGCGGGCGGTGGCGACCGAGGCGACGGCCGCCTCCCGCCGCGCGCCCATCCGCTCCCGACCCTCGGCGCCGGTGAACCGGTCGATCCGCGTCGTCGAGGCGAACGACGCCCACGAGCGGAAGACCGCGAGGGTCGAGACGAGGAACGTGCCGCGCGCGGCCATGTCGCGCGTCAGGTCATCGTCGAGCTCGAAGCCGTGCTCGATCGCGTCGACGCCGCCGGCGACGCCCTTGCGCGCGCCGTCGATCCGGCCGCTGTGCGCCGTGACCGTTGCTCCGCGGGCGTGAGCGGCGGCCACGGCTCGCTCGATCTCGTCGACCGACCAGGGACACACGGCGGGATCGGCGCCGTCGAGGTAGAGCTTGATGAAGTCGGCCCCGTCGTCGAGCTGGCGCTCGACGGCCGCCACGAGCTCATCTCCGCCCTGGGCCTCGACGGACCATGCATCGAGCGCTCCGGTCGACCCGATCCAAGCGCCGGCCGCCCGGATGTGGGGCCAGCCCGGGCGGCCTCGGGCTCGGTCGCGGACGCCGAGGCTGAGCGCGCGGCGCCGCCCATCGACCGGGTCGTCGCCGACCGGCGCGCCGACGTCGCGGGCCCAGCGCACGCCCGAGCTCGTCATCAACGCCGCGTTCCGCGCCGCGACCTCGACGAGGACGGACGGCGGATCCGAGACGCGCTCGATCCAGTGCGATCCGCCGGGGAGCGTCAGATGGCTGTGGGCGTCGACCATCCCGGGGACGATCGTCGCCCCGCCCGCGTCGACGACCTCCGCGTCGCCCGCATCCTCCTCCGCGTCCGTCGGGCGGATCCAGGCGATCCGGCCGCCGTCGACCAGGACGCTGATGCCGAGCCGGAGCCGGTCGCTCCGACCGTCGGCGAGCGCGGCGTCGCGGTAGAGGGTCCGGCGAACGGGATCCGTCACGGTCCGCCGAGCCTAGCCGATAGCATCGGTGGATGCGTGTCCCGCCGGCGATCGACCGCCTCCCGCGGTTCGCGCTGCTCGACGGGTCGTCGCCGCTCCATCGGGTCGAGCGGTTCTCGGCCGCGCTCGCCAACGACGGCGGCGACGTCGATGTCTGGATCAAGCGCGAGGACCTCCTGCCGCTCGCGTTCGGCGGGAACAAGCTCCGGAACCTCGAGTTCCTGATCGGGGCTGCGCTGGCGGAGGGGGCGGACACGCTCATTACGGCGGGCCGGCGCTGGTCGAACCATTGCCGGCTCACCGCGGCGGCCGGCGCCCGAGCCGGGCTCGGCGTCCATCTCGTCCTCACCGGTCCGCGGCCACTCCCCGGCGACGAGGGCACGAACCAGCGGCTCGCCGAGCTGCTCGGCGCGACGATCCACTGGACGAGCGCGGAGGACCGCGCCGAGCGGAGCGCCCTCATGGATCGCGTCGCGGGCGAGGTCCGGGCTGCCGGGGGCCGGCCGTTCGTCATCGGCGTCGGCGGCACCGGCCCGGTCGGGGCGGCCGGCCAGGTCCTGGCCGGGCTCGAGCTGGCCGAACAGCTCGACGCGGCGGGGATCGGCGAGGCGGCCGTGGTCGTCCCCTCGGCGACGGGTGGCACCCAGGCCGGACTGATGACCGGGTTGGCCCTCGCCGGACCCCCGGCCCGCCGGGTCGTCGGGATCGCGGTCGCGACGCCGGCCGCCGAGCTGCGCGTCACGATCGCGGGCCTCCTCGACGGGCTCGAGCCGCTCGCCGGCGTCCGCCCGGCCGGCGACGCGATCGAGCTCGATGACGACCACCGGGGCGGCGGGTATGGCCGGCCTTCAGGGGCGGCCGACGACGCCGCACGCCTGCTCGCGCGAACCGAGGGCATCCTCGTCGATCCGATCTACACCGCGAAAGCCCTGGCCGGCGTCGTGGCCGGGGTGCGTGATGGACGCCTGAAGGACTCCGTGGTCTTCTGGCACGCCGGCGGTCTGCCCGGCCTCTTCGAACGGCTCTGACCCCGAGGGCTGTTTCCCGATCAGCCGCCGCCCGAGGACCGCCAGGCGTCGCGCAGCCGGACCCGCCCGCCGCTCTGGAGCACGGCTCCCGAGTAGACCCGGCCGCCGACGTTGAACAGCACCCAGATCGCGACGACCATCACGACCACCGCCCCGACAACCTCCCAAGGCTCGATCGAGCCGAGCGCCGCTCGGAGCGGAACCACCATCGGCGACACCGGCGGCACGAACGTCGCGATGCGCGCGGCCGTGCCGCTCGGGTCGTTGACCGCGACGAAGAGCGAGAACAGGTAGGCGGCGGTGGCCAGGAGGCTGACCGGGCTAGCCGCGTTCGACGCCTCCTCCATCCGCGACGCCAGGGCGCCGAGCACGCCCAGCGCCGTCGAGTAGAACGCGTAGCCGAGCACGAACCACAGGAACAGGTTGCCCACGGCCGACGGGGTCGTCGCGGGCAGCGTGAATCGGCCGGTCGCGGTTCCCACGCTCAGCCCGACCGAGACCATCAGGAGCAGCTGGACGATCCCCAGGATTCCGATCCCGAGCACCTTGCCGATCAGGAGGTCGCGCGATTCGATCGTGGACAGCACGACCTCGACGACCCGGCTCTGCTTCTCCTCGACGACCCCGGTCAGGACCCACGTCCCGAACGTGAAGATCGAGATGAACAGAAGGACGACGCCGACGTTGGCGAAGAGGAAGGCCGTGTCCTTGCCCGGGTCGGCCGGCTCGAGCTCGCGGAACAGGACCTGCGGCGCCGGGGTGAACGCGGCCGCGGCGACCTGCTGGAGGAGAGCGTTCCCGCGCGACTTCACGAGATAGGTCGGGACCGAGCCGTCCGGAGGCACGACGAGCGCTGCGTCGAGCGAGCCTTCGCGCAGCCGGCTCTCGGCCGTCGCCAAGTCCGCGACCGGCTCGATCGCGATCGTGAGATCCACCGCCGTCGCGGTCGATTGGATGGCGGTGTCGATCCCCGCCTGCGGCGTGCCCACGATCCCGAGGTGCTGTGGCGCCGTCTTGCCGATGAGCGACGGCAGGATGACCCCGATCCCGATGATCGCGACGGACAGGAGCAGCGACAGGACGAACGCCCGGCTCCGTCCGCGCTCGAGCAGCTCGCGACGGGCGACGAGCAGGATCGCGCGGGTGCGGCTCATGCCCGGACGATCTCCATGAACAGCTCCGACAGCGTCGGCGGCTGGAACGCGAACCGGCGCACCGGTCCGGCGGCGGACGCCGCGGCGAGCACGCCAGCGAGGTCCACGTCGGCGGGCACGAGGAGGCGGGCGAGATCGCCCCGACTCTCGAGTGGCGTCAGGTCCGCCCGGCCGGCCAGCCAGGCGTTGCCGTTCCCCTCGACCTCGATCTCGAGGTGTCGCCGAGCTGAGGCCGCGCGCAGCTCGTCGATCGGGCCGGCGGCCGCGATCCGGCCCCGGTTGATGATCACGACGTCCTCGCACAGGTCCTCGACGAGGTCGAGCTGGTGGCTCGAGAAGACGACGCCCACGCCAGCCGCGGCACGCTCGCGCAGGATCGTCGCCATCGTCTCGCTGCCGAGCGGGTCGAGCCCGCTGAAGGGCTCGTCGAGGACGAGCAGCTCCGGGTCGTGGACGAGCGCCGCGCCGAGCTGGACCCGCTGCTGGTTGCCGTGCGACAGCGTCTCGAGCTTCGCGGTCGCGCGGTCGGCGAGGCCGAGGCCCTCCAGCCAGCGGATCGCCGCCGCCTTGGCGTCCTTCGCGGGCAGTCCGTGCTGCTGGGCAAAGTACGAAAGCTGCTCGGCGACCTTCATCCGCGGGTAGAGGCCGCGCTGCTCGGGCATGTACCCGAACCGGAGCCGGCGCTGCCGATCGATGCCCTGGCCCTGCCAGGTGATCGTCCCGGAGTCGGGCCGGGCGAGGTTGAAGATGCAGCGCATCGTGGTCGTCTTGCCGGCCCCGTTCGGGCCGAGGAACCCCACGAGACGGCCGGGCCGCACGGTGAACGTCGCCCCGTCGAGGGCGACGACCGATCCGTACCGCTTCGACAGGTCGTGGATCTCGAGCATCGCCTCGAACCCTACCGGAGGGACGGCGGTGCCGGCGTCGCCGTCCCGTGGCATCCCGTACCAGTCCCCGGGCGAATGACCGGCCAACAACGGGCCGCGTCACGCGGGGCGCCCCACGAACGCAATGAACCCCCGGGCCGCAGCCCGGGGGTTCAGGAGATCGGAGCTCTACCGTTGCCGTCTACTTCGCGACGATCGTCCCCGTCATGTCGTGGTGCACGTCGCACCGGAAGAAGTACGACCCGGGCTGGAGGGCCGGGACGGTCTGCTCGGCCATCGCCGAGGTCACGATCTCACCGATGGAGATTGGGGTCCCCGCGCTGCTGTCGGTGAAGATCGCGACGTTGTGCGGCACCGATTCCTGATTGTGGAAGTGGAGCGTGAGGTTCTGCCCCGCCTTGACCTCGACCGAGGTGGTCAGGAACTTCATGTCCTTGGCCACGATCGTGGGCCCGTCACTGACCGGGCCGGACGGGACCGGCGGCTTGGCGGCGGCGCTCGAGCAGGCGGCGCTGATCGCGGCGAGCGCGACGAGGCCGAACGTGAGAAGGATGCGCTTCATGGGTGGGGAGCTCCGTGCTGCGTGCCCGCGACCCCGACCGGAGCCAGGTCGCGGGCTCGACGTTGAGAGATCAGGCGCCGGCCGAGCCGGTGGCCGCGCGGCGGCCGAGCTTCGAGCCGAGCAGGGCCAGCTCGCCCTTGACGACCTTGATCGGGTTGCCGTCCATCCGGGCGAAATCGACGGCGAGCAGGACGATCAGGGCGACCTCGATCGCCTTGGCGATGTACGCCGTCGAGTAGTAGGGGCCCTGGACCGCCCACGCGACGATGGCCGTCGCGGCGTAGCCCATCAGGCCGATCCGGATGAACCAGCGGAAGCGGACGGCGATCCCGAGCGGGACCACGACCGCCAGCGCGGCGGTCACGTAGCCCAGGGCGTTCAGGGTGAAGAGGAGGCCGCCGAGGGTCGAGTGGATGTAGGCGGTCCCGAGGGTCAGACCGACGATCGCGATCCGGATGACCACATCGAGCGGGCGCAGGCTGGTGCGGGACTTCATGTCGTGGGGTACCTCAGTCGGTGATGGTTCGGGCCGCATCCGGCGTCGTTCTCGCCGCGCTTCGTCGGCGTCGGGGCGCATCGTCGCGGCGGCGTCGTCCCGTGCGGCGTGGGCTCGGGTCGACATCGCGGCTCGTCGTTGGCCCCGCCACCAGACTGACCCCTGTCGAGGCCCTCCCGTGACAGATGACGTAGCCGCATCCGCGAGCGCCCGTCGTATCCTCCGGGCGTGGCCACGACCCGTCCGCGCCGCCGCGATCGCTCGGCCGAGATGCCGGACCAGCCCGGCTCGAACGACGCTCCGGTCGAGAGCGGACGCGACGCGGCCAACGACGCGGCCGCCGAGCTCCTGAGCCCGGGCCACGGCGCGATCCTCCACCACGCGCTCGAGGAGGCCGCCCGCCTCCTCCGATCCGACGGCGCAATGGCCTACGTCCTCGACGAGACGACCGGCATCCTCCGCTTCGCCGACGACGCCGGGATCACCGACGCCGAGAGCCGGCGCTGGGTCCGCAACGTCAGCCTCGAGCCCGGCGTCGGGCTGTTCGGCCGGGCCGTCGCGGAGCGCCGCACGCTGCTGACCGGCGACTACCCGAGCGACCCGAACTTCGTCCACTTCGCGGATGCCGACCGCGTCGTCCGGGAGCTCGCGATTCGCTCCTTCCTCGTCGCGCCGCTCATCGCCGGCGACCGCACCTTCGGGGCGATGGGGACGTACGCGAGCCGGCCCAACGCGTTCGACGACCACGATCTCGCGCTCGTCCGGGCGCTAGCCGATCATGCCGCGGCGGCGATCGCGAACGCCGAGCTCCTCGAGGAGCTCGGCCGGTCGCGGGCCGAGGTCGAGCGGCGGGCCGAAGGAGAGCGCGCGCTGCGCGAGCTCGGCGCCCAGTTCGCGGCCGTCCGCGAGCCGGCTGCGGTGCTCCAGCTCGCGGTGGACGCCGCTGCGGGGATGCTCCGCGCCGACGGCGCGCGGATCGACCTGCTCGACGACCGGGACGGGGCGCTGTACTGGGCGTACGACGCGCGGACCGGACGGCGGCCCGGGCTCGGCCCGATCGGTGGGAGCGGCGAGGCGAGAGCGGGGGAGGGCATCTCGGGGCGCGCCGTCCGCGAGATGCGGCCGGTCTTCACCGGCGACTACCTCGCGGACGACCGGTTCGAGCACGCGTCGCTCCCCGATGCCCACGTCCAGAAGTACGGCATCCGGTCGGTCGTCGCGGTGCCCCTGATCGGCGACCGCGGCCCGCTCGGGACGCTCACGGTCTACACGGGCGAGATCGACGCGTTCACCGACGACGCCGCCCGGCTCCTGGAGGCGCTCGCGGGACAGGCCGCGATCGCGTTGACGAACGCGAACCTCATCGAGCGGCTCGGGACGTCGGAGGCGGACCAGCGGCGGCGGGCCGACGAGGAGCGAGCCCTCCGCGAGATCGCGGCCAGGATCACCGCGATCCGCGACCCGTCGGAGATCCTCCAGGACGTCGTCGACGAGGCGGCGCGGCTGCTCGGCGCGGAGCGGGTCCGGATCGACCTGATCGGCCGCGGCGCCGGCCGCGTCGGCTATACGTACATGGGGGCCGGCGCCCACATCGGCGGGGCCGCCGTCGACGACGCGGGCGAGCCGTACCGGTACGGCGCGTCGGGGCGGGCGATCGAGGAGCGTCGGACGGTGGTCGTGGACGACTACTTCGCCGACGACTCCTTCAGCCACACCCCCGAGCTCGATGCCGCCGTCCGCGACGACGGCATCCGGGCTCTCGTGATCACGCCGCTGATCGCTGAGGACGCGCTCCTCGGCGTCCTCCAGGTCGGGGCGACCTCGGTCGGTGCTTTCGGACGGGAACAGGTCGCGCTCGTCGAGGCGCTCGCCCACCAGGCGGCGATCGCGATCCACAACACGCGCCTCATCCAGGCGCTCGAGCGCTCCGGCGAGGAGATCCGGCGTCGTGCGACCGCCGAGCAGGCGCTCCGCGAGATCGCGGCCCGGATCACGGCGATCCGGGACCCCGAGGAGCTCCTCCAGCAGGTCGTCGACTCGGCGCGCCGGCTGCTCAGCGCCGAGCGGGCACAGCTCGACATCGTGGATCCCGCGACGGGCCTGATCCGCTGGTCGCGAGCATCCGGCGAGGGCCAGTTCGGGAGCGGCCTGCCGGGCACGAGCGAGGGCACGCCGGCCGACGTCGGGATCAACGACGTGGCAATCGAT